>OIYX01000027.1_pt1 | contig 48085 bp, 65 predicted proteins | sample 1588431 | NCBI WGS metagenome assembly OIYX01 (sample SAMN03283241) | human gut metagenome | biome: human-associated habitat; material: feces | host: Homo sapiens | place: Peru | collected 2012
TAGATAAAGCTAAGGCTAAGTATCAGGCTTTTAAAGATGAACAATCAGAAACAGAAGCACAGCCAGCTTATGGTTCACAACCTGCTTATGAACAAGCACAAGTTGCAGAGAGTGCGCCTGCTGCTGTGGTTGAGCCATCAGCTGAATCAACTGACGATGACGATTGCCCATTTTAAAGCATAAGGACTAGGTTATGTTGAGCGTGAATGAACAGTTACAGGAGTTATCAGACAAGATAGACATAATGTTTGATCTTCTTGTTAAAACTCAGTCACGCTCTTATAACCTTAAATGTTTCTGTGAGGAGCTTGGCATTTCTCAATATAAGCTGAAAAGCTATTACTCAGAAAACAAGTTATCAATACCTGCACCTTTTAGAGTGAACAAACAAGATCCTTGTTATTCACTTGAAGATTTAATTTATATGAAAAAGTGGTTAAAGCATCATGGCAACTAATGCAGAAGAAATAAAAGAAAATTTGAAAACATGGACAAAGGCAAGAGTTGCGAATCAAGTTGAAGTTGTTGAGCGTGAACTTATGGCATTAGTAAAGGACATAGCACAAATGAACGACTTACAAAAAGTTGTTGGTGAACGCAATTTCAGTAAGCAGGTATCTACTTTTATTATTCAATTAAAAACATTTCAAGAACAACTGAACAATGATTAGAATTTCGATTTCAGAGGGAGCTAAATTTTTTTTACTCTCTTACATAGCCTTTTGGAAACGATTAAAAAAAGAAAAATATAAATATCCAAAAGTATATAAAAGCAAAGAAGGTAAGATGTTTCTTAACCGTGAAGAGGTCGAGAAGATAGCCTCCTTTGAAATTGATTTTCTTAAAAAGCACATCTCAGTAAACAAAGTATCACAGCTTCTGTTTGGTAATACAATAACATTAAATCAGTATCTGAAAAGAGATACTTATTGTTTTTTACCAGTAGAAACATACTGCGAAAAACAATATCTTAATAAAGATAAGTTTTATTTATTTTTCGCTGATTACTGTGATAATAAAAAACTTGTTCCTCATAAAGTCTTGTATAATCTTTTATGTGGTTATGGTTTCTACTCAAAGTTAAGCTATGACATCATAGATTGTGAAGAGTTTAAAAAGATTAGAAAGGTCAGGTTTACATCTGATTCTAATGCTAGAGTTTTTTATAACATCAATGATCTTAATTGCTTTTTAACTAATAAAGGTTTTCGTAAGATTACTTTTTATTAGGTCACGAAAAGGTTACAAATTTTATCAAGCCTTTATCTTATCTGATTTTACGAAGTTGGCAAGCAGCACCATTGCCAGCTTTACAAATCATCGTTTCGCATAAATAAGCCTTTTCTTTAATTTAATAAATCAAATTTTTAATTAAAAACTTAAAAAAGTGGTTACAAAAATAAGTCACGAAGTGTATAATTTTTTATAGTTAGAGCATCGAACTAAAATTAGAATAATTTATTATACAAAAGAGATACAAAACATGGCTGAAAACGTAACCGATAAAATGCTTGTAAAGCTGATAAATACAAGCATTGATAAGGATAGAATGATTACTGATATAACAGGTTTAGCAGTAATTATTCGTAAAGCATCGAACTGTAACAGGATCTACTTTAAGTTTAGAAAAGTTAAGCATGGAAAGCGAACTGATGTGCCATTAGGCACTTATCCTGAGATGTCTTTAAATGAAGCTCGCAGTCGATACTTTGATGCTTTGACAGCGTTTAAAGAAAATTCACTGGTAATTGTAAAAAAATCAGATACCTTTGAGAGTGCTTGGGAAAGTTTTATAGATCTAAAGTATAAAAAAATTAAGTCAAGCACCGTTGAAAAATACGAAAGTAATTACAGAACACATTTATTTAAACTTGCAAAAATGCAGTTAAAAGAACTGACAGCTGAATACATACTGAATTTTTTGCAAGCCTACATTCATTCAGGTGAACTTGGAACAGCAAACAGATTAGCTAATGTAATTAGTAATGTTTTAGATTTTGCTGTATTTCAAAAGAAAATAGCTGTTAATCCTATTCGTGGTATTGAGAAGTATCTACCGCAAGCAGAAGTTGTACATTATGACAGCTTTAAACTAGAAACATTAGAGCAGGATATGACACAACTTTTTGTTGATATGCAAGATTGCAGTAAAACAATTCAGCTGCTGTTGTATATGTACTTTTTTACATTGTTGCGTTCTGTAGAATTGAGAAGTGTCAAACTAAGTGACATCAATTTAGACGATTGCTCTATGACTGTAAAAACAAAAACAATGTCTGCATTTAAAGTCGCTCTTTGTAGTCAAGCTATGGATATTGTTAAGTATCTGATTTCAGTTCATAAGCCTATAAATGATTATCTGTTTCAGGGTAAAACTGGCATGATTTCAGAAAACACTTTAAGTAAGGCTTTAAAAACAAACGGTTACAAAGATAAATTGCAAGTACATGGAATTAGAGCTTGTGGGCGCCAGTGGTTGCAAACATTACCTTATGCTAAAGAAAGTATTATTGAACTGTGCCTATCTCATGTTGTAGGTAACAAGGTTCAGCAAGCATACAATCGCAGTACATATTTTGATGAACGAAAAGTTTTAATGCAAGAATGGGGAAACTTTATCGAGAGTTGCGGTGACTATAAATCATTGTTACAAAATTAAAAATAGGAAATGACACACTGAAAGTAGTTTTATAAGCTACCAGTGTATTTAATCGAAAGCCTTAGCTTGTAAAGAGCTAGGGCTTTTTTTATGGGTGTAAATATGATCGAGCCTCCTAAAAACATTACATCTGAGCAACTGTTTTTATTTTGCGGTTTTATATCTGCTGTCTTATCTAGTTTGGTAAGACTTATGAAAAACAAAGCTAACTTCACATCTTTTTATTGTATTACACGCTCCGTTGTTGATGCCTTAACCTGCGCTTTATTGTCCTATGGAATATTTTTAATACTTCACCAGTATTGGGATATTTCAACAAGTTCAATGATCTTTATTGGAACATTCGTAGGGTCTTTAGGTTCAACAACAATCATCACTTTAGCAAGTACAGCTCTTAAAAAATGGATAGGTTCAAATGAAAACAATCAGCGATAAAGGTTTGAAATTCATTCAGGTAAACGAAGGTGTTGCTAAAGGCTCCTTTGATGGTCAGAAGTTCAAAAGCTATTTTGACAAAATCGGCAATAAATGGACTATTGCCTGGGGGCTAACTTATATCAACGGTAAGCCTGTGACAAAAGATACAGTCCTAACAATCAATGAAGCAAACATCGCATTTAGACATCACTTAAGTTCAAACGAAAAAGCAATTAACGATTTGATGGTTAGAGATTCAATCGTACTTACTCAGAATGAATTTGATGCGCTTGTGGATTTTGTTTACAACATCGGAAACGGTCATGCTGATTGTGATGTATGGAAAGCTGTTAAGACACATGATTTTTCAAAAATTGAGCAAGCATTTCTAGCTCATAACAAAGTAGGCGGTAAATACAATCAGGGTTTAGCTAACAGACGAAAGAAGGAAGTCGCTTTATTTACTCAGGCAAAATATGGAAGTTATTAAAGCAGAAACTAAAAAGCATACAGTACAGCGCAAAAAGTATCATCAAGAACTACCAGCAGAACTAAACGAAAAGAAGTTAGCTTTGCAGGAAAAGTACAGTGATATAAACAAGGCTGTATCTGTAATTGATCAAATTGAAGAAAGAGACATTCTAATGATTTTAGATGATTATTCAAAGTCATTAGAACTTGATTTATATCATATTGCTGAAAGTTTCCATATCTCACCTGTAACCTTAAATAAGGTTCTTACCTCTGATAAATACAAAGAGGCTTACGAAGTAGCAAAAGAACGCCGAAGCGCAGTATATGAGCGCGAAGGTTACCATGTCGCACAGTCACCCTGGAAGAAGATCCAAAACGGTGAGGAAGTATCTATGGTAGAAGTAGCAGCTGCTAAGTTGCTGTCTAATTACTGTTTAGCTGTCTCACAAGCAAGTGCTAAGAAGAACTCTAACGAAGGTGGTGTTTCTGTTGTCGTTAATACGGGAATTTCATTAAAGATATGAGCGTAATTCAAAACATTACTTATGATTGGAAGCCTCGTGAATGGCAGCAAAAATGTATTGATACACAGAAACGTTTTACTGTGTTAGCAGTGCACAGACGTGCGGGAAAAACTACTTTTGCTATCAATGAGCTTGTGTTATCTGCAATAACAAAAAAAGGTAATTACGTTTATATTTGCCCTGTTTATAAGCAAGCAAAGATGGTCGCATGGCAACCTTTAAAAGAAGCTGTTGCTATTTTTAAAGATGTTGTTGATAAATGCGGTAAAAGCGCTGAAATTGTAGAAATTCGAGAATCAGAAACAAAGATTAACTTTTGGAACGGTTCAACAATTTTTCTTTTAGGTTCTGATAATTTCGATGCTGTTCGTGGTTTAAAGCTAGCTGGTGTTGTGCTTGATGAGGTTGCACAGATGCCGAAAGGCTTATGGAACGAAGGTATCCGCCCTGCGCTATCTGATTCTAAAGGTTGGGGTTTATTCATCGGAACGCCTAAAGGCATCAATCTTTTTTCAGAACTTTTTTATCGTGGTTTAGATCCTGAATTTTCTGATAATTGGACAAGCTCACGATTTACTTATTTAGAGACAAACGCTATTGATCCTGACGAAATGGAAGCGATCAAAAAAGAAACTCCTGAGGAAGTATTCAAGCGTGAGTATCTCTGTGACTTTAACGCAAGTGCTATTGATCAGCTTATTAGCTATGAGCTTGTTAAGTTGGCTAGTGAGCGTGAAATTAACTTCAACTCTATAAAACACAATCCTCTCATCATGGGCGTTGACGTTGCAAGATTTGGTAATGACCGCTCTGTTATCTGTTTTAGGCAAGGTCTCTTAATTGAAGAGCCTTTAGTTTATAAAGATTTGTCATTAGTAGAGTTTGCACGAGTTGTAAGACAGCAAGCTGTGTCTAGGCATTGTCACGAAATTTATGTTGACGGCACAGGTGTTGGCGGCGGTGTAGTAGATATTCTAAATTCACAAGGTATCTACGTAAATGACGTCAACTTTGGTAAAAAATCTTTAGATCATCAATACAAGAACAAACGCACTGAAATGTGGTGTCGTTTGGCAGATTGGATCAATCGTGGCGGTTGCATACCAAAAAATACAGATTTAATTACTGAAATCGCAACTCCATATTTCGATGTTACTGATGACAATCAAAAAATCTTAGAAACAAAAAAACAAATCCGTGACCGTTTAGGAAAATCCCCTGATATGGCTGATGCACTAGCTTTGACTTTTGCTGAGGATATACCAGTGTGCGATTTAACAGAATACGAAAAGGAAAAGCTATTTTACAGAAGTGCTCAAAGACAACGAGTAGCTAACAATCCTTTTGAGGAGTTCGAGAATGAAATTTGTAGCAGAGAAAATACCCTTAACACATTTATTTAAAACAGAAGGAGCAAAGGAGTTAATCCTTGATTATGCCCGCAACGGAGTTAATCCCTTTGCTGATAAAAAAAGCTCTGATGATGAAATTTTTGAAAGCATAAAAGAAGCATATAGAGGCAAAGAAGATAACTATCATTCATATCTTTTCTTTGACGAAAATCATACCCCTTGTGGTTTGTTAGTGTTTTGGACAGTTTACGATGAACACGTCAGAGGCATAGTTGCTGAGGTTGATTCTATTTTCTCTACTGAGAAAAGCAGAAAAAAAGGTTGTGGAGCAGTCATTCTACAAACATTAAAAAAAGAGGCGCGCAACGTTGGCTGTAGAGGTATTTATTTATGCACACCATACGGAACAGAACTTAGCAAGGCTTTAGCTAAAAGATTTTTGCCAGTGTTCCAAATTAGTTATATGAGGGTTTAAGAATGTCACTTTTAGGATCATCAAAGTATGTAGCTTTAAATGCTTATATGAAAGATGTTGCCGCTTTACAGCGTCATGGAGAATCAAGCGCTATAGCAATAAACAACAATCCTTTATACAACAACGTAGCTAAGTTCATGCACAACTGGCACACCGCATATAACGCAGGTGATGCTGACAAAGCTAATGAGCTGATAAACAGTCCTATGGGCGTGTTTATGTCACAGGCTGATAACGCTGGCGGTGCTTGGCAGAATTGGCGTTCTAATGCCTTAACCGCAACTAATCAGCTAATGTTAGATAAACAAAAAGAAGCCAACGAAGCTCAAATGGCACAACAGAAGGAAGAACTAGCTGCTAAGAGTGATCAACAGCAACAGCAAACAATTAAAAGTCAGCAAACAGCAAAATACTTTCATCAGCAAAATACAAAAAATTCTTCAATTCTAGCTGACAAAAATTCAAGTGGTTCAAGTGTGAATAACTCATTAGGAGCTAAAGATAGCTATTTCAATGATGATGAGATTGAGGAGTGGTATTAAATGGGTAGTGCAGTTGCAGCAGCAGCTTTAATCGCAGGTACAGCAAGCGCTTACAGACAATACAGCGCACAAAAAAAAGCGATGCAAGCTCAGGAGCAATATCAAAGACAAGCTTTACAACAGCAACAACAGGCTATGGAGTTACAGAGACAACAGGCTCAACAGCAACAGGAACTCCAACAGCAGCAGTTAGCTTTGCAAGAACGTGAGCAAGAAGCGTCTAATCAACGTTTTAATCAGTACAACAAAGATACATCTAATTATCAGAGAAAGCCTAATTCAATCAATGCTACTGATCTTACAAAAGGTAAGGCTGACAGCGGTCAAACAATCTCATTGAATTTAACAGGCGATGATGACGAAACAGATGAGTGGTATTAGCAATGAGTGAGTTTTCAACAGGAACTGAGCAAAAGAAGATTGATTTAATATGCTCACGTTGGCTTGATTTAAAGTCAAAGCGATCATCATACTTAAATCAATGGCGATCAGTATCACGTTATGTTTCACCGTTCAGCGGTCGTTTCGATATTACTGATAAAAACAATGTTCGTGACACACGCTTTATCTTAGATGCTGAGGCTAGTCACGATCTAAATATTTTGGCTAGCGGTTTAATGAGCGGTGCAAGTTCACCAGCTCGTCCATGGTTTAAAGTTGAACCTAACGATCAAGCTTTGAATAATGATTATTCAGTCATTGAATTTTGCGATGCTGTTAATAAAATTCTTTTAAAAGTATTCAGTGCAAGTAACACATACAACACATTACATTCAATGTATCGTGAGCTTGCTTTGTTTGGTATTGCTTGCGATTTGGTTTATGACAGTGACGAACACGGCATTCAGCATCATCTTTTATCAGCAGGTGAATACTGTGTTGATGTTGATAATAATGGTGAGATTGACACCTTATATCGAAATTTCACTTTAACAACTGCACAGGTTGTAAAAGAGTTCGGCTATGACAATACACCTAAAGAAATTCAAGATACGTACAATCGTGGTGATTTAGGCAGTTATTGGGAGTTTTTACACGCTATTGAACCTCGCATTGATCGTGATCCTAAAAGTAAATCTAATAGCAACAAAGCTTGGGCTAGTTACTATTGTTCACTCTCTACACGACCTGCAATTATTAGAGAAAGTGGTTATGACTACTTCCCTGCATTAGTTCCTCGATGGGACGTGTTGGGTACAGATGCTTACGGAACATCACCATCTATAAATTGCTTACCTGATATTAAACAGCTCCAGCAAGAAACATTGAGAAAGGCTGAAATTATCGACCATTTATCAAAGCCTCCTCTTCAAGTTCCTAATTCAGCTAGACAATCGCCTATATCACTTGCAACAGGTGCGATTAACTATACACAGTCAACATCACCTGAGCAGATGATACGACCTATTACACAAGGTATCGGAGACGTAAACAGCCTTACAGCTGATATTGCATCTATTAAAGACAGTATCAGACGCTCCTATTTTGTTGACTTGTTTCAAATGGTAGGAAGCACCGCAGGTGATCGCAGAACTACCGTAGAGATTTACGCATTACAACAAGAGCAGATGTTATCACTGGGACCAGTAGTAGAGCGTTCACAGAATGAGCTATTAGGTAGATTGGTAAATCTTACTTTTAGAAAACTAGGTGAACGTGGTTTATTACCTGAGTTGCCACCTGCGCTAGAGAATAAGCCTTTGACAGTTGAGTTTACTTCTGTGTTAGCTCAATCACAAAAATCAGTGGATATTAACTCAGTTGATAGATTAGTGAGCGCTATTTCAGCTGCTGCACAAATCGCTCCTGAGGTTTTAGATCGTATTGATCCTGACGGGTACGTTGACGAATATCGTGACCGTTTGGGAGTTGCGCCTAAGATTTTACGCAGTCGTGAAGATGCACAGAAGATTAGAGAGCAAAGAGCACAGGCTCAACAGCAACAACAGCAATTACAAGAGCAGAACATTCAAGCTCAAACTCAATCAACAATGGCACAGGCTCAAAAGAATGGTGCAGATGCAAGTTTGGCAATGCAACAACTTGATGATGTAGGCGGAGGCTCACTTCTATGAATTTAGACTATGAAAGCGAAATTGAAAACAACGAAAAGCTGGTTGAACAAACTAAGCGTTTAGTTGTTTCTTTAAAAGCATTAACAAAAACAGTTGATGGGAAAAGAGTTTTAAAAGGCATTTTAGATATGTGCCCTTCACAAGATTGTTTTTCTACTGATTCAAACACAATGTCTTATCAGTGTGGACGAATGGCGATTGGGCTTGAATTAAGAAATTTTATAAAAATACATTGTGGAAATGATTTATTAAGCAGTATCGAAAATACGGAGATTTAATTTATGAATGATTCAGCACAGACAGCTACGCAAACTACAGCAACTGCACAAGAGCAAACACAAGCACCAGCAGTAGATACCGCTCAAAATCAAAACACAGAGCAACAACAGGTAGTGTCAACTGAACAATCTAATCAGCAAGTAAATCAGGAAACTGAAAACTCTGCATTAAAAGATTTTGCAGACAGTTTAAATGTTAATGAACAGGAACAGACAAAAGAAGCTGAACAACAGCAACAAACAGCACCTGAGCATTACGTTTTAAAAAATGCAAATGGCGAAGATGTGGAGCCTCAAGAACTAGAGATGATGTCACGTATGTTCAAAGATGTGAACTTATCTCAGGAACAGGCACAAAAACTTTATTCAGCATACGAAAAAGAACAAGGTTCTTTTATTGAACAGTCACAAAAAGCATTTAATCAGATGCGTGATGATTGGTTCAATCAAACAATTTCTGATCCTCAGCTTGGCGGTCAGAATATTGGGCAAACAAAGCTGTGCATTAAGCGTGTAATGCAACAGTGCGGAAACAAAGAGTTATCAGAATTTTTAAATAAAACAGGCTTAGGCTTTAATCCTGCAATGGTTCGCTTTATGACTAAGGTCGGTGAACTGCTAGGCAATGATAATCATTTTGTGCAAGGTCAAGCACCAGTGGTTATTAATCCTTTAAAAGCTAGATATAAGAACTCACCTGAGCTTTTTAAATAATTAAAAAAATTAAACAATCAAACAAACAAAACCTAGGAGAAATCTAAATGCCAGCTGTAAATCCAGTATTGCAAGAGAATGACAGAATAACTCTTGCTGACTACCGTAAGCGTTTTGGTGGTGAAGATGGTATCGCAGACGTTGCCGAAACTTTGAACGAAAGTAATGAAGTTATGCAAGATATTGTCTATAAAGAAGGCAATATGGATAACGGCGATCGTCAAACTTATCGTTTATCATTACCTGATGTTTACGAGAAGGTATTTAACAAAGGTACTAAAGCCTCAAAATCAAGCGTAGGAACTGTAGAAGAAACCTGTGCTTTAATTGAAGCTAGAGCAGAGGTTGACGTTGACTTAGCCGAATTGAACGGTAAGGCAGCACAGCTAAGAGCACAGGAAGATAAAGCCTTTATTGAAGCTATCGCACAGAAAGAAACTTATTTGTATTTCAAAGGAAATACTGATAACGGCAATATGTTTGATGGCTTTGAACGAAGATACAACACTTTAAATCAGAGCAAAGATTTACGTGCTACTAATGTTATTGATGCGTCAAATAAGGCTGGAGCAGCTGCTCTTAAAGGCAAAAATCTATCTTCAATCTGGCTTGTTGGTTGGGGCGATGATGTTTATAGTCCTTATCCTAAAGGCTCTAAAATGGGCTTAAGAGTAGAAGACAAAGGCGCAATCTTCTTGCCTGACGAGGAAGGTAACGTGAATGAAGTGTACACTACAATGTACAAAAAGTCAGTTGGCTTAATGGTGAAGGACTGGCGCAAGGTTGTTAGAATTTGTAACATTGACGTAGATATGTTACGTACTAATCAAGGTGTAGGTAATCCTGATTTACAAAAGCAAGGTTGGAACTTAATTACTCTGATGCTTGATGCAATTACTAAGTTACCAGCAGACGCAAAAGGCAATTTCAAGTTCTATATGAACCGTGATGTTTTTGCAAGCTTAAACTCATTGTCATTACGTTCTGATACTAATGTTATCGAATGGAAGAAAGCAACAGACGCTTTTGGCAAGAATGGCTCATGGGCTAATTTCCAAGGTATTCCTATGCGCCGTGTAGATCAATTAACTAACGATGAAGCTATCGTAAGTTAGGAGTAAATAAAATGATTAAAGATGCAAGAGCGTTTTTCTCTGATGAGCAGGTAGTCACCGAAACAACCTATTCTCAAAAGGCTTATGACTTTATGGCAGCATGGGACCATGCGATCGGAAGTCAATTATATGTAACTTGTATTTGTAACGGCGATTTTGCAAAAGATCTACGTGTACAAGTCATAGGCTCAACTGACGGTAAGACATGGGACATAAAGCATCCACTAGGTGACAGTGGTGTTTATGCTAAGGAAGATCTTAAAACGAATAAGACATTCCCAATCCATGTTGTTGAGACTGGTCAGAAGTATAGATACGTAACTTTATTATACATTCCATCAACAGGTGGAGCGGAAGATACAAACGTATCATCACCTACTGAACCTGATTTAACTAACTTTGCTGTAGCTCACAAAATCGGTGAAAAGCGTGAGCCTAAAGCTAATGCAATTACTGCATTCTTTGGAACTATCGCTGCTATCTCACCAGTTGTTCGTTATGCAAACTCTGATAAGTTTACAGGTTAGTTTGTAAAAAACTGAAGTAGGAAAGGGTACATATTAAGTTATGTGCCCTTTTTGTTTATATGGAGTAGAGAATGACTGCTGCTATTGATATTTGCAATAATGCTTTAGATTTAGTAGGTCAAGGCTTGCATATAGAAAGCTTTGACGATCAATCTAAAGAAGCTGATTTATGTAAAAGAAATTATCAACAGGTAGTTGATCGTGCATTAACTAAGTTTAATTTTTCGTTTGCTAGAAAAGATGAACTCATTTCAGAAAAAAATCTGATTCAAAACGTTGTATCTATTCCTTATAAATACACATATTCAATTCCTAGTGATGTGATGAATATTTTGTATCTTGAACCTTATCGTAAAGAAGGAGAAGAGACAATCAATATTAAGACATTGAAGTTTAATTTCAGAGTTATTGACGTAAACAAAAAGAAACAACGTTGTATTGTAACTAACAAAAAAGCTCCTTTTGTCATTCAATATCAAGCCTTTATTGATGATCCTAATTTATTTTCAGTTCAATTTACAGAAGCTGTTGAATATCTTTTAGGTGCACGATTAGCAAGTGCACTAATTCATGGAAACACTGGTATTAGCATCAGCAACACTTTGATGCAACAAGGCATTATGTTTTTACAGCTTGCAAGTAGTCAGGATAATCAACAAGGTGCAGACAGTATCAAAGATAATCAATGTTCATTCATAGAGGCTCGCTATGGTTACTAAAGTTATACAAAGAGGTTTTGGAGCAGGTGAGATCACACCTAGCCTTTTTGCAAGAACTGACTTAAATCAATATGCAATGGGAAGTCGAAAGTTAGAAAATTTTATTGTACTTCCTCAAGGTGCTGTTAGAACTAGAGCAGGTTTTCGTTTTGTAGGACAGGCAATAAATAGTAATTTGCCAGTACGTTTAATTCCTTTTAGATACAGCTCAGAACAAACCTATGCTTTGGAGTTTGGCGATAAGACATTACGCATTATTGATCATGGACAATATATAGCAAATAACAATGGCGATGTTTATCAAATCTCAACACCTTATGCAGCTGTTGATCTAGCAGACATTGACTATGCTCAAAATGCAGATGTGCTCACTTTAACCTCACCTGAATATATGCCTTATGAGCTTAGAAGATACGGCTATAATGACTGGCGTTTTGTGGCTGTGTCTGTTACTCCTAACGTAACACCACCAAAAGGCTTATCTTACACTGCTATTTATCCTAGTTCAATGACAGATAGTGAAGAAAAAACTAAGGATAAAATCGAATGTAATTATGTTGTAACAGCTGTAGATGCTAACGAAAAAGAATCGCTTGCAAGTTCTAACCTTGTTGCTCGTGGAAATTATTATATAAGTGGCGCAAAGATCCGTGTTCAATGGCAAGGCATGGCAGGTGCCAGTTATTACAAAGTTTATAGAATGGTAGCTGGCATTTATGGCTTTATTGGAGAAACAGAAGAATTATATATTGACGATGAAGGAAACAATCCTGATACTACTACTACACCACCTAAATATAAGAGTGTGTTTACTCAATCTGTAAAAGGACAAATAAGCACAATCACTATCAATAATGGCGGTAGTGGTTATTACTACGGTTTAAACAGTAATACTTATTACTTACCTAGAGTTATTACAATTCGTACAGTGCCTCCTTTGGTTTCAGCAAAAGCCAACTCTAAAGACGCTGATGCGGTTACAAAGTTTTCACCTAGTGTGACATTAGAAGTTTTAGACGGTTCAAGCGGTCAGGTATATTTATCTTCTAACATTGAACTTACAACAAAAGTAGTCTCTTCTACTGTTGAAGACGAAGGCTATCTTTTTTATGAATTTAGAAAGATTGCTTACATTGATAAAATTAAAAACATCAGATTAACACAGGACGTGTTGAAAGTTCCTCATGCTATCTTTAGATTAAAAGTTGATAAGAGTACAGGAAGCATTGATTACACCATTTCTGACAGTGCTTTATCAACAGCAAATTCTTATAAAGACAATGAGCTGTTTAAACAGTTCTACAGTAACGGCATTACGATTGATAATTTACGTTCTCTATTTGCTCAGGAAGACACAACAGTTCAGCTTGATTTGAACATCAAATCTAATGACGAAGGTCACGGCGCAACAGCTTATGTCATTGCTAGAAATGGCGTTTTAGTGAATGCTAAAGTTTCTAATGGCGGTTCTGATTATTCACAACGACCAACCGTTACTGTCTTATCTTCAATAGGCTGGGGTGCTGTATTAACTCCTAATTTACAGAACTCTACAGATAAAGATTATCCAGGTGCCGTTGCACAATACGATCAACGCAGAGTGTTTGCAGGATCATATAATAACCCTCTTCGTGTTTGGTTTACAAATGCTGGTTATCAAGATTTGATGGTGTATCACTTACCTAGCCTTGATACAGATAGAATTGAAATCACAGCAGTAACTTCTGATGCTGATAGAATTAAGCATTTAGTCGCAGTAGATTCTTTATTGTTATTGACAGGTTCAAGTGAGCTAAGAGTTTTTACACAAAACTCTGATGCGCTAACTCCTAGCTCTGTTGCGGTTCGTGCTCAGTCGTTTATCGGAGCGAACAAAGTCCAGCCTTTAATCTGCAATAACACTGTGATTTACGCTTCACAGCGTGGCGGTCACGTTCGAGCATTAGGGTACAATTATCAACAAAGCGGTTATACATCTAGTGATATTAGTGTGCGGGCACCTCATCTTTTTGATGGTAAGGACATCGTATCTTTAGCTCTACAAAAATCACCTATTCAAGTGCTATGGGCTGTAACATCTGACGGTGTGCTGCTGTCATGTACATTCACACCTGAACAATCACAAATCGCATGGGCTAGACATTCGACTTTAAACGGTAAGTTTGAATCGGTTTGTTGTATTTCGGAAGGCACAGAAGATCATTTATACGCTGTTGTAATTCGAGATCAAAAACGTTACATCGAACGCATGAGTAATTTTCAGGTATCTAATGCAACTGCAACCTATCGTTATCTTGACTGTTATCTTGATGGTGTATTTTCTACAGCAAAATCACAAATCAGTGGTTTATCTCATTTAGAAGGAAAAACTGTTTCTGTTTTTGTTGACGGCAAGCAACAGAGTAATAAAAAAGTTGTACAGGGAATGATAAATTTAGATACAGCAGGAAAAAATATTGCAGTCGGTTTACCTATTGACTACAACTTTGTTTCAGTTCCTTTGATTGTTTCTAATACTGAATCTGAATTACAGGGACGAACAAAAAACATTTCACAAGTTCAGTTGAGAGTTAGCTATGAAGGTGACTTGTATTCACGTAATTATCCACACGGCAAAGAGTACATGTGTTCTAAAGTAGATCAATACAGTACACCTACAGATGATGATTCTTATTTAGTTAAAGTCGTGATTGATGGTGCTTGGGAGGAACAATCACAATTTGCAATCAGCCATAAAGACTGTTTGCCAGTGGAAATTCAAAGCGTGATCTTAGCAGTATCTTATGAAGACGGGAAATAACGATGGCAATACCACAATACACACAAGCTAATTACGGCTCTTATTTGCAAAACACAAGAGTATCTATTCTTAATCAAAATACATCAATTAGTAGCAATCAGTATTCACAGAAAGCAATGAATACTGGCACTACAAGAATGAAAAACTATGCTGATAAGATACCAAATAAAAACGCATGGACAACTATCGCAAAGGCAGCAATTTATGCTTCTGCTGAGTTTATGTCCAGTATGCAACAAAGACGCTCTTTAGAGGCTAATTCAAGCAATGCTTTTTATCAGGCTCAACAGGCTAACCTTAATGCAGAGCTTGCAAAGTTAGATAAGCAGAACTTAGATGTTGCGACTGTAGTGGCTCAATACGATGTCTATAATCAATATCGCATGGGCGAAATTCAAGCTATGGAACAAGGCGTGGAAGATGCACAGAAGATAGCATCTCAGCGAGTTCAATCTGCATCAAGTGGAGTTCAAATGGATAGTGGTTCTAAAGCAGAACTAGATCAAACAAACGTATTAAGTGCAAAAATCAATCAATACATTATTCAAAAAAACACAAACAGCAATGCAGCACAAGCAAGGCAACAAGTCTATGCTTTGATGCGTCAGGCTAGTGATGCTCAAATGCAAGAGGCTAATTATCGAGCACAAGCTCTAATTGCTACAGGTGAAGGCGTTGCTTATAACACTATGGCTAAATCAATCAAGCCTTTGGAAAATGCCTTTTGGGGTGCTACCGACAGTTTGCTTAACACTTGGGGTGGTGGTTCGTCAGCAGGTGGCATGAATTGGTCACAGATGTTTTCTTTTAAGTAAAGGTGGAGTATGGCTGTTTTATTACCAACACAAAATCTGAATATAAAAAATTCTGCAAGCTCATTAACTTTTCAGAACTCACCTAAATTGCAAATACAGAGAACGGACACATCAGTTCCTTTTAAGATTGATGTAACTCAAAATTTAAAGTTTGCAAAAAGCGCTTTAGATGTTATTGAAAAATATCAAGAAAACATTAGAACTAAGGCAAAAGAAAACGCTTTGTTGTCAGCTCAAAATGATGCGAGCGTTGAGTTTAACAATCTTTTAAGAGATTACAAAAATTTAAAAGGTCAAAACGCTGTTGATGCTTTACCTGAATATCAGAAAAAATTAGAGAATTTAAAAAAGAACTACAGCGATGCATTTAAAGGTTATGGTGATGTTGCTCATAACTTCAATAAGTGGTTTGATGATAAAACAAACAGTTTTGGTATTGAGTTAAAAAACTATAATGACGCACAGATTGAAGCCGTGAATAATGCTGAAATGAAAGGTAGAATTTCTAATTCAGCAAACACTTTAACAGAACACTGGGGATCACCTTTAGAAGATAAGTATTATCAAGAGTATGTTTCTGCAACTAATGCTGTTTTAGAAAAAAACGGTTATGTGCCAGGTGGTGAAGAGTGGCAAGCAGAGCAAAGAAAAATGGCTGATGAGGTCACTAAAATTGCTGTAGGTAATCAGATCTTAAATAAGAATTTTGGAGGCGCCATTGCTTCTTTGAAACGTTGGCAGCCTCGAATATCAGCTGATGCTTACAATGATTTATTAGCTAAGGCTATTAAAGGAGCTGAAGACGAACAGGAACGACAGGAACGCAAGGCTTTATTACGTGAACAAAGGCAAACTAATTTAGAACTAAAACGTGAACGTGAAGCTTTACGTGCTATTCAGCCTTTAAATGCTGTAGAACAGTTAAGATTTAAAGATGCTCACAAAGATGCAACTTTTGAAAAAATGAAAGAGTTGTTCATGATCAAGAACAACAAAAAAGAAGATGATTTATCTGCAACTGATTATAACGATATTCAGATTATGACCGATGGTGACTTATCAAGGCAGGTCATTGAAGAAAACGCTAGACGTAAAGCTGTATCAGATACTGATTCTATTTTAGATAATAACCTGTCATCAATTCTTTATGCCAAACAAACTAACGGAGAACTTAAATATAAAAATAGAGACGACCTCTATTTGAATATTGACGATCTTAATTTAAGAAGTTCTCTTATTGTCCAGTATGGAGACAAAGAAAAACTGAATACTAAGTTAGCAATGCTTTATGACAATATGAACAATAAAGCTAACTACAGATTAAGTGCTTTTATATCTACAGCTAGTGATGATGTTCTTGATCTATTTTATGGGACCCCTGAAAGACAAAAAGAAACAGAACTTACTTATGGAACAGTTCCTTTGAATGACCAAAAAGCACAAGCCCGCATTCTTAAAATTCAACAACAACATCAAGGAACATCAATAAAGAAAGGTGATGCTTTATCTAGTCGTGTATTAGATGAGTTAAACATTAAAAGCAATGACTTATTCAAAGGTGATAACTCATCAAAGTTTATGTTCATTATGCCAGTGGCACAAGATCTTTTTACTACTTATGTGAACAGTAATCTTGTTAAAAAAGATAAGAATGGAGCTGGAGTTCCTGACATATCATCACTTAATCCAAAAGAAATTTCTAATGCTATTGAATTTGTTATCAGAAGTCCTGAATTTGAACAGTCTAAACAGGACTATAAAAACAGCAAAGATGTGATTGATAACACCTACGATGATCTAGATGATAACAACTTGCTGAATGACACCTTCTCTAAAGATGAGGTTAAGTCTCAGCTTTGGCAGTACCAGTCACAATACTACAGAGACAACGGCACATATCCAACATCAAGGCAGCTCTATTTAGATTTTGTTAATAAGCAAAAATCTAAGTTATCTGATAGAGAAAGAATGATAAAGTAACTTAATAAACTAGGTATAATAAACAAAAATCAAAGTATGTGAGCTTAAGTTCACACTGTACACATAAGGTGATAAAAGATGTCTGATAATTTACAACAGCCTATAGGCAATCAAAACGTAGAGTTTACAAAAGAGCAAACAGAGGCTATAGACAGTCAGCTACAAAAGAAATTATCAGCATCACCTGCTCCTATTTTTTATTCTGATACTGTATCTGACGGCATCTCACAGCAAACAAAGAATTACATCAGAGGCAATACACGTGATGTATGGAAAGATGCTGCAATTTCACTTCCTGTCTTAGACGAAAACTCTACAGACGAAGAAAAGAAAAAGTATGAAGAGTTAAGCTCAGTCAAAGCTAATGCTAGAGGCGCTTTGGCTTTTGCTGAATACAATGTAAATACAGACAAATCTAAGCAGAAACAGTTTGAGGAGCTGTCACGTTTCTATGGTGCAAACGTATCATCTAACGATGCCGATATTGTTCAACGTTTAATGTCTCAGAAGTTAATGAATGACTGGGTTAAAACATTTGACGAGTACGGTTTACCTGACAGCAGTATTATCAATAACGCTAAAATCAGAAGTAACTTTGATCCTGAAACTTATAAATACTTTAAGACAGCTCAACAAGTTCAGCAAGATTCTAAACTCTTTTCTGATTTAAGACGTTCATTTGCTTTAAACACAGAGCTTAGAAATCTTAATAATAAAAAGATTGATGATGCTGTAGATAGTTTATCTAGTTCTGAATACATTACCTTTTTAAGCGATCAACTTCATGGCAGAAAATCAAAGTTAGAAAACACTAACAAAGGTATGAGTAACGAAGAGTACGAAGATCGTAGAGCACAAATCATAGATAGATACTCACGAGATACAGACGGTATTAAGCAGAGCTTATATGACTTGTTCTCTGACATGAGATATTCTCTAGGCGGTTTAAATCTAGTTGATGATTATCGTCAAGCCCGCCGCCGTGAAATGGAAGAGATCATAAAGAACAATCCTAACATCACAGACAAAGAACTAGCCTTAGCATTGCAAAATTCTAATTCAGGTTCTAACTCAGTTATTCTTAATGCACTAAGTATCATGTTGTTTAAAGGTGCTGGAGAATATACAAAAATCTTAGGTCAAGGCACAGCTAAAACTTTGTCAAAATTAGGTGTAGATGTATCAGCACGTGTACCTAAAGTCGCACAGCAGGTGTTAGGTCATACTTCTAACATTGCTATTAACACCGTACAGAACACAGCCTTTTCTAAGATTGATGATGCTAACGTTAAATACAATGCACGTGTTGACGTGGGGCAATCACAGCTTGAAAGTTTGGCGCAAATTCCATCTGATTTAGTATCTGATTTGGGTGAAACAGTAACTCAATCTGCTTTAGTATCTGCTTTCTTTGAATCATTACCACTACTTAACAGAGCGCGAGCAAAGGTCCTTAATTTAAAGAAACAGGCTAACGCTAGAGTTGCAGATGAGGTTGTTTCTAATTCTCCATTAACTAAGAATGATCCTGTTACCAGTGCTGAAATTTACGATGAACTTCAATCACGAGGCAGTGACAAAATCTATCTTGATAAAGATGCAGTTACTGATGTTATTAACAGAGCAGATCAAGTAGAAAAGAGCGGTGATACTGTAGGTGTAAATAGAGCTGTCTTAGGTGATGAATTTAACGAAGCGTATGACCGTGCTCAACATGGAAACATGATTGAAATCACACGAGGTCAATGGTTAAAACTACCGCAGGAAGTACGAGACGAACTCATCGACTACACAACATCTGAAAACGGTGCACCTTTAATTCGTGAACTGTCAGCCACTTTATCAGATAAAAAGATCGAAGAAATCAAAAATGATATTGCTGATAAGGTTCAACAACGCATTAAACGTGAAGAAGAAATGCGACCTATTCAACAGGAACTTAACAGAGTTCTAGCTGATAATTCTAAGAATACAACTGTTGAAGAAAACAATGCTTTATCTAAAGGTGTAACTACCTTCTTAAGATCAATGTCTGATATTACTGGCGTTGATGTTTCTACTTTATGGAACAAATTTAAGCCTTTAATTAAGCATGAGAAAGGTGTTGATTTTAGTAAAGTTAAGAACGCAAATAAAAGAAATGAGCGTGGTGTATTAGGTGTTATTGATGATGTGCCAGTTATCAAGCTGAACAGTGAAAGTACATTTACTGATGTGCTACATGAACAGTCACATTGGTTCTTACACACAATGCGTGAGCTGGCTAAGGAGAACAAAGAAGTTCACGATCGTTTAGATAAACTTGTTAAATGGTGGGACAGCACAAAGTCATTAGATACTTTGTCAAAAGAAGATTGGGATAAACTTCAGGAGCAATTCGTTGCTAGATTTATTGCTGATACGATTGGCAATAAAAAATCAGACAGCAGTGTTTTAAATAATTTTAAAAAAATGTTGTCACACAACAAGAATAATGAGCTGTTTAATAAAGAAAACTTAGAAAACTTTGATAAAAAAACAATTACTGAAAAAGCATTTAAACAGAACTACGGCGAAGAGTTAAATCAAGGAACAAAAGATTTTAATGATTTTGTTGATTCTCTTTTTGAATCAGAACAGCTCTATAAAGAACAGATTGAGCAATATCCTATTGATGATTTGTTAGGTGATATTGATAGTTCACCTCTACCTGATGAAGCTAAACAGCTATTTAAAGACACAGTAAAGAGTGACTTAATCAATCATCATGCAGCTTTAAAAGGTTTGATTGATGAGTTAGCAATTAAGAAGTTTTTAATCGGCTTGGTTAATGGTCGTTCTTTAGACAAACTAAAAAGACAAATTATCAAAAAGAACATGGCTAAACTTCCACGTGAAGAGTTAGAAAAACAATTAGTCGCTTTAGATAATTTAGCAAAGAAGTATGAAAAGGTAAAAGAAGAGCAGAAACAGCTATTAAAAAATGATCCTCGTACTCTTTACATTGAAGATTTAAAAACACTTCCTATCTCTTTAAAAGACAAGAACGTTCCTAAATACATTGAAGACAAGCTCAAAGCTAAAAAGATTGTTGATAATGATACAGGCATCGAAGTTAGAGAAATCTTAGATGACTATGATCGTTTACCTCAGCAATGGAAAGATGCTATTGATTCAGCTAAGGATAAAGAGCAGGCATTACTTGAATGTATTGCTAACTATTCTATTGAGAAAGAAGCTAAACGTATTGCCTATGAAACTGTGTTAGATAAAGCTATAAAGAAGACACAGCTTGAAGGTGAATTAAAAATCAGTAAAAAGATTAGCACGATACATCGTCAATTAGGCACACAGGTTCTTAAGGCTTTAAAAGCTATAACTAAGACAGGTGAGAATGCCAAAAAGATTTTATTTAACATTAAAAAAATCGCACAAAACGATGTTGATCAATTAGCTTTTAGTGATTTATCTGTATCCAGTGCAAGACGTTTAGCAGCTAGAGCAAATCAGAAAGTCAAAGTGTCTTTGGCTCGTGGTGATTTAAGAGAAGCTGAAAAGCAAACAAGAAACGAACTGTATCAGAATGAAAAGGCTGAATACATCGCAGATACTATTCACTACGTTGAAAAGAAAATGGCTGATTTTAAAGCTTTAGCTAGTCGTGATGTAAAAAAAGTAGGTAAGAGTTACGATCCGAACTTAATGGATTTATTAAGAATTGTTACTGATACTATTGGATTAACTGAACGTAAGGCTAACGGTTTTACTATTGGTGATATTGCTGAAATTAAAGAACGTATCTTAAATGAAAGTGACTACTTGGATTCTTTAGGTGAAGAGCAGGCTTTAATCGAACGTGCAAAAATAGAGGCGTTTTGCAACAGAGTTGCTGATGTTGCTAATGATTACTATGCTAATCGTACTGTATCTAAGCTCTATGATTTGATTGAGTTTATGTCTGCACTAAAAGATTATGCACGTAAGACAAAAACATTCTGCGATGGTGAAAAAACTATTGAATTTAAAGACGCACAAGAGCAGTTGGTTAAGACGACTTCTGATTTAAAGACAAAGAAAGCTTCATTAAATGGTGCTAGTCAAGGCAAATCTAAAGGTGTGTTTGCTGCCTTCGGTGCTTTACGTAAAAAGTATGCTTTTCAGGCGGAGCATACAGTAGAACGCTATGACGGAAAAAAGCTTGGTGCATGGCATGAGCTCATCTATGCTCCTATTGAGCGCGGTTATACTCAGATGAAGTTAGCTTTAAGAGATATTACATCTAAGCTTGGAGATAGTTTATCTAAGCTTAAGATTGATAGCCGTGAGATACAGACAGATTTAATCATCAAAAATGAAACTACAGGTAAGAATGAGCGTTTAGTTTTAGGTTCTCGTTCAGGTCATTTTAACGGTCGTACTACTTTAGAGATCTTAGGTTTGCTTTTACACTGCGGCACCAACTACGAAAAGTTAGTGAAAGGCTATGTTGCTGATCCTGAAATTGGCGCTAAGTTTAAAGATGGTTCTAATGTAAATCTTAACAATGAAAAATCAGTTTACGCTTGGAAGCAGGAACAGTTTAACTCAATGATTCAGTCATTGTGTGATCAAGGTTTTATTACTAAAGAACTTTTAAATTGCTGTAAAGAGATATGGGGAACATTTAAAGAATTAGATCCTAAAGTTATGCAGGCTACACGTGAGCAGAACGGATACGGTTTTAAGCGTTTAGACGGACAGCCTTTATCATTCAAGTTAGCTGATGGTTCGGAAGTTAGTGTAGATGCTGGATATGTTCCTGCTATTCTTAACAATGACAGAGCTGTAACTAAAGCTAGTGAAAACGGAATTGACATCACAGCTACAGGTGCAATGCAAAATCAGATGTCAGTTATGGGCTTAAAAACACCTTCCTTTATTAAAGAAAGAAATCAAAAAGCGTTCCATGCTTTAGATTTAGATCCTGTGCATATCATCTCAGGAATTGAACAAGAGCTTAAATTTATTTACTTAACACCTAGAGTAAATGAAGTAAATAAATTGTTACATTCAAAAGCCGTTGCAAATGAGATTGAACGTATTGATCCAGGTGCCTTAAAAGAAAGATTTGAGCCTTGGATTAAAACACTTGCAACAGGTCAAGATATTACTCCTGCGTCTTCTAATAAATTCATTCAGTGGATTAGTAGAAAGATGCAGGATACAGGCTTGTCTATTATGGCAGGCTACATTAAGAACGCAGGTGAGCAGTTCTTTGATTTAGCTCCTGTGATGTATGAAGTAGGTTTTACTAATACTATGAAAGGCATAGTAATGGCTACTATGTATCACAATAAATTAAAAGCTGAGATTTGCAAAAACTCTGCATATATGAACTCTCGATTGAATGAAAGTAACAACTCTATCAATGAGATATTTAAGCGTATTCAGCTTAACCCTTTTCAGTACACAAGTAACGGTCAAAAGTTAAAAGCTGGTGCTCAGTGGATTCAAAATTTCAGTCGTGAAAATGCGATGTTCGCACAGGTTTACACTCAAAGATTTATTGATGAGATCACTTGGTATGGAGCACAGCAAAAGTATTTACACGATCACCCTGAGCAAACTAATTTAACTGAATCTGTTAAATATGCAGACAGTGTAGTTAGAACCGTTTTAGGATCTTACGATCGCCCTGACACAGCTTTAATTGCAAAGTCAAATGCTTGGTACAAGTTATTTACAACATTCACATCTTACTTTATAAATAAGATGAATTTGTTATCAACAAGGCTTGCAAAAAATTCAAGAGAATTTCAAAACTCAAATAAGCGTTTTTCTGATTATATGAACAGGTACGGTCACGATGTATTCGCTATCTCATTCTTTACATTGTTACCTTCACTACTATCAGAACTGCTAACACAAACAGTGAACGGCAGCTTAACCTCTGACGATGACGATGAGTTTAGAGCAGGTTTATGGAATGTTGCATTATCACCAACTAAATTTGTTGCCAGTGGTAAAGCTCCTTTGATGTCAAATATGGTTGTGTCTCCTTTAGTTGACATGGCAGTTGGTAAACAATATTTCAGTTCTGCTTATATGAACTCACCATTGCTAACTACAGGAACAGCTTTTTTACATTCAGGTGTAAACGTCTATAACGCATCTGTAAATGGCGGTGAGTTAAAATCATCAGATGTCAGAAATATTATGATGGGAACAAGTACCTTGTTAGGTGTTCCCTTTATTGGAACAGCATCACGCCCAGTGCATCACGCTGTTGAGCTATCTAATCGTGAAGTTGAACCTGCTGATAATTACTTCATTGAAGCATGGAAATTTATTCACGGTAGATAAAAATCTATTTAGGAAATGATAGCTTTTTTGGTAGTTAAAACTATCAGGAAAACTATCATGTCCTCATTAAGTCAAGACGAGATAAACAAGCTCACAAGTACACAAAGTACAAGAACAAGTAATGATGCAGTAACTACTTATAAAGGAAACTTTATTGGTGATTTAACAGGCATTGCTTCTTATGCTAAAGCTCTTCTTAAATCATTTAGATTCAGCATTATTGGTGATGATGCCAGTGGTTATGTAGATATTACTGGCGATGCTCCAGCTAATTTAATTTTGGTCGTAACTCATGCAGCTAAAGCAGATTCAGCCGATTACACAGCAAAAGCAGGTGTAGCTTCTTTAGCTTTTAATTCAGATCTTGCAAACTTAGCAACTTTTGCCCTTGAAGCAGGTTGTTTACGTCATTTTGTAATTAAGTTTACAGAAGATAGTGCTATCAAAGGTTCGATGACATGGGATAGTGATACATCAACCGTCACAATGAAGATTGATAAAGTGGACTTGGCAAAGGCAGGTGTAACTTTAGTTGATAATATTACATCAGCTGATACAGAAAAGTTTGACAAAACTAAGTTGTATTTTGATGTTCCTAATTCTGCTTTATGGTTCTATGACAATCAATCAAACGTTTGGAAAAATTTATTACAGTACATTACAGATTACTTAGTTACATTAACTAATAAAGACACAGAACAACAAGCACAGATTGACAAGAACACAGCAGATATTGCTGATTTACAGCCTACAAAGTACACAATTCGCTTTAATAATAAAGACTATTCAATGCGCAACACTCTAGTTGACGAGGTATCAAATGGCTAACGAGAAAGAATGGCAACAAGACATAAGCACAACTGTTGATGCTCATACTGCTAAATTATCTGACCACGAAAATCGCCTTAATCAGGCTGAAACAAACATCGCCGACCATGAAAAGCGTATTGATAATATCGAAACTACATCAGATGTAGGTCAATTTGCTACACGTATTCAGGCTATTGAAGAAAAGAATACAGAACAAGACAGCGCCATTGATACTTTAAAGAAAAATGTATCAGATAATTTACAAACAGCTAAACAATACACAGACACAAAGTTAGCCGATTATGCCACTAAAACAGAAAACAGTAACACCTTAGAACAGGCTAAACAATATGCTAATAATAAGGCAGATGACACCTTAGAAAATGCAAAGCAATACACAGATACAAAGTTAGCTGATTATGCCACTAAAACAGAAAACAGTGACACCTTAGAACAGGCTAAACAATATGCTAATAGTAAGGCAGATGATGCTTTAAGTCAGGCTAAAACAGATGCCTCTCAAAAATACTTAACGTTAGCAGGCGGTATTTTATCAGGTGACTTATGGGGGGTCCGTCCATCTACACTGCGAGAACAAGGTATAGGACTGCGAGATTCAGTATCAGGAACAATATATATGTTTTCAAATTCTACAAATAGAGGTATATATGCAATAAATCCTGATAAGTCAGGTTCAAATGTTTTAACTATTAACAACTCAGGGCGTGTTACTGTGTATGCAGATGTTATTCATCTAAATGGTAACGACATAACAGTAGGCTAGTATGAGTAGAATAAAATTTACATACAACGGTACGACCTATTCTACATGGAATAGTACAAGCAGAGTAACTACACCTAGTCTTATTCTTAATGAAGGAGGCACATTAAGATATACACCTTTGTTTGCTGTAAACAATGGTGCAGAGGCTACATTAGATAATCATTGGTATTACAGATGCGGTGCTTTGGCTGTTACACATAACAATACTAAGTACCATGTTGCTATAAGTCGAAGATACACGAATGTTTTATCAGGCACTATCAGCACAACTATCACACATAGTGGTAAAACAGGTACGACTACAACAACTACAAGTAAGACCGTTACTCCTTCTGGTAAACATGATTTTGGCACTCAGTTTATTGGTCTAGGTGCACAAACCGTATATGCTAATGTTACTGTTAATTACGGTGTAACTTTTTTACAGACACCCGCAATTTACATCAATTATGGCGGAACACTTGTAAGCGCAGGTACAAGTTCATGTGTGATAAGAGTATCAGCAACAGGTGTAAATTCAGGAACGTCGGGGTCAAATATACATATTGGCATTACGACTTATCTATTAACGGTTACAGGTAATGTTGCAACAACAACTACAACCTATCCAGATGAAACAAAATCAGCTGTTGCACAAGGTAATTTTAATTATGGTGTGACTTATCCTAGCGCACCGTCATTAACAGTAAACAGTGGCGGTATTTCTGCAACAAACAATACAGGTAACAAGTCATTTTTGGCTAAAAAAACACTGACTGGAACTGTTGCTTATAACAAATCAGCAACTTTATCACAGGCTTTTAAGGTTACTTTTAATGGTGATTTTGGATTAGGCTAATGGAACAGTGGAAATTTTGGAAGTGTCTCCCTATTGTAAAAGTTTCTGACAAAGGAAAAGTTTATGATTGTAAAAGAAATGTTCTTTGTGAAACAGAAACGATTAGCGGTCATGTTTACGTTTGGATTGATGTGTTAGGCGTCAAAAGATATTTGTTAGCGCAAGTAGTTGCTGACACTTGGCTTGATAACCCTAACAATTACCATCTTATCAAGCATAAAGACGGAAACAATCTGAATAACTGTGTTTCTAACTTAGAGTTTGTAGAAACGATGGAAGATACGATCAATCATTCTAACGATAAAAAAAACATTGAACGTTGGAAAGAAAAGATGAAAAGACAACATCAAGCATTTAGGAGCTTATAATGATTTATACAATAAGTTTAAAAGAAAATAAGATTGAAAAGAAAGATGAAATTTTTTACTTTGAAATGGCACAATCTTATGAACTTACAGATTTAGGCATAAACAAAATCATCTATAACGATGATACAGACGAATACAAGTATTTTGACAATACAAACAAAGAGCTTGATATAGAGCTTAACGAGTATCAAAAAACAGTACGAGATACAATCTTAACTATATTCCATTCACTTTTTGATGCTGATGCTTTATTGCGATTAAGACAAAGAAAAATATATGACTTAAAAACACAATGCACTTTTAATAATTACTGCGATGTGAATTGTAACTTTATGTCTAGCTTTGGCGTGCTTTTACAGGGCGATAGACAACATATTGATTATTACAAGAACTTGTTAAATTACACAGAAAATAGCCTAGTAATTACTGATGTGACAGGACAGCAGCAAGAAGTTACAAAAGAACAATTAAACACAATTATTGAAGAGGCTACAATCAACTTAGAATATCAGCTAAAACAGCAACAACAAGCTATTGCTGATATAAGTGCTTTAGGTGATGAGCGATCAATAGAAGAGTACAAAGCGATTATTACACCTTATAATTTCTTTAGCACTAATGACAATCAACCTGATATTGAAGATAATAGAATTAAAGTTAAAAACGAATTGATGTATCCACAAACATTATCAGACAGTTTACTTGAATTGTCAGATCAATATGAGGCATCAAATACAGAAAATCAAGATGCGATTATTGAACTATCAGATTTGGTTTGTGAGTTACAAGAAGAAGTTAAAAAATTAAAAGCAAAACAAGGAGCTTAAAAATGAATACTTTATATTATCGTTATGTAATTATGGGCAAACGCACTGTTGATAGCATTCCCACATCAAGGCGTGATGCTGTAAAAAAAATGCTAATTGAAAACGGCTATACAATCAATGATGACGGCACCGTTTATAAATCAGGTTTACCTGACACAGAAAATTAGTGTATAATACGCACGATGTTTCATAGGTATAGGCACTAGCAATAGTGCCTTATCTTTTATTTAGAGCATTGAGCTATCTTATAAAAGACAACGTATCCTATGCCGCTAAAATCTCGCTCAAATCCCTGCTTAACTTCATCGTCATTTAGATAGAAAGATTCTGAATATCCCCAACGTTTACATACCTCATCACTACCATTTAAAGCTGAAATCCAATCAGGAGAAACAGGATCAAAATCTATTTCGAATTTTGTTTGTTTATATCCTAAAAATACCACACCGTCACTTTGGCTTGCCCATAATACTTTTGGTGTAATATCTCTAGGCTTTGGTGTACAGGCTGTAACAGCTAATAAAGCAATGCTTGCAATAGCTAATAGTTTTCTCATAAATTCACTCTACTTAACTTTTGATAGTTTTTCTTAAATTTACATCGTAATCAAACGTACAAAATCTGCTATTTTGTTTAATAAAGAAAACAAAAATAGGAGAATATCATCATGCTTGATTATGACACGCCCGCTAGCATATCCCAACATTTTTATAATGGCATTGTGATTCGTGCACATGTTCATTCTGAAAATGGTACTGTATGGCTAGTCGGTGCTGATGTATGCAAGGCTTTACAGATAACTAATCCTAGTTATGTTGCGAGTAAACTTGATAAATCTAATGTTAAACATCATTACCTTATCAACTCACAGGGAAAACAGTTGGTTACGTGGTATTCACCAAGAGCTATTTATAAACTCTGTCAACAATCTAAATCTACACGTGGTTTGGATTTTCTTAAGTGGTACGCATCAATTCAAGCTGATTATGTACTTATTCCACGTGAAACAATGCTTAAACTCTTCGATATTTTAGAAAAGATGAGATCTTTTATCTAATTTATATCGTTCTTATTGCTTACTTATACCGTCCTTACAGCTACTCTTTACGTGTTGAATAAATCAACATTTTTAATCCATACATTCAAACACAAGGAGTTTATTATGGGTGATTATGCAAGTAAGGGACTAGCAAACGGTGTAGGTATTCCTGCATTAGTTCTAGGCTCATTAGGCTTTTTACAGTCAGGTGGTTTAGGCGGTATCTTTGGCGGTAATCAATCTGCCATGGCTTGCGCTATGAATAGTGGTGCCGTTGCTGTTTTGGCTGAAAAAGATGCTGAAATCGGTCAGCTCAAAGCTGAAAAGTATACAAACGATGAGGTCGCAAAAACTTACATCGCTTTACATGCAGAGTTAGGCAAAGTAAGCGATAAGGTAAATGATCTTGCACTGGGAACAGAGAAACGTTTTGGTTCCCTTGATTGTCAGTTAGGTGTTATGGCAACTGCTACTAACAGTGCTATTCAGGCTCTGCAAAATACAGTAAATCATATCACTAATACTGTAATTCCGATTAGTGCTATCTGCCCTGAAGCTATGCCACGTTACAACACATGGACAGCACCAACAGCAGAAGCTCCAAACACACAGCCTGTAACCGTTCAATCAAGAACTAAGGCTTAGGAGTAACGTATGAAAATCAGTGTAGATAACTTCATTGAATCAGTCGATGAATGGGTGGAACAAAAACTTTTAACTAAAGGTACACCGATTCAGCAGGGGATAGCATCTTTTATTTATTTTCAAGGCAAGGATAAGCTTAAAAGTTACTTGTCTGCCTTGTCATTTTTAGCAGATGAAAACGGTGATTTTAACTACGCTGATTTGGAAACTAACTTGAAAAAATCATTTGAAAAAATGGGCAATCAGTACAAAGTGCCTATGCTTTCTTATGTTTTTGATACTCAAGATTTGAATGAAATTCTACAGATAGCTAGAGGTAAAGCACATGAATAAGGCAGTTGATGAGTACACTGGTAATGATTTGAATGCTGCTATTGACCACGCTCAAAAAATGGCGATGGCAACTATCGAATGTACATATCACAATACTAAAGACGAGGACTGTTTAACCTGTGACGAAATGCACAAAGTTAAAAAGGCTCTTCAAGCTATTGAGATTTGTCACGCTTTAAAAACTAACATCAGATTAGCACCGTTAAAATAGTGCCTATTCTGCATGACAAAAGGCGATCATCTGACCGCCTTTTTTTTATCTTAGCTCAATAGAAATATATGTCTCTTTAGATAAATTACTAAAAATCAAAGACAAATCATAAATTTTAGCTTTTCCATATTGTTTTAATAAGCCATCAAGTTCGCAATCATTCAAAGCACCTCCATAAATTGCGTAATTATGGCGATCGTACACTTTAAAATGAATATTGCCCTCACCATTCTCTTCGAGATTAGCTAAATCTAAATGTTCGACTAATTGATTTAAAGTTAAATTATTACCGCTGAATTTGTTGATTAAATTGTTTAACATAATCTTTTACTCTTCTAATTGACTTAAACAAAGATTTATAAAATCTTGTTTTTGCTCCTCTGTTTTAAAAAGGCTTAAGCCTTGATTTTTTCTCATTAAGATAAAATCAGTTAGTACATTTCTACACTCTTCTTTTTCTCTTGTTGTGTAACCTGATGCTACCTCTTCTAAAAATTTTATTTCATCTTTTATTGTTTCGTCTGCCGTTAAAATTTGATCGCCGATATTGTTTACAGCTTCAGAATAGAAAAAGTCACTTGTTTTATAGTTATAATGACCAACTAAAATTTGAACTGCGTTTTCAAGCTCTTTTGAGATCATACTAATATCACTCTCAGCATCTAATATAAGAGTATGAATAACGTCACCTGAATTTTTATTTATGATCTCAAAATAAAAATAACGCTTATCATAAATATCATCGTCTTCATAATGATCAAAAGCAAAAAAGCAATCACAATTAGACGCATCTAATACATCTTGTATGCTTTCAATTTTGACAAAATTGTCATGTTCTGAGTTGCAGCCGTCTGGTATTAAATGTAAAAAGTAAGGTGTAAATTTAACTTTTTCAAGTTTAGTGACTAAACTGTTTTCGCCTGAAATTTGGTAAAGATCTTCAATATTCATTTTAAAAACTCCTGTTAAGTTGTGAAAAGTTAAATCATAGAGCACTAACCTTGTGCTAATGCTCTAACATTTAACTTTTTAGCTTTACTTCTTTTGCAGCTCTTCTAATGTGCGATAACGTTCAAAAATTACAGTCTTTTTTTCAGTGCAAACAAAATAAGCACCTTTCAAAACGTGCAATGTTTCTGAATTACGATCACAATCGTATTCTTTTAAATTCCAAACACCTGAAATTGTGACATCGCTTAACTGTAAAACGCCAGTAGCACCTTCTAATAAAGGCTTTTCATTTTCATAAATGTGTATAAATGTATTGCCATCCCCATAATGATTTGATATAAGAATTTCATTTGAATTGTTTTTATCAGTTAGAAGAACACCTCCACGATCGGCATAAGTTATAAAATGCTTGCCTTTTTCATTGTTAAGGAAAACTTCAACTTCAACTGCAAGGGCTTTATGATTATAAAGCCATAATGCGGTTGAAGGGTTGTTTTCTATGAATTTTTGAGAATTTAAACAATCTAAAAAAGCGTTAAAATTAGATGCCTTTTCCCATGCTTGATAAAAGTCTATGCAAATTTTATTTTCTTTTTTGTGCCTTTCCAAATCATCTTGAATGAAAAATTTTAGATTTGGTAAAATCAAGTCAAGATTAAAATCGCTTTTAATCAAGTTACGAAATTTTTTACTCTTTTCAAAATTGCCTTTCATTTTTGTATCTCCTAAAAAAGTGCCTATGCTACTGTATAGCATTCTTTGTGATTAGTCACATAAAAAGACTTGATTTAAGCCTTTTTATGTGACGGCTGCACCTGGCAACCGTCACAAAGTCAATTTTTTGACGACTTAAAACGGGCAAAATTGATCAACGTCTGCACTCAGTTCTTCGACTTTCTCAGGGGTCAAAGTGCCATAAGCATGATCGCAGAATGGCACTTCTTGATCAAAGTCTTCTGCGTTGTGACCTTCTTCACACCATTGCTTTAGCTGTTGATCGTGTTTATATTCAGCTTCAGAACGATGATCAAAACTTACTTTGAACATGTCTCGATCTGCTTTGTCTTTATCTAAAATGTAAGTTGTTGAATCAGCATCTGAATAGCTAGAAGCAGCTGCAATTAGTGCGCTTTTCTCTTCTGCACTAATTTTTGCTGGGACCTGATATCTAATAATTTGATCGTGCTGGTCCTCGTTTGGGTCCCTTTTCTGTGCAGCTAAACTTCTGCGATCGTGTGCATTTATAAAAGCGCTCAAAGGGAACAATGTAAAGTAATGAACTTTACCGCCTGCAATTTGGATAGGACATCTAGCACCTTTTGAGCCTTTTTTCACAATATAGAAAAGCTTTTTAGCTTGTTGAATAGTTGCAAAGCCTGTGAATGCGATCGCATTCTTTTTGCAGTAGTCACTTAGAACGTTCGCGATATTTGAATTAGCCTTATAAGCCTTTCCAGTTAAAAAATTAAAATAGCACATGATTGTATTTCCTTTTGTTGTTAAGTTTGTGAATTTGATACTTTTGATGTATCTATCAAAGCCGTTTTTTTTACAACTTTGATAGATACAGCCTTGATTTAAAAAGCTGTATCTATATACTTAAAATGTTAAGTTTGTGAAAAGCGATTGAAGTTTTTAACTTTGATCGCTTTTTTTACTCTCTTCTAATGTAACCATTTGATACAATGGTGAAGTCACCGCCTAAAACTAAATCACGTCCATAGGCTTCATAATTGAAATAGCTTGACTTCCAATCATTAGGATCAATTTCTCCCATTTCATTTAGTATGGTGCGGGCTAGATCTTCATATCCAGGATCATCGGAAGGAAAAAAATCAAGATCCTCGTCTTCACAATGCTGTATTTGTTCTTCTAAATCACAAGTGTAATCACATACAGCTTGAATATAGTCGTCATCGCATGAGTTGATGACATCCGCTAATCTATACAAGGTTTCAGCGTCACAATACTCACCAATTTCAAAAGAGCTTTCATAATCACTAATAAAAAACTCGTGACCGTCTTTAATACCGCAACGCTCGCAGATTTGTGAAAAATTATCATCATCACGATCAAAATCTGAAATATCAACCCAATCGCCGATTAAAGCGCCATTGTTATATGCGTGTAAGTCAGTTAAAAAAATTCTGTGTTCCATTTTTGAATCTCCGATTTAGTGAATGAATGAAATTAAAAAGTAAGTAATAATCGCATTAGTTGCAACGATCATTAGTGTTAGCTTGAATGCTTGTAAACGTGTGATCATTCTTAGCGTCTCCAGGTTAAAAGTAATTAACACCGTTTTTGATAACGACTTGTAAGCCGTTTTCAAAGAAAAATTCTTTCTCATCAACGTTGAAAAGATCTTTTGAGTGGTCAATCTCAACGAAGGTATTATCATCGCAGGTAGGATCAAAGTAGATTGCACCATCTTTTGATGTCTTGATGTATTCATTTTCTGTATTCATTTTTTTGTCTCCAGGTTGATAAGAACGTTCTTTCTTTCGTTCTCTTTATAATTACATTATAGATTACATTTATATAAATATCTACTATTTTTTTGTAGAGAATGTATAAAAATAGTTAAGTGATTGAAATATCTATGATTAAAGTTTGTAATTTGACTTGATAACGGTATTTTTCTATACTTTTATAAAAGCTTTATAGTAAAAAATGGTGTGTAAAAATGAGCATTAAAGTTTTAGACGTTGAATTTAAAAGCATTAGACAGCTTACAAAAGTTCTCGGATACGCATCTCAGCTGTCAGAAAGCTTTATATCTAAACAATATGGGAGCATCGAAAAAATGGCGCTCACACGTCTGAAGACAGACAATAAAAAAGAAGCATCTAAGAAGCTAAAAGCATTGCTAGACACTACAGCAGCTGCAGGAACTAAAGCACAAAAAAAAGAACTTAAGACAATTTATAAATGTCTGTTTGCTGCTTGGTCTCAGCTTGACGAACTCCAGCAACTCACAATCATTAAGACAGTCGCAGGCGCTGAAAATATCAATTATGAAGAGTTAGAAGAAAAGATAAGAAAATTCAAAGAGTTAAATGTGAAGTAGTAAGATTATAACTATAGTCTATTGACATGCTGAAATGAAATGAGCTATAACGCTTAAGCACGTGAGCACACGTGTTTGTTATTACTTAAGTTTAAAAAAGCTAGTGAGCTGACTTGATTCAAGGTTTAGTTTGCTAGTTTTTTTTTATTGCTCTTTGCTCTAGTGAATCAACTTTGATTTGCTATCGTCTCAGGTGCTCAGGTTCGCCAGGCGGTTTATATTGCTCTTTGGTTTGCATTGCTAACGCTGTTCAGAACAAAAAAAAAGACAGAAACAAAGAAACGAAAAAGAAAAAAACGAAAAGAGAAGAGAAAAGAAAAGAAAAAAGTGAAAAGGCAATATAGCGCAGACAGAAATTCAAATTCTCTAAATTCTTTTCAAACTCTAGCAAAACAGCACAAAATCAAGGTAAATCAATCAGTTAGTGCTGTTCTGTGCGGTTCGGTGTCTATAATCAACTTCGTACCATGTAAGATAACTGCTTGATTTACTTAGATAAGTTCTAATAAATCGGCTGGCTTGTGACCTTTTACCGTGACCTAACCGCCTATCAATAACGATAATCATTACTAATTACGGCTGAACTCCGACCGCTTTGGAGCTGAACCCTGATACCCCCAAACGCCCACTTGATTTTTCATATTACCCTACATAAATTTTTTTCAATTTTTTGAATTTAGCCCCTTCACAAATTTTTTCTGATTTTTCAAATTCATTCCCCATATAGCAATGCAAAGTTTAATAAAAGTGCAAATAAAAGTTTAAAAATATAAAAAAGAACTTTACAAAGTTAAATAAAAGGTATAAAGTTATTTATGTACTTAGACATAAAGTTTTTATGTTTTTGTATCTCCTTTTAGTTGATGAAAGAACGTGTGCTCACAGTGAGCAATGCTTACTTTTTTTATTTGATATTTAGGCTCTATAGATTCGGTAAGTAGAGTTGGCTGTGAGTGCTTTTTTAGAGCAATGGTGTAACGGTAGCACACAAGGTTTTGATCCTTGCGGTAGTAGTTCAAATCTGCTTTGTTCTGCCATTCTATAGTTATGAGATATTTTAAGAAGCTAAGCTATGGGTGCGTTCTGTAGTGACCTTAAGATGTCTCATAAGTATGAAATGATTAGCGTAAACTAAAACTTTTTCGTTAGTCTAATAAAAGGTGTCATTTCATACTTAAGAGCTGTTTAAAAGTTTTCTTCCGTTTACTCTCTTTTAGACGGCTCTTAAGTGTGAAGTGAATGATTGGTTGATTTGATATGTACGGCATACCGCAGTTTCACTTCACACTAAAGTTTGCGTTTTGTAGATAAGCTTTATGCTACAGCTTTATACCGCTACAACGTAAGCGTTTCTCTCACTTCTAACGTAAAAAGAGTGTACATGATGGAGTGTTGGTAGAGTGGCTGAATACATCTGCCTACTAAGCAGACAATCACGCAAGTGGTTCAAAGGTTCAAATCCTTTACACTCCGCCAAATTTATGGATAGGTGACAGAGTTGGTAAATGTAACGGCTTTGAATACCGTCGGTCATGTGAATGGCTTGTGAGTTCGAATCTCACCCTATCCGCCATTTTTGCGGTCTGGTAATGTGTCGCTTTAGAAACAACATTACTATTGCACATAAGAATGTAGCCCAGCATCTAGTGCAATGTCTTGTATCAGACAGGGTACCGCTTAAAAGTCGTGAGCGAAATCACGACTATGGGCACAATTTGATTTATAAGTGAAGTAACCTCTGCACTTATAAGGCTTGCCCGTGAGCCTGCAATCACGGTGCACCATTTATTTTCATATATAAGCGTTGGACCCCTTAACCCTTTTTTTATAAGGGGTTAAGGGGTATTTTTTTTATGTTTAGTTTAAAAGACTTAACACCTTACTTATGGGCTGTATCTGTATTAGGCAGTGCTTATATAGGCTATTCGCTTACAAGTTCTTACTATCAGATAAAGATCGTAACAATGGAGAAACAATATGAACAGATACTTAATGAAGCTCAAAAGGGTAAGACACAAAAGGAACAAGAATTTTTTACGGAGGCGATAAATGTACAAAGCGGTTTGTCTAAAGATATACAGAACGTTACATCTACTTATAATCATTACTTTTCTGATTTTCTGCCTGGCGATAGCGGTTGGTTGCAGCAGTCAGATAACACCAGTAGCAGTAAAGACGTGTCCGCAAATTCCAAAACTTCCATCTCAATTTCACAAAGTAAATGTCAATGCGATGGAACAGACAAAGCAAAACTTCGCAAGCTTTATGAACAGCAATTAACTATAGCTCGTGATTGTGACATCACCGCAAGTTACTACAACAATCTTATAGATTTATACAACAAGGTGTCTAAATGAACGTTTATGAATATATCCTGTCAGCTCTGATGGTGATGATGTATCTAGGAGTTATCTTTTTAGTTCTAAAGTATTTAGCAAAGTTTTGTGATTCATGCTGCCGAGACTGGCATTTTTTAGATCAGCATTACAACGATGACTGGAGCGATAAATGACATTACCAGCATTATTTCTTTTAAATCTCTTCTTTTGGTTTTCTTGTTTTGTTTTTGCTATTGGTAAAGAAAACTACACTAAGACACAGCTATGTATTTCAGTTTCTCTTGATGTTCTCTTTTTGCTGATAGTGGTCGGTATTTTGATTTATGCACATTATTATGTGCCTTTCTCTTTTTAGATAGGAGTTATTTATGACTGATAATGTTTTACAACCTAAGCATTATATGCAGGGTTCACATGAATGTATTGATGAAATTAAAGCAATGCTCACTCCTGAAGAGTTCAAGGGCTTTTTAAAAGGTAATGTTATCAAGTACAGATACCGTGCCAACCTAAAGAATGGTAAGGAAGATTTGGCTAAGGCTGATAATTACGCTTACTATCTGATTAACGGTCATTTCTGCAAAAATTCTCTTTCTTTCTCGAAAGAGAAAAATACTAAAGATAAAATAGCTTTATTCAAGCTAAACGAATTACTTAAAACAAAAACTATGGCTGGCGTTGTCTATGATTTATTAAGTCAAAAAGCTTTATCAGAAGATACAACTGAAACTTTAAAACAGATTGAATCTTTTGTTGATTTCCAAAACAGCGAAAGCTTTTTTGCTTCAGAAGATAGTGTTACTTACTCTCGGTTTGTTGTTAAATTTTTTGATAGCAGTAAAATAACGATTTCTCTTAATCAGGCTTCATATCTTGAAATGATTTTTACAGCTGAAAGAATTAACTGTATAGAATCATTTAAACTTTAAAAAAAATAGTTTTTTTTGTTTCAAAATCGCATTCCTTTCAGATAGTGTCATTTTGAATATATCGAAATAGTCAATTTGACACTATGAGATAAAATAAGCATTTCTACATTATTCTTTCAATAAATAAGATCTTATATACTTTTCTCATCATGTTAAAAAATTCAATCTTAGGTACTGCTATTTCAACGCCATCATCGCTGTTAATAATAGATACCTTGTCAACAATCGGATTGTATTTAACCTTCCTGAGAACAAGCGCATCCTCCATTACTAAAAAATATAACCTATCGTTTTCGATTCTTTCATTGTCAATCTCTGTTACCAGTAGTCGGTCACCTACTGCTATGTTCTTATAATTACTGTTTGCTAAAACACAAACACACTTATCTGATGAAAGTTTAAAGCTGTCAAAGATTTCTTTATTGATGGTTAAGCATGGTTCGGGCATTTCAATTAGTTTTAGATTATCGTCAAAACAAGTTACAGTGTTGACAACAAAAGATATAACCTGCTCCCCAGTTATCTCTTCTATTGGCACCTGGAAGAAGTCAGCTATCTTATGTACAACATCATCACTGAAAGGGCGAAGTAGATTACCGTCAAGCCATTTCACAATCGTTGGATAAGTTACACCTAAAGCTTTCGCTAAATCTGTTTTCTTTGTGTTATGTAAAGTCGTTAGCTTCCTTAAGCTTTGGCATACTGTTTTTGCGTTATACATAAATTCCCCTTTTATTTTATATATATATTTGCTGTTGGTTTTAAAAAATAAAAAGTTACAAATATTAAAGTAAAGCAATAAAAAATTCAACAGAAAATTTAATTTGTTAAATAGGTATATACTAAAGATTTAAAATTTTTTAAATCTTTACTTGCAAAAATAAAGCTAAGGTATAAAATACTTAAACATAAGGTATATAAAAACCTAAAGGAAATATTTAAAGTGAAAACAGTAAACGTACTCTTAACAGAAGATATACTTAGCAATGCAAAGCTAAAGCTATCAGCAAAGCTTTTATTTGCTCGTATTCTCTTTTTAACCTCTGTGTCGACAAGAGCTGATAAAGCTGTTTTCTATTCTAATCAACAGGCAGTAGAAGAACTGCACTTGTCTTTAAGTTCAGTACAAAGATCATTTTCAGAGTTGGAAGATAACAAGCTGATTGAAAGCAATATCCAGCTAATCAATTTTAAAAAGGTGAGAAGTATTACTGTAAAAGGTGAATATTTTACAAGTTTTGATATAGTCAATTTGACTAACGAAAATGTCAAAATGACTACACCGAAAGTGTCAAATCGACCATATCGAAATAGTCAAAATGACATTTTCCTCCTTATACATAATAGTATTATTAATAATAGTAGATCTAAAGATAGTATATATATAGTATCTAAAGAGTTCTCACAGGAAGATTTCACAGCTTACATAGAGAAAATCTTTTTAGACTATAAAGACAAATACATTTCTAAGTATCCCCAGCTAGAGATGATGAACTGCACCTTAATGGCTGACAGGTTCTACCTCCACTATGCGTCTATGAATTGGAAAAACAATAAAGGCGCTCCTGTAAAAAATTTAAAAGCAACAGTCGCTCAGTGGTGTATGCGATTTGTTGAATATCCTGTTCCTTGTCGTCAGCCTAAGCCTAAAACAGCAGCTGCTACCAGTGATGCTGACGTTGACCGCATAGCACAAGGTATTGCAGATACTCAGTTTTCTGATGATAAAAACATCATTGATGCTGATTTTTCAATTAACGATTCAAACTTACTAATGAGGAAATAACTATGGAAAAGAAAGACATTAAATCTTTTGTTGAGCTGTGGAAACAAGTATCAGTTTTGTATGGTCGTGAGATTAACGAACAGGCTTACGGCTTGGTATTCAACGCATTAAAAGAATTTGACTTTGAAGATGTAAGAAATGCTGTATCTCTTCACCTTCAAAAATCAAAGTTCATGCCAACAGTTGCAGATATTTACGAGCAGGTAAAGTGTTTAAAGGGTATTGATACAGAGGCTTTAAAGGCTAAGGCTAATAATTTCTACAATCAGATTAACGATCACCTGGATACAGGCTGTGATTATATTTGTGATGATCCACGAGCTGTATTTGCTTTTAGAAGCGCTTTTGGGTCCCTTGCTGAATTTGGTATGCACTCAACAGCACAAGATCCTTTTGACCGTAAAGCCTTCGTTGATGCGTATGTAAATGCACGAGGCGAGTTTGCAAGAGGTATGACTTGTCCTAACCTGATTCAAGGTCGCAATCATTTCTCACCAGTAGTTAGAGTTCGCTTTATTGGTAAGGCTGATAAGTGCAGAAAAGCACTTACAGACATTTACTCATTCTCAAAGCAGAAGGCTAAGGTCGTAACCTTCGAGCAAAACAAATCTGTAATTCCTGAGTTAAAGAACCCTGTTCATCAGGAGACTGAATTTAACGTTGAGATAAACGGTCAGCGTTTTAAGAATGGCTTAGATGCTTTAAATGCTGTTCTCAGTTCTTTTGGCATTACACCAGTAAACACTAAGGCGTAATTATGAATACCTATGCTTTTGGACAAAAGACAGTAACTATCAAGCTGAACGGTAAAGAAATCACAGGTCGTGAGGTTATTTTACCTTTGCCTCCATCAGTGAATCAGAAAACAACTGTGAACTGGAGCGCTATTAAAAATCAGTTTGCGGGTGGTTATTACTCTAGTTTTCGTTCAAAGAAAGGCTGTATCAAGAATACAACCGCATATAACAGATGGATCAATGCAGCACGTTGTCTTTTACGTAAAGGTCATTTGCCAGTGATTGAAAAGCCTGTTTGCTGCTTTGTGACTATCGTGTTCAAAGACTATCGCATTCACGATGGAGACAACCGCTTAAAGGCTTTGTTTGATGCTGGAACTAAAAGCGAATGTTTATACAAAGACGACAGCTTAATTAAATTCTTTTCAGTAGATACACGAGTTGTGCCTGAAAAAGAGTTTGTAGTGATGCACGTTATCGAGTTAGAGGAGCTAGGAAAGTTACCTTTTCAATTAGGAGATCAGTATTTACATGACATCTCAGAAACATTGTACGAAGAAGAAACTAAATCTGACAGTACAGATGAAAGCTGACATTTTGCAACAGTGGATAGACGCAGATTTAACGATCGGTAATTTACTTGATTTATGGGGGACACTGGCAAGGCAAAAATTAACAAAGTTTAAATATGAATCTCCAGCACATCAGAGTGAAACATTTTTAGTTAAACGTTTTTGTAAAAAAGCACAAGCTGATTTGTTAGAGGAGATGATGAAAACGTTTAGAACGAATCACGAGTTTTTATTTGACGTTTTAAAAGATAGGTATTGTTTAAAAAAGATTAAGACATCTGCCAGTGATAGCAACGACTTACATTTAGCAATACAAGAATTTAAGTATTTTTTTACAGAGTTTGTAGAACTCAATTTTAAGGAACTAAAGGAACAAGAAATATGAAAATTAAATATGAATTAGATGAAGGTGCTTATGCTCCAGTGCGAGCACATGACACAGACGCAGGCTTTGACTTGTCATGCAGAGAAGATCAGATGTTAGAAGCAAACAAGCCTAACACCATTGACACGGGAGTGCATGTCTTAATACCTGATGGCTTTGTAGGGCTTGTATGTCCACGTTCATCATTTAACGTTAAAGGCATTGGTACACCTATTGGCGTTGTTGATGCTGGTTATACAGGTTCAATCAGAGTTGTATTAGAGCCATATAACCTGACAAAGATTTTCAAGGGCAACCGCATTGCTCAGTTAGTGATTTTACCTTTACCTCAAATCAAGATGATTGAAGGTAAGGTTATTGGAGTTGATACCCATCGTGGTGCAGGCGGTTTTGGCAGCACAGGAGCTTAGATTTATGAGCACTCATACATTGTGGGAATTGCAACAAAAAAAATCATTACCATTAGATGCAAAAATCTTAATGACAAAACGCAGATTAAAACAATGGCATATTCAATACAACGGTAACGTATATCTAGCTTTTAGTGGCGGAAAGGATAGCACCGTTCTAAAAGATATTTTGCAAGATGTATTTCCTGATGTACCTGCTGTATTTTGCAATACAGGGCTTGAATATCCAGAAGTTAAAAAATTTGCCATGTCGCAAAATAATGTAAAAGTAATTACTCCTAAGATGATGTTTAAAGAAGTAATTAGTAGGTATGGCTATCCTGTTATAAGCAAAGAACAAAGTTCATATATTGCAGATATCAGAAATACCAAAAGCGAATATATAAGAAATTTAAGGTTAAACGGAAATAAAACAGGATCATATAAACTGTCTGAAAAATGGAAATTTATGTTAAATGCTCCTTTTAAGATTTCTGATAAATGTTGCAAGATTATGAAAAAAGAGCCTTTTATTAGATATGAAAGAGAAACAGGATCTAAAGGAATTATCGCAACAATGACAGATGAAAGCAGTTTGCGTTTAAACACTTGGTTGCGTTTTGGTTGCAACGCCTTTAATGCTAAACGACCATTATCACGTCCTATGTCATTTTGGACAGAGCAAGACATACTGCAATACATCGTAGAACACAAATTAAAAATAGCATCAGTTTATGGAGAAATTAAACAAAAGGAAAACGGCGAATATTACACAACAGGGGTAAAACGTACAGGTTGTATGTTTTGTATGTACGGAGTACAAAATGAAACTCCTAATCGTTTTCAAATCATGCAAAGAACACATCCAAAACAATATGAATTTTGTATGAATACATTAGGATTAAAAGATGTAATGTCTTATATGAATATCCCATTTAAGGAAGAACAAACAACATTGGAGTGCTTTAAATGACAGTAGATTTAACAAAGGATGAGTTGCTTTTAATTCATCAAGCAGTCAAAGAATATTTTTTTGACTTACTATTCGATCAACTTAACTATGATGTTGATACATCAGATGATCAAAAAGAATATAGCGATTTAGATAATAAGTTACAAAAATATTTTGAACAAAACGAGGAATAAAAATGTTTGATAAAGAAAGCGACATCAAGGTATATGTTACCGAGAATTACTCTATTTTTAATTTCTTAGAAAGCAATAGAGCAGTAAATCAGAATCAAGTAAAAAAAATTGTTAAGTCAATTCAAGCAAAAGGTTATTACCCAGTGCCTATTTTAGTTGATGACAATTACAACATTGTAGATGGTCAGCATCGTTTTACTGCTGTAAAACAATTAAATCTACCTGTTTATTACATTAAAGGTGCTTTTATTGATGATGATTGTATTTCTCTAAATGCTAATGCTAAAAACTGGAATGTAATCGACTACGTTAAATTTTATGCTTCTAAAGGCGCTAAGTCTTATCAAAACTTATTAGAACTTTGGGGACCGTATTCATCTGACAAAAAATCTATTTTTTATTCTTTTGAGGTTTTAAAAAGAGCAGTTCTAAATGAAAAGTATTTTTCAACTGAAATGATAAAAGCAGGTAATTTGGATCTTCCTGAAAGAATTGCTGATATATCTCAGAGACTATCTATTATTAACGTTTGCTTAAAACAATTCAAAGTTACAGCTGATGCAAGAAGAGCTCTTGTTTCTGTTTTATATAAATTATTAAAAAATTTCTTGGTCGAACCAAACAAACTGATAAACAAGTTTGATCAACGCAAAGACAAGGAACTACCAGGATTAAGAACTGTTGAACATGCATTGTACTTAGTCAATGACATTTACAACTACAAGTGTTCAAAGAAAGTTGATCTTGTAATTGCATATAAGAACTTAAATTTAGACAAGGAAGATGAGTAAGGAAAGTAACAAATGATATTAAAAGAATTTTTAGATAAATGTAGCAGAAATGAAAATGTTTGTATTCTTATTGCACATACTCAATTTGAAAGTTTTGTTCGCCAGCCGCAAGGTTTAAAAGAAGATTTTAAAGGGCTGTTAGATTGCGAAGTTATACGTTTCTTTTCAGCTGCAAAAGATGTCTGGACTATTTGCGTACTAATCGAATGTGATGATTTAAACAGAATAAGAGGAGTTAGAAAATGACATTAAGAGATTTTATAGATGATATTACAGATGATGAACTTATTTATTTAAAGCTTTGTGAATATTTTGCGAGTGCTTATCCATTTAGAAAATGCAGAGTAAATAAATTATCAAAACTTTTAGATTGTAAAGTACACAGTATTGGATCGATGAATTATGGAGATCGAATTGCAATCGTTGTACATATTGAATGCGAAGACTTAAACGACTGTAAGAACTTTTTTAAGAGGGATTGATTATGTATGAGCTTATGGTAAAGATCGCACTATCTTTTTCAGTTATCAATCTGATAATTCTATATTTTGTCTTAACAAAAATGATTGACTATAGAAACAAAGTGCTAGCTGTATTTCATGTATTGAGCAGACATTGTGGTGTGTTCATTTCATTAAATGAAGTTATTAACGGTAAAAAGAAAGAATAAATGGATCAAGAGATTTACGGCAATATATTTTATTTGTTGTAATTGCTATAGCTGTGTTGATAGAAGTGTACATTAGTTGTTTTAAGGATTGATATATATGAAATTTGATATTAAAGATGTTAAGTCCTGGGCTAACCGACATGATGTTAAGGTTGGAGACGAGGGGTATTTTGCTGATAACATAGAAGAGTTAAAAACAGAAAATAACCGCACAAGAATGATTGCAGAAATTCTTGATGATCATGCTTTTTGTTTTCGTACTCCAACAAATAGGTATTCTTTCTTTTTACCATTAGAAGCAGTTAAAGAAGACAAGCCAAAAGAAAAGAAGTATCGACCTTTTAAAAACTTATATGAGTTTTATCAATTTTTATCTTTTAATTCTCATATTACAGAAGAAGATTTTACTCCAGTAATGTTACTAGATCTTTATTTTAAATACAGAGAAAAGAAAGCCCTACGTGTTGCAAGTACAATAGTAATTAACAGAATTGACGTTGATTTGAAAGGTATTTGTGAGCCTATCATCGAGGGCAGAAATCTTGAGCGGTGGTTTGATCTTGCTGAAATAATGAATGATGACGGCGAATGGCAACCCTTTGGAGTGGAGGTGAAAGAAAATGATTAAGATTAAAACTATTGTAGAAATTACAGGAGTGCTGCCAAGAAAAGATTTAAGACCAGAACTTCAAAAAATGTCACTAAAAGAGCTTAGAAAATTTGTTTTAAATCATAACATTGAAACTGAGAATAACATTAAAAATGCTTTAGGTAATTTATATGACGTTCGCATTAAAGACGTTGTAGTTATGGAGAGTAAACAGTAAAAAGTTTGCCGTTTGAATAGTTAAAAGTGTAACGTTTGAACGGCAAAAGTTGAATGTTTAGGAGATTGAAAGATGAATGCTGAATTTATTTGTATTGCCTTTTTAGGTGCTTTATATGTTTATCAGAGCTATCGCTTATTCGAATTAGAAAAGTTTGTTTTAAAGCACCTAAGTGCTGTTTGGGAATTTCAGCACATGGTAGTAGATGCCCTTGATAAGATTTCAAAAAGGATATAAGAATGAGTGAAAGTTTAGCAAGAACTGTTTATCGTAAACTAAAGCATTTACATCGGGTGCAATGGGATACATACAGCACATACAGCAAAGCACCTGGATCAGATACAGGGGCATGGCACACTATTGTGTGTGTGCCTTGTTTTGATGTGATGTTTGCATGGTATTCAGAAAGAAATCAACTACACGTTATTTCTATCAAAGATAAAAAAATTGTGGCAACTTGTTATGGTTATACTTTTAAGCGGTTTATTAAGTCGATAAAAATGATATTAAGAAGTAAAAGTTTTAAGCTGATTTATGAGAAGTAAGACAATGAAATGTACATACAAGGTTATTGATAGTAAAGATAAAGAAAGATTATTTCTTTTTACTAAAACGTATGACTTTACAAGTGACACCATCGAAAATTTTGAGATAAAAGAACTTAAAAATAACGATGAAGTTCCTTTAATTAAATTAAGTTTTTATGTTTGTACATATCCTTTTGATTATTTGTTTCAAACAATGTTAGAAGAGGCAGGTATAAAAATAAAAAGTTTTAAGAGGTTATCGGACAATGAAAGTTAGAAATCCTGAATGCAGCGTTTATCTTAAGAAAGATAAATACATTAAAGATTTTAACAGTTCAGTAAGTAAACAAGTTAAAAATCAAATATTGGCTGAAAATTTAGTTCGTATAGGTAAAGTCAATGATCCTTTGCAGCGTAGAATTTTATCATCAGCATTATTAGTAGGAGAGTATAAAAAAGATGACAGATAGCGAAATTTTAAAAAATTATGCTTTTATGCCTATGTATGTTATCGCAGTAACTAACTATCAAGGAAGTAGGAAAGAAAGATATTTATTTGTAACTAAATCTAACAGCGATGATGGGGAAATTGGTTATCTGGAGTGTATAGACGAAGGCGAGCTACTGTTTGAACTAAAATTCAGAAATGAATATTGGTTTGATGTTAAAAAAACAATAAAAGGACTTTGCAAAACTTTAACAAAGCAAAGTAATATACTTGGTTCTCCTTTGGTTAAATATAGATTTGTTACGGACGAAGCATTTTATATTGTAACCTCTCCTAAATTTAAACACAGAGATTTTATGTATAAATGGGTTAAGTCGGCAGATTGTAAAGAAATGAATCTCATAGAAATTGTAAATGGTGAGCCTGTACCTCTTAAAGAGAAAATGATTTATGGCGATCCTGAAATTGATGGTGACTATGAATACGCCCTTCTCTGTCTTGAGGCGAACGGTTTTTCTGCTGCAAAGATTAAAAATCCAAAATAACAACGTCAACTTACACACTGGAGCTAAAAGAAATGGAATATTTAATTGAAAGACTGTTTTATATAAAAAGAAAAACTGTTCATGGCATTAAATATCACTTTTTAAAAGTGAAAGAAAGAGATGATTATTTTGTCTGTTTAGCAGAAGAAAGCAATTTTCACATTGTAAAAACAGAAAAATTACAGACAAAGGAGCAGTTCGCTCAGATACTGCTAAACATCTACAAGTCAATGTATGGCGCAGATAACGTTGAGTTAGAAGTACGCTATTGTCTAGCAGACGATAAGGAGACGTTGTTTAAGCTTCAAACATATTTTTCAGAAGAAGAACCTAACGAACTTGTATATGGGCGTTCAAAATATGAATCAATGTGTGATGTATTTCTTGAAGAAGATTATATAAAGTGTTCAAAAGACACTTCTATACTTGATGTTATAAAGCAATTCTTAATAAATGACCGCCTGATAACAGAAGATGATATGTTAAAGTTTAAATCTGACGTTCCAGTGAAAAGAGATTTTATAGTTCGTTAAGTTAATTTTTAGCTTTTTATAAAGCGTTCCTTTATTTTGAGGAGCGCTTTTTTTATATCTATTAAACTTAATGTTTAAAAAATAATATGTAATGTTTAATAAAACATAAAATAATGTTATATAATATTATAAAGACAATAACTAAATAACAAACATTAGGTATAGATATATGAACGATTACAAACAAATTTATAAAGAGTGGTTTAAGGTTGCCGATCAAAAAGCTTTAGATTTTTTCAAAGATCCTTTTACAGGTGAAGTAGAAAAAGAAAATGAAATTTCTTATCTACATGCAACACATATTGGCGGTTCAACTGATGCTGTGCTGCTAGGTGAATCTGAATATGCTGAACCTCAAGATGTCTTAGAAAAAATGCAGAGTTTATCTTTTGGTGAAGATAAGTTTGTGTTTGACAGAGGACACGCTTTAGAGCCTTTTATTGCTGAACAGTTTTCAAAGCAGACACATCTCAGAGTGAAAGACGGAACAGTTCTTTATAACGAGAATTATCCTTGGTCGATTGCTCAGGTGGATTTTTTTACGGAAGACAATACACCTGTTGAAATTAAGACAGTCGGTTTTAATATGCGTGACAAACTCGCAACTGACGGCTCAAAGGTTTGGGGCAAAGGCTGTGAGTTCAATTCTAAAGGTGAACTTCTAGCAGAAGACAACACTATTCCTCGTGATTACTATATCCAGTGTCAAAAACAGATGCTCTTTGCTGATAAAGAGCAGATGTATCTTTGTGCTTGGGTCCTTACCGAAAACAGAGTTCGTGTTTATGTTGTGCATCGTGACGAGGAGACAATTAAAAAAATCATTGATGCTGAAATTGATTTTGTCTTTGCTCACCTGATTCCAAATGTTCCTTATGTTTTAAATGCTGAATTAGAAGAAGTCGAAGAAGGTGGAGTTGATGCTGTATATGCAGATGATTCCTTTATTGAAAAAGCAAAAGAATTAAAAACAGTCAACAAACAGAAGAATGAACTTGATAAACGTTCTAAAGAACTTACAGCAGAAATTAAATCTTTAATGAACGGTCACGCAGAAGCTATCACCACTAAAGGAACTCTTATTTGCACTTTAACAAAGCAGACAAGACGCACTTTTGATGCTAAGGCTTTTGCTGATGCTGATGCTGAAACTTACAAACAATACTTAAAAGAAAGCGAGATTTCACCAAAGCTGACAATCGCTAAGGGGGTTTAGCAATGGATTTTTTAAGCATTGAAGATACAGCAAAATTTTTTGTCAAATCGAAATTCAGTTTTTATTCATTTAAAAAGAAAAGTTCTGATTTTCCTCAGCCTTATAAAAAAGGCGGTAAAAACTTTTACTCAAAAACTGAACTGAAAGAATGGGCTAAAGGGCACAGAATTTTAACTGTAGAGGACAAATAAATGGCAGAAGAGATTGAAGTTAAGGCAGAAGTAATACCTGCTACAGAAGCTGAATTAAAGTTTATCTCACAGGCTCAAAAACAAATTCATACAGCTTATGACGATAGACAACTAATCAGCATGATCGCATCTCAGATCGCTTTACCTAAATCAGCACCTGAAGTAAAGGTAAATCTAGCTGATGTAATGAGTGTTATTCGTTTATCTGTATCAATGGGGTTAGATCCTATTCTCGGTGGTATTTGGGCTTTTAAGGATAAAGACGGTCGATTAGTCACTTCCGTTTCAAAGAAAGGTTGGCAGCAGGCAGTCGCCAGTCAGAAGAACTGCGCAGGCATTTCTTTTAAAGACAACGGAGTTCTTTTAAAGAAAGTCGTAAATCGAATTATTG
>OIYX01000029.1_pt1 | contig 47752 bp, 45 predicted proteins | sample 1588431 | NCBI WGS metagenome assembly OIYX01 (sample SAMN03283241) | human gut metagenome | biome: human-associated habitat; material: feces | host: Homo sapiens | place: Peru | collected 2012
AAAATCAAAATTTATGGTTGACTCCCCCCCACTCTTTGAAAACGTCGCCGAGGGCCGCCTGATGGCCCTGCGCGCGCTTGTGTCGTACGCCCAAGGCAGTCGCATGGGGCGCTTGAGGCACGTCGCTTCAGCAGAAGGAGGTTTGCGATGAATCGATCCGGGAAAATAGGCAGGCGGACATTCCTTGAATTCTGTGCGCTGTCGGCTGCGGGCGGCTGCCTGTCGCCCTTTGGTTCGGGGCGGTCGCGCCGGTGCGGCGACTCGCCCGACTACTGGTGCACCTGGGCTGTGCAGTCGCACACCGTCGGCAAGTCGGTCAAGCAGGGCCTCATGGGGAGTGCGTTTCAGGGCGATCAGGGCATTGCGGGCGCACGCGACAACCTGAACGAGCGCATCCTGTTCGGCGGCTGGGCGAAGAGCTACTACCCGACCGTGCGAAACCGGCTTTACTGCCTGATTGACGACGGTTGGGACGTTCCGTATGGCGCGAATCCGAACGATGCGATTGAGCCGTTCGGGTCGCTGATTGCGGATGCGACGCGGTTTCCGTCCTTCAAAGGCACGCCGACCGAACGCCTTCGGGGACTGGACCGGGCGTTGCGGGATCTTGGCTGGCGTGGGGCGGGGCTTTGGGTCGCCGCGCAGGCCGCAGGTGACGGGCGGCGGACGCCTTTCAACCGGGCGGCCACGCGCGAGGACTTGAAGCGCAAGCTGGGCTGGTGCGCCGAGGCGGGCATCGGCTACCTCAAGGTCGACTGGGGCGTCTACGGAGGCTCGACGGAATACCGGCAGCTCTTCAGCGAGGTCAAGAACGCGGTTGCGCCGGACATGACGGTCGAACATTGCGCGGCGATGGGGGCTCCGTTCAACGGGATCTCGTTCAAGCCCGACGGCACGATGGTCTGTACGGGGCGCGCGGCGTCCGACGCCCCGTGGCGCAATCAGGCGCGGCAGATTCTGGAATTCGCGGATGTCTTGCGCATCTATGACCTGCTGTCGCCGCTCACCCTCTGCAACGCGGCGGAACGGACGCAGATCATGCTCCGTCTGGGAGAAGAGGAGAATTCGCACGCGCTCGTGAACGTGGAAGACGAGGTCTATCTGGGCGCGTCGCTGGGCTGCACGTTCGGCGCCATGCGCTCGCTGGACACCATGCGCCCCTATGGCGGGCGCGACTGGTCCGATGCGTGGCGCCGGACGACGGAAGTCGTCCGCGCGGCGAACTGGCGGCGGTACGCGCCCGCCTTTTCGGCGGCGGAAGGTTCGCGCACGCAGGTCTCCGGCGAAGTCGTGACGGACGACTGGTTCTTTGCGGAAGGATCCGTCTGGTGGAAGCAGATCTGCGGGCGGCATCCGGTGCAGTCCGCCCCGGCGCGCATCGCGCGGAACCTGCCCCTGCCCGACGTCGCGGTCGCGGGCGGCGAGCGTCCGCTCGTGTGCGTGTCGCGCCATCCGAACGGGGCGATCGCCGTCGGCGCCCTGCCGCGTCTCAAGTGGCCGCGCGGGCGGTTTGAAGTCGCGGCCGACATCAGTCTCGACATCGCGCCCGGACGGCATCTCGCGGTCTTCGGCACGGTCGGGACGGTGCGCGTGCGCGACAACGGGGCGAGGCGTATTCTGGCGTGCGACCTGGCGCAGCCGGAGGGGACTCCCTTGGAGGACATCACGGCTGCCGTCGTCCGGACGGACGGCGGACTGATCCTGCCGGGCGCAGTGCTCAACCGGATCGGGTCGCAGACGACGCAAGACCTGTCCGCGCCGGCCTGTCGCCTTGAATTTATCGTCTGATTTGACTAGAACAAAAGGAGAGAACACAGAAAATGAACACGATTCCAAAAAAGAAATTCTGGATGTTGCCCAGCGTCGGCGCCTGCCTGTTGCTGGCCGGCTGTCATCCGGAGGACGTTCCCCTGTTCGGGGCGCGTAAGGCGTCGCCTTCCGCCGCGCACGCCGCGACGGCGGCGCGCGCGGCAGCGCCTTCGCCGTGGAAGGTGCTGCCGATTTACGGTGGCGGTTACGTGCAGAACGTGGTGATCGCGCCGTCGAACCCGGACGTCTGGTACTGCTACGTGGACGTGGGCGGCCCGTACCGCTCGGACGACCGGGGCATGAGCTGGCGGCCGCTCCACCAGAACTACCTGCCGTCGCAGACCGCGCGTTCCGCCGCGTGCACGCGCTCGCTCTCGGTCGATCCGCGCGACGCGGACAATTTCGTGCTTGTCTCGGGCAACCAATATGACCGCCCGGCGGGCGCGTTCGTCTCGCGCGACGGCGGCAGGACGTTCCGCCAGACGCTGTTCGGTCGCTTCTACGGCAACGGCCCGAATCGTCCGAGCGGCCTGTGCCTCGCGCGCAATCCGTCCAACCCCGACGAGCTGATCGCGGGCGAGGACATGGACGGCCTTTTCCTGTCGGAAGACAACGGTGAGACCTGGCGCCTGACGGGCCCGAAGGGCCACTGGTTCACCGACATCAAGTACGACCAGGCGGTTCCGGGCCGCGTCTACGCCTGTGCGTCCGCGCCGCTGAAGCGCGTCATGGCGAGCGCGCGCCGCCAGCGCGCATTCAAGCTGGACAGGGGCCGGAAGACGGGCTTCTACGTGAGCGCGGATGGCGGACGCGCCTGGACGCGGCTCTCGGACGACGCGCCGGCGGAACTGGTGCAGATCAAGGGGAACGGCGACCTCGTGGGCGTCTTTTCGGACTACCGCGAAATCCGCATCTCGCACGACGGCGGCCGCACGTGGTCCGACTACCACCAGGGCCTGCCGAAGAAGGCCGACACCTACTTTGCCGACGCCAAGCCGATACCCTACGAGTATTACGCCTTTGCGGCGGGCGACGGGTTTTACCTTGTGGCGGACGCCGCCGGGACGCTCTACCGGCGCGGCACGGCGGACGCGCAGTGGACGAAGGTCGAGCGCGGCGCGGTCGAATGGGGTGATCCCGAATGCGAGAACACGCCCGGCCTGGAGCGGAAGCGCCTGCGGAAGGTCTTCGAGTGCGCGTGCTCGATCATCATCGACCCGGCCGATCCGAAGCGCTGGATAATCACCGACTGGTACCACATCTGGCAGTCGCCGAACGAAGGCCGCGACTGGACGGCGCGTACGCGCGGCATGATGCAGCTCGTGTCGTTTGATCTCGCGTTCGACCCGTTCAACGCCGACAACATCATCTACGGCGTGGCGGACATGGGCATGTTCGGCACCTGGAACGGCGGGCGCACGTGGGAGTCGCCGAAAAGCCATCCGTACGTGCAACGGCTGGCGTTCTCGAAGAAGACCCCCGGCGTGCTGTACGCGGTGGGGACGCGGGGAGAGACCTTCCTTTTCCGCTCGGACGACAGCGGCCGGACCTGGACGTCGCTCGCCGGCAAGCTGGGTCTGCCGCAGCCGATGAAGGAGCCGGGACCGTGCGCGTTCGGCGTGGAGGTCGATCCAGTGAACGACGACGTGTACGTGACGGTGTCCGGTCCGTGTGCGCCGGGGAAGGGCGGCGTCTACCGGTCGCATGACCGTGGCGAAACCTGGGAGTGGTTCTCGAAGGGGCTGCCTGTGGACAAGGGGCTCTTCCGCGACGGCGAATGGAGTGGCGACCTCGCCTGGCCGATGGTGTTCTCGCCGGACGGCTCATGCGTGCTGACGCTTCCGAAGCTGCGGGAAGTCTGGTATCTCGACCGTGCGGCGGGCATCTGGCGCAATTCGGGCGACAAGAGCTGGAACAATCGCGTGGTCGCCGACCCGTTCCGTCCGGGGCGCTTCATCAAGACGGGGACGGTCATGCGCGAATCGACGGACGGCGGGCGCACGTGGCGTGACAACGAGTCCATGCCGGGGAGTTGCTGGGGGCTCGCGTTTGACGCGCATGTGCCGGGGCTGCTCGTGCTGCGCGGCGAGGACGAGATGTTCATCTCGGAAGACGGCGGCGCGTGCTTCTACGCCCTGCCGCAGGGTCTCGCCTATCCCCATTCGGGACAGACGCACGTCTTTGTGGACCGCGGTCGCCTCTTCGCGTTCACGGGCGGGAGCGGCGTCTTCACGCGCACCCTTCATCTGAAACCCGCTCGTCACAACAACCAGAATCAAGGCAACACCCAGAAGTAAGGAGAAAACGATGAACACAAGCACGCTGAAAACGGGTCTCGCCCTGCTGTCGACCGGTTGGACGGTCGTTGCGGGCGCGGAAACGCTCATCCACTATCACCTGGACGATCTCGCGGTCGGCACGCGCGGCACAAAGGACACTGTGTTCGTCAACGCGGCCAACCCCGGTACGCGGGACGGCAAGGCCGTCACCTTCGACGGGGGCGTGCAGACTGATTCCACGTGGCTGTATCCGATCGGAACCAACGGCCTGCCTGAAGCGTGGCACTATTTCGATCCGGTCAAGAACGCGGCGCACGACGCCGGCAGGGCGGTGTTTGTGAACTTCAACAACAGCGACCAGTACAACTGGAGTGGGGCAGTGAACGCCGACGCGGTTGCGCTCTCCTCGTTCACGGTCGAGACGTATTTCCGGTATGTCGATCTCTGGGGTGACATGAATAAGATCTGGCAGACGCTCCTGTACAAGAAGCCGTCTAACGCATCGAGTGCGCTGCAAGTCTTGATCCTCAATGGTAAGTTGCTGTTTCACGTCGGAGCGAAGCAGGTGCTGACGAGTCCGGGAACCTACAACGACGAGCAGTGGCATCATGTCGCGTGCACCTACGACAAGGGCGCGAATGTTCTCAAGATCTATGCGGACTACGAACTCCTCAAGGAGGTGACGTTGGACTCGCGCGACTCGCTTGCGGGCGACGGCGAATCCTTTTACGCCGGACTGCGTGGGCCGGACGGCAGTCCGGGCTATGCGACCTTCACGGGCAGTCTGGCCGAGTTCCGGCTGTCGGACACCGTGCTGACGCCGGCGCAGTTTATCCGCGCCGAGAAGGGCGACGGCTTGACGCTCGCGTGGCTTGCGCCGGGCGTCGCGGCGGAGCCCGTGCCGCCGCAGCCTGACCTGTCCCATTCCGCCTACACGCTGTCGGATGACGTGGACGGCGCGACGCTTTACGACGGCGCGTTTGACGCGACGGGCGTCGCGGGACGCAAGTCCTTCGCCTTCAGCGGCGACTCCAACGCCGGCGGCTTCGTCGTCACCGACGTGGAGCGGTCCTTCGCCGTCAACAGCTTTACGGCCGAGATCGGCTTCAAGTTCCCGCAGGAGGCGTGGAGGGGCTTCTCCGAGGACTGCGTCTACCTCTTCTGCCATTCGGGACAGTGGTATGTGTGGTGCAAGCAGGCGGATGGCCGGATTGAAGTCCTCGATTCGACCTTCAAGACGGTCGCGTCCCTTCCCGCGACGGCCTGGGACGATGGCGCGTGGCACCGCCTCGCGGTGGTGAGCGACCGGGAGAACACGGAAACGCGCGTCTATCTGGATGGGAGGCTCGTGGCGCGTGTGGCGTCGGTGCTGGGCCTTGCAGCCGAGACCATCGCGGACAAGATCTACGTGAACTGCGGGTGCTGGGGCGACTACACGGAGTTTTCTTGCAAGAGCGGCAACCTGAATGACATCCGCCTGACGCGCAAGGCGCTCAAGCCGTCCGAATTCCTGATGACGAAGCGCGTCGACGGCGAGACGCTCGTCTGGGCGCCGTTCGACGGCAAGTCGGACGCGCTGGTCGAGGCGTTCGTCGAGGCGCCGGCGCTGTCCGGCGCGGCGAAGCTGGTGGGCGCGAACGCGGGCGAGCTGCGCGACGCGGACGGCAACCGCCTGCGCGAGAAGAACCGGGGCTCGCTCTCGCTTATGACGGGCGCGGGGGCGTATTCGCGGCTCTCGCTCTTGGAGCGTCCCGACCAGACGGTCGAGTTCTTCCTGCGCGGAAGCGCGGACGTCGGGACGGATCTCGTCGCGTTGCAAGGCGTCAAGGGCGGACAGACGAACGCGGTCTGGTCGTTGCGGCAGACTGCGGACGGCCTGAAGGTCGTCGTGGCGGGTCAGGATGTCGCGTCCGCCAGTCAGCTGTCGGAGGCGTGGTCGCACATTGCAATCGTGTTCGCGCCCTCGGCGGACGGCGCGACAACGGCGGTCACGGTCTACCGCGACTACGAGGTTGCCGGGACGGGCGCGTTCAGCGGTGCGCTGGCGGTCGATGGACTCGCCGACAGCTCGCTCGCGTTCGGCGCGTTCATGGGCAATGTCGACGAGGTGCGCGTCACGCGCGGCACGTTGGCGCCGGAGAAGTTCCTGCGTGCGCATCGCCTGGGCTTCGCCGTGATCGTGCGGTGAATCGCGCTGGCCTTCGCGCAGCAAGGGAGGTGTGAAACCACGCCAAATTCTAAATTTAGGTCTGACCTGATTTTGTACATTGTATGCGGAATACATTGGCTTTGTGCTGGGCGTTGTTGAGCCTGTGCGTCGCGGCGGCGGATGCGTCTGTCGGTGCGGCCGAACCGGTCGACGTGTTCATCGGCACGGAGGGGCTCGGCCATGTCTCGCCGGCGGCGTGCGCGCCGTTCGGCGCCGTGCAGGCGGGGCCCGACACCTCGTCCTCGTCCGAGAAATACGTCGGCGACTGGGCGCACACGTCGGGCTACCAGCACGGGGACGGGTGGCTCTGGCGCTTCTCGCAGACGCGTCTCTCCGGGACGGGCTGTCCGAGCGGCGGCGACTTCGGACTTCTGCCGTTTACGGGCAACGCGCCGCGCGCGGTGCGGATGCTGAAGGAAAAGGAACAGGCGCGCCCCGGCTTCTACGCGGTCGATCTTGCGGACGGGATCTCCTGCGCGGTCGCGGCGTCATCCCACGGCGCCGTCTACCGCTTCACCTATCCGAAGGAGACGTCCGCGAAGCTGCTAATCGACCCTGAATGGACGATCGCGCGGCGCGGCAAGGACGATGGCACGCTCTGGGGCGTGTTCGCAACCTACGTGAAGGAGACGGACTTGAGTGCGCTTTCGCCGACGCGGCTCGTCGCGCGGCGCAAGGTGCGCGCCTGGGTGGACTACGAGATCTTCTGCGCATTCGACTTCTCGTGTCCGGTCGTGTCGCGCGACGGCGGCGTCTGCGACTTTGGCGTCCTGCCGGACGGCGTGCTGGAAGTCCGGCTCGCGCTGTCGGCGACGTCCGCCGCGGCCGCTGCCGCGAATCTCGATGCTGGGCTGGCGGGGCAATCCCTTGAGGCCGTCGCCGCGCAGACTGGGGCGAAATGGGACGACTGGCTTTCGCGTGTCCGTCTCGCGCCGGGGACAGACCCCGCCGTGCGCGCCTCGTTCGCCGCCGCGCTCTACCGCACGGCGATCCAGCCGAACGACATCGGCGACGTCGGGCGCGAAGACTACTCGACCTTTTCGCTCTGGGACACGTTCCGCGCGGCGCATCCGCTCTACACGCTGCTGGCACCCGAGCGGGTGAACGGCTTCGTGCGCTCGTTGCTCAGGGTCTACGAACGGAACGGCTACCTGCCGATCTGGGGGCTGCGCGGAACGGACACGCACTGCATGATCGGCCATCACGCCGTGCCGGTCATCGTCGACGCCTACCTGAAGGGATTCCGGGACTACGATGCCAATCTCGCGTGGCGGGCCGTCCAGGACTCGCTGACGCGGGAGCACACGGCGGCGAACGATGCGACGTGGGGGCTGCTCAAGGAGGACTGGCCGCTCCTCGACAAGTACGGCTACCTGCCGTACGACGCGCTGACGGGCGGCAGCCGGGGCCACAAGGTCGTGGGCGAGTCCGTCTCGCGCCTTTTCGAGGGCGCCTACGACGACGCCTGCGCGGCGCGGTTTGCCGCCGCGCTGGGCAAGAGGGAGGAGGCCACGTTCTTCGCGCGGCGTTCGGGGCTCTGGCGGAACGCGCTCGATCCCGTGACGAAGTTCGCGCGCGGTCGCAACGCCGCGGGCGGCTGGCGCGAGCCGTTCGACCCGAAGGCATGCGGACACTGCTGGTTTCAGCCGAACGACTTCACGGAGGGGAACGCCATGCAGTACACCTGGCACGTCCTGCAGGGTCCGGGCGAGCTCGTCGCCGCGCTGGGCGGACGCGACGCGGCGCTCGCGAAACTGCAGGAACTCTTCTCGGGCGCATCGGTCGCCTACGGCGAGAACGGCGTGAGCGACGTGACGGGGCTGATCGGGCAGTACGCCCACGGCAACGAGCCGAGCCACCACATCATCTACTTCTTCACGCTCCTCGGACGCCCCGACCTCGCGGCGAAATACGTCAAGGAGGTCTTCGACACGCAGTACCGCCCGACGCCCGACGGGCTGTGCGGCAACGACGACTGCGGACAGATGTCGGCGTGGTACGTCTTCAGCGCCCTGGGGTTCTATCCGTTCGACCCGTGCGGTGGCGAGTACGTCGTCGGTGCGCCGCAGGTGCCGGGGGCCGAGGTGTCGCTGGCGGACGGGCGCGTCCTCCGGATGCGGGCGGAGGGCTTCGCGCCGGGCGCGGCGGTGTCGCGCGTGACGTGGAACGGCCGCCCCGTCTCGGACTGGAAGCTCCGTCACGCAGACCTCGTCGCGGGCGGCGAGCTGGTCTTCGAGATGGTCGGCGGGTCCACGGACAAGGCGCCGCGTCCAGAAGTAAACTTGGATTCCAGAAGTAAATCCGAAGTTTGATGGCTGAGCAGCGGGAATCGGCCTATCCGCGGAAACCGAGACCTGCTGTTTTGCTTCTGTTTTTGCCGGCATGGTGAAAAGTGGCACGGATTTTCCAGGATAAGGGTGTTCGACCGGGCCACATAGCATTTCCAAGGGGGTTTTGGTATAATTTCGGACATGAGGAAAATTCGTGTCGATAAGGGCGTCGTGTTTGGCGACGGCGGGCTCACGTTCATCGCGGGCCCGTGCGTCATCGAGTCGCGCGCGATGGCCATGGGCCTCGCGAAGCGGCTTGTGGCGTTGGCGGCGAAGCTGAAGGTTGGCTTCGTCTTCAAGGCGAGCTTCGACAAGGCGAACCGCACGAGCGTCGATTCGTTTCGTGGCCCCGGAATCGACAAGGGGCTGGAGATCCTGGCCGAGATTCGCGCGACGTGCAACGTCCCCGTCCTCACCGACGTGCACGAGCCGTGGCAGTGCAAGCCGGTCGCCGAGGTCTGCGACGTCCTTCAGATTCCCGCGTTCCTGGCGCGGCAGACCGACCTCGTCGTCGCGGCGGGCGAGACGGGCGCGGTCGTGAACGTGAAGAAGGGCCAGTTCATGGCGCCGGAGGACATGGCGCAGGTCGTCCGCAAGATCGAGTCGACGGGCAACCGCCGCATCACGCTCTGCGAGCGCGGCAGCTCCTTCGGCTACCGCAATCTCGTCGCCGACATGCGCTCCCTGCTCATCATGCGCGAGCTCGGCTATCCGGTCATCATGGACGCGACGCACGCCGTGCAGCGTCCGGGCGGGCTCGGGACGGGCTCCGGCGGCGACGGGAAGTACGCGCCGGCCCTTGCGCGCGCGGCGGTCGCGACGGGCGTCGACGGCGTCTTCATGGAGACGCACCTGAACCCGAAGGTTGCCAAGAGCGACGCGGCGAACGCGATTCGCTTCGCCGACGTCGAGGCGCTTTGGAAGAAGCTTCTGGCCATCCACGAGGTCGTGCACGCGTGAAGAGGTTCGTGACAGCTTGGCTTCTGGCCGGAATGGCGGCCCTGGGCGCGCGGGCGTTCGACTCGGCGGCGTGGCTCGAGAAGCGCGCCGACCTGTCGAACGAGGTGGCGCGGCTTCAGGCGGCCTATCGGCAGTGCGTGCAGGCCCTCGAGACGCCGGCGGAAGACGTCGCGCTGCCGCTCGAGACGTATCCGGACGGGGCGGTGAAGACGTCCGTCCAGGCGAAGCGGGCCCAGTACTTCCTCCAGTCGGGGCTTGTCTGGGCCGAAGGCGTCGTCGTGCGCACGTTCAAGCCCGACGGCTCGCCCGACCTCGTGCTGGAGGCGGAGAGCGGCGTCATCGACCGCGAGACGAAGAGCGCGTGGGCGGAAGGGCCGGCGCGGCTGACGCAGGGCGGAACGGTCTTTCGCGGGCGCGGGGTCTACTTCTCCGCGCCGGAGGGGTATGTGCGCGTGACGCAGGACGCCGACTTGCAGTCGACCGACCTGAAGGGTCTGGAAGGGGGGCTGCGGAAATGACGCTTTGTGCAATGCCCCTTCTGGCCGCCGCGCTTCTGCCCGGCTCCGGCGCCGCCTTCGGCGTGGCGACGAATGCGTCGTTCGCGCGCATCCGCAGCGCGTCGAGCGACTTCGACCGCAAGGCGGGCGTCGTCCTCTACGAGGGGGACGTGTTCGTCGAGTACGGGCGCGACTACACGCTGAACGCGGATCGCGTCTTTGCGTTCCTGGCGGCCTCGAACCGTCTCTCCCGCATCGTGGCGGACGGGCATGTCGTCATCTCGAACGGGACGCGCGTGGGGACGTGCGCGCTGGCGACCTACCGGAAGGCGAAGGGCGAGATCGAGATGTTCGGCGACGGCAAGGCGGGGACGAAGGCCGTGCTCGTCGAGCGCGGCGACCGCGCGAGCGAGCTCGCGGGCGACCGCATCCGCTTCTGGCTCGACGCGGAGCAGGTGGAGGTCTCGAACGCGGCGCTCGCGACGGAACACGACGGAAAGGAGAAAGTCCTGTGAGCGACTTGGTGATGGACGCGATGCGCGCGATGGCGCAGGAGAAGACGACGGCCGAGCCCGACCTCGTGGCGACGGACCTCGTGAAGGTCTATGGCGACCGCACGGTCGTCAGCGGCATGAACGTCCGCTGCGCGTGCGGCGAGATCGTCGGCATCCTCGGCCCGAACGGCGCGGGGAAGACGACGACGTTCTACATGATCGTCGGCCTCGTGAAGCCCGAGTCGGGCAAGGTCGTCCTGCGCGGCGAGGACATCACGACGTGCCCGATGTACGTCCGCGCGCGGAAGGGCCTCGGCTATCTTGCGCAGGAGCCGAGCGTCTTCCGCAAGCTGTCGGTGTGGGACAACGTGATGGCGATCCTCGAGACGCTGCCGCTCTCGAAGAAGGCGCGCGCGGCGCGCGCCGAGGAGCTGCTCGCGCCGTTCGACCTCATGAAGGTCGCAAAGCAGCCGGCCTACACGCTGTCGGGCGGCGAGCGGCGCAAGCTCGAGATCGCGCGCGCGCTTGTGCGCGACCCGGCGATCCTCATGCTCGACGAGCCGTTCGCGGGCGTCGATCCCCTGAGCGTGAACGAGATCCAGGACATCGTGCGGCGGCTGGCGGCGAAGGGCCTGGGGGTCATCATCACCGACCACAACGTGCGCGAGACGCTGTCGGTCGTGAACCGCGCGTACCTTGTCTACAACGGGCGGCTCCTGCGCGAGGGCACGAGCGACGAGCTCGTCGCCGACCCGGAGGTGCGCGAGAAGTACCTCGGCGAGAATTTCAGGATGTAACGGTTGAACCGGCAGACGTCCGGGGGCGGCCGCGCGTGCGGCAGTCCTGCGGCGGGCCAAAAAGAAGAAAAGGAAGGAGAAAAGAAGATGAGCATCGAAATCACCATGAGGCACAGCGACGTGCGGATCGAGGCGCTGAAGGCGTATGCGGAACAGCGCATGGAACAGCTGAAGGCGAAGTTCCCGAAAGTGACGAAGGTCGCGCTCGTCATCGACGTCGACATCAAGAAGCACATGTACATGGCCGAAGTCGTGGCGAACCGCCTCGGCGAGGTCGCGGTCGGCGCGAAGGAGTTCTCCGCGAGCGGCAAGAGCGTCATCGACGCGGCGGCGGCGCGCGCGGAGCGCCAGCTCCTGCGGATGCGCGTGAAGGCGCGCAAGGGCAAGGTGCGCGAGCAGCGCGCGGCGTCCGAGAAGAACTGAGGCGCGACATGAAGAGCCTTCCCACCAAGGCGAGCGAGCAGGGGCGCCCCGTCACGGCGGCCGACTTCTACGAAGCCGGTCGCGCGGCGTTGTCCCTCACGCTCGTCGCCGGCGGGAAGAACCTCGACCGCGTCATCGAGGAGCCGATCGCAAACCGTCCCGGGCTGGCGCTCGCGGGCTTCTACGAGCATTTCGCCTGGAAGCGCCTGCAGCTGCTCGGGACGGCCGAGATGGCCTACCTCGACTCGCTGCCGGCGGACGTCCGGCGCGCGCGCTTCCAGGCGCTCGTCGACCGGCGGGCGTTCTGCTTCGTCTTCGCGAACGGTCAGCGGCCGAGTCCGGTCGAGGTCGCGTTCGCCGAGACGGCGAACGCCGTCCTCATGGCCACGCCGATGGCGACGCGCCACTTCGTGCACAACAGCGCGTTCGTCTTCGAGCGCCTGAGCGCGCCGACGGCGTCGATCTACGGCACGATGGTCGAGGTCTGCGGGCTGGGCGTCCTCTTCGAGGGCGACCCGGGCCTCGGCAAGTCCGAGACGGCCCTCGGCCTCGTCAAGCGCGGCCACGCGCTGGTGGCGGACGACCTGACGTGCGTCCGGCGCGAGATCGGCAACAGCCTGATCTACGGGTCGGCGTCCGACTCGACGGCGGGGTACATGGAGATCCGGGGAATCGGCATCATGCACGTGCCGAGCCTCTTCGGCGTCCAGGCCGTGCGCGGCGAGAAGCGCCTCGACCTCGTCATCACGTTCAAGCGCCTGGAGGACGTCGAGAGCCAGATCGACCGCATCGGCCAGACGCGGCGCGTGCGGACGATTCTCGGCGTCGAGGTGCCGAACATCATCATTCCCGTCTCGGAGGGGCGCGACCTCGTCAACCTCGTCGAGACGGCGGCGCTGCAGCAGAAGCTCCTGCAGTCGGGCGGCGACCCCGTCGGCGACCTGTCGGAGCGGCTTCGTCTGCGGGCGGAACACGAGGCTTTGAAACCAGACACTGTCAAAAGGAAGGGAAAGAGATAGAAATGGCCGAGAAAATCACACGCGAGCTCACGCTCCTCAACCGCTATGGCATGCACGTGCGCCCGGCGGGCCTTTTCGCGAAGACCGCCAGCAAGTACGATGCCGAGATCGAGGTCGAGAAGGACGGCAACGTCGTCTCGGGCAAGTCGATCATGGCGCTGATGACGCTGGAGGCCGTCTGCGGATCGGTCCTCAAGATCTCCGCGAGCGGACCCCAGGCCGAGGAGGCGCTGGACGAGCTCGCGGCGCTCGTCGCGCGCAAGTTCGACATCCCGGATGAGCAATAAGCCGGAGATGCAGACGCTGACGGGCCTGGCGACGGCCCGCGGCTATGCGCTTGGCCCCGCGTTCATCTATCGCGGGGACGGGGACGTTCCCGTCCCCGAATACCTGGTCGAGCCGGGGCGGGAGGGCGACGAGCTCCTTCGCCTCAAGCGCGCGTTCTTCGAGACGCGGCGCGACCTCGAAGGGCTCATCTCCGTCCTGAAGGAACGCACGGGCGGCGGCGACGCGCGCGTCTTCGAGTGCCATCTCATGATGCTCGAGGACCCCGCCCTCGTCGGCGCGGCCGAGAACCTCGTCCGGGAGGAGCGGCTGAACGCCGAGGCGGCCGTGCGCCGCACGGTGAACAAGGCGCGCGCGACGTTCGAGCGGATGAACGACCCGTACTTCCGCGAGCGCGTGCGCGACCTCGACGACGTCGAGCGGCGTCTCCTCAAGAGTCTCCTGGGCTATGCGGGCAATCCGCACCTCGAGCTGAAGACGCCGTCCATCATCATTGCGGACGACCTGACGCCGTCCGAGACGGTCCAGCTGCCGCGCGACCTCGTGCTGGGTTTCGCGACGAACGGCGGCTCGACGACGAGCCACGTCGCGCTTCTCGCGCGTGCGATGGGCATTCCGGCGGTGACGGGCCTCGGCGACGTCACGTCGTCCGTGCGCGCGGGCGACACGGTGCTGCTGGACGGCACGCTCGGCCATGTCACGCTGCGGCCGGACGCGCGCACGATCCTCGACTTCCGCGACCTTCTGGAGCGCCAGCGCGAGATCTCCGAGGAGGTCTTCACGGGCGCGCGGGCGGGCACGCTCAAGGCGGGCGGCGAAGTCCTTCTCTGCGCGAACCTCCATCCCGGCGCGCCGCTGGAAGGCGTGCGCGAGCTCGGCGCGCGCGGCGTCGGCCTCTACCGCAGCGAATACCTCTGGCTCAACGAGGAGGGCGAGCCGTCCGAGGAGAAGCAGTTCGCGGCCTACCGCGACGTCGCGCGCTTCGCGAAGACGCTGTCGTCGAAGGGGCGCGTCACGATCCGCGCGCTCGACATCGGCGGCGACAAGCTCGTGCGCGGCATCTCCCAACGGGCGGACACGGCGCAGCGCGAGTCGAATCCGTTCCTCGGCAACCGCTCGATCCGTTATCTCCTCTCGCACCTGGACGTCATGAAGACGCAGCTGCGGGCCGTCCTGCGCGCGTCGGTCGAGGGCAACGTCGCGCTCATGTACCCGATGGTCTCGTGCGTCGAGGAACTGCACGCGGCCGCGCGCGTCCTGGACGAGGTGCGGCGCGACCTGGACGCGGCGGGAATCCCCTACGACCCGAACCTCCCCGTCGGCGCGATGATCGAGGTGCCGTCCGCCGCGCTGAACGCGGCGGCGCTCGCCAAGCACGTCGACTTCTTCTCGATCGGCACGAACGACCTCGTGCAGTACACGATGGCGGCCGACCGGGGCAACGAGTCGGTCGCGCACCTCTACCAGCCGACGAACCCGGCGATCCTGCGGCTGATGCGCGGCGTCGTCGCGGCCGCGCGCGCGCGCGGCATCAAGGTCAGCGTCTGCGGCGAGTCGGCGTCCGACCCGATCTGGGCGGCGATGGGCATCGACGCGCTCTCGATGTCCGCGACGTACATCCCCGTCATCTCGAAGCTCCTCTCGCGCCTGACGCGCGACGACCTCGACGCTTACGCGGCGGCGGTCGAGGCGCTGGGCGACGACCTGACGGCGCACGAGATCTACACGGCCTGCCGGACGTGGATGACGGCGAAGATCCCCGACCTCGACAACATCGTCCTCTGACATGACACGCATGGATTCCGTCGAAAGAAAGAAAATGCCCGGACGCGCGCGCGGCGCGCTGAAGGCCGTGTGCCTGGGGCTGGCGCTTGGCGCGTTGGCGGCCGTTGCGGGCTGCCAGAGCTACACGATCGTGCAGAGGAACATCTTCTCCGACGAGGACGGCTTCCTGACGACGATCGAGTACGGCATCGCCTCGCGCGAACACGTCAACACCTTCGTCTCGCCCGTGACGGGGGCGGAGATGCCGTTCAAGTCCAAGCTCGTCGTCGAGGTCGATCTGCCGGACGGCGAGTCCTTCAAGGCCTGGCAGTGCATGAACTTCCAGTCGCGGGGGACGATGTACAAGACGGACAACGGGCGCTGGCAGATCCTCGTCAACGGCTTCACGTGCATCGTCTACCGCCAGTCGGAAGACGACGAGTCGGCGTACCGTCCCGTCTACCGGGGCGTCCTCTGCGACACGCCGCACATCGACGTCAAGAAGGACGAGCGCTGGAAGCCCGTCGCCGTGCAGGGAAGGGAATACAGGAAACCGTCACGATGAATCCGCTTGAGAACATTCGCGTCGTCCTCGTGGGGACGCTTTACACGGGCAACATCGGCTCGAGTTGCCGCGCCATGGCGAACATGGGCATCCGGCATCTGCGCCTCGCGGCGCCGAACCTGCAGAACGACTGGGAGGAGGGGCGGCGGCTCGCCGTGCACGCGACGGACATCCTCGACGCGCGCGAGGAGTTCGCGACGTTCGAGGAGGCGGTCGCCGACTGCGTGGCCGTCGTCGGCACAACGGCGCGCGAAGGGCTCTACCGCCAGCACGTGAAGGCGCCGCGCGACTGCGCCGCCGACATTCTTTCGCTCGCCGCGACGGGGCCGGTCGCGCTCGTCTTCGGGCGCGAGGACAAGGGGCTCCTCAACGAGGAGGTCGCGCAGTGCACGCACCTCATCCGCATTCCCGTGGACGCGGGCTACACGTCGATCAACCTCTCGCAGGCCGTCCTCATCACCTGCTACGAGTTCTTCACGGCGTCGGGCCGCTACCAGCCGCCGCACGAGAAGGCGCCGCCGGCGCCGCAGGCCCAGAAGATGCAGCTCATGAAGAACTGGGCGGCGATGCTGGAGGAGATCGGCTTCATGAAGCCCGAACAGGCCGACCACTTCATGCAGGGCTTCCACCGCGTCTTTTCGCGCGGCGTCTTCACGAAGGACGACGCGGCGCTCCTCCTGGGCGTCGCCCGCCAGGCGATCTGGGCGAAGAGAAACGCGGAGAAGGGGACGCATGACGAAGACGGTTGTGGTGATTCCGACGTATGACGAGCGGGACAACGTGGCGCGGATGGCCGAGGCCGTCCTCGCGACGCCGGGCGTCGAGCTGCTGTTCGTCGACGACAATTCGCCGGACGGGACGGGCGCCGTCATCGATGCGCTGGCGGCGGCGAACCCGCGCGTCCACGGCCTGCACCGCGCGCGAAAGGAAGGCTTGGGGCGCGCCTATGTCGCGGGCTTCGGCGCCGCGCTGGAGCGGGGGGCCGACCGCGTCGTGCAGATGGACTGCGACTTCTCGCACGATCCGAAGGACTTGCCGCGCCTTCTCGCGGAAGACGCCGATCTCGTCATCGGCTCGCGCTACGTGCCGGGCGGCGCGACGCCGGGCTGGCCGCTGAAGCGCCGCCTCATCTCGCGCGCGGGCGGACTCTTCATCCGCACGGTGACGGGGATGCCCCTCCGCGATCCGACGGGCGGCTTCAAGTGCTGGACGGCGGACGCGCTCCGGAAGATCGACTTCGCGACCGTCGCGTCGAAGGGCTACTCGTTCCAGCTTGAGATGAACCACCGCGCCTGGAAGGCGGGGTGCGCAATCCGCGAGATCCCGATCGTGTTCACCGACCGCGTGCAGGGCTACTCGAAGATCACGCCCGGCATCGCGACCGAGTCGATTCGCATCGCGCTTCGGCTTCGCTTTGGAAAGAAAGGAAACGGACAATGAAAAACGACTGCATCTTCTGCGCCATCGCCGCCGGGGAGATCCCGAGCTTCAAAGTCTACGAGGACGACCTTGTCGTCGCCTACCTCGACATCAACCCCTTCACGAAGGGGCACACGCTCGTCATTCCGAAGGCGCATTCGCAGGGCCTTCTCGATACGCCAGACGAGACGCTCGCGGCGATCATCGCGCGCGTGAAGAAGGTCGCCGCGCACCTCAAGGCGGCGCTTCCCTGCGACGGGTTCAACATCCTCCAGAACAACGGCGAGGCCGCCGGGCAGACCGTCCACCACGTCCATTTCCACATCGTGCCGCGCTACGGACAGGAGCCGATCGTCTTCGAGAACCATGCGGGGAACATGGACGAACTCAAGGCCCTCGCCGCGCGCATCCGCCTGTGACTGACGCGCATTGCCACGTCAGCGTCGGCGATCCGTCCGTTCGGGAACTCCTGATTGGACGCGATTTCGTTGGGATCCATCCATGGGAAAGTGGGAAGGTGGGAGAGTGGAACAGTGGGAAGGTGGGAGAGTGGGAAGGTGGAAGAGTTGAGGCGTGGTTGCGGGCGCGGCTGGAGGCGGATCCGAGGCTGGGCGTCGGCGAGATTGGGCTTGACCGCCTGAAGACGCGGGAAATTCCGTCCGTCATGCGCGCCGTCTTCGAGGCGCAGCTGCGCGTGGCGATGGAACTGGGGCGCCCGGTCGTCCTGCACGGCGCCAAGTGCTGGGGGCAAGTCGTCCAGGCGATTCGTGCTTCCCAACCTCCAAACGCCCAATCGTCCAAACGCCCAAACCTCCAAACATCCAAACTCCCGAACATCCAAACTCCCAAACCCCCAAACGCCCAAACCTTCCCCACCTTCCTCTTCCACGGCTTTTCCCGGAGTGACGGGCTGATTCCCGACATCGTGGCGCTGGGCGGCTACATTTCCGTCGGGCCGGCGGTCTTGAACGACCACGCCGTCAACTACCGTGCGCTCGTGAAGAAGATTCCGCTGGATCGGCTGCTCGTCGAGACGGATCGCGATGGCGCGCCCGAAACATGCCTCAATCCGCTGACGGGCGCGCCACTGTCCGTCCGCGACGTCCTGGCGAAGACGGCGGAGCTGCGGGGCCTTGCCGTGGCGGATCTGGAGGCGATCACGGACGCCAACGCCGACCGTTTCAGGGCTCGTTGACCCCGGAATATGGTATAATCCGTCTCTATGGGATACAGCGACATATCATTGGGCCTTTCCATCGCGTTCATGGTCGTCGGGCTGGTGGCGCTCGTCTGGTCGAGCGACGTCTTCGTGGCCGGCTCGTCCGTGCTGGCGAAAGCGCTCGGCATTTCGCCGTTCATCATCGGCATGGTGATCATCGGCTTCGGGACGAGCGCGCCGGAGCTTTGCGTGAGCGTGATGTCCGGCCTGTCGGGCCATGCCGACCTTTCGCTCGGCAACGCCTACGGCAGCTGTTCGTTCAACATCGCGGTCATCCTCGGCGTCTCCGCGCTTATCCTGCCGCTCGTCACCAAGCCGGCGATTTCCTTTGTCGCGGGGCCGGGGCTCGCGGCGATCACGCTCTTTTCGCTCTGGTTGCTGCGCGACGGCACCTGCTCGCGCGTCGAGGCGGGGATACTCCTCGTGGCGTTCGCCGTCCTTCTGCCGCTCTACTGCTGGTTCGACCAGAAGACGAATGGCGCGTCGGCGGCGCCCGAGGCGGGGGTGGCGGACGCGACCGGCGGGACGGCGCGCGGACGGAAGCTGCTGAAGGCGTTCGTCCAGGTCGTCGTCGGGCTGCTTGTCCTGGTCGGCTCGTCGCATATCCTTGTCTGGGGCGCGGTGGATTTCGCGAAGTTCGCCGGCGTGAGCGACCTCGTGATTGGGCTGACGATCATCGCGGCGGGGACGTCCCTTCCGGAGCTTGCGAGCGCGATTGCGTCCGCGCGGCGCGGCGAGCATGAGTTCGTGCTGGGGAACATCATTGGCTCGAACCTCTTCAACACGCTTGCGGTCGTCGGCATTGCGACGTTCCTCTCGCCGTTCAAGGCGACGGCGGACGGCTCGCCGGCCTTTTCGCCCTACATTCTCACGCGTGACCTGCCGGTCATGGCCGTTCTCTCGCTTTCGATTTTCGCGTTCGGCATCAACTGGCGGCGCCCGACGCAGGCGGGGCGCATCATCCGCTGGGAAGGCGTTCTTTGGGTTCTGTCGTTTGTCGCCTATTCGGTTCTCATGTTTCTTCAAGAGACAGGGCGGTGGTGACGCTGCCGGCGGCTTGCGCCGCCGGCACAGGACAAGACCAACCAACACTTTCAACCCTCAACGCATTTTCACCCCTCAACCTCCAACTCTCTCTCCCACTCCGACAAAAGACTTATTCCCTCCTCTCTCCACCTCGACCTTCCACCTCCAACTCATTATCGCCCACCATTCTCCACCTCCACCTTCCACCTCCAACTCCTTCCATCTTCCCACCCTCCCACTTTCCCACCCTCCCACTTTCCAACCTTCCCACTTTCCAACCTTCCCACTTCTTATGTCACACGTCATTGCCATTGATGGCCCGTCGGGTGCGGGCAAGAGTTCGGTCTCGCGAATCGTCGGGCGCAAGCTCGGCTATCTGCATGTCGATTCGGGGGCGCTTTACCGCATCATGACCTGGCAGTGCCTCGAGAACGGCGTTGACACGTCGAATCCCGAGGCCGTTGCCGCGTTTGCCGCGACCGTCGCGATCGAATGTCGTCCCGAAGACGGCGCGATCGCCTATTTCGTGAAGGGCGAGGCGCCGGGCAACCGCATTCGCACGCCTGAAATCAACGCGCACGCCTCGGCCGTCGCGACGGTGAAGGCCGTGCGCGACCGCATCACGGCGATTCTGCGCGGGTTGACGGCGCACGGCGACCTCGTCGTCGAGGGACGCGACATCACGACGGCCGTCTTCCCCGACACGCCCGCGCGCTTCTACCTCACGGCCAGCGCCGAGGCGCGCGCGCGCCGGCGTCAGCGGGAGGAGGTCGCCAAGGGCATTGCGAACCAGAGCGAGGAGGCGGTGAAGGCCTCCCTCCTCGCGCGCGACGCGATCGACTCGACGCGGCAGTACGCGCCGCTGCGCAAGGCGGACGGTGTCCTGGAAATCGATTCGAGCGACCTCACGCTCGACCAGGTCGTCGCGGCCGTCCTCGCGGCGCTGCCGGCGGACTGGCCGTCGCAGGGCCGCGCGTGAGCGGCGCGTCGGTTGTTGCCGTTTTGTCATTTACAGTCAAACAGAGGAAGTCAACATGAAACTGAACCTTGATTCGATCCGGAACCAGGTGGACGCCTGGGCGGCCGCGCACGTGGCGCTGCCGAAGTTCGACGTCGCCGCCGTGCGCGCGCAGACGCGCGAGACGCCCGAGTGGGTGCATTTCGGCGCGGGCAACATCTTCCGGGGCTTCATCGGCTCGCTGAGCCAGCGGCTCCTGGACGCGGGGCTCGCGAAGACGGGCATCATCGCCTGCGACACGTTCGACTACGACGTCATCGACAAGATCTACACGCCGTTCGATTCCCTCACGCTGAACGTCCTCATGAACCCGGACGGCACGACGACGCGCGAAGTCCTCGCGGGCGTCGCCGAGGGGCTGAAGGCGAACTTCGCCGACCCCGACGCCGCCGCGCGGCTGAAGGCGATCTTCCGCGCGCCGTCCCTCCAGATGCTCTCGTTCACGATCACCGAGAAGGGCTACGCGCTCCGCACGCCGGACGGCGCGTACCTGCCGGTCGTCGCGGCCGACCTGAAGGACGGTCCCGCGTCCGCCCGCCATGCGATGGCGATCGTCTGCGCGCTCCTGTGGGAGCGCTTCAACGCCGGGCGCCTGCCGCTCGCGGTCGTCTCGATGGACAACTGCTCGCACAACGGCGAGAAGCTGAAGGCGTCGGTCGTCGAGATCGCCGAGGCCTGGCGGGCGAACGGCTTCGTGACGGACGCCTTCCTCGCCTACCTCAACGACGACGCGGCGGTCGCGTTCCCGTGGTCGATGATCGACAAGATCACGCCGCGTCCGCATCCGCGGGTCGAGGCGTCGCTCGCCGCCGACGGCATCGAGGACATGTCGCCGATCGTCACGTCGAAGAAGACGTTCATCGCGCCGTTCGTGAACGCCGAGAAGCCGCAGTACCTCGTCGTCGAGGACACGTTCCCGAACGGGCGTCCGCCGCTCGAGAAGGCGGGCGTCTACTTCTGCGACCGCGCGACGGTGAACAAGACCGAGACGATGAAGGTGACGACGTGCCTCAATCCGCTCCACACGGCCATGTCGATGTACGGCTGCCTCCTCGGCTACACGCTCATCTGCGAGGAAATGAAGGACGCGGACATCGTCCGCCTCGTCAAGCGCCTCGGCTACGTCGAGGGTCTGCCGGTCGTCGTCGATCCGAAGATCCTCTCGCCGAAGGCGTTTCTCGACGAGGTCGTCACGACGCGTCTGCCGAACCCGTTCATGCCGGACGATCCGCGCCGCATCGCGACCGACACGTCGCAGAAGGTCGGCATCCGCTTCGGCGAGACGGTCAAGAGCTCGATCGCCGCCGGGCGCGACCTGAACGAGCTCGTTGCGATTCCGCTCGCGCTCGCGGGCTGGTTCCGCTATCTGCTCGCCGTCGACGACCGGGGCGAGGCGATCGAGGTTTCGCCCGATCCGCTCAAGGACGAGCTGCAGGCGAAGCTCAAGGGCGTGGTCTGGAACGACCCCGCGTCGTACCGGGGCGAACTTCGGCCGCTCCTCGCGAACGCCGCGCTCTTCCACGTCGACTACACGCAGACGCCGCTCGCCGACCGCATCGAGGGCTACTTCAAGCGGCTCCTCGAAGGGCCGGGCGCGGCGCGCCGTCTCCTGCAGACGGAACTGGCCTGACGGACGTGTCGCGGACGGGACCCAGGGATGCGTGTGCGTCGGACGTCGCTTTGGCGACGTCGCGGCGCGCCCGCCAGATCGACGCGCTTCAGCGGACGCGGTCCTACGCCGTCTTTTCCGCCTTCATTCGCGAAGGCGACGTGCGTCGATGGGTCTGCGACGCGTTGGGCCTGTCGGATGCCGACTTGGCGGCGGCGCTCGTCGATCTCGACAACCGGCAGGCCGAGCTTTTGCCGGAGACGATCGACGACATCGCGCCGCGCACGGCGCGGAAGCTGCGCGCGATCTTCGAGTTCGTCAAAGTCCAGCTGCGCAAGAAAAGTCCGCAGGCGCTGCTGGCCGCCATCCGTGGCGCGGGCCGGCCCGACGCGCTGGCGCCGGAGGCGGATGACGCGGCAGTGCCAGACGTGGAGTCGCCGTGTGCGACGGCGGCCGACTTGCCGAAGGCGTGGAAACTGCATCTGCCGGTTCCGCCGCCGTTTCGCGCGCTGGAGAAGATTTCGCCGACGCGGCTGGACGGTTATGCGCGGTGTCCGTTCACCGCGTTCCTGCTCGACAAGGATGTCTTGGGAACTCATCGGGTGGACGGCCGCGTGGCGGAGTTGCCGCGCTGGGCGTGCGGCAACCTCGTGCACGCGGCGCTGGAGGCGTTTGGCGGGTCGGAATTGAAGGACGCCGCGTCGCCCTCGGCGATCCGCTCGTTCCTTGAGGCGCAGATCGACGAACAGCTGGCGGCGCGCTTCGGCGCGTCCGTTCCCGCGTCCGTGAGGGCGCAGGGTGAAGACCTCAAGCGGCGGCTCGCGCATTTTGCCGTCCGGCAGGCCGCGCGGCGCGCCGAGGGCTGGCGGATCGTCGCCGTCGAGCGTCGGCTCGAACGGCCGTCTGCGTTTGCGCGTCCGGACGGCACGACGGGTTCGGTGCGCGTCTACGGCAAGTGCGACCGCATTGACGTCAACGAGGCGACGGGCGCCTGGAGCATCATCGACTACAAGATGTGGGACACGGCTCCGGGCGTGGCCGAAGCCGATGGCCGTCCGCGTGGCCGGGGGGACGGGACGGGCTTTCAGCTGCCGCTCTACTGCGCGATGCTGGACGCGGCGGACGACCCGGCGTTCGCCGACGCGACGCGCGAGCGGATTTCGGCGGGCTACTGCATCCTCGGTCAGACGGCGGAGGACGTCGTCTTCACCGCGCCGTGCGTGGACGGACGCGGCCTGGACGAGGTCGAGGCGGCGGCCCAACGGCTGTTCGCGCGCCTGGAGCGTGGAATCTTCTGGCCGCCGAGTCCGACGCGGGCGTGGCGGCGGGACTTCGGGGACTGGCTGGCGCCCGCGCCCGAGGCGACGGTTGACGAAGACTGGATTGCGGATCAGGAAACGCGGCTCAAGGCCGCAGAAGAGGAGGGCCTGTGACGATTGCCGAACGGCTGGTTGAACTTCTGAAGGCGCGCGGGCTGACCTGCGCGACGGCGGAGAGCTGCACGGGAGGCGGCGTTGGCGCGGCCCTCACGGCGGTTCCGGGGTCGAGCGCCGTCTTCCTCGGCGGCGTCGTCTCGTACGCGAATGCCGTCAAGCGCGATGTCCTCGGCGTCTCGGCGGCGACGCTCGACACGGTCGGGGCCGTCTCGCCGGAGACGGCCGCGCAGATGGCGGATGGCGTGCGTCGGCTGGCGAAGGCCGATTTGGCCGTCTCCGTGACGGGCATCGCCGGACCGGGCGGCGGCTCGGCCGAGAAGCCGGTCGGGCTTGTCTGGTTCGGCCTGGCGACGCCGGACGGCACGCGCACGGAGCGGGCGATCTTCGCGGGCGACCGCGCGGCGGTGCGGGCGAAGGCCGTCACGCATGCGCTGGGCATGCTGACGGCCGCCGCCGTGGATTCGAATCGACAGTGAGGTCTCGAAATGATTCTGTTCGGATTTCGGAGAAAGGAAGCGGCGCCTGTCGCGCCGGACGTCGTCCGTTCCGTCTCGGCGAGCGAGACGGGGCTTGCGCGCACCGACAACCAGGACCATGTCTTCGTCGATGACGCCCGGCTTGTCTACTGCGTGGCGGACGGCGTCGGCGGCGGTTCGGACGGCGCATACGCGAGCGAGATCGTCTGCGCGAACCTGAAGATGGTCACGTATGCGGCGGACGAGACGTTCAAGTCCCGCACGTCTGCCGTGGAGAAGGCGCTTGAGGACGCGAACGCGGCGCTCTTCGCGCGGGCGCGGGAGCGGGGCGTGCCGCTGATCGCCTCGACGGTCGCCGCGCTCGTCCTCGATCCCGCGAACCCGCGCCATGCGGCGGTCTGCCACGTCTACCGCTTTCGGCGCGGTATGCCCGAGCTCTTGACGCGCGATCACCGCCTCGGCGGCGGCAGCCATATGTTGACGCGGGCCGTCGGCGCGGCGGAGACGCTGCGCCCGGAGTGGCTGGAGATCGACTCGACGGATTCGTCGCGGTTCCTTCTCTGCACGGACGGCGTCCATGACGTCGTCTCGGCGGGGCGGCTCGCGGCGTTCGTCTCGGCCGCGCCGACGCTGGAGGCGGCCGCCGCGCGCTTGTCGGCGGACGTCGTTCGGCAGGGCGCGCCCGACAACTTTTCACTTGTCTTGCTGGAGGTTTGAGGAACATGAACGAAGGCGAACGGCTTCAGAACATCTTGGCGCACGCGGGGGTTGCCTCGCGGCGCGGCGCGGCGACGCTGATCGAATCGGGCGTCGTCACCGTGGACGGCCTTGTCGTCAAGGAACCGGGCGCGCGCTTCGGCGCCGAGGCCGACGTCCGCGTGAACGGTCGGCCGATCATCGCGGCGGAGCGGAAGCGGACGGTCGTCCTCAACAAGCCCGTCGGCGTCCTCTCGACGATGAGCGACCCGTTCGGCGGGCCGACCGTCGCCGAGCTCGTGAAGACTCCCGAACGCCTTGTGCCGGTCGGGCGCCTCGACAAGGATTCGGAGGGGCTGCTCCTCATGAGCAACGACGGCGACCTCGTCAACCGTCTGACGCATCCGCGCTTCGCGCACCGCAAGACGTATCTCGTCAAGGTCGCGGGCCGCTGGAGCGCCGACAAGCTCGCGACGCTGCGTTCGCCGCTCACGCTGGACGACGGCTACACGATTCGTCCCGTGCCCGTCGAGGAGGTGCGCGACCTCGGCGCGAACGTGCGGCTCCTGAAGTTCGTCCTCACGGAAGGGCGCAAGCGGCAGATCCGCAAGATGTGTTCGGCGGCGCATCTCGTCGTCCTGTCGCTTCGGCGCATCGCCGTCGGCGCGTTCGAGCTGCCGCGCGACCTTGCGCCCGGCGCGTGGCGCGACCTCACGGCTGCGGAGCTTGCGGCGCTGACGGACGGTGCGCAATGACGGTCCTCGGAATCGACACGTCGCTTCGCTCGACAGGCTACGGCGTCCTGGAGGCGCAGGGCTCGCGGCTTCGGATGCTGGACTGCGGCAACATCCGCAATGCGCCCAGCCTGCCGCTGACGGCGTGCCTCAAGGCGATCCACGCGAAGGTCGCCGAGCTGATCGCGGCGTTCGCGCCGGACATGATGGCGATCGAGTCCGTCATCTACGGCAAGAACGCGGGCACGATGCTCGTCCTCGGCGAGGCGCGAGGCGCGGTGCTGACGGCGGCGGCGGACGCGGGGCTGCCGGTCTACGAGTATGAGCCGCGCCGGATGAAGAAGGCGATCTGCGGAAACGGCCTCGCGGAGAAGGCGCAGATCCAGCGCATGGTCAAGACGCTGCTTGCGCTTTCCGAGCTGCCGCAGAACGACGCGGCGGACGCCCTGGGGCTGGCGATCTGCCACGCCCATTCGCAGTCACGCCTTTCACAGGAGAAACCGATATGAACGACCTTCCCGAATACGAGCTGTCTGGCATCGAGAACATCGCGCGCGGCGTGTGCGTCGTGGACGGGCGCGTCCTTCTCTGCCGCCCGAAGAAGGGCGGCTACACCTATCTTCCGGGCGGGCACATCGAGTTCGGCGAGACGTCACGCGCGGCGCTTGTGCGCGAGATGAAGGAGGAGACGGGCCTCGACGCGACGGCAGGCGACTTCCTTGGCGTCGTCGAGAGCCAGTTCGAGCAACACGGCAAGCGGCACTGCGAGATCTCGCTCGTCTATCGCCTGGACTTGGGCGCGGCGGGGACAGACCCCGTTGTCGCGCAGGAAGACTGGATCGAGTTCGTCTGGTGGCCGGTTGCGCGTCTGTCCGAGGCGAACCTGCTGCCGCCCGAGATGGTGCGCCACGTCGTCGCATCGCGTTCAAATCTTTGCGCGTGTCGGCACGGCGCGTGAAATTATGGTACAATGCACCCTCGCAAGAGAAAAGGGGAGGTGCATGCAAGACCAGACAGACATTGCCGCACAACACGACACGCGTTCTGCCGTTGATCGGTTGCTGCGCGAAAACAGCCGACTGAGGGCGGACTGCGAGGCGGCGCAGGCCGAGGCGCGGCAGACGGAGCAGACCTTGGCGTCGCTGCGCGGGCTTGTGCGGAGCGCCCTGGTCGAACTTGACGAACGGGCGCGTGCGAACGCGGAGGCGACGGTGACGCTCGCGGATGTGCGCGCGCAGGTCGTGTTCGGCCCTCGTTGCGTTTGCCGGCGAGACGTTGGCCGGAAATCTGGAACAGGGAATTGCGTTTGCCGATCCGGACTTGGCGAATTGGGTGAAGACCGGGGGTGACGACGCCCGCGTCAAGATGATCGTCGGCGTGCGCGGCGCGAACAAGACCGGGGTGCTGCGGGCGGTGAGGAGCTGGCTTCAGACACGCGGAATCGAGGAGGCGCGGCTTGTGGACATCGACTTCGAGGACGTTCGATTCCGCCGCTTCGAGACGATGGAGGACGTGCTGGACTTCCTTCGTCGCCTGCCGCCGTGTGACCGTCCGCGCTTTCTGTTCCTGGACGAGATCGGTCGAATCGGCGGACACGTCGAATTGCTGCGCCAGCTGTCGGAGAGCCGGGCGTGGAATGTCTGGGTGGCGTCTTCGACGGCCTACGCGGTCAGCGATGACCATCCGTTCGTGCCGTACGTCTGGATGTCGGTTTATCGGGCCACGCCGAAGCGGGGGATGTTTCGTCCCCGGCAGGTTCTGGAGCGGATCTGGTGTCAGATTTTCCTGCGCGACGTTGTCAGCGGCGTCAAGCACCCGGACATTCAGGCGAAGGAAGCGCTGGCGGAATACTTCTCTGACCATCTGGGCGAGATGAAGACGTTGCGTGAGGTCGCGGCGGAACTGAACGTCTGCGGACGGAAGATCTCGCCGAACTCCATCCGCACGTACCGAATGGCGCTGATGGCGGCTTATCTGATCGAGGTCTCGGAAGTCTATGACACGTTTGAGCGGAGCGTGGTCCGGAATCAGGGCGGGCGCGTCTTCTGGACGGATCTGGAGCTGCGGAACTGTCGGTTCGGCGCGGCGCTTGAATACGAGTCTGAACGGACGGCCTTAAACGAGCTGTATCTCACGTTGCGCCAGACACATGCCAAGGTCTACACGCCGCGCGGTTCCGACGCCGACTTCTTGACGTTTGAGTGTGATGGCTCGCCGCGATTCTGGTATGCGCCGCTGAAAGACGCGCGCGCGCAGGCCTTCTTCCGCCAGGGGGGGGGGGGGTATCTTCGTAAAACGGAAGAGAAAGCCTTCGAAATAGGCTATTATAAGGCGGCATAGAGGCTGCCAGACAGACAGAATACAAGCCGGACGCTGCGTGGCGCGTGGCTTGCGCAGCGTCCGTTGCTCACAGGAAGCGCAGGGCGATGAGACGGAAGATGTCGCGCAGGCGGATGGGCCAGAGGCGCGAGGGCGTCTCGGCTTCGAGCGGGTCCTGGATGAACGCGGGCAGCTCGGGGTTGAAGTCAAGCCCCGTGAGGCGTTCGAGCTCGTCAATCGAGACAATGTTGCGCGCGGCCCACTCGCGCCAGGAGACGTCCTGCCGGAAGAGCATCGCGACCGCGCGCACGTCCATGCCCTCCTGCGCGATGATTACCTGATAGAAGTCGGTCGGCACGTCGATGTCCGTCGCGCCGAGCGTCTCGCGTCCGTACTGCGGCGAGAGGCATCCGACAACGACCCAGATCTCGCCGTAGCGGGCCGTCCAGAGATCGGCGATGCGATGCTCGACTTCGCGCCAGACGCCGCGGTTGAGGGCGGGCGTCTGCGGGGCGACGTTCGACATGAGGAACGTCTTGCGGCGCTCGGCGTCGCCGTAGCGCGTCGCGATCGCGTAGTTGGGGACGAGATGCCCCCGGTCGTAGCCGCTCTTCGCGTAGGCGTCGGGACGCGGCGCGGCGGGCACGCTGTGGTCGATGCGGAACGAGGGTCGCTTGCCGGCCTCGAACTTCGCGTCCCGCTTCACGTGGTAGGCGCACCAGACGGGATGCCGCAGCGAGTCCGACCAGCCGATCGCGAACTCGCCGCGCCGGAGGATGCGGATGTCGTTCGGCGCGGGCGCGCCTGTGCGCACGGGTGGCCCCGCGAAGAAGACCGAGCCGGACGGCGCTTCGAGGTCGTACTCGTAGACGGCGTCGTGGCCCGTCCAGCCCAGCGCGTCCGTCACGTCCGCAAGGGGGTTGCCGAGCCAGAAGAGCGGCACCGTGACGACCTTCGGAAGCGTCGCGAACTTGCGGTTCAGCCAGGCGCGCGGATGATGGACGAACCACTCCGCGCAGCCGCCCCAGATTGCGAGGACGACGAGAAGGGCGATGCCGAGACGAAGCGACCGACGCTGCGAGGGCGTCCGCCGACTTTTCTTTCCTGTGCCTTTTCTCTTTTTCATCCGACGACCAGACCTCCAAACGCCCAAACGTTCAGGCTCAGAGGTCTCCGAGTTCAATGCGGATTGTCCGGGACTTCATCGCCTGGATGGCGTCGGGGTCATCGTCCCCGACGCCGTGGCGGACGACGCCATCCGATTCCGGTTCGGGGATTCGGATCTGCGCCCCGCAGGCGGGGCATTCGGTCTCCTGTCCGATCATGTCCAGCGAGGCCTGGATTTCCGTGTGGCACTTCGAGCAGAGAAAGTCCGTGTAGTTGGATGCCATAGGTGTCGTGTCCGTCTTAAAGGCCGAGCTTCGTGGCGCTGCGCCACTGGTAGTACTTCTTGAGCGTGAGCTTCTTCGCGGCGGCCTCGTCGCAGAAGATCCAGCAGTCGTTGTGGGCCTGGAGGGCGGAGGCCGTGCAGAACTGGGTCATCGGGCCTTCGACGCAGCCCTTGACGGCGTCCTGCTTGTTCGCGCCGAACGCGAGGAGGATGATCTTCTTCGCCTCGCAGATCGTGCCGACGCCCATCGAGAGCGCGCTCTTCGGGACGGCTTCCATGTCGCCGTTGAAGAAGAGGCGCGCGTTGTCCTTCACGGTTGAGGGTGTGAGATAGACGATCGAGGTGCGGCTCTTGAGCGACGTGCCCGGCTCGTTGAACGCGATGTGTCCGTCTGAGCCGATGCCGAGGATCTGCAGGTCGATGCCGCCGGCGGCCTTGATTTGCTTCTCGTAGGCCTTGCATTCCCGTTCGGGGTTCTTGGCGAGGCCGTTGAGGACGTGCGTGTTTTTGATTTGGATGTCGATCTTCTTGAAGAGGTTCTCGTTCATGAAGTAGCGGTAGCTCTGGTCATGCGTGCCGGGAAGCCCATAGTACTCGTCGAGGTTCCAGCTCTTGACCTGCTTGTAGGAGACCTTCTTCGCCTGGACGGCCTTGGCCATCTCGTTGTACAGGGGGACGGGCGTCGAGCCGGTCGCAAGGCCGAGCACGGTCTTCGGGTTTTTCTTGACTTGTGCGGTGACCATATCCGCCGCGAGTTTCGAGGCCTCTTCTTTCGTCTTGCAGATGACAACTTCCATGATTCGTTTCGTTCCTTGCTGGTTGAATTTGGGGCGAGATTATACCTCAGTCCTCAGTCGATGTAAAGGGCGGGGATGTCCTGCGGCGTGCGCGGCTCGGTCGCGGCGGACGATGGGGCCTTCGCTTCGGGCGCGCGTGGTTCGGCGGCTGACGAGGGCGGCTTCGGCGCGGGGGCTTCGGAGCGCGCGGGCTCGTCGAGGGCTGTCGGCTGTTCGTCTGGCGCGGGGGCGCCGCCGGTCGCGCGGTAGAGCGCGCGCACGCCGGCGATCAGGCCCCAGAGGACGAGCAGGGCGACGCACGCGAGGATGCCGAGACGCCAGACGGACGGCGGAATCGCGATGCGCGGGCGGTCGCGGAGCGGCGCGGCATAGCGGGAGAGATGTGGGGAGGGGGCGTTGGAGGAGATGGAGTTGGAGGAGGTGGAGGTGGAGGTGGAGCGTGGAGTGTTAACATCCATGCTCGGACTCGAGCTTTCGTCTCCAACTTCGGGGGCGGAGGCGGAGAGAGGAAGTTGACCATCCTCGCTCCAACTCGACCTCTCACCTCCGACTTCTCCACCCCTCTCACCTCCAACTTCTCGCTCCTTGATTTCTACAACACGATTGCCGTTGAAGATTTCCGTGAATTCGTCTGCGAGCGGCTTCGGGTCAAGTCCGACGGCCTGGCAGTAGAGGCGCACGAAGCCGCGCCCGTAAATGGCGGCCGGGAAGCTCGTGAAGTTCTCGTTTTCGAGTTCCTCGACGCGCGCGGGCGTCATGTGGGTCTGTTCCGCGAGCTGGGCGACTGAGAGTCCCTTGGCTTCGCGCGCGGCGCGCAGGGTCTTTCCGAATTCGATCATTCTGTCTGTTCCTCCTGAGAAAAGAGATCGGGCTCGTCGTCCGGCGGCAGGCTGGCGCCGCCATCGTCCGTCCCGTCGCTACGGACGGCGGCATCCGCCGCGTCGTCTGTCGCGTCGGGTGCGTCCGCCTCCGTTGAAGATGGCGAGCAGCTCTTCCTGCGACATGACGATCTGGCGCGGCCCCATGCCCAGCTGGGGCGAGACGATGCCGCGCTCGGTGAGCATGTCGAGGATCTTCGCCGCGTGGTTGTAGCCCCAGCCCATCTGGCGCTGGAAGTGCGACGTCGAGGCTCGGCGCGTGTTGATGACGCATTCGACGGCCTTCTTGAAATCGTCCGCCGCCGCGTCGGCCTTGACCTGCGCGCGCGCTTCGGCGGCAGAGGCTTTCGCCGCCTGGGCATCCGCATCGGGGTCGGCGAAGAGGTCTTCCTCCTCCTCCTTGATCGTCGAGAGCTTCTTCGTGAAGCGGTCGTCGAACTGGACGGTCGAGTGTTCCTCGATGAACTTGACGACGCGCTCGATCTCCGGGTCGCTGATCCACGCGCCCTGTGCGCGGATGAGAAGGCCGTCCTTCGACTTGAAGAGCATGTCGCCCTTGCCGATCAGGTTCTCGGCGCCGCCCGCGTCAAGGATCGTGCGCGAGTCGATGCCCGTCGCGGTCTTGAACGCGACGCGGCCGGGGATGTTCGCCTTGATCGCGCCCGTGATGATGCGCGCGTCGGGGCGCTGGGTCGCGAGGATGAGGTGGATGCCGGCGGCGCGGGCCTTCGCCGTCAGGCGCGCGATGTGGGGCGAGACCTCCTTCGAGCACTGCGACATGAGGTCGGCGACCTCGTCGATGATGATGACGATGTAGGGGACGGTCTTGGGCATGTCGCTGCCGACGGCCGTGTCGCCGCCGAACATGTCCGTCTGCGTGAAACTCGGCCGGTGGTTGAAGTCGTAGATGTTCCTGACGCGCGCGCGGGCGAAGAGCTTCAGGCGCTTCTCCATCTCCGCGACGGCCCACTTGAGCGAGAAGACGACCTTCTGGTTCTCGGTGATGATCGGCACGATCAGGTGCGGCAGCGAGGCGTAGCTCGTGAACTCGACGGACTTCGGGTCCACCATGATGAGCTTGAGCTCGTCCGGCGTCTTCGTCATCAGGAGCCCGTTGATGAGCGAGTTGAGGCAGACGGACTTGCCCTGGCCCGTCGCGCCGGCGACGAGCATGTGCGGCATCGACGCGAGGTCGGCGACAAGCTCCTTGCCGGCGGCGTCCTTGCCGAAGAGGAGCGGCAGCTCGCCCTTGGCGTTCCGCCAGGCGGCCGACTCGATGATCTCGCGGAAGGAGATGCCGGCGGGGCGGCGGTTCGGCACCTCGATGCCGATCGACTCCTCGCCGGGAATCGGCGCCTCGATGCGGAGCGACTTCGCATGCAGCGCGCCCATCAGGTTGTCGGAGATGTTCGTGACGGCCGAGTAGCGGATGCCGGGCGCGAGGTTGAGCGCGTACTTCGTGACGACGGGCCCCTGCACCGTGTAGGCGAGCGTCGCGTCGATGCCGAAGATCTTCAGCGTGTTGATGAGGCGCGCCGTCATCTCCTCGACGTCGCCGTGGTCGGCGGACGACTCCTTGAGCGGATTGAGGAGCGAAAGCGGCGGCAGGACGTACGGCCCCTTGTCCTCGGCTTGAGGCGGCTCGGCCGCCGGGGGCGTGGCGCGGCGCGCGGGCGGCTGCGGGGCGGCCGGAACGGGCGGCGGCAGGGCGCTCTCGGCGCGGACGCCGTGCTTGGCCTCCCACTTCGCGATTTTGGCGGCCTCCTTTTCGGCGCGGCGCGCCTCCTTGGCGGCGAGCTTTTCCTGGCGAATGCGCTCCTTTTCCTCGGCGCGCTGGCGGCGCGCGGCTTCCTTCGCCGCGCGGGCGGCGGCGAGGGGGCCGTTAGGGGCGGAGTTAGGGGCGACTGAAGTCGCCCCCTCCGAGAAGGGAGAAGTCGACCCCTCCGAGAAGGGAGAAGTCGACCCCTCCGAGAAGGGGTCGACTTCTCCCTTGCTCCTTGCTCCTTTCCCCAGCGCCCAGCGGAAGAGGGCGGCGAAGAAGTCCGCGAGGTTTCGCGCGCCGACGGCGCCGACGAGCGAGAGGGCCAGGAGAATGACGATGAGGACGGCCGAGCCGAAGTCGCTCAGGAGCGGCGAAAGGCAGCGCGTCATGATGAGGTAGCCGATGACGCCGCCCGCGTCCGCGAGGTTGAGGTGGCGGGCGAGGGACGAAATGCCGTTCGCGTGCGCGCCGAGGACTTGCAGGAGGCAGGCGACGGACGCGAGGAAGGCGGTGAACCAGATCTCGCGGCGGCCGGGGCGCATTCGGCGCCCGCGCACGAGGCAGAGCGCGGCGACGACGCAGACGAGCGGCACAATCCAGATCGCGAGGCCGAAGACGAGGTAGCCGTAGTAGGCGAAGCCGTCGCCGAGCGCGCCGATCCAGTTGTGCGAGGGCAGGGGCGGGACGTTCAGCTCGGCGCGCGTGCGCCAATCGTAGGAGAGCAGCGCGCCCAGAGGAAAGAGCGCGAGCGGGAAGAGCAGCCAGGCGACGACGCTGCGCCGCGTCTCGGCGCTGTCAGGGGTGCTGGAGGGCGGGTTTGTCATGTGCGGATGCGCCGGACGCTCCGCCGACGGCGGAACTCTGCTTGACGGCGTGGTAGAGGACGATGGCGAGGACGAGCGCGAGGAGCTTGATGCCCCAGTTGTCCGTCAGGAACGCGAGTCGCTTCATGCGCGGCCTCCCTTCTTCAGGAAACGGGCCTGGATCTGGGCGAGCAGGCGGTTCGCCTTGCGCTCGCGGAACATGGCCTTCGCGATCCAGCGCACGAGCGACGTGGCGCAGGCGGCGTCGCCCGCGTAGCGGATGAGCCTCCCGTTGTGGGCGACCGAGACGGCCCCCGTCTCCTCCGAGACGACGACGACGAGCGCGTCCGTCTCCTCGGAGAGGCCGACGGCCGCGCGGTGGCGCATGCCGCTGACGATGAGGTCCGGGTTGTTCGAGACGGGGAAGATGCAGTGTGCGGCGGCGAGCCGCCCGTCGCGCACCGTGACGCCGCCGTCGTGGAGCGGCAGGGGCGGCGTGAAGAGGCAGGTCAGGAGCTCGCGCGAGAACGTCGCGTTGAGCGGCACGCCCGTCTCCTCGTAGCTGCGCAGGCTGATGCCGCGCTCGAAGGCGATCAGCGCGCCCATGCGGCGGGCGGCGAGGTGCAGGATCGCCTCGGCGACATATTCGGGCGTCGCCGCGCCGTCCGGCCCGTACTTGCGCTTCTCGAGCGAGCCGAACGCGCCGACCTGGCTGAGGATGCGGCGGATCTCGGGCTGGAAGATGACGACCGTCGAGATCGCGAGGTAGACGAGCAGGCTCCGCAGGATGACGGAGAGGACGTCGAAGTGGAAGACGAACGTGAAGAGCGTGAGCGCGGCGGCGAGCAGCCCCACGCCCATGAGGACCTGGCCGAAGCGCGAGCCGCGCGCGCGCTTCAGGATCGCGTAGATGACGATGTAGAGGATCGCGATCTGCGCGATCGCCGACAGATCGATCCACTCAGCCATGTGCCGCCGCCTCCGCGCCGTCTTGCGCGCGCTGCTGTTTCGTCTCGTATGCCATGGGTGGAATTATACCAAAAAACGCGCGCGCTGCATTTGGGGTGTCCAGGCGGGCGGGAGCCTGCGCGAATGCGGCATAATTCGCGGCATGGAAAAGCCCGCCGCCTTTTTCTCGATTGTCGTGCCCTGCTGCAACGTTGCGCGCTACGTGGGGGATCTCGTCGCCGCGTTGCGCGCGCAGTCCTGCGCGGGCCTATTTCCGCTGGTTCTACTATCCTACTATCCGCTCGTCCTGCGCGCCGTCCGCGCCGCCTCGCGACGGGCGCCGCGAGGCGCAGGGGAACTTATGGTATAATATCCCCTCACAAAAACGAGAGGCACTTTGCCGAAAGAGAGACAGATGGCTACGAAGAAGAAAGACCGCCGCGTCGAGATGTCCGTCGACGGACTGAAGGAAGACTACGCCTGGCACCTGCGCTACACGCTCGCGAAGGACGACGCGCACACGACGCCGCGCGACCGCTACACCGCGTTCGCGACGGCCGTCCGCGACCGCATCGTCGAGCGCTGGATCTCGACGCAGGAGGAGTACGGGCGCCAGAACACGAAGCGCGTCTACTACATGTCGCTCGAGTTCCTGATCGGGCGCCTCCTCGGCAACAACGTCATCAACCTCAAGGCCGACCAGCTCTGCCGCGACGCGCTCAAGGACTTCGGAGTCAACTGGAACGACCTGCGCGACTACGAGACCGACGCGGGCCTCGGCAACGGCGGCCTCGGGCGGCTCGCCGCGTGCTACCTCGACTCGATGTCGACCCTCGACCTCGCGGGCATGGGGTACGGGCTGCGCTACGACTACGGCATCTTCCGCCAGCGCATCGTCGGCGGCAACCAGGTCGAGGAGCCCGACCACTGGCTCAAGGACGGCTATCCGTGGGAGATGGCGCGCCCCGAGTACGCGCAGCACGTCCACTTCGGCGGGCACGTCGAGTGCCGCACCGAGAACGGCCGCCAGACCTGGCACTGGGAACCGGCCGAGACGGTGCAGGGCGTCCCCTACGACCTGCCGATCGTCGGCTACCGCAACGCGGTGAACTCGCTCCGGCTCTGGTCGGCGAAGGCCGTCGACGACTTCGCGCTCGACAACTTCAACAAGGGCGACTACGTCAAGGCCGTCGAGACGAAGGTCCTCGCGGAGAACCTGACGAAGGTGCTCTACCCGAACGACAACACGTCGGCCGGCAAGGAGCTGCGCCTCCGCCAGCAGTACTTCTTCGTGAGCTGCTCGCTGCAGGACATCCTGCGCCGCTACCGCCGCCTCAACCGGACGTGGGACGCGCTCCCGGAGAAGGTCTTCATCCACCTCAACGACACGCACCCGACGCTCGTCATCCCCGAGCTCATGCGCATCCTCATCGACCTTGAGGGGCTGGGCTGGGACCAGGCGTGGGACCTGACGCGCCGCGCGACGGGCTACACGAACCACACGATCCTCCAGGAGGCGCTGGAGAAGTGGCCGGTGCCGATGATGGAGCGGCTGCTGCCGCGCCACCTGCAGATCATCTACGAGATCAACGGGCGCTTCCTCCAGAAGGTGAGCGCGCTCTATCCGGGCGACATCCAGAAGCTCCAGCGCATGTCCCTCATCGACGAGGGCGGCGTGCGCTCGGTGCGGATGGCGAACCTCTGCCTCGTCGGCACGTCGTCCGTGAACGGCGTCGCCGAGCTGCACACGAAGATCCTGAAGGAGAGCCTGTTCAAGGACTTCTACGAGCTCTGGCCGGAGAAGTTCCACAACGTGACGAACGGCATCACGCCGCGCCGCTGGCTCCTCAAGGCGAACCCGATGCTCGCGCAGCTCATCAGCGAGTCGATCGGCGAGAGCTGGATCACGCATCTCGACGAGCTCAAGGGGCTGGAGAAGTTCGCGAACGACGCGGGCTTCCTCGACGCGCTCGCGAAGATCAAGCGCTCCAACAAGGGCCAGCTCGCGGCGTGGACGCAGAAGAACCTCGGCATCGCGCTCAACCCCGACGCGATCTTCGACGTGCAGGTGAAGCGCCTGCACGAGTACAAGCGCCAGCTCCTGCTCGCGCTCTACATCATCGTCTTCTACAACCGCCTGCTCAACGACCCGACGTACGACCCGAAGCCGCGCCAGTTCATCTTCGCGGCGAAGGCGGCGCCCGGCTACTACATGGCGAAGCTCATCATCCGCTTCATCCACGGGATCGCGGGCGTCGTGAACGCGAACCCGAAGACGCGCGACCGCCTGCAGGTCGCGTTCCTGCCCGACTACCGCGTCTCGCTCGCGGAGAAGATCATGCCGGCCTCCGAGGTCTCCGAGCAGATCTCGCTCGCGGGCATGGAGGCGTCGGGCACGGGCAACATGAAGTTCATGATGAACGGCGCGCTCACGCTCGGCACCTACGACGGCGCGAACGTCGAGATCAACCAGGAGGTCGGCGACGCGAACATGTTCCTCTTCGGCCTGCGGACCGAGGACGTCGCGCGCCTGCGCCCGACCTACGTCTCGCGCGACTACTACCGGAAGGACCCGGAGATCAAGCTCGCGCTCGACATGATCCGCGAGAACGTCTTCTCGCTCCTCGATCCGGGGCTGTTCGAGCCGATCCTGCGGAGCCTCCTGGACTACAACGACTACTACATGCTCCTCGCCGACCTCAAGGGCTACTGCCGCGCGCAGGATCTCGTCGACCGGACGTACCGCGACGCGAAGAAGTGGAACCGGATGTCGCTCGTCAACATCGCGCGTTCGGGCCGGTTCTCGTCCGACCGCGCGGTGATGGAGTACGCGAGGGACATCTGGCACGTCGAGCCCGTCACGTTCGCGTAAGCCCGCGATTCGATCATTCGACCATTCGACCATTCGATTATTCGATTATTCAAATTCGATCATTTCCCATGAAATGGACTAAATCGCTCATTCAGACGCTCCGGGAGAATCCCGGAGACGCCGAAATCGACTCCCACAAGCTCATGATCCGCGCCGGCCTCATGAAGAAGGTCGCGGGCGGCCTCTACTCCTACCTGCCGCTCGGCATGCGCGTCCTGAACAAGGTCACGAACATCGTCCGCGAGGAGATGGATCGCGCGGGCGCGCTGGAGATCGTCCTGCCGATTCTCCAGCCGGCCGAGCTCTGGCAGACGTCGGGCCGCTGGGAGGCGATGGGCCCCGGCATGTTCCGCCTGAAGGACCGCGCGGCGCACGACTACGCGCTCTCGCCGACGGCCGAGGAGGTCGTGACGGACGTCGTCAACGGCGTCGTCTCCTCCTACCGCCAGCTGCCCGTCACGGTCTACCAGATCCAGTGGAAGTTCCGCGACGAGATCCGTCCGCGCTTCGGCCTCATGCGCTCGAAGGAGTTCCTGATGAAGGACGCCTACTCGTTCGACACGTCGCTGGAGGCGGCGGACGCGAGCTACAAGGCGATGTTCGACGCCTACACGCGCGTCTTCGCGCGCTGCGGGCTCAAGGCGTATCCGGTCGAGGCCGACACGGGCGACATCGGCGGCAAGTTCAGCCACGAGTTCCACGTGCTCGCCGACGCGGGCGAGGACGGCATCGCGTTCTGCGACGGCTGTGGCTACGCGGCGAACCTGGAGAAGGCGGAGCGCACCGTTCCGGCGGCGGACTTCGCGCCGTGCGGGCCGTGCTTCCCCGCGCCGACGCCCGCGAGGTCGATCGAGGAGATGGTCAAGTTCTTCGGCGTGCCCGCGACGAAGATGGTCAAGACGCTCGTCTACGTCGCGGACGGCAAGCCCGTCCTCTTCTGCGTGCGCGGCGACCGCGACCTGAACGAGGTGAAGGCGAAGCATCTCGTCGGGGCGAAGAAGTTCGCGCTCGCCGACTTCGAGACCGTGCAGAAGGTGACGGGCGCGCCCGTCGGCTACGCGGGCCCGGTCAAGCCGGCGGCGGACGTGCCGATCTACGCCGACCTCGACCTCAAGGGCGCGAAGGGCATGATCACCGGCGGCAACCTGCCGGACGAGGTTGACCTCAACGACGTCGACTTCGACCGCGACTGCACGATCGCCGGCTACGCCGACCTCGTGGTCGTCCGCGACGGCGACGTCTGCCCGCACTGCGGCAAGCCGCTCGTCATCAAGCGCGGCATCGAGGTCGGGCACGTCTTCAAGCTCGGCACGAAGTACACGGACGCCTTCAAGGCGACGTTCAAGAACGCGGAGCTGAAGGAGAACGTCATGGTGATGGGCTGCTACGGCATCGGCGTCTCGCGCACCGTGCAGGCCGTCATCGAGCAGTGCCACGACAAGGACGGCATCGTCTGGCCCGCGTCCGTCGCGCCGTACGAGGTCGTCATCGAGAACCTCGACCCCGACAAGGCCGAGGTCACGAAGGTCGCGGACGAGCTGGAGGCCGCGCTGGAGGCGAAGGGCGTGGACGTGATCGTCGACGACCGCGCGGAGCGTCCCGGCGTCAAGTTCAAGGACGCCGACCTCATCGGCTTCCCGGTGCGCGTCGTCGTCGGCGCGAAGGGGCTGGCGAACGGCGGCGTCGAGGTGAAGCGCCGCCGCGAGGACAAGTCGCAGACGAAGGTCGTGCCGCCGGTCGAGGCCGTCGCGGCGATTCTCGCCGCGCGCGGCTGAACGGCCCGCGCGCGCTCCGCCCCCGGTGAAGCTGTCCGTCCGAATCAGCCTGGCCGTGCTCGCGCTCTACGCGGGCGCGGCCGTCTTCGGCGAGGCGCAGTACCGGATCGCGCGGTTCCGGGACGTGACGCCGGCCTACAACCGCGTCGCGGCCGAGCAGCGCTTCCTGCCGCCGCTTGTCCCTGCGCCGACGACGGGCGAGCGCTATCTGCTGGGCACGGACAGTCTGGGCCGCTCCGTGGCGCTTCGGCTCGTGCAGGGCACGCGCATCGCGTTCCACGTCGGCATCGTCACGTCGCTCATCGCGATTCCGCTCGGCGTGCTCCTCGGCCTGCTCGGCGGCTATCTGGGCGGAAAGACGGATTCGCTCGTCCTCTGGCTTTCGGCGACCGTCGCCTCGATGCCGGGGCTGCTCTTCATCTTGGCGATCTCGCTCGTCGTCGGGCAGGGGCTCTTGGGCATCTACCTGGGCATTGGCCTCACGACCTGGGTCGGCACGTGCCGGACAATCCGCGCGGAGGTGATGAAGCACCGGGACCGCGCCTACGTGCAGGCGGCGAAGACGCTGGGCTACTCGCCGCTGCGCATCATGTTCCGGCACATCCTGCCGAACGTCGCGCACATAGTCCTCATCCAGTTCTCGATCCGTTTTCCGTCCGCCGTCTCGACGGAGGTCTTCATCAGCTTCCTTGGCATCGGCGTGCAGGGCGAGCCGAGCTGGGGAATCATGATCAACAACGCGCGGCTCCGGCTCTGGCAGGGCGTCTGGTGGGAGATGACGTTCACGACGCTGGCGATTTTCTTCCTCGTGCTGGTCTTCAACCACCTCGCCGACGCCCTGCGCGACCGTCTCGACCCCGCGCTCCGCGCCGAACGGGGGTGATCACGTCGTCAAGTCCGGCCCTTGGTTATGGTATAATTACGCGATACGTCTGCTGTCAAGGCCAATGCAGAGGAAATGAAGCAAGGAAAAAAGGCATGAGAAAACTGATCGTCTGCGCGGTTGCGTTCGCCGCGTCCCTTGCCCCGGCGAGGGCGGAAGGAAATGTCTCCGACGTGGAGCGGGCCTGGACGGGCGAGTTGCCGTCCGCGTTCAGGAGCGGCGCGGCGGTTCCGGCCCTGGAGACGACGGGGCCGCGCGCGCAGCTCGTGGCGGGCGACTGGTCGCGCTTCGCGCGCGTCTTCGCGCGCCTGGAACGCGGCGAGCGCGTGCGCCTCGCCGTCGTCGGCGGCTCGATCACGCAGGGCGCGGGCGCGTCGTCGCGCGCGAACCAGTGGGCCTCGCGCTTCGCCGAGGGCTGGCGGCGGGCGTTTCCGAAGGCGACGGTCGATCTCGTCAACGCGGGCATTGGCGCGACGGGGTCGGACATCGGCGCCTTCCGCCTCGCGCGTGATGTCCTCGCGAAGGCGCCGGATGTGGTGGTGGTCGAGTTCTCCGTCAACGACGCGCCTGGCGAGGCGCGCGCGGCGTCCTACGAAGGCGTTCTTCGCCAACTTCTGAAGGACCCGCGCGGCATCGCCGTCCTTGCCCTCGGCATGGTCGGGCAGGCCGGAAACAGCGCCCAGGCCTGGCACGGCAAGGTGGCGGCGCACTACGAGGTTCCCTACGTGAGCTACCGGGACGCGCTCTACTATCCCTACGTGAAGGAGGGCGCGGTCAAGTGGACGGACATCTCGCCTGACACGATCCACCCCAATGACGATGGACACGCCTATGCGGCCGCGCTCCTCAACTGGACGGTTTCGCGGCGCTACGCGGCCTGGCGGACGGCGGGACGTCCAAGCCCCGCGCTTCCGCCGCTCGCCGCGCCGCTTTACGGCACGCGCTACGACCAGGGCCGCTTCGCGCTGATGCAGGACGCGAAGATCCTCGAGAACCGGGGCTTCTTTCCCCTGCGCGACGCCTGCTGGGGCGTGGGGCTCGCCTGCACGAACGCGAACGGACGTCTCGTCTTCGAGGTCGAGGGCGCGACGGTCGCGCTTCTCTACCGCTGCGGCAACAAGCCCTACAACTGGGGCAAGATCGCCGTGACGATTGACGGCGCGCGCGTGGTGGACGGCCTTGACTGCTTCCGCGACCAGTGGTGGTGGTACACGCCCTCGCTCTTCCTCTGCCAGAGCCGACCTGGACGCCATGTCGTGGAAGTCGAGACGAAGGCGGAGAAGAACGCGGCGAGCGCCGGCTACGGCTGCCACCTCACGGGGCTGCTCGTTTCGGAGGAATAGCATGGGCATGAGCGAAGACGTCAAGGCTTATGTCCGGGCGCGGGCGCAGCGCGCGCGCGCCGCCGCCGGCGAACTGGTGCGGCTTCCGGCGTGCGAGAAGAACGCCGCGCTGGAGCGGGTCGCCGCCGCGCTCGAATCGCGGCGCGGCGAGATCGCGGCCGCGAACGCGCGCGACGTCGCGCAGGCGAAGGCGGCGGCACTCGCGGAGGCGCTGGTCGATCGGCTGACGCTGACCGAGGCGCGCTTCGACGCAATGGTCGCGGGCGTCCGCACGGTGGCGGCTCTCCCGGATCCCGTCGGCGAGACGCTGGACGTGCGGGAGCGTCCGAGCGGCATCACGATCCGCAAGGTGCGCGTGCCGTTCGGCGTCGTCGCGGTCGTGTTCGAGAGCCGTCCGAACGTCTTCGTCGATACGGCGGCGCTCTGCCTCAAGACGGGCAACGCCGTCGTCCTGCGCGGCGGCAAGGAGGCGATCGAAACGAACCGCGCGCTGGCGGCGGCCGTCCGGGACGGCCTGGGCGACTTGGCGGAGGCGGTGCAGTTCATCGACATTCTCGACCATGCGGCCGTGACGGAGCTTGTGCGGGCCGTGGGACTCGTCGACGTCGCGATCCCGCGCGGCGGCGAGCGCCTGATCCGCGCGATGTGCGAGGCGGCGCTCGTGCCGGTGCTGAAGCACTACAAGGGCGTCTGCCACGTCTACGTGGACGACAAGGCCGATCTCGCGATGGCGCTGTCGATCCTCGACAACGCGAAGACGCAGCGGCCCGGCGTCTGCAACGCGGCCGAATGCCTGCTCGTCCACGAACGGCTTGCGCCGATCTTCCTGCCGATGGTGCGGGCCTGGGCGGCGGACAAGGGGGTTTTGCTCCACGAGGGGACGGACGGCGACGCGGCGATTGACTGGGAGCGGGAGTTTCTGGCGCTGGAGATGAACGTCGGCATCGTCCGGGACGTCCGCGCGGCGGTCGCGCACATCAACCGCTACGGGTCGCATCACTCCGACTGCATCGTCACGAACGACGCGGCGCGCGCGCGGGAGTTCTTGCGCGACGTCGATTCGGCGTGCGTCTACCACAACGTCTCGACGCGCTTCACGGACGGCGGAGAGTTCGGCATGGGCGCGGAGATCGGCATCTCGACGGACAAGCTGCACGCGCGCGGCCCGATGGGGCTGGAGGAGCTGACGACCTACAAGTACCTCGTCACGGGCGACGGAGTGGTGAGAAAGTAGTAAGGAGTAAGTGAGGAGTAAGGAGAAAGGAGCAAGGAGTAAGTGAGGAGGTTTTCGCTTTTTCTCGTGTCCCTCGTGACCCTCTCGTCCCTCGCGTCATTTCCGGCCGTTGCCGCCGATGATCCGTCGTCGGCCCCAGCTTACCTTGGCGCGGCGGGGACGCTGACGTTGCCGCAGGGCGGGTCGCGTCTGCGTCGGTTGGGCGGCGCGGCCGTGCGCGGTGGCGTCTACCTCTCCGACTTCTGGGCGGTCGAGGGCGACGTCGCGTGGCAGGAGAACGCGGCGGGGCTGGGCGTCGATGCGCTGGTGCACGTGCAGGCCTGGTCGGTCTATGGCGACCTCTTCGGCTATTCGGCGTTCGATCCGTTCGTCACGGCTGGGGCGCGCGGCTGGCTCGTCTCGGACGGCGACGGGCAGGTCGGGCCGCAGATGGGCCTGGGCGCGTTCTATCACCTTGACGACAACTGGTCGCTGCGGGCCGAGGCGAACGTGACGCTTGGCGTTGAGACGCGGGTCGAGGCGATCTACACGATTTCGGTTGGCGTTCAGTATGGCTTTTGACGAGACTTTGGAAATTTCAAGACAAAGGAGCAAGCAAAGAAGATGGCAGGCAAACTGATTGACGGCAAGGAACTGGCGAAGAACCTGCGCGGCGAGATCGCCGCCGGCGTGACGGATTTGAAGGCGAAGGGGGGCGTGACGCCCGGCCTCGCCGTCATTCTCGTGGGGGAGAACCCCGCGAGCGTCTCGTACGTGACGGCGAAAGAGAAGGCGTGCGCCGAGGCGGGGATGTACTCGCGCGAGATCCGCCTGCCCGCGACGACCTCGGAGCAGGAGCTCCTGGACGAGATCGCGCGGCTCAACGCTGATCCGGCGATTCACGGCATCCTCGTGCAGCTGCCGCTTCCGAAGGGCTTCGACGAGAAGAAGGTGATCGACGCGATCGCGCCGGAGAAGGACGTGGACGGCTTCACGCCGGTCAACGTCGGCAAGATGCTTATCGGCGAGACGTGCTTCCTGCCCTGCACGCCGCACGGCATCATCAAGCTCATCGAGTTCTCGGGGATGGATCTGCGCGGCAAGCACGCCGTCGTGATCGGCCGCTCGAACATCGTCGGCAAGCCGGTCGCCGTCCTCCTCGCGCGCAAGGAGACGAACGCGACCGTCACGCTCTGCCACACGGGCACGCCGGACGTCGCGGCGTTCACGCGCACGGCGGACGTCGTCGTCGTCGCGACGGGGCGGCCGAACACGCTGACGGGCGACATGCTCACGCCGGGCGCGGTCGTCATCGACGTCGGCGTCAACCGCATTCCCGACGCGACGAAGCCGAAGGGCTTTCGCCTCGTCGGCGACGCGGACTTCACGAGCTGCGAGGCCGTCGCCTCGGCGATTACGCCCGTGCCGGGCGGCGTCGGGCCGATGACGATCACGATGCTGCTCTGGAACACGCTCGAAAGTGCACGGCGGACGGTTGCGTTGCGCCGTGGCTTTTGATATAATCACCCGAAATTTCAAAAAAGGAGGAAACGCAATCATGTCGATGACAAAGGGCTTTTCGAACGTGTTCCGCATTCCGGAGCTGCGCAAGAAAATTTTCATTACGCTTGGGCTGGTGTTCGTCTGCCGCCTCATCTCGCAGATTCCGACGCCGGGCGTTGATTGGCGGACGCTTCAGACCGTCATCGAGACGGCCAAGCAGAGTGCGGCGGGCGGCGGCCTTCTCGACTGGTTCGACGTCTTCACGGGCGGCGCGCTCGGGCAGTGCGCAATCGGCTTCCTCTCGATTTGGCCCTACATTTCAGCGCAGATCGTGATCCAGCTCCTCTCGTCCGTCATTCCGGCGCTTGAGAAGCTGAAGAAGGAGGGCGAGTCGGGCCGCCAGCAGCTTGCGCAGATCACGCGCTACCTTACGATCGTCCTCTGCGTCGTGCAGTCCTGGGGCATCGCGACGATGCTCAGCCATCCGGGCGCGCTCGGCCCGGCGTTCGCGGGCGTCGAGATCGTGGCGAATCCGGGCCTCGGCTTCCAGCTGATGACCGTGATCGGCATGACGTCCGCCGCGCTCTTCGTGATGTGGCTGGCCGACCAGATCACGACCTTCGGCATCGGCAACGGCGCGTCGCTCATCATCATGATCAACATCACCTCGCGTCTGCCGGAGGCCCTGATCAGCGCGTGGGAGCGCTACTTCGGCCTCGCGGGCGTCCAGGCGTCGGCCCCGATCGCCGAGCTGCCGATCGTCGTCCTGTTCTTCGTCCTCGTCGTCATGGGCACGGTCATGCTCACGCAGGGTGTCCGCAAGGTCGCGATCCACACGACGCGCCGCAGCGTGTCGGGCGGCAACACCTACGGGATGCAGCAGACCTTCATGCCGCTGCGCGTGAACTACACGGGCGTCATGCCGATCATCTTCGCCCAGCCGCTCATCCAGATTCCGAGCGCGATCCTCATGAAGTGCACTGACCCGACGTCGTCGGGGATTTCGGGCGCGCTGAACCGCTTCGCGCAGGATCTCTCGAACCCGACGCCGCTTCACATGATTGTCTATGCGGTGACGATTCTCTTCTTCGCGTTCTTCTGGGTGGCGACGCAGTTCAACGCGATCGACATCTCCGAGAACCTGAAGAAGGACGGCTCGTACATCCCCGGCATCCGTCCGGGCCGCGCGACGGCCGAGTATCTCGACGACATGATGACGAAGATCACGCTGATCGGCGGTTCGGGCCTTCTCGTCGTCGCGCTCATCCCGATGATCCTCATGGGGTGGATGTCGATTCCGTGGGCGATTGCCTCGTTCTTCGGCGGCACGTCGCTCCTCATCATCGTCGGCGTCGCGCTTGACACGCTGCGTATCATGGAGTCGCATCTCCTCGTGCGCAAGTACGACGGCTTCCTCTCGCACGGCACGCTGCGCGGCCGCGGCGGGGTCTGATGTCCGGCGCCGCCCGCGCCGCGTCCGTGATGACCGCAAAGATCCTGGTTGTCGAAGACGACTTGACCATCCGCACGCTTCTCGGGATGGCGCTTCAGGGCGCGGGCTATCGGGACGTCCTCATGGCGGGTCGGGGTGACGACGGGTTCGCGACGGCGGCCCGCGAGCATCCCGACCTCGTGCTTTTGGACGTGATGCTGCCGGGGCTGGACGGCTTTTCCGTCGCGCGGCGGATTCGCGAGACGCCAGACTTGGCCGCGACGCGCATCGTCATGCTGACGGCGCGCACGGAGCCGGAGGACATCTGCCGAGGCCTGGAGGCCGGCGCCGACGACTACGTGACGAAGCCCTTTGACCGACAGGTCCTGCTGGCGCGCGTCAAGGCCGTTCTCCGGCGCGGGCTGCCCGTCACGGAAGGCGTGGACCTGGACGGATTGACGATCGACGAGGCGGGCCGCCGCGCGACGTTGCGCGGCAAGGCGCTGGACCTTACGGGCGGCGAGTTCGATCTCCTGGTGCGGCTGGTCGCCCATCGCGGGCGCATCTTCGCGCGCTCGGCGGCCGAGCGCACGGTTGACGTGCAGGTTGCGAAGCTCCGCCAGAAGCTGGGCCCGTGGGCGAAGCACATCGAGACGGTGCGCGGCGTCGGCTACCGCGTCGGCTGAAAGAGGGGATGTCCATGAAAGGCGATCGATGGGGCTGTGTCGGGCCGTTGCTCGCGGCGCTCGCGTTCCTCGCCGTGCTCGCGGCGTTCCTCTGGCAGCTTGTCGTCTACCAGGAAAACGTCAGATCCTGGTCGGAACAGGAACTCCAGTCGCGGGCCGACCTCGCGGCAATCGTGCTCGCCGAACCCCTGCGCACGCTTGACTTCAAGGCCATCCAGGCCTTCGGCGACAAGTGCAAGGCGGACGGCCTTCGCCTTCGGATCTGCCACGGCGACCTCTTTTTCGTCTCGCCCCGAGAGGACAGGGACGGCTTTTACGACACGACGGGCGGGGCGAACGTTGCCTGCCTCTTCAAGGTCGCAACGTCGGGCAACTACCAGATCGGCGTCGGGCGGCCCATGTTCTTCATCCTGCGCCCATTCCTGAGGGCCCTGACCGTGATCGTCCTTGCGGGGCTTTTGGGCGTCGCGGGCGTCATCGTCTTCTTCGTCGTGACATGGCGGCAGCGGATGCGGATCCGCGCGCTCGCGAAGCTTGAGAAGTTCCGGCGCGAGTTCATCGCCGACATCTCGCACGAGATCAAGACGCCGCTCACCGGCATCCTCGGCGCGGCCGACCTGATGGACGTCCATGATCCGCTCGCCGCGATGATCAAGAAGGAGGCCCGCCGGCTTCAGGCGCTTGTGCAGGAGATCCTGGACCTTGCGCGGCTGGAGCGCGACGGCGAGACCGTGCGCCTGGAGGAGGCCGACCTCGCCGATCTCGTGCGCGAGACGGTCGAGCGCCTTCAGCCCAAGGCCCGCACCGCCGGAGTCGACCTTGCGGTGGACGGGACGTCAGCCGCGTCTCTTCGGTGGGCGTGCGATCCGCAGCTTTTGGAGCAGGCGCTCACGAACCTGGTCGAGAACGCCCTCCGGCATTCCGGCTCGCCGACCGTCCGCGTCTCGTGCGCGCGGATGGGGTCTGAGGCGCGGCTTGTCGTCGCGGACGCGGGGCGCGGCGTTCCTCCCGATGAGGCCGAGCGGATCTTCGAGCGGTTCCACCGGGTCGATTCGGCGCGGGCGGCGGAGACGGGCGGCGCGGGGCTGGGGCTGGCGATTGTCCGCCGCATCGCGCGTCTCCACGGCGGCGACGTCGTCTGCGAGCCCGTCGTGCCGCATGGCGCGCGCTTTGTCCTGAGAATCAAGTGAGAGCAGGTCTTTTGGAATGCGCGTGAACAAGAAAAAGAAAAAGGAAAGCGGAGGAAGAGGAGATGAATGTGCGGATAGACGAATCGTGGAAGCGCGTCCTGGCGGACGAGTTCGAGAAGCCGTATTTTGCCACGCTCGTGTCGTTTGTCCGCACGGCCTACGCGAAGGGCGTCTGCTATCCGCCCGCGAAGTTCATCTTCAACGCCTTCGACCGCACGCCGTTCGACAAGGTGAAGGTCGTCATCCTCGGGCAGGACCCCTACCACAATCCGCGCCAGGCGCACGGCCTTTCGTTCTCCGTGCCGAAGGGCGTCGCCCTGCCGCCGTCGCTCGTGAACATCTACAAGGAGCTGCAGGACGAGTTCGGCGGCGACTTCCTCTCGCGCGACGGCGACCTCACGCGCTGGGCCGAGCAGGGCGTCCTGCTCCTGAACGCGACGCTGACGGTCGCGGGCGGCGACTCGTCCATGGCCGGTTCTCACCAGGGGCGCGGGTGGGAGACGTTCACGGACGCCGTCGTGCGTAAGCTGGCCGAGGGGCGGAAGGGGCTCGTCTATCTCCTTTGGGGCTCCTACGCGCAGCGCAAGGCCGCGTTTGTCGATCGCGCGACGAACCTTGTCCTCGCGACGGCGCACCCCTCGCCGCTTTCGGCCTATCGCGGCTTCTTCGGCTGCGGACACTTCAAGGCGTGCAACGACTACCTGGTGGCGCAGGGGAAGGAGCCGATCCAATGGTGAGACGCGGGACGGTGGCCCTCGTTGCGCCCTATGCGGCCTGGATGGTGTTGATGACCGCGCTGCCGGCGACGGCGGCGATGTACGCCGTGCGTGGCGGCGTGACGGCGGCGCTCCTCCTGGTCGGCGGCGGGTTGGGGCTTTACCGTCCGACGGCGCG
>OIYX01000030.1_pt1 | contig 47084 bp, 31 predicted proteins | sample 1588431 | NCBI WGS metagenome assembly OIYX01 (sample SAMN03283241) | human gut metagenome | biome: human-associated habitat; material: feces | host: Homo sapiens | place: Peru | collected 2012
ACCATCGACCTGACCGCCAATAGCTGGAATCTGTCATTCACAGAGGAGGCTCCTAAGGTGGGCGAGACCTTCAACCTCAAGGGCTTGAAAAGTTGGGAAAATCTCAGCGAAAAGGCTAAGGTGATGATGGGAACAGGTGTTTATGAAACCACCTTCAAGCTGTCAAAGGATGATGCACAGAAGCAGTGGGCTATCGACTTAGGTGATGTCCGTGAAAGTGCACGCGTCTATATCAATAATAAATATGTGGGCTGCGCATGGGCGGTTCCATATATCCTCAACTGCAAAGACGCACTGAACAAGGGCAAGAATACCATCCGTATCGAGGTAACCAACCTGCCTGCCAACCGCATAGCAGAACTCGACCGACAGGGTGTGAAATGGCGCAAGATGAAGGAAATCAACGTGGTGGACATCAACTACAAGAAGACCACTTACGAGAAATGGACTCCTGTACCAAGCGGACTCAACAGTTCAGTAAAACTCGTGGAATTGAAAAATTATAATCATTAATCAATTAGTACAAATGAAGAAACTAATCCTGACAAGCCTCTGCATTCTGATGGGCATGACCGCTGTGTCTGCCCAGAATGCAACCGTGAAAGCAGCAGCAGTAAAAGCAGCATCAGACAAGGAATCCTTGATGAAGGAAATCCTGGAAGTTTCACAACGCACCAACAACTACTTCATGGCGAAGTACAGTGACCCAACCCTCGACACCTATGTCAAGAAGGTACGTACGAGCAACCTCTGGACCCGTGCCGTATATTACGAAGGTTTGATGGCGCTCTATGAGATAGACCCTCAGCAGCGATACCTCGACTATACCGATCGCTGGGCAGACTATCACAAGTGGACAGCCCGTGGCAGCGTGAATGATACTGATGCCGACAACCAGTGCTGCCAGCAAACCTATATCGACCGCTATATCCAGACTGGCGGCAAAAAGGATTTGAGTAAGGTAAAGGAGAACCTCGACCATCAGATGAGCACCAACCGCGTTTCATACTGGACATGGATTGATGCGATACAGATGGCTATGCCTGTCTATGCCAAATATGCTAAGTTGACCGGCGAGAAGAAATATCTCGACTATGCAATGAACTCCTACAAGTGGAGTCGTGATACCTTGGCTGGTGGTCTTTTCAATAAAAAAGAGGGACTCTGGTGGAGAGACAAAGACTATGTGCCACCTTACAAGGAGAAAGATGGTAGCAACTGCTACTGGAGCCGCGGAAACGGTTGGGTATATGCTGCATTGGTACGTGTGATGCAGACCTTGCCTAAGACAGATAAGAACTACCTATACCTGAAGAAAGACTTTATCGCTATGAGCAAGGCGATATTGAAGTGCCAGCGTGAGGATGGATATTGGAACGTAAGCCTCGTTTGTCCTGCCAACTATGGTGGTCCTGAAATGACTGGTACAGGTCTCTTCCTTTATGGCATGGCATGGGGTGTGCAGCAGGGCATCCTGCCAAGAGCTACCTATCAGAAAGCAATGGATAAAGCATGGAAGGCATTGGCTGCATCGGTTCACGAGGATGGTTTCATCGGATACAACCAGGGCACTGGTAAGGATCCTGCTGCAGGTCAGCCAGTCACCTTCACTTCTGTTCCTGACTTCGAGGACTACGGTACTGGTTGCCTCCTGCTCGGTGCGGCAGAGTATTACAAGCTTTTAAAGGTAAAAAGGTAAAAAAGTAAAAAGGTAAAAAAGGCTTTGTTAAAAGTAAAAAGGTAAAAAAGTTATGAGAAAATATATCTGGCTGATGGCTTGCTTGGTGGCTTTTGCGCCATTAAGCACCAATGCGGCCAAGAAACTGAAGAAAGCGAAAAAGGCACAGACTGAACTCTGGCCAGACGGTACGAAGATGGATGCCTGGTTCTCCAATGCACAGAAAGTGAATGTAGATACTCTTGGCAAGAAATACGTGATAACCGATTATGGTGTCAAAAGCGACAGTACCCTGATTCAGACTCAGGCTATACAGGCTATTATCGACCAGGCTGCCAAGGATGGCGGTGGTGTCATCGTCGTTCCTGCCGGTACCTATCAGAGCGGTGCCCTATTCTTCCGTCCGAAAACCCATCTCTATCTCGAAGAGGGTGGTAAACTGAAAGGTAGTGACCGCATTGCCAACTTCCCTGTCTTGGAAACTCGTATCGAGGGGGAAACCTGCAAGTATTTCTCTGCCTTCATCAATGCTGATAAGTGTGATGGTTTTACCATTGCAGGCAACGGAACCATCGATGGTAACGGCTATCACTACTGGGAGGAATTCTGGATCCGTCGCACCTGGAACCGCCAGTGTACCAACAAGGATGCACAGCGTCCACGACTCGTATATATCAGCAATTCGAGCCATGTGACCCTACAGGATGTCCACATCCAGAACAGTCCTTTCTGGACCAACCACATCTATCGTTGCGACCATGTCCGCTTCTTGGGATGCACCATCTTCGCCCCTACCAGTGGTATGCGTGCACCAAGTAGTGATGCCATCGATATCGACGTATGCCACGACGTATTAGTGGAAGGCTGCTTCATGAGCGTAAATGATGATGCCATTGCCATCAAGGGCGGTAAGGGAACCTGGGCTGACAAGGCACCAGAGAACGGACCGGTCTATAATGTGCTCATCCAGAACTGCAACTATGGTAGAGTGCATGGTTGTCTGACTTTGGGCAGCGAGAGTGTAAAAGACCGCAACATCGTGTTGCGAAACATCAAGGTGGGCAATGCACAGCGCGTACTCTGGTTGAAGATGCGCCCTGACACTCCTCAGCACTATGAGTATGTGACGGTAGATAATATCACAGGCACCACAGGCAGCTTCTTGGTTGTCCGCCCTTGGACTCAGTTCTTCAAACCAGGCGACCGCAAAGACATGCCACTCAGTCAGTGCAACAACATCACCATCAAAAACATCCAGATGGATTGTGACAACTTCTTTGATGTGGGCACCAGCGACAAGTACCGTCTGGTAGATTTCACCTTCGAAAACATCCAATCTACTGATAAGAAAATGGCATTCAACAAGGATGTCATTGAAAACACAATCGTGAAGAATGTCAATATCACACCAAGAGAAAAGAGCAATGGTTTGAAAACTACTGGCGACGCAGACGGATTGAAATAAAAGAAGAAGAATAAATAAAAAGAGAAAAACAGCATATCTTCCATTGATGGTTGATATGCTGTTTTTCTATTGAGGACTTTCGTCTTCCTTTATCACGGAAAATTCTGTTCGAGGTTTTATATCCACTATGCCCAACTCTTATCAAAATCTTCACCGTCGAAGGCAAGCCAATTCTTGATAATCGTCTTGCCCTCTGGAGTCAGTACACTTTCCGGATGGAACTGAATACCATGGATATCATAATGCTTGTGCTTCAAACCCATGATGCAACCGTCATCGCTCACTGCTGTCACATCAAGACACTCTGGGAAATTTGTTCTATCCACTACCCATGAATGATAACGACCTATCTCTATACGCTTAGACATACCAGCAAAAATAGGATCATTACCAAACTGAGTACAAGGAGTAGCAACTCCATGATATACTTCAGAGAGATTGGTAAGTTTGGCGCCAAAAGCCTCACCTATCGCCTGATGACCCAGACAGACACCCAACATTGGTTTTCTGCCAGCATAAGTCTTGATGACATCCATCAGAAGACCTGCCTCAGAAGGAATACCAGGTCCCGGACTCAGGATGATCTTGTCGAAACGGTCCAGTTCGCGCAATTGGAACTGATCGTTGCGGAATACCGTCACCTCTGCACCTAACTCTTTTACCAGATGAGCCAGATTATAGGTGAAGGAATCGTAATTATCTATGATTACTACTTTCATTTCTTGTCATTTAAAATGTGTTACAACTGCTCTGCAATATGGATAGCCTTGGTGAGCGCACCCAACTTGTTATTACACTCTTCCAGTTCATACTGGTCATTGCTTTTTGCCACGACTCCACTACCCGCCTGGAACCAGAGCTCACCATTACGACTGATAAAGGTACGGATAACGATGGCCTGATTGAGGTCACCATTCAGTCCGATGAATCCGATGCAACCGCCATAAGCACCTCGGTTGTGAGGCTCCAGTTCTGAGATAATCTGCATGGCACGAACCTTAGGAGCACCACTCAGCGTACCTGCTGGGAAAGTATCGATAAACTCCTTGATATGATCAGCATCCTTATCAAGCGTACCACTTACACGACTTACGAGATGAATGACATGACTGTAGAACTGCATATCCTTATAGAAATCTACCTTCACACCATGACAGTTGCGACTCAGGTCATTGCGTGCCAGATCCACCAACATCACATGCTCTGCATTCTCTTTCGGATCATTGCGCAGGAACTCAGCAGCCTTGCGGTCCTGTTCGATATCGCCTATACGCTTAGTAGTACCGGCAATAGGATCTATGAATGCCTTGTTGCCTACGATACGGTTGTGGGTTTCTGGAGAAGAACCGAAGATACGGTATCCGCCGAAATCAAAATAGAAGAGGTATGGTGATGGATTGATACTACGAAGCGCACGGTAGAGTTTGAAATCATCACCCTCATACTTCTGGACGAAACGGCGACTGACCACAATCTGGAAGACATCGCCACGCAAACAGTGCTGGATGCACTTTCTCACATTCTCCTTATGCTGCTCATCAGTAAGCGTAGAAGTCGTATCTCCCACAGGATGGAAGTCGTATGGTTTCACATTTGCCTTGTTGATAGCCTTCAGGAGCGCATCCAGTTCAGCCTCACCAGCAGAACCTTCTGCATCACTCAGCGCAATCAGTTCCATCGTATTGTTGTAATGATCGAAAACGATGATGTCCTTATACATGATATAATAGATATCCGGCGCATCATTCTTTTCCATCGTCGTATCCTTTACCGGGATATTCTCAAAGTAGCGTACGGCATTGAAAGTGGTAAAACCATAGAGTCCACAGAAGTCCTTGCCCTCTCCCTCCACATGGAAAGACTTGACAAAGTCATTGATTGCCTTGGAGATGGCGAGTTTACACTCCTCACCCTTTCCCTCACCGAAGGCAGGGAGTTCCTGTTTTTCCACCTTTCCATCGGGATAAGTGACTGTCACGATACCGTGTCCCACAGCGATACTTGCCATCGGATGTACGCCGATGAAGGAACGAGAGTTCTCTGAGCCATGGTAGTCGGAACTCTCCATCAAGGCAGACTGGGGATATATGTCACGAAGTCGCATATAGACTCCCACCGGTGTATAGAGATCGGCGAGAATCTTGCGAGTCTTTGTTGTATAATTGAATCTACTCATATTTTAAACGATAAAAAATGAAGCCTATTGCATTGTCTCATGAAGTAGGCTTCAATGACCATCGAAGCCTATTTCAAAGCCACATGAAGCTGGCTTCATTTGATGATGAAGCTAAAAGCCTCTAATTTTAAAAATCTCCGTATTCCTTGGCCATATCCTTATGACTCAAGTAGGTCTCTACATCCTTGTCACCACGTCCTGAGACTGTGAGCACAACGACATCGTCCTTCTTGAATTTCATCTTCTTCAAGGCAGCCACTGCATGGGCACTCTCGATAGCAGGGATAATACCCTCCATACGGGTCAACTCATATCCAGCATAGATAGCCTCATCATCTTTGATGGCAAGCACATGACTACGGCCACGGGTAGCCAAGTCGGCATGCATTGGTCCGATGCCTGGATAATCCAAACCGGCACTGATGGTGAAGGCTTCTTCTATCTGTCCGTCTTCGGTCTGCATCACGAGGGTACGCGCACCATGAATGATACCTTCTGTACCGCAGTGCATGGTAGCAGCCGTATAGTTGGTATCGATACCATGACCGGCAGCCTCAGCCAAGTAAATCTGCACACGCTCGTCATCGATATAGTGATAGATGGTACCCGCAGCATTGCTTCCGCCACCCACACAAGCGATGAGATAGTCAGGATAATCACGGCCTATCTTCTCTTCCAACTGCCATTTCAGTTCCTCTGAAATCACACTCTGCATCTTTGCCACGATATCAGGGTAAGGATGTGGACCCATCGTACTGCCCACGATATAGAAAGTATCCTGAGGATGACAGCACCAGTCGCGGATAGCTTCTGAACAGGCATCGCTTAAGGTCATATTACCCGTTCTTACAGGATTAACCTTAGCCCCCAACATCTTCATACGTTCCACATTGGTATGCTGACGCTCAACGTCGGTAGCACCCATGAAGATTTCGCACTTCATATCCATCAGGGCACAGACCGTAGCTGTAGCCACACCATGCTGACCAGCACCTGTCTCGGCAATGATACGGGTCTTGCCCATCTTCTTTGCCATCAGAATCTGACCGATGGTATTATTGATCTTATGAGCACCAGTATGGTTCAGGTCTTCACGCTTCAGATAGAGCTGGCATCCGTACTTCTCACTCATGCGCTTGGCATAATAGAGAGGTGAAGGACGACCCACATAATCTTTCAGCAGAGCGTAATACTCTTTCTTGAATTCCTCACTCTCGATGATAGGCTTGTAAGCCTTCTGGAGTTCTGTCACACATTTATATAATATCTCTGGCACGTATGCGCCACCGAATTTTCCAAAAAATCCTTTATCGTCAACTTGATACATCGCAAATTGAATTTTTAATGTTAATTGTTGAATGTTGAATGTTAAATGTTGAATGTTGAATGTTGAATGTTGAATGTTGAATTAGGCTTACGCCCTTGAGTCACAAACGAAGCATATGAATTCTTCACTCTTCGTTCTTCACTCTTCACTTAATTCTTCACTCTTCACTTAATTCTCCACTCTTCCCTTAATTCTTGAGTGCCTCGAAAAGCAGGTCGAGCGCCTTATCCGGATCACCCACTTCATTGAGTAATGTCACGAATTTACTTCCAATGATAGCACCGGCTGCATTGTCCTGTGCACTGGTCAGAGTCTGCTTGTTACTGATTCCGAAACCAATCATACGAGGGTTGCGGAGATTCATACTGTTGATATGATTGAAATAAGCGAGTTTGGCATCACCAAAACTACTCTGTGCTCCTGTGATGCTGGCTGAACTGACCATATAGATGAAACCATCGGTATGCTCATCGATGAATCGGATGCGCTCCTCGCTGGTCTCCGGTGTAATCATCATGATGACACGGATGTCATACTTGTCGGCAATCGGCTTCACCACTTTCAGATAGTCATCGAAAGGAAGGTCTGGAATGATGGTGCCACTCACACCGCTCTCCACACAACTCTGGAAGAAAGCCTCGATGCCATAGTGCATGATAGGGTTGAGATAACCCATCAGAACCAATGGCAATTGCACTTCATCCTTGATGGCCTTGAGCTGACCGAAGAGCGCCTTCACGGTCATTCCGTTCTTCAAGGCTTTGGTACCTGCACTTTGGATGACTGGTCCGTCAGCCAAAGGGTCACTGAAAGGAATGCCCACCTCAATCATATCGATGCCATGGCGTTCCATGGATTTGATGACAGCACCTGTGCCCTCGAAGGTTGGACAACCGGCACAGAAATACAAGCTCAAAAGCTTGCGGTCTTTATTGTTTGCAAATAATGCATTTATCTTATTCATTTTTTGTTTTTTACTTTTTTACCTTTAAGAGCAAGAATGCTCTTTTTACCTTTTTACTTTTTTACCTTTTTACCTTTAAAAGGAATTTCCTGAGTTTCTCTACATCTTTCAGAGCAGGTTCGATTTCAAATTTCGAATTCAAATCGATACCGATACACTTCGGGTGCTGGAAGGCTTTCAGCCGTTCTACATCTTCCGGTCCGATACCGCCACTCAGGAGGAATGGGGTCTCGCCATCGTACTGCTGCAGAACTTGCCAATCAAACTGCTCACCACTTCCACCGACCGTCTTACATTTGGTGTCGAAAAGGAAGAGGTCAACAGCGCCTGCATACTCCTTATATTTCTGGATATCCTCGGCTGAGCTTACGCTGATAGCCTTGATGATCCTGATATTGGGTTTGATGTCGGGATCGATGGTAGCACGGAGATTCTCGATGGTTTCACGAGGTTCATTACCATGCAACTGGATGTAGTCGAGACGGTAATTATAGACACGTGTCACGATGTTCTGGGGCATATCATCCACAAAGACTCCCACCCTTGCCGGTTGCTTTTGAGTCTCAGCAGTCTTACGCGCCATCGCAAGTTCGATACGCTCTTCCGAGTAGTCTGGTATAATGCCAGCCTTGCTGCTGATCATCTGCACAAACCGCGGTGACTTCGGATAGAAGATGAATCCTATCATATCAACCCCGAGTTGGGATACTTCGCGAATGTTATCGGCATCACGCATACCACACACCTTAACCAACATTTTATCTGTATTCATTTCTCTTTCTTTTTTCTCGTTAGTATTTTCATCTGAACTCACCATTGATTTCCAGTTGCTTCAGAAAATCCGCAAGTCCTTGTCCCGGGTCAGCCTGTTTCATAAACTGCTCTCCCATCAGGAAGCCACGGAAACCGCCTTCCTCACGGAGCCTTTTGACAACTTCCGGATTGGAGATACCGCTTTCGCTGACTCTGCACACATCCTTCGGCAACTGCTCTGCCAGGCGGAAACTGTTTTCCACATCGGTAACAAACGTACCGAGATTGCGATTGTTGATGCCATACATATCAGGTTCGAGTTCTGCATATTCGAAATCCCGGTCGTTGTGCATTTCCAAGAGTACTTCCATTCCGAGTTGGTGCGCCATATCAAGAAGACGCTTACATTCCTCTTTCGTCAGACAGGCAGCTATCAGGAGTACGGCAGAAGCACCGCAATATCTCGCCTGCAGGAGTTGGTATTCCTCGATAACGAAGTTCTTATATAATATAGGTATATGAACCCCCACGTGGCGAGCCTCCTGTATAAACTCATCATAACCGCCGAAGTAGTCGATATCGGTAAGGATGCTGAGGGCAGAAGCTCCATTCTCCTGATAAGCCAACGGGATGATACTTGCCTTACCCTCCTCCTTGATCCATCCCTTGGACGGCGATTTTCTCTTAAACTCAGCGATGATACCCGTAGAGGACTCCATCAGTGCCTTGCGCATGCTGCCTCCAGGTACCAGTCCGTCATCCGCCTGCATCTTCTGTTCCGTCAGGGAAATCATCTGCCGAGGCTGGATGAAGCGCTTGCGCTGTTCTATCTCGATTCGCTTATGAGCGACAATCTCTTCTAAAATATCCATTTTCAATGTTGAATGTTAAATGTTGAATGTTGAATTAGGCATACGCCCTCAAACATTTGAATTCTTCACTCTTCACTCTTCGTTCTTCACTCTATACTTAACTATTCAGTTCTACAAATTTCTTGAATGTAGCGAGTGCCTTGCCACTATCGATGCTCTCTCGTGCAATCTCCACACATTCCTCAATACTCTTCTGTCCCTTCTCCATAGCCTGGATACCGAAGGCGGCATTGGCAAGTACGATATTCTTCTGGGCAGGCAATGCACGGTTCTCAAGTACGGCATCAAAGATTTCCTTAGCCTCTTCCTCTGTGGCACCACCTCTAACTTCCTCTGGTTTAGCAAATTCAAAACCAAGATCCTGTGGCTTGAAGATGCGCTCATAATGATTGGTCGTTACCTTGAAATCACTGGTCAGGGAAATCTCATCGTAGCCGTCGATGCTATTTACAATACCATAGTCGATACCTAATTTCTGATAAACCTGATTATAGAGTCGCATCTGGTCCAGGTTGGCTACACCGAGCAACTGGCATTTAGGCTGACTTGGATTAACCAATGGACCGAGGAGATTAAAAACGGTTGGGAATTGGAGTGCCTTACGGATAGGACCTACAAACTTCATTGCCTTGGCAAAGAGTTGGGCATGGAGATAGACGATACCAGCCTCATTGATAGAACGGTTCAACTTATCCAAATCATCAGTAAACTGCACACCATGGTTTTTGATGACATTCGAAGCACCGCTCACAGAAGTAGCCGCATAATTACCATGCTTGGCAACCTTATAACCAGCACCAGCAATGACGAAGCAAGCGGTAGTAGAAATATTGAAAGTATTCTTGCGGTCGCCACCTGTACCAACCACATCAATGTATCGGTCGCAATCTAAGATGGCAGGAACGCCGGTAGCCAAGATACCATCACGGAAACCCAACAGTTCATCTACGGTAACGCCTCTCATCTGCAAACCGGTAAGCAAAGCGGTAATCTGCTCCTCTGGGAACTCACTCTTGGTGATACCCACGATGATGTTCTTGGTTTCCTCACGGGAAAGTTCCTCGTGATTCAACATTCTGTTCAAAATGTCCTTCATTTCCATAGTTTATTCTCCTATATTTTATTTTTTTATTTTCTATTCCCAATCCCCCATTCCTGAGGTATAAATATGAAAAAAGACCTGTCGTAAGTACGGCAGGCCTTCAGTATATCATGGATTCATATCCACACACGGCTTATCGTCTCACGACTTTTTAAATCTTGAGATACGCCACCACCATGCTGTTGAAGATACGAATGTTGTCATCATATTGTTTATTTTTAAATTCAATTGCAAAAGTACACTTTTTCTATCAAACTACAAACTTTTTGGCGAAAAATTTTAGAATTTAACAGAAATAAGTAATTAAAAGCTACTTTTGGGGGTAAAATCAAGTGTTTCAAGCCACTATACATTATTATATATAATAAGGCAAGAGTCAAGTTGATAAAAAAATACATTTTAAATGTAATAAAGTAGAAAATCTTTCGTTATACTAATAAAGATGAAGAAATAAACTGAATCTTAGTATCATTATATTAACTATCATAACAGTAACGCCTATGAAGCAAGTTTTTACTTCCGAAGAAATGAGACCATCCAAAAGGACGATCAGCATTATCAAACAGATAGCATACACCTATCGAACGATTAAGAGGAATGGTAAGTACGAGGTGTACTGTCTTAACTAACGAACTCAAAATATGAAGACATTGGTATCACCATCTTTGCTTTCAGCCAATTTTCTGGATTTGAAAAGCGAAGTTGAAATGATTAATCAGAGTGAAGCCGACTGGCTCCACATGGACATTATGGATGGGGTATTCGTGCCCAATATCTCTTTTGGTTTTCCTGTTCTTGAAGCCGTAGCCAAGGTTTGCAAGAAACCTCTTGACGTGCATTTCATGATAGCACATCCGGAAGAATACATCGAGCAGACTGCCAAGACTGGTGCCATGATGATGAATGTACATTACGAAGCATGTACCCACCTGCACCGTATCATCCAGCAGATTCATGCGGCTGGCATGAAAGCGGGTGTCACGCTGAATCCATCTACTCCAGTCTGCGTACTGGAAGATATCATCTGCGATGTAGATATGGTATTGCTGATGAGTGTAAACCCAGGTTTCGGAGGACAGAAGTTCATCGAGAACACCATCAAGAAGGTGGAAAGACTGAGAAAACTCATCAAGGATTCACACTCCAACGCCCTCATCGAAGTAGATGGTGGCGTACAGGCAGAAACAGCCCCACGCCTGGCCAAAGCAGGAGTCAACGTACTGGTAAGTGGAAGTTATGTGTTTAAGAACACAGATCCTATTTCCACCATCCATGCCCTCAAAGAATTGAAACAGCCAGAGGATTAAGCCTCCGGAAATAAAATATCCAATACTAGTCTAACTGAAGATATACGTCATGCTTCTTAGCCATTCTGCGAAGATTGAGAAGAGCATAGCGCATTCTTCCGAGACTGGTATTGATACTTACACCTGTAGCCTCAGCGATTTCCTTGAATGTGAGTTGCTGATAGTAGCGCATATACACTACTTCACGCTGTAAAATAGGCAACTGCTCCATCATCTTTCTGACATCAGAAAGAATCTGGATATTAATCAAATTAACTTCTGCATTTGCTTCCAACAAATCATCACCACCGATATTAGACAGATCATTGTCGTCTTTCGATTCTACGACATACTTATAGCGCTGACCACGATACATATCCATCATGACGTTATGAGCTATACGCAACAACCAGCCTCCGAATTTTCCGTTTGCAGAATATTCGTGGTTCTGAAGTTTGCTTACCACCTTCAAAAACGTTTCCTGGAAGATGTCATTAGCCACCTCTTGATCACGCACAAAGAACATGATGTATGTAAACAACTTCACTTCATTGCGCGAAAGCAGTAAGTCAAAGGCACGATTGTTACCTTCGACATAAAGAAGGGCCAACTCCTCGTCGGTCAAATCTTGTAGATTTCTCATTTCTTAATCCTTTATTTTTAATTAAGTAAATGTCTAATCAATAGGCTATTTTTTTAAAGAATTGCACAATCTAAGTTAATTATCGTTGGCAAAGATAATAATTTTCTGAGAAACCACCAAAATTTTAACATAAAAAAGGTTGGTTACAGGACGTAGCCAACCAAAAATGAATACTTTGAAGCAAACGTCTTTAAAGTATTACGGGTGCAAATATACGCCTTTTTCCGATTATCTCCAAACTTTTTTAAGGCAAAATTACTTTTTTAACATTGTGTGCGTGTACATTACAAAATAAAATCGTATCTTTGCAGTATCTTTATAAAAGATAAGGTTCTAAACCAAGCCAAATCAAAATTTAATATAAATCTACAAACAGAACAACAAGCATGAAACACTTAAAAACGTTGCTGCTTGCCTTACTACTCTTCCCTACCCTCGCTTTTGCATCGGGATGGAACGAACAGGAGTACAAGCAGATCGAACAAAGTATTCTAAAGCCTCAACTTCATGAGCGCCAGTTTGTCATCTCTTCTTTTGGTGCCAAGACCAATGCGTCTGCAGCCCAAAACCAGAAGGCTATCAACCGACTCATCTCTCTGGTTTCCAAAAAAGGTGGCGGTAAGGTGATTGTACCGAAAGGAACCTGGAACACAGGTGCCATCGAAATGAAAAGTCATGTCAACCTCGTTCTCGAGGAAGGTGCGACGCTGAAATTCGCTTTCGATACCAATCTCTATCCACTCGTCCGTACCTCTTGGGAAGGTCTGGCTTGCTGGAACTATTCTCCATGCATCTATGGCTACAAGGTGACTGACATCGCCATCACGGGTAAGGGTACCATCGACGGTGGTGGTAACAACGAGACCTGGTGGCCTATGAATGGGCATCCACGTTTCGGTTACAAGGAAGGCATTACCAAGGAAGCACAGCGACTCGGCTCACGTGCCAAATTGCTGAAACAGGCTGAAGACGGTGTGCCTTTCGACGAAAGAAAATTTGGTAAGGGACAGGGTCTGCGCCCACAGCTCGTCAACTTCGTACGTTCTGAGCGCATCCTCATCCAGGGTGTCAAGATGCTCAACTCTCCTTTCTGGGTTATTCATCCACTGCTCTCCAAGAACATCACCGTAGATGGTGTGACCATCTGGAATGAAGGTCCTAATGGTGACGGCTGCGACCCTGAGGCTTGCGAGAATGTGCTCATCCAGAACTGTATCTTCCATACCGGCGACGACTGTATCGCCATCAAGAGCGGACGCAACAATGATGGTCGTCTCTGGAACCAACCTTCCAAAAACATCATCATCCGCAACTGTAAGATGGAAGATGGACATGGCGGTGTGGTTATCGGAAGTGAAATCTCTGGCGGATGCGAGAATGTATATGCCGAAGATTGCGAAATGGATTCTCCTCACCTCGACCGTATTCTTCGTATCAAGACCAACAACTGCCGCGGTGGTGTCATCAAGAACATCAACATGCGCAACGTCACTGTGGGTCAATGTAAGGAAGCTGTCGTAAAGATCAACCTCGATTACGAGCCAAAGGAGATCTGCTATCGCGGTTTTGAACCAAGCGTATCTCAGGTGTATGTAGAAAACGTAACCTGCAAGAAGAGTAACTATGGTGTGCTCATCGTAGGTCGCGACCAGGTAGAGAACGTAACTGATATCACCGTCAAGAACTGTAAGTTTGATGGTGTCATCAAACAGCCTGTCAAGATTACCGGCAAGACCCGTGATGTGAAGTTCGACAATCTCATCATCAACGGTTCCCTCGTTCTCAACAAGGAAGACCGTCCATACCAGGCATACAGCGAGTGGCTTACCCATAGCGAGATGAGCCGTGTGGCTCATCCATACCTGCTCGATTTCAGCAGCAAACCTAAGTGGAGCTACGTGATGGGCATCGAGATGGAAGGTATGCTTGACACCTATTTATATTATAAGGACAACAAGAGCACTTTCAAGGGCAAGGATGCTGAAGCCAACAATAAGGCTATCCTCAACTACCTGAAGGAATACCCTGCCAAGATGATTGACGAACAGGGCAATATCACTGGATACAAGTACGAGGATTTCAATCTCGACAATGTGCGCACGGCGAAATTCATCCTCCGTATGCACAACCTCTTCCCTTCTGAGGGTACCGATAAGGCACTGAAGACACTTTTCAAGCAGTTGCAGAAGCAACCTCGTACCAAGGAAGGCGTTTATTGGCACAAAGCTATCTATGCCAACCAGGTTTGGCTCGACGGTATCTTTATGGGCTTGCCTTTCTACTGCAACTATGCGGTGCAGACCATGAAACCAAAGAAGGCAAAGAAATACCTCGATGATGCCGTTGACCAGATGATCAAGACTGACAAGCGTACATACGATGAGAAGACTCTGCTCTGGAAACATGCTTGGGATGAGACTCATCAGCAGTTCTGGGCTGACAAGGAGAATGGTAAGAGCCAGCATACCTGGGCAAGAGCCTTGGGATGGTATGTGATGGCAATGACAGAATGTCTCGATGCTATGCCAGAGGACTATGCCCGCCGTGGTGAAGTGATCGAACTGCTCAACAAGGCGATGGCAAGTGTCGTGAAGTATCAGGATAAGAAAACCGGTGTATGGTATGATGTGATGGACGTAAAGGATCCTCGCAACTATCTGGAGAGTACAGCATCCAGCATGTTTGCCTATGTACTCCTGAAGGGTTATCGCAAGGGTTACCTCGCAGAACAATATCGTGATGCCGGCATCAAGGCTTACAAGGGAATCTTGAAGGAATTCATCCAGGTGAACCCTGACAAGACCATCAGTCTGACCAAGTGCTGCAGTGTAAGCGGTCTCGGTCCTGGCGATGGTCCATACGTAAAGAAGCCAAACTATAAGCGTGACGGAAGCTTTGAATATTACATGAGCGAACCAATCCGTGACAATGACCCTAAGGGTGTAGGTCCATTTATCTGGGCAAGTTTGGAGATGGAACAGCAGGGACTAAAGGCAGAATAGCTTGCTGATATAGAGCTACCTGAACGCACAGGAGAACTATAATATTAATATACAGAAAATTTAGAAAATACTGAGGTGGAAAAGGACTTATTAATGTTCTTTTCCACCTTTTTTTGTGCTTTTTGGTATATTCATCAAATTTTAATACGTTTTTTGAAACAACCAATTCATATTTTTACTATCTTTGCAAAAGAAGATAAGAGCACTCGGCAATCTGAAAGTTGTCTTTCATTGCGCTCGTTTGCAATTTCTTCACCTAAGAGTTAAATAAAACATTAATTAATCTTTTAAATCTTACGTTTATGAATAAAATTTTACGCATTTCAATGATCGCAGTTTTGGCATTAATTGCTAATTTCAGCTTTGGACAAGACGCTATTTTTACAGAGACTTTTGACAACTGTGCTGGAAAAGGTGGCAATGATGGTATATGGGCAAATATATCTGGAAACAAAGATTTATCTGACGACTATACAGATAATGCAGGCTGGGTAGGAACAAAAGCTACAGCAGGTTCTAAATGCGCGATAATGGGAACTTCAAAAGCAGCTGGAAAAATCATCTCTCCATCTATTTCTGGCATTACAGGTGATGCAACTTTAAAAATCAAAGTTGGAGCTTGGAAAGGTGATGGTACTAAGATTAAACTTAGCACATCCAATGGTACATTGGAAGCAAATACGGCAACTATTTCTAATGAAAATTTCGCCGAAATAACTCTTTACATCACTAACATTACTGCTGATTTCAAAATTACTTTTGAGGCAAACGGCGCATCAAAAAATAGATTCTTTTTGGACGAAGTAAAAGTTTATAAAGGCAAATTACCCAAACAGGAAATCACCTATACTGATGTCCCAAGTGTGAAGGACTTGTTAGCTAACTATACGAAAGCAACTTCAAACTTGAACCTCAAGCTCACCAATGCAAAGGTTTTGTATGTTAACAATTACAATGGTACAGTTAACACTTACGTTCGCGAGGGCGATGCCGCTATTGAGTTGAGAACATTGGACTTCAATATGCCTGTCAACAGCACTATCACAGGTACTGTAAAAGTAGACTTAGCATTAAGTTATGGTGTACCTTACTTAGCAAAGAATGCTGGCACTACAGATGAAGATCTCACCATTCAGGAGAGCACAGAGGCCGCCAAGCCTATAGTTGCAACTGTTGCCGATATTGTTGCGAACAAGTACATGAATGACCTCGTACTCATCAAGAACTTTAAGTTCAGCAAAGAAGAATATCAAACAGGTAAGTATAATTACTACGCAAACGATGGTGACAGCAAGATTATGATTTACGACAAATTTAGCACACCAGAAGACAATAAAGAAAAGATTGGTGGCGTTGCCAACTTGACTGAAGGCGAGACTTATTCTGTAAAGGGTATTTTTGGTGCTTTTTTTAAGAACGTTCAGGAGGTTATGCCAATTGAAGCTATCTCTACTACCACTGGCATCGACAACATCACAACCGATGCAACACTGGAGAATACTCCTGCTTACAACCTCGCTGGTCAGAAGGTAGGTAAGGCATACAAGGGTGTAGTCATTAAGGCTGGCAAGAAGTTTATCCAGAAGTAAAAGTAAACAAAATAATCTGATAGGATACAATTCCATTCATCAGATTCCCTAACATCAAATCCCAGTTTCACGTTGTAACAGACGAGAAACTGGGATTTTTTATTCTCTACATACAATCACAACCATTCACACACTTCATCATAACGCTTCATCTATAGAAAACTCATTTTGTCATAAAAATATATAAAAGGAAAGGAAAACTACACTTATTACATATTTTATGCTTAACTTTGTCAAGATATTAGTTTCAAAACAAATTATCAGATAAAAAGAATCTAACAAAATAACATACTGAAACAAATGAAACAGAAAGTTTTTACACTATTGGCTGCTTCGCTCATCAGCGCAGCAGCCATGGCGCAAGCCCCTGCCTTTCCTGGAGCCGAAGGTCACGGAAGATACGTAACGGGTGGTAGAGGCGGCAAAATCGTACACGTAACGAATCTTAATGACAACGGAACCGGCTCTTTCAGAGAGGCAGTCAAGTCTAGCAAAAGAATCATCGTCTTCGATGTGGCGGGAGTGATTGCGCTGAAGTCTGACCTAAAATTCGCAGACAATATCACGATTCTCGGACAGACAGCCCCATCTCCAGGCATCACCCTGCGCTATTATACGGTTCAACCGGGCAGCAACAATATCATCCGTTTCATCCGCATTCGCCGTGGACAGGAGAAAAACATCAACGACGGAGCTGATGCTTCATGGCAGCGCAACAAGACCGGCATCATCTACGACCACTGCTCCTTCAGCTGGAGTATCGACGAGGTGGCATCTTTCTACGACAACAACAATTTCACCATGCAGTGGTGTACCATTGCCGAGAGTCTCACCAATCCAGGTCACTCCAAGGGAGCTCACGGCTATGGTGGTATCTGGGGCGGTAAGTTGGCAAGCTTCCATCATAACTTTGTAGCTCATCTCATGAACCGTGGTCCTCGATTCAATGGTGCCAGATATGGATGGACAGGATACACCAGCAACAAGGATTACGATACCTATAAATGGCAAAACACCGTGCAGGCTGAAAACGTGGATTTCCGCAACTGCGTAATGTATAACGCACAAGGAACTTGCTATGGCGGTCCTGGTGGCGGACAGATCAATATCGTCAACAACTACTACAAGGCAGGTCCAAGCATGGGACTTAAAGAAACTACCCTAAATGGACTCAAGGTGGATGTGAGCACAGGTAAAGAGCGAGGAAGCCAGGATCGTATCACCCTTGTTACACTTTCTACACAGAGCAACTCCGACAAGAGGCATCCTGAGCTCTACGACATGACCAGCCGTTATTATATCAATGGTAATACAACCGAGACCACCAAAGGCTCGAAAACTGCTAATAAAGACTGGAAAGGTGTCAGCTATGACAAGGGCATACCAAGCCTGAACGGCGAATACTATAGTCCGGATGCCAACAACTTCTATGGCGATGCTGTAGCCCATACCACTATCAGCGGCAAATCTTGTGTTAAGATCAAGATGGATGAACCTGCTCCAACAGGACAAGTAACCACCCACTCTGCTGCCGAAGCATACGAAAAAGTTTTAGCCTATGTAGGAGCATCCCTCTATCGCGACGAAATAGATGCCCGATACATGGAAGAAGCCAAGACTGGTACTGCCACCTACAAAGGTAGCATCACCAAATCTCCAGGTATCATTGACAAGGTAGCAGATGTAAACGGATATACGGAAGAAAACTTCGGAACAGGCTCTCGTCCTGCCGACTTTGATACAGACAAGGATGGCATACCTGACGAATGGGAGAAGGCGAATGGTCTGAATCCAAACGACGCTTCCGATGCCCTCACCTACTCGCTCGACAAGAAGGGTTATTATACAAACATCGAAGTCTATGCCAACTCTCTGGTAGAGAATATCATGAAGGCAGAAAACCAGGATGCCCTTTCAGAAGTAGATGAGTATTATCCAACTACCGTTTCCACCGGAATTTCTCAGATAGAGAATGACCAGGAAGCAGGCAATAACGCCATCAAATCCATCACTTACTATGCCCTGAATGGGACAAAGTTACCAACTCCCAATAAAGGAGTAAACATCAGAAAGATAGAATTGGCGAATGGGACAATAAAGACTGACAAGGTTATCAAATAAGATAACCTTGTCGGAACAAAAAAATCCCCTGCCAGCATCTTGCCGACAGGGGTTAACTAAACTATATCCTTAAACCTATGACTAACCTTTTTACGCTTTCAAAAGGAAATTATTTATTAATGAACTTTTTACCATTCTTGATAACAATACCCTTAGCATCATTTGCAACTTTCTGACCTAAGAGATTGAATGTTGCACCATCCTTAGAAGACTTTGGAGCTTGGATATCAGAAATACCAGTAGATGTGCCTGTCACATACTTGAAGCCGTAGAAGCCCATCTTAGTACCAGCAGCGAGTACATAGTATGTACCACCCTCAGCAACGCTGAATGTTACTGTACCATTAGACTTTGCAGCAATGATGTTCTCGCCCTTAGTATTCTGAGTGAACTCCTGAGAATCACCATCCTTTTCAGCAGGCAAATTATAAGAAGCAGGAGCTACCTCAGCAAAATCAGCATCAAGGATATGGAATCCCTTGGTTTCAGCCAACTGAACACCAACAGTTACAGAACCAGCCTTTACTGTCTCGAACTTATAAACACAACCTGTTGGCTCACCACCTTTTACCAATTTACCATTGTTCTTGCCACAAACATAAGCACCAAAATCTGCATCAGCCCAGTTAACCGTCTTCTTACCTACAGCGAAAGCAGTACCATCTTTCTCCATATAAGTAAGAGTGATGTTCTCTACTGATGTAATCTGATCACCAGCTTTCACCGCATCATCTACCGCTACTGCGTAAGTTCCCTGAGCGTTCACACTTGCTGCCATAGCGACAGCTGCAATAAGAGTAAAGAATTTCTTCATAATCGTTACGTTTTAAGTTTTTTAATCTATAAGTTGTTTGAAAATTTAAGTTATTAGCTTATTTCCGCTTGCAAAAGTAACACATTATCTGATAAAATAGAACAGGAAAGTAGAGAAATCTCACGCAAACGATTACGTGCGTTTCATCAATATCTTACATACATATTACAAATATTTGTTGTATTTTTGCCACGAAAATCTACTTGAGCTAACAAGTCGTAGTGGATTCACCATACTTGAAACAAACAAGTAAAACTATACAAGAATAAATATAAAACATTATAAATTTAAACCTAAAAGTAACAAACAATGAAAAGAAATCTACTTAGATTTGGACTATCTCTTATAGTCCTCCTTGTTTCGGTCGTTACAAAAGCAAGTGAAATTACCCTCACTTATTCTTTAGGAACGACGACAGCAGAAGGAACTCTTCCTGCAAGCGCAAAGGTAGAAGTGGGAAGCAGTTACACTCTTCCTACGAACACCTCTCTTTACGTTGCTGGTAGTACATTAACAGGTTGGACTGATGGTACCAACACCTATAAACCAGGTGAAACCATCACAGCCCCAAGCACAAGTGCTACGTTGACTCCTATCTTTACAGCCAACACCAAGTCGCTTGCCGACCGCACAGAGGCAACCACCCTCACCTATTACTTCGGTCACAAAAATGGTGCCCAGAATATCAACTATCAAGGAAAGAAAGGCATTTTGGTAACCCAGGCTACTGCCGATGGTGAAACCATTGATGTAAAGATTGACCTCGATGGAACACCAAGCGGAGCTAAGTTCAACAATGCAGGTCGGCCAGACGAATGGGCACAGATGAATGCAAACGGCATCATCACCGTTCCTTCTTGCAAGGGTGCAACCATTGAAATGGCTGCATACGGCAATATCACAACAACAACTATTGACGGTCAGGCAGAATATACTTCTGGTAAAGTGATTAGCCAGACCATTGCATCAAGTGCTGAAACTGTGGACATCGTCATTGGCGATGGTTCATACTATAGCTATTTGAAGATCACTCTTCCTGTCGTTGCAAGCAAACCTGCTGGCAAGACTTTCAACAACGAGGCTGCCAGCGTGGTATTCGCAATGAACGACCTCAGTAATGCAAGTGCCAACACAACAGCTCCATCAGATGCTTTCGGTTCCATCGCATTTGATTACGGAGCAAACTTATCTTTGAAAGCAATTCTCGAAATTACCAAGGCGGATGGTACCGCATCAGGTATCAAAGGTCTCAAAATTGGTAATGACTCAGGAAAAAAGGAAACAGAAATCAACTGGTTTGTTCGTCCTGCTGCAGGACTTACTTTCACCCCAACCAAGGTAAGTGGTTATGTAAACCGCTGTGGTACCAACGTACAAAACGGTATCGTTATCAGTGCCCATAAGGCAAACGGAGAAGTAGTAGCACTGGGTACCTTTACCGCTTGGCGTCAGGGCAAGGCTAAATCAGATCAAGCTTATGACAACACCGCTATCCATCAGTTTGAAATCACACTGACAGCAGAGCAGCAGACAGCCTTGGCTAGTACCGATGGCTTCTATCTGACATCAACAATCGGTGTTGCTTCTAACAAGCAGGCTGTTTTCGGCCCTGTTACAATCGAAGGAACCGTCAATGGAACACTCGTTGCAGTGAACAAATACAAACTCTCTGTTGTAACCAAACCAGAAGGCATCGCAGACGTTACAGTCTATCCAAAGTCTGATGAATATCAGGAGAACGACGAGGTAACACTGACTGCAGCCGATAAATTCGGTTATAATTTTGTCAACTGGACCGACAAGAACGGCACAGAGCTTTCTACTGAAAGCAAATTCAAATACACAGTGACAGAAGACCAGACTCTCACTGCCAACTATAAGAAGGTAAAGACCTATGCGCTCGACATAAACGTAGAAGGTGGAGCCAAGGACTATATGGTGACTCTCTCTCCTGCCCCAGAGATGGTAGATGGCAAGAAGATGTATGAGAAAGGTACAGAGGTAACTCTTACCGCAACAGGAAACGACATCATCGACTTCAACAACTGGAGCAATGGTGAGACTACTGCAGAAATCAAAACTAAGATGAATGCTGACCAGGCATTCACTGCCACATTCTCTGCCAAGGACTATATCGTGGCATGGGACTTCTATCAGGAAGGCAAGGAAGGTCGCACAGCCGACTTTGCTGCAGCAGACAACGACGCAGTTCAGCTCGTACTCCGTGATGCAGAAGGCAACTCATACGGCTGGCTCGACAAGAGCAACAAGGCTGGTGGCTACGAAGGCAAGAACGCAGCTGTCAACTGGACCAAGACTACAACAAAGGCTTTGGGTGAAACCTACTGGCAGACCAAGTTCAACGCCACTGCATTCACCAACATCAAGGTAAAGAGCAGCATGCTCTACAACTATAATGCTTACGAGACCTACAATGTAGAGTACTCTCTCGATGGCGAGAAATGGACCCAGGTTGGCGCCATCGCTATGCCAGGAGCCAAGGCTTGGACTGCAGGCGAGTTTACACTCCCTGCCGAAGCCAACAACCAGGCAGCAGTATATGTTCGCTGGATTGCCGATAAGACTTCATCTATCAAGGGAACAACAGGTACCAACGACGGTATCGCCCTCTCTCAGATCTATATCACAGGTACAGCCCAGCTCTTCAATGACGGAACAGCTCCTGTTCTCCAGAGCCTGGTACCAGCAGTCGGTGCTACTAACGCATCAGCCAATGGTAAGATTGTATTGACATTCGACGAGAAGGTAAAGCTGACAGAAAACGCCAAGGCAACCCTCAATGGTCAGGATTTGACCGGCACCGTATCTGGCAAGACCATCACCTTTGCCTACAAGGGTTTGAGCTATGCTACCGAATATACCTTTGCACGCAGCAGGTTCAGTAGCCGACTTGACAGACAATGCCATCCAGAGCGATATCACCTTCAACTTCACCACCAAGGAGAAGCCAGCAGTAACCAAGGCTCTGTATGATTTCATCGTACCAACAGACGGTTCTTTCACCGAAGCTCTCGCTGCAGCAGCCAAGCGTGCAGATACCAGCAAGCGTTTCCGCATCTTCATCAAGCAGGGCGACTATAAGATTCCTGCCAACCCGAACAGCATGGTAACTGGTATTGATGGCAAGCAGTATCCAAGTGCTACCACCTATATGAATACACCTAATGTATCTATCATCGGTGAAAGCAATGAGAATACTTCTATCACCAATACCGTACCAGCAGTAGAAAGCAGCAATGGCTTCAATATCGCAAACGTATTGGAAGGAATTGGACGTGGTGATGTATTGAGTTTGGAAAGCGGTGCGACAAACACCTACTTCCAGGACATCAAGATGTACAGCAGCATGGGCGACGGCAAGGGTCGTGACATCGTACTCAACGATAAGAGTAATAAGACTATCTGCAAGAACGTAAGCCTCTGGGCTTATCAGGACACCTACGTATCCAACAACCAGAAGGGTCGCTTCTACTTCGAGGGTGGTATCCTGCGTGGTAATACCGACTACCTCTGCGGTAAGGGTGACGTATATTATAATAATGTAGATCTCCTGATGTGTGGCACCGGCTATCTCGCCGTACCTTCACAGCCAACCAAGTATGGTTACATCTTCAAGGATTGTACCATCAAGGACGGATCAACCGCAGGTATCAACGGCAAGTACAAGCTCGGTCGTCCATGGGGCAAGGGCACTCCTATCGCGCTCTTCATCGACACCAAGATGGAAGTGATTCCTACAGCAGCAGGTTGGGACGAGATGAGCGGTGGTTATCCTAAGCGCTTTGCTGAATACAACTCAACCACAGCTACAGGAACTGCAGTAGATCTGAGCGGAAGAAAGCAGGTTTATGATGCTTACGATGCAAAGGATGGTGACAACTACACCAACCGTCGCAACGAGACAGCTGAAAGTCCTGTCCTCACAGCAGAGGAAGCTGCATTCTACACTATCGAAACCGTTATGGGCGCTGATGATGACTGGGATCCAACAGCAGCCACAGAACAGGCTTCTGCTCCTACCAATGTGAAGATCGCTGGTAACAACCTGACATGGGACAACAGCAACTATGCTCTGCTCTGGGCAGTATGCAAGGACGGCAAGGTGGTTGACTTCACCGTAGAACCTACATACGCCGTTGACGACGCTTCTGCAACATGGAGTGTTCGTGCAGCCAACGAGATGGGTGGTCTTGGCGAAGCTACAGTAGCAAGCACCAGCACGGGTATCGAGAACATCGCAACTTCTGCCAATGTTTTGAGCACTAAGATCTACTCTGCCGACGGTGTACAGGTAAGCAAGTTGCAGAAAGGCATCAACATCGTCGTAAAGACAATGACTGATGGCAGCAAGAAGACAAACAAGATTATCATCAAGTAATCCTGATTTGAAGATGTTGCTTAAAAGCAACGTAAAATCATAGTTAATCCCCAACAAGAGGACATCGGAAGAAGTTCGATGGATTCTTGTTGGGGATTTTTATGTTAACGAAAACACTACACAGAAGCTGTTTTTTGAGTCAATTTTGAAAACGTTTACGTTATTTTTAACATCAAAAAGTATTGTTAGTTAAACTAATATTCGTATATTTGCACAGAATTATACAATATTTCACTAATCTAACCAAAATAAATGTATGTCTGGTAATTCAAACAAAAAGAAAATTGCGTTAGCAGGTGCATTGATGTTCTGTGTAACGAGCATCTCAGCGCAGACCGTTAAGGGCGTTGTTACTGACAATACGGGCGAGCCTATTATCGGCGCATCTGTCATGGAGGTAGGTGTAGCAGGTAATGGTGGCGTGACCGACATTGATGGTAACTTCACCGTAAACTTGAAAGGCAAAGGTAACAAACTGAAGATTACTTACATTGGTATGAAATCTCAGGAAGTGAACGTTGCAGGTAAAACTAACATTACTGTAAAACTTGAAGACGAAGCAAACAGCTTGAATGACGTAGTCGTTATCGGCTATGGTACTGTTAGAAAGAAGGACCTTACAGGTTCTGTTTCTTCTATCAGCGATAAGCAGATTGCCAACATTCCTGTATCTAACGTGAGCGAGGCGATGACCGGTAAGATGGCGGGTGTTAACATCACCACCACCGAAGGTTCACCAGATGCTGACGTGAAGATTCGTGTGCGTGGTGGTGGTTCTCTTTCACAGGACAACTCTCCTCTCTACATCGTTGACGGTTTCCCTGTAAGCTCTATCAGCGACATCGCTCCAAGCGAAATTCAGAGTATCGACGTATTGAAGGATGCTTCTTCTACAGCCATCTATGGTGCCCGTGGTGCTAATGGTGTTATCATCGTTACAACCAAGAGCGGTTCTGAGGGTAAGACTCAGGTAAACTTCAATGCTTCTCTCGGCTACAAGAAGGTTTCTAAGTTGGTGAAGACTATGTCTCCATACGACTATGCATACTATCAGTATGAGTTGGGTAGCACTGACTATGGTAACTACAACGATCTCGACATCTGGAAGTCTATCGAAGGACGTGACTATCAGGATGAGGTATTCGGCCGTACAGGTAACCAGAAACAGTATAACGTGAACGTAAGCGGTGGTACCAAGGATATCAAGTACAACATCGGTTTCTCTCACAACGACGAGAAGAGCATCATGCAGGGTTCTGGCTACGCCAAGAACAATGTAAACGCCAAGATCAATGCCAACCTGAACAAGTGGTTGTCTCTCGACTTCAATGGACGTATGGCATTCACCAAGCTGGATGGCTTGAATGGTGGTGCAGATACCAACGAGTCGAGTGCAGCAAACTCAGTTGTTGCCAACACCGTAAGATGGAACCCGGTAGAGCCTCTCTCCGGTACATCAGACGATGATGAGGAGAACAGCACATCTACACGCCGTAACCCAACAGAGCGTATCACCGATACCTATAAGTATCAGGAGCGTTTCCAGCAAAACTACAACGTTGGCTTAAACTGGAAGCCATTCAAAAATATCACATTCCGTTCTGAGTTCGGCTATGGCTGGAAGTATAACAATACCGACCAGGTTTGGGGTTCTAATGCAACTACCAACTCTAAGTATGGTTACAACGGTCAGCCACAGGCACAGTTCGTACGCTTGGAGAACAAGAACTGGCGTAACGCAAATACATTGACTTACGACAACAAGAAGCTTTTCCATGGTCGTGACCACATCAATGTATTGGTAGGTCAGGAGTGGAGCAGCAGCCAGGACGTAACCCGCACCAACACTTCTGTAGCCTTCCCTACTTCATTCACATTGAACGAGGTATTGGCAAACACAGCAGCAGGTAAAGCTCTTCCAAACGAGGGTAATATCAAGGCAGAGGAGAACATTCTCTCTTACTTCGGCCGAATCAACTATACGCTCAACGACAAGTATTTAGCAACATTTACGCTTCGTGCCGATGGTTCAAGCAAGTTCGGCAAGGACAACCGTTGGGGTATCTTCCCATCAGCAGCCTTGGCTTGGCGTATGTCTGACGAGGAGTTCCTGAAGGGTGCTTCCAGCTGGCTTTCTAACTTGAAGGCCCGTCTGAGCTTCGGTACAGCAGGTAACAACCGTATCAACTCTGGTTTGTTGACTACCACCTACTCTATGGCAGACAACACATCAAAGGCTCCATTCTTCGATGAGAACAGAGCTTCGATGCTTGAGCATGGTAAATATCTCTATAATCCAGACTTGAAGTGGGAAACCACAGTGACCCGTAACTTCGGTATCGACTACGGTTTCTTCAATGGTCGCCTCAGCGGTACATTAGACTTCTACTGGAATACTACCAAGGATCTCTTGATGCAGAGCATTATTCCTTCCAACACCGGTTACACTTACCAGTTCCAGAACTTCGGTAAGACCTCTAACAAGGGTGTTGAGTTGGCACTCAATGCCGTAATCGTGGACAAGAAGAACTTCGGCTTGAACTTCAACTTCAACATATCTTATAACAAGAACAAGATTGATGAGTTGAACATGGAGAACCCATGGCAGAGTTCTAACTGGAGTGGTTCTACCATCGCCAAGTATGAAGACTTCCGCGTAGAGCAAGGCGGTCGCCTCGGTGAGCTTTGGGGCTACAAGAGCAACGGTTTCTACACCGTATTTGATGCCTCAACAGGCAAGGGTGACTTGGTATTGAAAGAAAACGGCACCTGGGCACTGGCAGAAGGCGTAAAGGACAACAGCTACAAGCTCTTCGGCGGTAACCTCTATCCAGGCGTTGCCAAGGTAGAAGTTGACGAAAACGGTGATGCTGTAAAGCAGCGTCTGGGTAACACCGTACCTACCACAACGGGTGGTTTCGGTTTCGACGGTCACGTTGGTAACTTCGACTTCAACCTGTTCTTCAACTACTCACTGGGCAACAAGCTGGTGAACGGTACCAAGCTTGCCAACTCATTCTATGCAGGTTCAGCCAAGAACTACAACCTGGTGGATGACTTCAACGTAGGCAACCGCTATACCTGGATTGACCCAGCCAACGGTAACAACATCGGCCGCCCATCAGCTAGCCTCATCGCAGAATATGGTGGTGTAGAGAACGTGATGAACCGCTTGAACGAGATCAATGCCAACGCCAATATCTACAATCCAGCAGGCGTATCAACCATGCAGCTCATCAGCTATGCTGTAGAAGATGCATCATTCCTGCGTCTGCAGAACGTAACAGTGGGTTACACCTTGCCAAAGAAGTGGGTAAACAAGTGCTATATGCAGAACGTACGCATCTACTTCACAGGTTACAACCTGCTTTGCTTCACTAACTACTCAGGCTACGATCCAGAGGTTGATACAAGTTCTAAGAAGAACCCAATGACACCAGGTATCGATTATGCAGCTTATCCAAAGAGCCGCACCTTCGTAGGTGGTATTAACGTTACATTCTAAAACTTTATAAGATAATAACAATGAACAAGATATTATATGCATTTGCATTGGCAGGCGTATTAGGATTGTCTTCATGCTCCGACTTCCTGGATCAGACCTCTCCATCAGAAATGACTGCAGAGAATACCTACGCCTCACCTTATTATACCAATCTTCGCGTCAATAAGCTCTATGGCGGAATGGCTCAGGACCGTACCTACGCACAGGACCTGTCTATTGTATGGAACCTGAACAGCGACTGCGAATTGATTGACGGTCTTGGCAGCAATGCTACCAACACCTCAAGTGAACGTGGTAACATGAACTATAACATGGACCCGGGATGGAGCAAGATTAGCGGCGTATGGGATGCTGAGTATGGTATCATCGAGGATGCCAACCAGATTATCGAGGGTATCCGCAGCAGCGCAACTCTCACTGCCGGCGGTGCTAACCAGAAATCTATGGAGCGCAGCCTCGGCGAGGCACTCACCATCCGTGCCATGGTTTACTTTGACCTGGTTCGTATTTTCGGCGATATTCCTTTCAAGGTAGAAGCATCAAAGGCTGACTTGAGCAACGCTTACCTGGAGAAGACCGACCGCGACGTGATTATGGATTCCCTGATGAACGACCTGGATGAGGCTATCAAATACTTGCCATGGGCAGACCAGGCAACAGGCTATACCACAGAGCGCACAACCAAGGGTTATGCTCACGCCCTCCTGGCACAGATTGCCATGACCCGTGCCGGCTACGCTATTCGTGAGAAGTCAAAGGACGGATATGAGACCGCATCTTACAGCGATGCTACTTATCCAACACAGCGCCCTGGTGCAGCAGACCGCAAGGCTCTCTACGAGCGTGCCCTGAAGCACTGGTCTGCTATCATCAACGACAATACTCACAACCTCAACCCATCTTTCGAGAACGAGTGGTACTTGATTAACCAGCTCTCTCTCGACAAGACTTACCACGAGAACCTCTTCGAGATTCCTTTCGGTGAGAACGTAACAGGAGAGTTGGGTTACACAGTGGGTGTCCGCATGAATGGTGTTACAACAGAATATGGCTATGGCAACTCATCTGGTAAGATGAAGGTTACAGCTCCTCTGCTCTATTCTTACGACAAGAAGGATACACGCCGTGACATCACCTGCGCCAACTTCGAAATCAAGCAGGACGGCAGCAACACTGTTGAGAACATGCTGAAGAATGCTCCTTTCGGTATGTATGTAGGTAAGTGGGATGCCCGCAAGATGAACAATACTTGGTTGCAGAACAACTTGAAGGCTACAGCTAAGCACACTACAGGTATCAACCCTGTAAAGATGCGCTATGCTCAGGTATTGCTCTATTATGCAGAGTGCATGAACGAGTTGGCTGGCAATCCTGATGCCAACTACGAAGGTTCAGCTAACGGCATGACAGCCCGCCAGGCTTTGGAAGCAGTACACACCCGTGCCTTCAACCAGGCTGACAAGAATGAAGCTAAGGCATACGTCAACAACATTGCTTCTGACAAGGACGCATTCTTCAATGCTCTCGTTCAGGAGAACATGTGGGAGTTTGCAGGTGAAGGTATCCGCAAGTACGACCTGATTCGTTGGAACCTCCTCGCAGAAAAGATCAATGAGTTCAAGCAGACTTACCTGACAGAACTTGCAGACGGTACTTACCAGAAGACCATCTACTTCAACTACCTGGATGAGAAGAAAACCAAGATTGACTTCTCTAGCGTAACATGGTATGGTATTCCTGACGGAAAGACATCTGCTGACTACGATGGCAGTATCGACTCATTCGGTGCAGCTAAGTTGGATACAGGTTCAGATACACAGGTTGACGTAAACCTTCCATCTATCAGCAGCGGTTTGGTTGGCGATAACGTAGCAGTGAAGAACCGCTACCTCATGCCAATCGCTTCTACAACCATCTCTGCAACCAACGGTAAGATTCACAACTCTTATGGTTATGCAGACTAATTCATCTTTAATCAAAAAAGACAAGAAAATGAAGAGCATTAAAAACATATTGGGCACAGCATCTATGATGGCTTTGGCTTTATCGGCTACTTCTTGTACCGATGGCAATGACTGGGACGTAGATGGCAGCCTGTCAAGATTATTCGGTCTCAACGGTGACAAAATCACCGTTGAAACTGCCGAAACATCAGCTACTGTTACATTCTCTGCCTTCACATCAAAAGCAGTTCCTTCACCAGAGTACTATGTATTCGAGGTAAGCAAGGACTCTCTTTACGAGGGTGTTGAGAATGCAAACATCATCAAGTTCGGAGAAGATAAGACCTTGACTTCTTCTCCTGTGGTTCTCTCTGGTCTCGATGGCGACAGCAAGTACTACATGCGTGTAAAGGCTATGTCTTCTACAACCAATGAGTCTAAGTGGGTTTACTACAAGGATGGTTCATCTTTCAAGACAAAGGCAGAGCAAATCTTCAACAATGTAGAGGCAACCGACCTCTTCGAGGATCATGTTAACTTGAGCTGGACTCCAGGTGCTGAGGTGACTCACATCACTTACGCCAATGCCAACGATGAAGAGAACATCCAGACTATCAATTTGACAGATGAGGAAAAGGCAGCTGGTAAATATACGCTTGCTGGCTTACAGCCAACAAGCACTTATACCATCACTATCTATAAGAATGACGTAAAGCGCGGTCAGTTGCAGATTACTACTCCTGCAGCCATGCCTGCAGCTAACTATAAGTATTCACTTTCCAGCGATGTAACAGTCATCTCACAGACTCTTATCGATGAGATTGCTGAACAGGCAAAGGCTGCCGCAGGCAACGAGACCAACTATAGCGCAACCATCGGTATCCCAGCCGGTGCCAAGGTTGCTCTCTACGGCACAAATGATTCAGATGGTGGCAAGACCAACGTAACCATCCCAGACGGAATGTCTGTTACATTCTTCGGTTTGGCAGGTGGGGAGACTCCAACCATCACCCTCGACAAGAACTTCGATGTTGCAGGTTCTCATGCATTCATCAAGTTCCAGAACGTGAAATTGGAAGAGAATGGTGCTGGCTACTTCATCAACCAGAGCAAGGCTTGTACCATAAGCGAGTTCACTTTGGAGGATTGCGAGGTTAGCAATATCAAAACATCATTCTTCCGTATCCAGGGAAGTGATGCTAAGTCTATCGGCAAACTTACCTTGAAGAACAGTATCTTCACCAAACTCTGCGCAGGTTATGGATTCATCCATGTAGATGCAGGAAGCGGTAAAGGTCATCTCGACAACGTAGAGATTGACGGCTGTACATTCAACAGCATCTGTGTAACCGGTAAGGTATTTATCTTCAGCAAGAAGACAGATATGCAAGACATCACCATCAAGAACAGCACATTCTACAACTGTAATGGTAACGGCCAGTTCTTTGTTGACTTCAATGCTGATACATTTGGTCCAAACACCTTTACTATTGAGAACTGTATCTTCGGTAAGAGTGCTGATGAGGCTACCAACAAGAACATCAGAAGCAAGACTCCTGCTTCTGTAGCTAACAGCTTCAGAACAACAGACTTCTTCAAGGTGATTAAGGGCGTGAATGATACAGAGTTCAGCTCTACCCAGTTGTTCAAGGACCCAGCCAATGGCGACTTTACCATCAAGGCTGGTACTTTGAAGGAAAAGGCTGGTGACCCACGCTGGTATGTAGTAGAGGATTAAAATTCATCTCTTAAATATTTAAAGTGCAATGCTCAAGTTTGAGCGTTGCACTTTTTTTTTGATTTTCTTGGAAGTTTAGAATAAAAAGCGTATCTTTGCAGGGAAGTATTAAGCAAATAAGAAATGACAATGAACGGAGAAAACTATATAAGATTCGACTGGGCGATGAAACGTCTGCTGCGCAACAAGGCAAACTATGTTGTGCTTGAAGGTTTCCTGTCTTCATTACTTGGAAAGAAATTTAAAATTCACCGCTTTCTGGAAAGCGAAAGCAACCAAGAAGACGAGGACGATAAATATAACCGAGTAGATATTCTGGCAGAAAGCGAAAACGAACAGTTGTGCATCATTGAAGTACAAAACAGTCGAGAGCAAACCTATTTCCATCGCATGCTCTATGGAGTTTCTAAAGCGATAACGGAATATATTGGTCTTGGCAAGCCATACGAAGCTGTCCGCAAGGTGTATTCCATCAACATCGTCTATTTTGAACTGGGACAAGGCAAAGATTATGTTTACCATGGCAAAACCGAGTTCGTCGGTGAACACGAACCACATGATACACTTAAACTCTCCATCCGACAGAATGAGAAATTCTTTGGCATCAAAGATGATAAATTGGAGTTAAGGAAGAGTCCTGGTGACTTATTCCCAGAGTACTACATACTACGTGTCAATGATTTTGACAAGGTAGCAACTACTCCACTTGATGAATGGATTGAATTTCTAAAAACAGGTTCTATCAGTTCAAAAGCCACTGCTGCAGGATTACCAGAGGCACGCGAACGTCTGCGGGTAGATTCACTCTCTCAAAAAGACAAACAAGCCTATTTCCGCCATTTAGAAGCAGTTAGGCACATGAAGAGCCTCTTCGATACCAGCCGTGACGAAGGATATCAAGATGGTCTAACAGAAGGAAGAATCGAAGGAAGAGCAGAAGGAAGAGTAGAAGGAAGAGCTGAAGGAAGAGCTGAAGGGAAAAAAGAAAAGACCAAAGAAATCGCCCTCAAACTTCTTGCTTTAAATACACCAATAGACATCATTTCCCAATCTACAGGATTATCTATAGAGGAAATCAAAAAGTTAAATTCATAAACACATAGAAAGTGCAATGTTCGACTTGAGCGTTGCGCTTTTTTCTACTACGCAAACGTTTTCGTATTATTTTGAGATGATTATACCTTATATTATAAAGAATAGTTGTAATTTTGCCACAAATAAAATTTAGCCTAAATTACAATGAGAAAATCAATCATCAAAACTATCGTGCTTTCAGCACTCTTGGCTCTGCCAGGCATTGCCAAGTCCCAGATTTTTACTGGTATTACTTCTGAGCAAAATGCCCAGAATACTCCTGAAGGATGGACTGCAGTTGAGTTACCACAATTGCCAGCCATCACATCAGCAAATACGTTTAACATCATAAACTATGGTGCATCTACATCGGCAGCAGATAACACCAAAGCTATTCAGAAAGCCCTGGATGCTGTTCCTAATACTGGCGGTATGGTCGTAATACCTGCGGGTACCTGGATGTTTGGCAGCACAGACCAGATGACCAGCAAGACCGAGGTGCTCAGCATCAAGGCGAAGACCATCCTCCACCTCTGCGCAGGTGCCACCCTGAAACTCGTGGAATATGGCAAGGCACCTAATACCAAGACTGTCTTCATCGGCGGAAAGAACAAGGGCAAGAACGTTACCGACGTTGTTATCAAGGGTGAAGGTGAAACTTCTGTCATCGACGGTCAGGGTGCACGCTGGTGGCTCGCAAGAGAGAATGGTGAAACCTTCAATCCTGGTGCCATGATTCGCTTCGAACAGGGCAAGCGCTTCCTGCTCCGCAACTTCAAGATTCAGAATACTCCGGGTGTAAACATCACCATCAGCAACAGCGGTAAGGCTAGCCATGCTACCATCCATGATGTAACCATCAGTGAACCTTCATCTGAAGCTGGCAAGGGAAAGGCATCGCATAACACAGATGGAATCTCTATCTGGGGTCCATACGTCAATATCTACAACTGCAACATCAGCAACGGCGATGACAATATCGTTTGCGACAACGATGCACAATATATCCATGTATGGAACTGCTACTTCGGAACTGGACATGGTGCTTCTATCGGCAGCTTCACCAACAACATCAAGCATGTATGGTTCGATAACATCACCATGAACGGTACTACTGCGGGCATCCGCATGAAGACAGGTCAAGATGTAGATAAAACAACCAACAAGGTAACTCTCCGTGGCGGTGGTGAGGAAGACTGGAAGTTTACTAACTTCACCATGACCAAGGTAAAGAATCCACTCTCTATCGACTGCTTCTACGACAAAAACTACAATAGCGACCCTGCGGTAGATAAGGCTAACGCAAGAGTATTGGATGACACTACCCCAACCTATAATGGTATTTATCTGCAGAATGTAAAGACTACAGATGTTTGCGATGGCAATGCTATCTTCTTTGTTGGTCGCCCAGAAAGCCACATCAAGAACGTGACACTCGACAACGTACAGATATCAGCCAAGAAGGGTATCGATATCCGTTTCGTGGATAATCTCGTATTCAAAAACAACTCTAAGATTACCGTCAGCAGCGGTTCTATCTGGCTCAAGAAATTTGATTCTACATGGGATGATCAGTGCGGTGCTACATCTACAGGTTCTACCGTAACAGACACAAAGGGTCCTTTCACATTGAACTCAACGACTTTGACTGATAAGACTGCCGGTTCTTTCAGCAATGGCTTCGCTATTAGCAACGAAAAGGGAAAGAAATATGATGTTGGATCTGGCACAAACTACATCAAGTACAGTGCAAACCAATATACCATTATCATTCCCGAGGGTATCAAAATCGCCAAGATGGACATCGAAGGAAAAGACAACTACACTGATGCAGATGCCTATATCGGTGAGATTAACGGCAAGAGCTACGATGCTACTACTTATATCTTCCCTAAGGACAAGAGCGTAAAGAAATATACTGTAGAGTTTGATTCTCCTGTAGAGCACACGTTGACCTTCACACCGAAAGTAAAACAATGCATTTTGGCATTTACTCTTTATACTGAAGCAACCAACTCTATAGCAGGCATCATATTAGATAATAAAAACAAGGCGGACAACAACGTCTATGACCTCAGCGGTCGCCTGGTAATCAAGAATGCTTCTACAAGCGATTTGCAGACTCTCAACAAGGGTATTTATATCCACAACAACAGAAAGTATATTGCAAAGTAATATAAAACACTATATCACTCAAACAAAGTCCCCCAGCCAATCAATTTTGGCTGGGGGATTTTGTTTGAGTAAAACACAAAAAAGTATCCTAAGATACTTGCCAAACTATCCTAAGATAAATGGCAAAGAATCTAAGAATAAAGAAAGCGAGCACCATCCCTCGATGATGCTCGCCCAAAACTAGTGTGTTTCTAACCAAAAATATCTATTAGTATCCTGGGTTCTGCCAGAAACCTGTCGTACTGTTCACCTCTGTGGTGAAGTTCTGAACAGCGTCAATCTCATTCTGTGGGATTGGACGATAGAGATAATGCTTGCTGACATCAGCCTTCAGGTTGTCGGCAGCCTGTGCATTATACTTCTGTACGTACTCGTAAAGCTTACCTGTACGCTTCAAATCAAACCAGCGCATCTGCTCACCGCAGAACTCTACTGCTCGCTCCTCAAGGATGGTATCGATAGTTGCATTACCACTCAAGGTATTATCCTTACCCTCGATAGCACGCGCCTGACGGAGCTGGTTGATAGTTGCCATGGCTGCACCACCATCACCGAGAGCCAACTGACATTCTGCCTTGATGAGATACATCTCTGGGATACGCATCACGATGGCATCACGGCTGGAGATGTCATGAGTTGGGTAGTTTGGATCATAAACATCATCCAAGAACTTCTTGATGCCAGGGAATGAGCACCAACCAGCAATCTTATACAGGTTGTAACGATCATCACCATAAACCTTAGAAGTCTTCACAGCTGCTTCTGTTGGCTTGGCTGTAGCCTCATCCATAGATGTGTAAACTGGGATGTCACCACCTGCCATAAACTGGATACGGTATCTGTTCTTTGCCCAAGCCTGCATAGCCTGTCCCTCTGGAGAATCACCATCCATTGGACAATAGTAAATAGCGGTATCCTGCAATTCTGGATAATTCTTTGAATTCTTAGCCAAATCAGGTGAAGCTATATCATAGTGATCAAGCAAGGTTGCTTCTGAACGCTGATCGGTAGTCTTATGCTTCTCCAACAGGTTCCACAAGTGCAATGAAGGCAAATAGCGGGTGAATCCACGTCCGTATGGAGAATAAGCTGCGCCACATTCTACATTCTTACCAGTTGATTTACTCTTGATGGTTGTCTTGCCAGCAGCTATACGCCAGAACACCTGTGTGTCTTTCTGACCATTGCCACCCAAGTCGTTAGCGCCATTGTTCCACATAGAAACAAACATCAACAACATGGCATTACCACCACGAGTATAACCCGTACGGGTAATCAAACTATTGTACTGCATTGGGCTACCACCTTCCAAACGATAACGGTAAGGAATGCAGTTAGCATTGGTCTTGATGTCCTGAGAATAGGTTACACCGAAGAGCGCCTCCTGATTGGTATTATAGCTCTCATTAGCCATCGTCCATACATGCTTGTAGTTATTGTCAAGACTTGCATAATCGCTTGCACCAATAACAGCCTCTGCATCTGCCTGAGCAGCTGTATAGAGAGCATTCTTGTCTTTACCATCATAATTGCCACCCTTGACGGTCTGACCTAACTGACCACCCAACCAGGATGCTGCATAAAGCAACACTCTTGATCTCAAAGCCTTAGCTGCCCAATAGTTGGCACGTCCATCAGCCTTGGTCTTGTAACCTGCAGCCTCGAACTTAGCGATAGATTCATCCAAATCGTCCAATACCTTACCGAACACTTCGTTCTCTGGCATTCTGGTAGGATTGAAATTCTGAGCTGTTACTGGTTCTGAATTATATGGGATAGCTCCCCAGGTGTTAACCATGTGGAAGTAATAGAAAGCTCTCAGGAAATGAGCCTCACCCAGATAACGGTTCTTCAGATCCTCACTCAAGAAGTTTGCATCATTCACATACTTGATAGCATTGTTGCAGACATCTGTAGCACTATAGAAAAGTTCCCAATAGTGATCAAGACAAGGGTTATCTGCCACATTGTTTTCCAATGCTGCTGCATTGAAATTGTAGGAGCAAAGGCTCTTCTGCTTGTTATCATAACCATAATAGAAGAGGTCGGTACCCATTTCACTTAAACCTAAACCTGCTTCCTTACCATACCAGCCACGGGCAAAGGTGTAGCAGTTTGCTACAAGGCCTTCCAGACCAGCAGGAGTTTTATATGCCAAACCGGCAGTTTCACCCACTTTATTCTCTTCTTCCAGAAAATCAGAACAAGAGGTAAGTCCCAACATCATAGAAGATGCCGCTGCCATGAATAATATCTTTGTTTTCATAATTGATTCGATGTTTTTAGAATTCTACATTAAGACCGATTACAACCTGCTTCTGCATAGGGAATGAGATGCTACCACCACGCTCTGGGTCGTAGTTGTCAATCTTACTCCATGTCATGAAGTTCTTCATTGAGCAATATACTCGAGCCTTATTCATACCGATAGTATGCAACCACTTAGCTGGCACATTATAAGAAAGGGTGATATCCTTAATCTTGAAGTAATCAGCCTTTTCGTATGTGAACGCAGACTTGTAAGTTGACCAGATCTTGCTGGAATTAGTATCCAAACCTGGGTTAGGGAATTTTGCATCGGTATTGGTTGGTGTCCAATAATCGATAGCATCACCCCAGTTGGCAGACTCAAAGTTCAACTGCTCATTCATTGCGTATGAAATATAACCGCCCAAACGAGCCATCAACTGTACTGAGAGTGAGAAGTCCTTATAGGTGAATGTATTGGTCATACCGAATACATGATTAGGATCCTGGTTGTAGAGTACACGGTCGTCAGAACTGATAGTACCATCACCATCCTTATCCAAAATCTTTGGAGAACCTGGTGTACCATAGCCCTTGGTACCTGTGCAACCAGGCTTCTTGCCTTCATGTGCAGCCTTAAAGTCTTCTACATACTGGTCGAACTCACCAATACCCCACTCACCGAGTACCTTGTAATCATAGAATGCGTTTACACGATTGCCTACGAACAAGCCCTTGGTACCAGATACATACTTATCAACACCACCTGTCAACTCAGTAATCTCATCCTTGAAGTGAGAGTAAGACCAGTTGGCTGTCCAGTCGAAGTCCTTGGTACGAACGATATCTGTCATCAAAGAGATCTCAAGACCCTGTCCCTTTGTCTTACCGATATTGTCGATAACGGTAGGGAATGATGATGCAGGTGCTGTCTTATAGAACAACAAATCGTAGGTATGGTTCCAATAGTAATCAATGCTACCGCTGATACGTCCATCAAGGAAACCGAAGTCGAGACCAAGGTTGAATGATGAGGTCTTCTCCCATGTCAGGTTAGGATTACCCAACTGACTTGGAATCTTACCAGATACATCTGTGTTGCCTAAATAGTAATAATAGGTATTGGCACTCAGTGATGTCAATGTAGAATAAGCATCAATAGCTGCATTACCGGAAATACCCCAAGAAGCACGAAGTTTCAAATTACTCAAAACTTTCTGGTCTTTCAACCAACTCTCCTCGATCATTCTCCAACCACCTGCTACAGATGGGAAGTAACCCCACTTGTGACCCTTTGCCAAAGTAGAAGAACCATCAGCACGAAGTGAAGCGGTCAACAGATACTTGCTGGCATAAGAATAGTTCAGACGACCAAAGAATGACAACATGGAAGTCTTGACGTAGGTAGAAGTTGTCACAGGAGAAAGGATCTTAGACAGATCATTGTAACCGCTCTCATAATAATGAGTAGCACCTGCATCACCGCCTACGGTAGAACTTTCTGTCACTGTCTGGGTCAACTCATGACCAAGCAATGCTGTCAAATCATGCTTCTCTGCAATCGTAGTATTGTAATTGATGGTATTATCCCATGTAATCGCAGTAGAGTTATTTCTGATCTGACGGATGTAGCTGGTAGAAGGAGACTGGTATCTCTGCTGACTCTGATAGTCCTGATACAAGCCATTGCGTGAGTCGCTTCTATCTACAGCAAACATAGAGCGCAAGTTCAGACCCTTCAGAGGAGCAACCTCCACATAAGCATTGCCGAAGAAACGGGTTGACTCTGTATTATTCTGATAAGCACCATCCACATCATCCAGCAATGGAGAACAGTGAGCTGCATACCAAGGGTTTGGAGTTGCATTGATGCTTCCATCTGTCAAATATGGATGAGTAATGGAGGTCATCTTCAAAGCCTGGTTGTAAACACCGGAATTACGACGATTCCAGTTTTTGTAAGTAAAGAGTAAGCTGGATCCTACCTTCACAACCTTATTGATGCGATGGTCGATATTCACCTTACCATTGTAGCGGCTCATCTGATCGTTCTTCATCAAGCCACGGTCGTACATAGCACCCAAGGAAATATTGAAATTGGTCTTTTCACTACCACCAGCTACATTTACTTCATAGTTCTGAGAGGTACTGTTTTTCAAGAGCAAATCGCCCCAATCAGTATAGGAACCATCATTATAAATATCGAATGTAGATGTACCATCATCCAGTTTATTGGTCAGTACACTTTCAGGAGTGATGCTGCCGAGCACGGTATTGTAAGCCTCCAAAGTCTTGTCAGCACCTTTATACCAAGTCGAATAAGCACTCTTGTCTATCAGGCGCTGTACTTCCTTTGCACCGTACATAGAATTTGCTGCATTGGTAGCACTGTTGAAAGAGTTGTAGAAATTGAATCCTACTGAAGTCTTACCGGCCTTACCACGCTTAGTAGTAATGATGATAACACCATTGGCACCACGGGTACCATAGATAGCAGTAGAAGAAGCATCCTTCAATACCTCCATAGACTCAATATCGGATGGATTAAGATCGAGCGTAGAACCATAAGCCACTCCATCCACAAGAATCAACGGATTATTGGAAGCCAACATAGAACGGGCACCACGGAGATTGATGCTTACGCCAGAACCAGACTCACCACTTGACTGCTGCAAGTCCATGCCAGGAATCTTAGCCTGCATCGCCTGCATCGCATTGGATGAAGCCACATTCTTAAGATCGTCAGACTTGATGGAAGCGACAGAACCTGTCAAATCACGTTTCTTCACTACGCCATAGCCGATGACAACCAATTCATCCAGAGAATTGTTATCTTCTTCCATCACGATATCGACGGAATTCTGGGCACCTACCTTTACCTTCTTTTCCTTGTAACCGATATAGGTAAATTTGAGAACTGTAGATGGATTAACTCCGTTAATAGAAAAGTTACCATCCAAATCGGTGACAGAACCTAAACCTGCCATTCCTTCAGGAACAACACTAACGCCAATCATTGGTTCGCCATTAGAATCCTTCACTGTACCCTTGATTGTTTTCTGTTGTGCAAAAGCACCAAAACAAACAGAGCCTAAAGCCAGTGCCATACTGACACGTTTCAGTTGTTGATACATAAACTTCTGTTTTAGGTTATTATTATTTCAAGTTTTTAAGCTGAACTTAATTTCGCTTTTATTCAGTTTTCATACAAACTCACCTTATTCATCATGACTTGGTTCCGTTATTATGAAGCGGCTCCTTAGTTATTATGTAGGTTTGTTATGCCGCAAAGGTATGAAAAATTCTCAAAAAGTCAATGCAATTACATACACAAAATAACGTAAACGTTTACGAACAAGTGTATAAAAAAACGCCCATCTTCCATCAGATGAAGCGCTTTTTATACGTTCATATTCAAAAAAAGTGTATCTTCTAAAAAAGTCAGAAGATACACTCTTGTTTTATATTTTTTTCTTCAGGGAATTCCTGAAGAATCTCATTCCTACTTATCAGTAGTTTTCTTGGCTGCAGGTTTTGCTGCTGTCTTGGCAGGTGCCTTCTTTGTAGCAGCCTTCTTTGTAGCAGTCTTGGCAGGCTTCTGTGCTTCACGCAGTTTCTCTACTTCCTTTTCTATCTTGTCCAACTTAGCCTGGAGACGGGTGATTTCCTTATCCTTCATCTCTATCTCCTCCTCCATATTGGTTACACTGGTCATGTAATTATCGAGCTGCTCATTGTCCATCTCTGGATGGAGAGAGTTTACTCGGTTGAGGAAGTCGCCCAGAATGTTCATGTAATTTGTGAAAGCATCAAATGGACTTGAATAGATACCACGGTCAAGACCCACATTACTTGGCTTAGTAGTCATGAAACGGAAGTTATTGCTTGCCTGCAAGTAATCCCAGTCCTGATTGATACGAGGATCATTAGCAATACGTACACGGTCGGCTACACTATAGAGTTTGTTGAAAGCCTCACGCTGCATCTGATTTCCGAGCCATGGGCTGACATCACGCTCCTCATCCACCCAACTCAATGTATCAGGTACATTCAACTCGCCTACAGACTTCATCTTCTTGCAAATCTCTGAAGGTGTAGAGAAGGTGATGCCCTTCTGGCGTGCACATTCTGGCAATGCCTTGAAGAACTCGAGGATATTGCTGGACAATGGCTGGGCAATACCAAGTGCAGACAGTTCCATGAAGATATTGATAATCTGCTCTTCCTGTGGCAAAGCTGCTATCTCATTGATATAGTTATCAGCAAAAAGTGGATAACCATCCCAACTGCTATTATTGAAACGCAAAGAGATATCATCGCTCAAACGGATATCACGGAGCAAAAGCTTCAGATTTGGAGCTATCGGACAATGATAAACATAGTGTGGAGACTTCCAGCCCAATACATGCTTGGCGCCTTCGGTCAACATACCTTCGAAGCCCATCTGAGAAGCCTGCAAACCAATATCATCGCTGTAAATGAGTGATGAATTGCGAAGCACAGTTGGCTCCTTTCCGAAATATTCCTTGATCTTGGAAGCCTGACGCTTAACCTCCTTGGCAAAGCTATCCTCATTGACGAGAGAGGCAAGACCATGAGAATATGGCTCTGCGAGGAACTCTACACAACCGGTAGCGTTCAGTTCCTGCAATTTTTCCAATACCTGAGGAGCATGCATTTCCAACTGTTCCATGCCGACTCCTGAGAGTGAAAAGGCTACCTTGAAATACTTGTTACTCTGATGGATCATCTCCAACAGGGCATTGAGCGCTGGCATATATGACTTCTCAGCTATCTCGCTGATAGAACGCTCATTCTCGTAATCATCATAGTAATAATGATCAGTACCGATGTCGAAGAAGCGGTAGCGTTTCAGATGGGTAATCTGATGTATCTCGAAATATAAACAAATTGTCTTCATAATTTGAAACTTGATATTTGAACGTTTAACTTTATGACAAGCAAAGACAAAGAGTTCTTCGCTCTTCGTTCTTCACTCTTCACTTAACCTACTTCCATCCTAAGGTTTTAAGGTATAAGTCCCTGATGCGGGCACCCACCTTTTCCCAGGTAATCTGGTCAACTTCCTTCTTGCCCTCCACAGAAAGATAGTCGAAAAGACTCTCATTATGACAGATACTGTAAATGGCATCTGCAAGGGCATGAATATCCCAGTAATCTACCTTGATGCAGTTGGTAAGAATCTCACCGCAACCACTCTGCTTGGAAATGATGGTAGGTGTGCCACACTGCATAGCCTCCAAAGGAGAGATACCGAAAGGCTCACTCACAGAAGGCATGACATAGACATCGGAATCCTTCAGGCACTCATACACCTGCTTGCCACGCATGAAACCAGGGAAATGGAAACGATCGGCAATACCTCGCTCTGCTGCAAGATAAATCATCTGATCCATCATATCTCCTGAACCAGCCATGCAGAAACGCACATTACGGGTACGATGAAGCACCATATTGGCAGCCTCAACGAAATATTCCGGTCCCTTTTGCATGGTGAGACGACCCAAGAATGTAACCACCTTCTCCTTGCCCTTATGATCAGGACGAGGAATATCCTGCCACTCCTGCTTCAATGGATATACCGCATTGTGCATAGCAAAGCACTTGCGTGGATCCTGGTGATACTGATTGATGACCGTCTGTCGGGTCAACTCAGATACACACATGATACAGTCGGCATTGTCCATACCATCCTTCTCGATGGAATAAACGGTAGGGTTTACCTTACCACGACTACGGTCGAAATCGGTAGCATGCACGTGAATGCACAAAGGTTTACCACTCACCCTCTTGGCATGAATACCAGCAGGGAAAGTCAGCCAGTCGTGAGCATGGATAATATCAAATTCCTCACTTCGAGCTACCACACCGGCAATGATGCTATAGTTATTGATCTCGTCGTGGAGATTGGATGGATAACCACCAGCAAAATCCATACATCCGAGGTCGTTGACATTCATATAGTTGAAGTCGGCATAGATATGATCGCGATAACGGAAATAGTCATCCGGATTCATAATATTGCCTACTCGCTGCTGTACGTAATCATGATTGACATCACGCCAGGCGATAGGCACACTATTCATGGCCACAATCTTACAAGCACTGCGGTCCTCATCACCGAAAGGATGAGGAAGACAGAGTATGGTTTCAATGTCACCCTGGGCATGCAAGCCCTGAGAAATACCAAAGTTAGCAGTAGCCAAACCACCAAATACATGAGGAGGATACTCCCATCCAAACATTAATACTTTCATATAGCAGTCCTCCTTATTAATATTGATACTTATCGAGTAATTCGAGTGCACGCAGAATCTCTGCCACATTCATGGCAAAGGAAATGGCACCACGTCCAGCAAATGGAGGGTTACCATCAAAGAGTTCGCTGATGGTACCGAGACAATGATAAGACATTTCATCTTCATATCCCACCATCTGGCGCTCGATGAAGCTCAATCGGGTTCTTCTGTAGAGTTTCAAACTTGCCTCCATATAGAAACCGCCGAGCCAAGGCCATGCAGTACCTTGATGATATGCATAATCTCGCTGACTCTGAGGACCTACATAGACAGGATTATAACCGCCACTCTTAGGAGAAAGAGAGCGCAATCCCTTAGGGGTCAGGAGTTCACGTGTACAGATATCGAGCACTTTCTTCTTCTGGTCTTGAGAAAGAGGAGAATAGTCGAAAGCGACTGGGAAAATCATATTAGGTCGAACACTCCAATCGATCATGTTACCATCTACATAGTCATAGAGATAACCATACTCATTGAGGAAAGTATCGAGGAAAGACTGCTTGGTCTTCTCTGCCAATTCCAGAAGATGCTGTTGTCTCTCTTGCTTGCCTTCCAGTTCGCAGAGAGCAGCACAGAAGCACAATGCATTGTACCACAACGCATTGAATTCCACAATATAGCCACTTCTTGGAACTACAGGTTTTCCGTTGGCAGTAGAGTTCATCCATGTCACAGCCTTATTCTTTCCATCAGCGTAAAGGAGTCCATTAGGATGCAATTCCAGATCAGGATGGTGATTGCCTTCGATAAAGAGCATGACACTCTTGATGAACTTACCATATTTCTTCAGACATTCCTCCTTGCTGGTTTCCTTAGCATACTGCTGAAGAGCCCAGATTGCCCAAAGAGGAACATCCGGCTGTTCCAATTCGGTAATATTCACCGTGATATCCTTTCCTTCCATGAATTCCTGATATCCCTTCATGGCAGTCTTCATCACCAGTTCAAAGTAGTCATTTTCCTCTATAGAGAGGGTAAGACCCGGCAAAGAGATAAATGTATCTCGCGCACGGCACTTGAACCAAGGATAACCAGCCAGAATGTATCGGTCATCATTTTTCTCACGACGGTGGAACTGATGGGCAGCATTGACAAGACAATGGAAGAAATTGTCACGAGGGGCTCTTTCTGCCACTTCCTTATCAAAAAGTTTCTTCAATGTACCGGTCTTGATTTCAGATGTAGATGCAGCAAAGACAATGCTCTCACCTTTCTTGATTGGCATCTCAAAATAACCAGGTACATAAAGGTCCTCATTGGAAGCATAGCCACGCTCCTGCTCCTTAGGATACTCCACACCACGATACCAGTCTGGGGAAAAAACAAACTCATTATTCTTGGAGAACTGCATATAAAGGTCTGGATAACCTGCATACATACAAGTCTTGATACCATTATCCACTGCTGAATACTCACGGGATGCTGTTCCATTCTCATGGGTAAACTGACGCACGCTTCTGAATGCCAAGAATGGACGGAAACGCAAGGTGGTAGCTGAATGACAATCCACCATGGTGTATCTGATCAAGATGCGATCTTCATAATGCTGAAAAACGACCTCTTTCTTTAAGATGACACCACCTACACGGTAAAGCGTTGTTGGCACCTTATCGCAATCAAACTCACGAATGTATTTATGGCCCATCGGGCTAAAGTTGTTGCCTTGATACTTGTGCAATCCGAGATTGAATTCAGCGCCATGCTGAATGACTGTAGGATCGAGAGAACTCAGCAATACATGATTGTCGCCATCCAGTTCTGGAACAGGGACAACCAGCAAACCGTGATACTTTCGAGTATTACAATCAACAATCGTAGAGCACGAATAAGCACCCGAGCGGTTGGTTCTAAGCAACTCCTTCGGCAATGACTCCTGTAGGTTGGTCATCAGGGCCTTTTCGAATTTTAGATAACTCATAGATCTATATTAAGGTTTTTAATATTTTTTGTTGACTTTATTGCATCCAAAGGTAAGGAAAAAAAGCGAAACGACAAAGTTTTTTGGCAAAGAATTTAAGAAAATCGCTATATTTAATGTTTTATAAGCTTTTAAAGGGCAAATATTCCCCGTTTTTAAGTCACTTAGATGAATACACACAGCTTTGTGTAGTCTCTTTACAATAATCGCACAATCGAAAAAAGGTGCACCGGAACTTGTATTCCGATACACCTTATTATTCTTAAAACCTTATTATTCTTGAAATAAGATCAATCTGACTACTGCGGTATCAGAAAGTTGATTACTTCCTGCTCCACCGTTATGCGGTAAGGCCCAACAGGTGTCTTCATCAATCGACCATCTACACCAATCATCGCATGAGAAGAATCCTCTACCACCACCTCTCTCGTGCGATAGGGATGCACACTTTTATGATTGAGGAATTTACCTTTGACGAAAAGATAAAAGCCTTCAAAGAGCTGGGTCATACCAGGATGATGAACTACAGAGACATCCAGAAGACCATTGTAAGGCACCGCATTAGGAGTCTGTCCATATCCCGATGCATTTCCTACACACATGGTCATCACCCTACGCTTAATGACATCTGAATTGATGCGGATATGCATCTTATAGTCTAATCGCTGGAAAATCATCAGCACGAATGAGAAGAGGAACGACAGGGTGCGGGAACCGAATACATGATGGGTCTTGCGACGCAGATTCATGATAGCAGCTATCAGACCGACATTCACGCAATTGAGAAAATAGCGGTGACAGTTTTCCCCCTTCTTGTTCTGATAACGGATACAACCTAAATCAATCTTGCGCACACGACGCTGCTGGAGCCATTTGATAGTCTGTTCATAATCACTATCATCAAATCCCCAGAAATGAGCAAAGTCATTCATCAGTCCATTAGGAATAATACCCAGCGCAATCTGGTTTCTTACGGAAGCATCTACCTGCATCAGACAGTTTACTGCATCATTCAATGCAGAATCTCCACCCACAATAACGATTGTCTTATAGCCATTGTTGATAAACATCTTAACCAGACGCTCTACACTTTTCTGATTCTCGCTTTGCACGAAATCATAGTCCACATGAAGTTGGCGCAAAACTTTCTCTATCTTAGTCCAGCGCGCACTGCTCCTCCATCCTCCTCGAGGACAATAGAGCAAGCCCCATTTATTTTCATTTACAGCCACGTCGATTATTCTCCTATAATAATATTCTCTATATTAATAATAATGTATATACGATCAGAAATTCATCTATTACTTATCCAAATATCTATCAATCATATAAATTGCTACTGATTAGATTTCATCAGTCCAAGAATCTGTTCTACCTTCTGCTCCATCGGTTGAAGTGCATCTATCCAATGAATGGTAAAACCTCTGCGCTCCATACCTCGGAACCAGGTCATCTGCCTTTTGGCAAACTGATGAATGGCGATTTCCAATCCTCTCAGCATCTCCTCATAAGAAGTTTTTCCTATCACATATTCTGTGACAAACTTGTATTCCAACCCGTAATACAACAGGTTTTCTGCAGGAATACCACGATCGAGGAGTCCCTTGATTTCCTCTACCATCCCACTCTCCAGACGCTGTTTCAGACGGCGGGTGATTTTATCACGGCGGGCATCACGGTAGATACTTACTCCTATCACCAAAGAATCAACCGCAGGCAATTCCCGCTCTGGCATTGGATGTTCGAGATTGTAAGTTTCAATCTCAATCGCACGGATGGCGCGCTGCGCAGTATCTACATCTGTGCGATTGTGCATATTAGAACCATTCTTCGCCTTCAAATCCACCAACATATCTGTCAGTTCTTCCAGCGTTTTACTTTCGAGAGAACTACGAAGGGCAGGATTTTGAGGAACTGGTGAAAGATGATAACCTTTCAAGACAGACTCGATATAGAGTCCGGTACCTCCACAG
>OIYX01000033.1_pt1 | contig 45030 bp, 34 predicted proteins | sample 1588431 | NCBI WGS metagenome assembly OIYX01 (sample SAMN03283241) | human gut metagenome | biome: human-associated habitat; material: feces | host: Homo sapiens | place: Peru | collected 2012
GGTGCCGACGTTCACGTGCGGCTTGCCGCCGCGATCGAATGTTTCCTTAGCCATTGCTAATTACTCCTGTGAGTTGTTCGTTTTTCCTTCGTCTTTCGTCCCGAATGGAGCCACCTAGCGGAATCGGACCGCCGACCTCTTCCTTACCAAGGAAGTGCTCTACCTACTGAGCTAAAGTGGCCTCTTTCGAGACGAAAACTTGCGTAGTATAGCATAATTCAGAAGCCGAGCGCAAGGGGGTGCACGCAAAACTCGGAGCAGGCGCAGCGATGAAATGTACTGCGATACATTTCATTGAACCTACAACTGGAAGACGCAGCCTCACGCCATCGCCTCCTTCGTGACGAAGAGGTTCGCCTTGAACGTCGCGCGCATCTCCGGCGTGACCCGCTCGCGCAGAAGCCAACCGACCACATTCTCAAGCAGCGCGGCGTTGTCTGCCGTCGCGGGAATCCGCACGACCGGCACGACGTCAGGCCCCTTGTGCGCCACGAGCGGCGACAGCGTGAAGAGGTTGACCTTCGCCACGCCCTCCGTCAGGGGCGAATCGCGCGCCATGTCGTTCTCGGCCATCGCCTCGCCGTCCGACCCCGGCAGCCCGGCGCGCGAGATGATGTCCTCGCTCTGCACGACCGGCTTCGTCGTGTTGCGCACGAAATAGTTGTAGGCAAAGAGCGGATAGGCCGTCGCGTCGCACAGGGTCGGAACATGGACAGGCGTGTTGTTGTACTCGTACGCGAAGAACCCGCAATGGACATGGAAGATGTCCTCCAGCGACGCGATCGCCTCGGGATCGTAGGCCATGTAGCCGTCCGTGTAGGCGTGATGCCCACGGACGTCCACCGTCACGGGCACGCCCGGAACGGCCTTCCGGACGGCGGCCATCTCGTTTCGCGTGCGAAGGGCGGTGTCCCGCTGCAGGAAGCGAAGGCAGTCGTAGTAATGCTCGGGGTAGCGGGCGCGGACATGACGCCGCAAGGCCAGCGGTTCGACCGCCACGTCATCCACCTCGAAGAAGCCGACGCCGTCCGGCCTCGGATAGACCTGAAGCTGGCGCTGCAAGGCGGCGTCCTCCTTCTGGACGACCTTCGGCACGTCGTTCGTGCAGACGAACGTCTGCCAGCCAGGCTCCGCGCCCTTCGCCGGACACAACTCGAACAGGCGGGCCGCCCGTCGTCCGATAGCGGAGCGCGAGACGATAGCGCCGTGTGTCGGCCCGCGCTTCCGACGGCGAATGTGGTATAATCCGCGCCTATGGAAACGAAACCCGCCAAGCTCGCCATCGTCGGCGGCGGCGCAGCCGGAATCTTCGCCGCCGCCGTCGCGGCCGAACGCCGCATCCCCTGCGTCCTCATCGAGCGCAAGGCCCGCCTCGGTTCGAAGGTGCTGATGACCGCGAACGGCCGCTGCAACTTCACGAAGGACCTCGCGCCCGACCAGTTCCTGCGCGACCTGGCCTGCGGCCCCGCCGACGACCGGACGGCCCGCTTCGTCGCCGAGGCCGTGCGCGACTGCCCGCCGCGCCAAATCATCGCCGGACTCAAGTCGCTTGGCATTCCCCTCCGACGCATGCCGGACGGCCGCATGTTCCCCGCCGACGGCAAGGCCGCGACGATTCTCCACGCCTTCGGCGACCTGCTGCGCGAGGAGGCCGTGCCGATCCTGACGAACTGTCCCGTCAAGGCCGTGCGGGCCGCGCGCCCGGCCAAAGGCGGTGCCAGCTTCGTTCTGGAGACGGCGAACTTCGATATCCCCGCCGAAAACGTCCTGCTCGCAACGGGCGGCATCAGCTACCCGAAGACCGGCTCGGTCGGCGACGGACAGAACTTCGCCCGCGCGCTCGGCCACACGATCGTCCCCTATCGCCCCGGCCTCATCGGACTTGAGACGGACGATCCACGCGTCACGCGCCTCGCGGGACGACGCTTCGAGGACGACGGCCGCGTCAAGATCATTGCCCCTGGGGGACAGACCCTCTTCGATTACCGGGGCGAGGTGGACTGCGAACGCTTCGGCCTCAGCGGCGCGGCGATCTACAACGCCCAGCGCTTCCTCGAACACTTCCACCGCAACACCCCGACCCCCAAACGCCCAAACGCCCAAACCCTCTCCCTCGAAGTCTGGTTCGGGCACAACCGCTTGACCTTCGCCAATCTGACGCCACGCCCCGTCAAGGAGGCGATTGTCACCCTCGGCGGGGTCGCGACGGACGAGATTGACCCGCACACGATGCAGTCCAAGCTCGTCCCCGGACTCTTCTTCGCCGGCGAGGTGATGGACATCGACGGACCGACCGGCGGCTACAACCTCACGCTCGCCTTCGCCACGGCCCGCAAGGCCGTCACGTCCGTCCAATAATCTCATCCGGGAATCGTGAGCGAGACTTTGCCGCCCGAGACGGAGACGCGCCCGGCCTTCTGCAGTTTGGCGACGGCGCGGTAGAACGACGTCCGGTTGACTCCAAGATAGGCGACAAGCTCGGCAACGCCGACCGGGGCCCGGTCGCCCTCTTCAACGCGGCCCTGAAGATGCAGGAGGACGCGATCCGCAATCTCGTAGCAGCCCAGCAGCGCCACTTTCCGCCAGGCGTTGAAGCCCTGCCGCGCGGCGGCAGCATAGAGGTTCGTGACGAACGCCGGACACCGTTCCGCATGAATCAGCTGCCGGACGCATGCGACGTCGCAGACGAGAATGCGCATCGCCTCGGCGGCGACCAGCATGCCAGGGCTTGTCTTGAGATCCAAGACGGGAAACGTGGCGCCATAGACCTCGCCGGCACGCAACGTGCGAACGAGATGTCGGTCTGCATCCTTGAGTCCGCATTCGTAGACGTGAAGCCGTCCCGAAAGGACACAGACAATGCGGTCGGCAGGGTCGCATTCATGCCACACGATCTCGGCGGCTTCGCACGCCTTGATGCGCACGTTGAGCGCCGTCGCCAGGAACGCACGGACGGATTTCGGCAAGTTCGCAAAGAGCGGCGCTTCCGCCATGCAGGAGAGAATGTCGTCGTTGCAGTCTTTCATCTGCAACATACTGCCGACCGCGCGCAAATTCTTACGCGGCCGCTCCGCATGTCCCTCATGCGCACAAAAAGGATGGCGTGCCTTCATCTCCGTGTCTTAAGCAAGGCATCGCCAAACGCCCGAAGAAAAACACGACGACAAAGACACGCCACGCGAATTTTCGCGTTGCGTGTCTCCGTAGAACGCTTTTCTTCTGAAATTGGCGATTTCTGCTTAAAGCGCTGTTACGTAGCGACGGAGATTATAGCATATTCAACCGTCGCAGATGCGACAACCCTCCTTGGAACGGGAAAGGGACGGGGAAGGAGGATTGCAGACGACTGAAGTCGTGCGCAGAAATTCGGCCTGTCTCGCGCGCCTTCACCCCGCCGCCGAACGACGGACGGCGCGCGCCAACTGCCCGCGATCACGGCGAGCCCTCCCTGCGCGCAACAACGACGTTCAATTCTCCATGTGATTCGTCTCTGCTTGCTGGCGTTTCTTTCGCAAATCCCGCACCGTCGCAGGGCCACCGAATTCAAGGGCGTTGAACGCCCCGTCGAAGCCCTCCGACAAGCGGAAGACCTCACCCCGCCACCACAGGTCATCCTCTTCGTCCTGGTCGATGAAGTTGAGATACGCCCCCGGACGAAAGACGTATCGCAACGCAGCCTCGCTCGGACTGCGCCGCGTCCGGTTGAGCAGCACGCAGTTGTCGAGACGCACACGTGTGCAACGCCCCGTGTCCGCGCCCGACAACGCCGCGTCCAGCGTCCCCGGCCCGACAATCCACCAGTCGCGATCGGGAGACAGGACGATCGGGCGCCGGAACGCCTGCGTGGCGCCGTCCAAGCGGAGTCGCGTAACGGGACGGCCATTCGTCTCGATGTTCTCGCAAAGCGCCTGCCAACGCAACGTCTCGTCCGCTTCGTCCGCCGCAACCAACACGCGGCGCAACGCCTGCGGGTCGCGCGGCAACTGCGGACGGCTCCCCCACCAGACCGCGAGGCCGGCAACCAGAAGCGCCCCACCCAACAGGAAAACGCGCCCCGCGTGCCGCCACCGGATCGCCCGCATCAGATCCTCCACGTCGCGATAGCGCCGCTCGGGCAGGGAGCTCGTCGCGCGGCGAACGATGCGCGCCCAGTCGCGCGGCGGCTTTCCGCCGAAGCAGTCGTCGATCAAGACGCCCAGCGCATGGATGTCCGTCGCGTCGGAGATGCTTCCTCCGTCGAACTGCTCCGGCGCGGCGTAGTGCGGCGTTCCTGCTCCGACGACGCGTCCTTCCACCAAGGTCGCTGTCACGCCCGTATGTCCCGCCGTCGGCGCCGTCCCCTTCAGAAGCCCAAGGTCGGACAGGACAAGGTCGCCGTTCGCACGCCACAGGATGTTCGCCGGCTTGATGTCACGATGCACAAACCCCCGGCGATGCAGGGTGCGCACGGCCCGGCAGACCGCGAGAAGGAACGAGGCGACGGCGCCGTCCCGACGCGGCAACGGCTTCGCGTCCAGCAGTTCCATCACGACATACGGACGTCCCTCCGCTTCGCCGACGGCGAAAGCCTTCGGGAAGAAAGGCGAATCGTTGCGCACGAGGAAATCCGCCTCACGAAGGAATCGCGCCTGCGCCGTCGTCCGCCGCTCCTCCGACGCATCCGCTTTCAGGCGCAGCACCTTAAGCGCCGCCGCCCGCCCCGTCCCGACCTGCTTGACGCGATAGACTTCGCCGCTGCCGCCACGACCGAGGAACGCCGTCACGCGCCAGCCCTCCACGACGTCGCCCGCTTTCCATGTCGCGCCATCATTCAGCGGCCGATGCGACGCAAGGAACGCCGTCAGGTCAGAGGTCGTCATCGACATGGTCCGCCCGCTCCAATGCCTTGACAAGCTCGCGCAGACGCGTCCGCGCCCGGCTCTTGATCTGATCGACTGCGTTGCGTGCGATGCCGAACGCGGCGGCGACCGCCTCCGGCTTCTCGCCGTTCACCGCCAGGCGCGCGAAGACCTGCCGCGTCCGCGCGCTGACCGTCTCGTCCGCCAGGTACTGCTGCAACGCGACCTCGAACATCGCCTCGCGCCAACTTGCACACGCCTCCGCCGTCGCCTCGCACGTCGGGTCGTTCGCATACGCCGCCTGTTGCGCCGCACGCCGCGACTCGCGGGCGACGAGCCGGACGGCCTTGTGCCGCAGGATGCCCGTCAGGTAATTGTGGAACGCCCCTTTCTCGTCGGGAACATAGCGGAAGGATGGCAACGCCTTGATCAGCGCGAGCAGCGTCTCCTGAATGACGTCGTCGGCATCCAGCGACGGGAAACGTTCGTGCAGATAGGCCGCCATCATCGGACGGTAGCGCGCAACAAACTCGCCCCAGCGCACATGCTGTGCGTCGCCTGCCACGTCACGCAAAAGCGTCGTCGATGTCACTGGTACTACGCGCATCCTGTCTCCTGCCTCTCAAGCCCGCCAGCCAGGAACCCTTGCAACACCCATTGCGCGGCCCTGTTCCGCCGATGCCTTCTCGCTTGTTCCGATAGTATATCAGTTTTGGGCCGAGTCTGCCGATCCACGGCATACTAAACAATCGTTTAGTTCACTCTTGTTCCGTTTAGCCGATTGTAGTATACTACGCGGCAAATGAACAGACTAGCTTTGAGAGTCGGGGCCGCCGCCGCGTTGGCGGTACTGGCCGGGTGCCGAAAAGAGGAAGTCGCCGCCGTCGCGGCGGAGCCGATGTCCGTGAGCGTGACGCGGCTGAAGCCCGACACGCCGATGAAGGACGTCATCCGCGTGCAGGGCAGCCTGCGCGTGAAGGACGCGGCGGCGGTCGCCGCCCGCGTGCCGGGAACGATTGACCGGATCGACGTCGAGGAGGGTGCGCGCGTGGCGGCGGGCACTGTCCTCTTCGCGATCGACCAGGCGAACCTCTCGAACGCCGTCCGCGCGGCATCCGACGATCTCGCGATCGCGCGGGCGAAGACGGCGGAGGCCGCCGCCGCGCTCGAAAAGGCCGCGATGGACCATGCGCGGCTCGACCGCCTGCTCGCGCACGGCGCCGTCACGAAGGACCAGGCCGAGCGCGCCGCCCTCCAGCACAAGGTGGCGGCCGCCTCCGCCGAGGCCGCGCGCGCGCTCGTCACCAAGGCCGAGGCAGGGCTCGCGGTTGCGGAGAAGAACCTCGCCGATTCGGTCGTCAAGGCGCCGTTCGACGGCGTCCTCACGAAGAAGCTGAAGAACGCGGGCGACTACGCCGGCCCGGGCACGCCCGTCTTCCGCATGGAGAACACGGCCGTCCACGAGATCTCCTGCCAGATCAACTCCGACCGCTACGCCGACGTCGCGGTCGGGAAGACGGCGCTCGTCGCGAAGAACCCGACCTCGCTCGCGGGCCGGGCGTTCCCGCTCACCTACAAGGCGGCGGCGGTGAACAGGAAATCGCGCACGTTCGAGGTGCGGGCGGAGGTTCCGATGGGGGCCGACATGGTCTCCGGCATGATCATCGACGCCGAGATCGTCACGCGCACGTTCACGGCGGCGACGCTTCCCGTCTCCGCGCTCGCCTTTCGCGGCGAGCGGTGGGTGGCCTTCGTCGTCGAGAACGGCGCGGTCGCGAGCCGGGAGGTGACGCGCGGCGCAGCCTTTGAGGGGCGCGTCGAAATCCGCGACCCGGAGACGCTCGCGGGCCAGGACGTCGTCGCGCGCGGCATTCTCCTCCTGAACGAGGGCGACGCCGTGCGCGTCGCGCCGGAGGCGGACGGAAAGAAGGAGGACTGACCATGTTCCTCGTCAAGGCCTCCATTCGGCGTCCGATCGCGATGTCGACGCTCCTCATCGCGCTCGGCGTCTTCGGCGTGCTCGCGTTCCGCAACGTGGGCATCGACCTCGTGCCGTCCGTCGATACGCCCTACGTGACGGTCAACGTGATCTATCCCGGCGCGTCGCCGGACGAGATCGAGAGTGCCGTCGCGAAGCGGGTCGAGGATGCGGTCGTTCAGGTCGACGGCATCAAGCACATGACGACGACGTGCCTCAACAACCTCTGCCAGGTGCTGCTCGAGTTCGAGCTGGACCGCGACGTGGACGACTGCGCGACGGACGTGCGCGAGAAGATCTCGCTCATCCGCTCCGACCTGCCGCAGGGCGTGGAGGAGCCGAAGATCCTCAAGTACGACGTCAACGCGACGCCGGTCGTGACAATCGCCCTCACGGGCACGTTGCCCGTCCCCGACCTCTACGACTATGCGGACGACAAGCTCAAGAGCCGCTTCTCGTCGCTTCCGGGCGTCGCCTCGATCGACCTCATCGGCGGCATGAAGCGCGAAGTGATCGTCGAGGTCGATCGGCAGAAGCTCGCCGCGCGCCAGCTATCCCTCTACGCGATCGCCCAGACGGTCGGCCGCGAGAACGTCAAGGTGCCGATGGGCCAGATCGACGACGGCGGGCGCGAGTACACGCTGACCTTCGACGGCGAGGCGAAGGAGCTGGACCGCCTCGGCGACATCGAGATCGGCACGGTGCAGGGCGAGCGCGTCTACCTGCGGGACGTCGCGACGTTCCACTACGGCACGGAGCGCGTGAAGTCCGTCGCGACCTACGACGGGAAGCCTGCGATTCTCATGAAGATCGTCAAGAAGGGCGAGGCGAACGCCGTGGCGGTCGTCAACCGTGTGAAGGAGACGTACGCGGCGCTTGAGAAGACGCTGCCGGGCGGCATGGAGCTGAAGTGGTTCCGCGATGACGGCACGTTCATCGCCGAGCAGGTGAAGGACGGCTTCGGCTCGATCGGACAGGGCATCGTCCTCACGGGCTTCATCCTTCTCCTCTTTCTGGCAGACCTTCGCACGGCTCTTGTCGCCTTCGTTTCGATTCCAGTCACGATGGTCATCGCGCTCGCGTCCTTCTCGTGGTTCGACTACACGATGGACGTCGCGACGATGTCGGCGCTTGGCATCTCGACGGGCATTCTCGTCACGAACTCGATCGTCGTCCTTGAGGCGGTCGCCTCCGCGTTCGCGACGATGAAGAAGGGAGATGACGTCGGCGAGGTGGTCGAGAAGTCGTCCTCGGCGGTCGCGCTCGCCGTCGCGGCGTCGGCGCTCACGAACGTCGTCGTGTTCCTGCCGATCGCGGGGATGAAGTGCCTCGCGGGCAAGTTCCTCGCGCCGTTCGCGGTGACGGTCGCCGCCGCGACGTTCGTCTCGCTCCTCGTCTCCTTCACGCTGACGCCGATGCTCGCGAAGCTGACCTACAGCTGGTTTGGCGGCGTCAACCGCGTGCTGCAGAAGCTGATCGTCCCGTGGACGTGGTGCTACAACGCGATGGAGCGGCTCTACGTGGCGTCCGTCGGCGCCGTCCTCCGCGTTCCGAAGACGTTCCTCGTCGTCGTGACGGGCGTCTGCGCGCTCGGCTTCTGGTTCCTGGATGGAAAGATCGCCTCGAACTTCTCGCCGCCGGTTGACCGCGCGGACATCACGGTGAAGCTGGAGTTCCCGGCCGACTACGCGCTGCAGCGCTCCTACGAACGCGCCGAGGCGCTGGCGGAGAAGATTCGCCGCGATCCGGCGGTCGAGCACGCCACCGTGCAGGCGGGCAAGGTGCAGGGCCTCGTGGGGCAGGCGTCCGAGGGCTCGTATCTCGCCGAGATCGACGTGCGCCTCGTGGACAAGCGCGTCCGTGCGCCCGGCAGTTCGCTCGACGACGTCATCAACCGCTTCACGGCGCTCTGCAACGAGGAGCAGGACGTGCAGCCGATCGTCCTTGACCCGCTCCTCGTCGGCGGCGTCGGGCAGCAGATGCGCTTCAACATCATGGGCGACGACCTCGACGAGCTGACGGCGATCGGCAACGCCTTCACGCGCCGCCTGTCCGCCGACCCGGATTCCAGCCAGGTGCAGAACTCGCTCCGGCCGGGTCGTCCCGAAGTGCGCCTCTACCCGAAGCGGGCGGTGCTGCACGACCTGAAGGTGCCGGCGGCGGCGCTCGGCTACGATCTGCGCGGCACGGTGACGGGCCTCAAGACCTCGACGTTCACGCTGGGCGACCGGTCGTTCGACATCCGCGTTCGCTGCGACGAACGCGACGGCATCGACCAGTTCGACGCGCTGAACCTGCCGGGGCCCGACGGCAGCCCCATTCCTCTCACCGCGCTTGCCGAGCCGCGCCAGCGCCTTGCGCCGACGCAGATCCTGCGCTTCGAGAAGCGGCGTGAGGCGGCGATCTACGCGAACCCGGCGACGGGCAAGGGCAACTCGGTCGTCATCGGGCGCGCGGCCGAACTGGCCAAGGAGATGGTGCCGGACGGCTACGCGACCTCGTTCTCGGGCCTTGCCGAGCTCATGCAGGAGGCGACAGACGAATTCTCGCTCGCGATGGTCGTCGCGATCATCCTCACCTATCTCCTTCTCGCGGCGATTCTTGAGAGCTGGACGCAGCCGTTCATCATCCTGCTGACCGTTCCGTTCTCCTACCTGGGGCTGTTTGCCGCGCTGTGGCTGACGGGACAGACGGCGTCGATCTTCTCGCTTCTTGCGGGCATCATGCTCATCGGCGTCGTCGTGAACGCGGCGATTCTCCTCATCGACGAGGTCAACGTCCTGCGGCGGACGGAAGGCGTGACGGATTCGCGCACGCTGCTTTTGACGGCGGCCTCGCGCAAGTTCCGTCCGATCCTGATGTCCATGTTCGCCGCGCTCTTCGGCATGTTCCCGATGGCGTTCGGCACGGGGCTTGGCTCGGAGCTGCGCGCGGGCATCGGCATCGGCTCGGTCGGCGGCATCCTCGTCTCGTCCATCCTCTCGCTCTACTTCATCCCGGCATTCTACCTCGCCGTGAGCCGGAAGGGGAAGAAGGCGTAAGGGGTACAGGCAATACTATTGCCGCTTTAGAGCGCGGCGATTTCAGCGACGGGAAGGCCGGTGTATTTGGCAATGGTTTCCACGGCCATGCCATCGGCTTTCATCTGACGCGCGGTTTCGAGTTTACCTTCGCGCCGACCAGCTTCCCTGCCCTTTGACACCCCCTCTTCCAGTCCGGCCTTCAGTCCGGCTTTGTAGCTGCGTTCTGGCGCAGAGGCGAGGGTCTTGGCAACGCGCACGGCGTCCCAGAAGAGATCATACCCCATCAGCTGTTCCCGCGTGTAGGCCGATTCCTCGACGAGCCGCACGGCTTGGCGGATCTCGCTTGACTCCATCAATTCGTCCGGGACTCGTTCGGTCGTCTTGCCGATCTCCGTCAGGAAGCGAAGCCACAGCACCGCCATCTTGCGCTCAGCAATGCTCTGCGGCTTGAACTTCGGCAGTTCCACGAACACGATGTGGAAGCCCTCAATCAGCTTGTCCGTGTATTTCTCGTGGACAACCTTGTAATGGTGTATGAACTCCGGCACGTCCTTTTCAAAGACGGCATCAACGAGATTGAGCGAATAGACGGGGCGAAGCAACGAGAAGTCTTCCGCATGTTCCAGCTGATCCACGTACACCTTGGCGGAATTGAAGAGCGCCCTGTCCTTGAAATCCGCCGTCCAGCACATCTGCATCTCGACGATGAACTTGCGCCCGTCCCTGGTCTTGCAGAACACGTCGACGATGCTGTTCTTGCCAATGGACGTGCGCGGCACGCGCTCCGGCGACATGTATTCGATATCGGCAATCTCCTCTCCAGCCGGAAGCGGCAAGAGGGAGTTCAAGAGACTGGCAACGAGATTCGGGTGTTCTCCGAACACCTTCTTAAAGGTTAAATCCGCTTTGGGATCAAGGTATTTTGCCATGTCACTCTCCTTACTCACCTTTTCAGGGCATAGCACCCCCAACAAGGGAACGCGCGTAGTCTGCCATAATTCGTGGCGGAAGTCAATGGAGGTGCGTTTTCATCGGGCACACGTAGTCTCAGAACAGAGGAAAACCACCGAGGGTTGTCCCCACGCCATTTCACGAAATGAGAACTTGATGCGGAATTCTTTTCTGCCACTCCACTGACCAGATCACCCAACTCAAATCCTCGGTAATCCATGAAATCTAGTGCGCGACCCTCCCCCGCCACCGTTCTCACACGGAGCCACGAAGGCACGAAGCACATGAAGATTAGGGCTTCCAGGTCCCATGAATCTCAAGCAACAGCCCCAGGAGACGGGGGATGTCCGTCAACGCGGTCTCCCACATGATGTCAGGGCTCACTCCCGCGTAGTCGTGAATGATGCGTCAAAATCGGCCCGCGACACGGCGACAAGGCGTCCGATCTTCCGACAGGCCTCGATCATGTATCCAACGCAGCACTCGTCCCGATAGGCCATCATATAGCGACCATCTCCCCTCGAACGCGCCTCCCAAACGCATCTTCCTTCAGCGACTGCGTCGGGACGATGTCAACGGGGCGTCCCAAGAGAGCCTCCAACTCCATCTGCAGGTCTGCCAGACCGAAGAGCGTGGCCCCCGGCGCAAAGTCAATCAGGAAGTCGATGTCGCTCGTCGGCGTCTCCTCACGCCGCGCACACGAACCGAAGAGGCAAACCGACCGCCCGCGATGGCTTCTTGCCAGCCGTCGCACCTGTTCGCTTCGCTCCCGTATCTGGTCTATCACGCTCATTAGGCGGATTATACCAAAAATCCGGCCGCCACATCTCGCTGTCTCTTCCACGCTTCGCGCTTCAACCCACAACCAAACCCACCGACGTCCCGACCATGCCCTTGAGGCTGTTCCCATGTCCTTTCTGTCCCCCATGCCCTTTCACAAAATGAGAATCTGATGCGGAATTCTTTCGCCTACAGAGATCGTCCTGCCCTTCTAACCCAAAGGCAAATGGCCCCCTTGACATTGATTAGATATCTAACTATAATACGCCGCCATGAAACACGATGCTGTCATGATGATCGCCCGAATCCACGAGCAGGCCCAAAAGATGCTGCGCGGCGAGCTGACTGATGCCGGGCTCTCCGGCGTTGCGCCGTCGCACGGCGACGTGCTGGCCTGCCTGTTCGCTCGCGGCGCAGCGACGATGCAGGAACTGGCCGCGTTCGCCCACCGCACGAAGCCGACGACAACCGTCCTCGTCGACAAGCTCGAGGAACGCGGACTCGTCCGTCGCACGGCATCGCCCGACGACGCACGACGCACGGTCGTCACGCTGACGGCGGACGGCGCGCAGCTGCGCGGGGCGTTCGCCGCAATCTCACGACGCCTCGTCGCGCGCATCTACGGCGCGCTCGACCCCGCAGAGTCCGAGACGCTCGAACGGCTTCTGGCAAAGGTTCTGGCGAACCTTGAGGCAAAGGGAACACAAACCCACACAACGAAAGGAACAGGAAAATGAAGGAAATCAAGACAACGGCAGACCTCGCGAACGCGACGGCAATCGACTTCGGCCCGCTCGCGGAGATCAAGGACTACATCCTCGCGCTCGGCCCGGACGTGAAGATCCCCGGCAAGGTCTTCGGCGGCGCGGCCGTCAAGGCGGGTGGCGCGGACTTCTCGCTGCAGGTCTTCGCGCCCGGGACGGAGGGCGGCTTCTACCACACGCACAAGGAGCATGAGGAGCTCTACTTCTTCCTCTCCGGCAAAGGCGAATATCAGGTTGACGGCACAAACATTCCCGTCAAGGAGGGAACGGTCGTCCGCGTTTCGCCGGCCGGCAAACGCGCCGTGCGCAACACCGGAACGACGCCGCTCACGATGCTCTGCATCCAGTACAAGGCCGCCACGCCGGGCAGCGTCAACCCCTCCGACGGCACGATTCTCAACGACCCCGTCAAGTGGTGAGAGCGAGAGCTCTCACCACGGGGAACGTCTGTCCCCCATCCCGTCAGGTTCTGGTTCGGCAAAGCGCAGAATTGACGGTTCTACAGGGGGTGTGCTATACTGCGCGGAGTCGGGAGACAAGACCGATGGTTCAGAACGAGACCTAAATGAAGAAAGGAAACAAGATGAGAAAACTGCTCGCGTTCGGCGTCGCATGGTCTGTGTGCGCCGGATTCGCCGGAACGACAGCGGAAATCGTGACGTCGGCCGGGACAGTCGAAGTCGCGCTGGACGCGGCGAAAGCCCCGCTCACGGTGTCGAACTTCGTGGCGTATGCGATGAGCAGACACTACGACGGCACGGTCTTTCACCGCGTCATCAAGGGGTTCATGATCCAAGGCGGCGGCTTCACGAAGGAGATGGTGCAGAAGAAGACGCGCGCGCCAATTCGGAACGAGGCGACAAACGGACTCAAGAACCGCAAGTACACGATTGCGATGGCGCGGACGCAGATCGTCGACTCGGCGACGTCGCAGTTCTTCATCAACGTGAATGACAACGCCTTCCTCGACCACCGCGCGCCTAACCCGATGGGCTACGGCTACGCGGTCTTCGGCGCCGTGACGAAGGGCCAGGACGTCGTTGACAAGATCGCCGCCGTCGAAACGGGACATGTGGGCTACTTTGCCGATGTGCCGAAGACGCCAATCGTCATCGAGAAGGTGACGATCCGCGAGGACCCCGCCCCAACAGACAAAGCCCCCTAAGGCGGCCCCTAAGGCGACGGCTCCGTCTGCCCCACTTGCAGGCCGTTTCTTCGCGAAGCCGCTTACAGCGCCAAGCCCCGCCGCTCGCCGAATGCACCGCGTCCGGTCGCCTCCAGGCGGAAGACGAGTTCCTGCCCTTCGCTGACCGCGAACGGAAATGTCGCCTCCAGGAGTCCGGACGACTCAAACCGAGCGACACGCCGCGTCAACGGCAGGCGCGCGACCAGCCGCCCGTCCTTCGCGCGCACGGCGAGGGAGACGCCACCAGCCCCCGCCGCCGCCGGCAACCAGGCGGCCCAGCCCGTATTGCCGACTTCCGCGCAGACGCAGACCGACGCCCCCGTCCGTCGCACGTCCAGACGGTCGAACTCGCCGCGCAGGAAACGCTTCTCGCCCGTCGCCGAGTCGCTGTCTTCGCCCGCAAGGCGAACGCCCAGTCGCTGGCCCTTCGCCCGCGACGCGCGCCAGGCCGCCGCGCCCTCCTGCAAGGCCGCGCGCCAATAGCCGCCCGGATGCGCGTCCCGATCGAAGTCCATCCAGACCGTCGGCTCGTAGGGCCGCCGGGTGCGCGCATACAGCACGGCCGCCGTGCGGAAGACCTTCGCCAGCGGACGCTCCGCGCCCGTCGGCTCGACCATGCCATAGTCCGAGCATTCCGTGAAGCGGAAGCCACCAGGCCACCACCACGGCGTCATGCCCGCCGCCCCCGAAACCCACCCGGCGCGATAGAAACGCATCGCATAGCGCGCCGCCTTCTGCAGCTCGTCAGGCAACGTCGTCTGGGTGACGCGATCCCAGGCGTCATGGGAGAACTCCATCCACAGGACGGGCTTTCCCCCGCTGGCCGCCGCCGCAAAGCGCGTGACCCAGGCGATCACATCCTCGCCATGCGGCGTGTCCGTGACCATGTAGCCCTCCGGCGCAATGAAGTCCAGATGGCGCGCCAACCCGGTGAATGTGAAGTCATGCGGCACGGTATTGCCCTGCCGACAGCTGATGAGGTGGTTCGGATCGAGTTCCCGAATGAGCCGCCGCGCACGATTCCATTTCCGCGACGTGAAGTCGTCCATGAACTGACGATAGTCCGCAACGGCCTTGCGCCACGGCCCGTCCTGCATCAGATGCCGCTGATCCGGGCCGACCACGCCGCCCGTCGCGTCGCGCCACACGCGGAAGCCCCACGCCCGTTCGGCGGCGGCGACGTCGCCATACTCGTCCGCGATCCAGTCCGTCCAGTCCTTCGCCCGCGCCCCGCGCCGCTGCCCCTCGTCGAAGACCTTGAAGCCGTATTCCCACGCAATGTCATACGCAAAGACCGTCGCGTCGTTCGGAAGGCCGATCTCCCGCACCCGGCGACGCCACCCCGGCTCGCTGAAGCCCAGCGGGAAAAGCTCCCACATGAACAGGTTGACGCGCAGACCGTGTTGACGTGCGCGCCGCAGAAAGTCCGCGAGGTTGCGCGTCGAACCGAGAGCCGGCGCCTGGATCGCCACGAACGTGCCGCCCATCGCGGCGATGTGCGCGAGATCCTCATCGACGATTGCCGGATCATAGAAGTCGTCGTTCATCCAGGCGTCGCGGTAGTCCTCGGGGTTCAGCCCTGCGCTGTAGCGCGGCACGTAATTGACGCCAATCGGATGCCAGACGCGCCCCTCCGCCCAGAAGAGGCCGTTCGAGACCGTCACGAAACGCGACGGCAAATCGGCCTTGTCCGACATCACGGTCAAGTCCTGGTCAATCGTCTCGCCATTGCACGTCGTCCGAATCCGATAGACGCCCGGCCGCGCCGGCGCAACCCAGCTCCGTGACCAGGCATTCGTCCCGCCCGCGCGGATTTCCGACTCGCCGTGCCAGACGACCCGCCCGGCCGGATCCGTCACCTCCTGCCGGACGCGGCCACCGCCGGAGCCGCCGTGCCATTCGGCCCCAAGGGTCACCGCCTCGCCCGGCCAATAGGCGAGCTGGCGCGATCCGGCGGCAAAGAGCGTCGGCCCCGCCAGCAACGACTTCAGCCGCGCGACGGCTCGGTCGAGTGCCGCCGCGTCCAGCCGTTGCCGCTCGGACTTCCAGCCACTCGCCACAAACGCGCGCGACGGCGCGCCGACCGGACGTTCGAGAAACGTCCATTCGGGTTCACCCGTCCCGATGAGACGCCACCGCAGCCCACGGAACACGCCCTGCCCCGACGCACGTGGGACGGGCGTCCAGTACGTCCCCGCATCCGCCAGCTTCCAGTGCGGATCCAGCGCATCCTGAAACGGCAGACGCCTCCGCCGCGCCGGCTCGGGGTCGCGCGCCGAACCGAGCCCCCGCAGTTCGAAGTCCGCCGAACGCCCGGCCATGCGCGGCGTGTGGGGCGACAGGGCGAAGGCAATCTGGTCAACCGCTGCAAAGTCGGGACGCGCGCCCTGCGGACGGCCCGCAAAGTCCTCTGGATAGAGGGCGTAGGACGTCCACGCTGGCTCCAGACGAACCGTCGCGAACCAGCGTCCGCCCCGACCGTCCTTCAACTCGATCTGCACATCCGTGGCCGGCTCGGCCGCGCGCGCCTGGAAGCAGAGCGTGTCCGCACCTGGCGCAAAGACGCGCACCTTCGACGAGGTGAAGACGCTCCAGTCCTGCAGCGGACTGAACGAAAGGCGCAGGACGCCCCCCGTCTCCGTCAGTCGCCCCGTTGCCGCGCCTCGCTCACCATGCGCAAACGACCAACGGTCGACCTTTGGCAGCGGCGTCTCGACCATCGGCACGGGCGGACGCGGCGTCGGCGCGAACGGCATGCCCAGCACGAGGGCCGGACGCCCTCGGCGAATCCAGTCGAGCGTCGTGCGCCGAACGGCCTCCGTTGCCGTCGCGGCCCCGCCAACGGCCAGCGCGTCAAAATCGCCGGACGCCACGCCCTCGACGGCGACGGCATCAACGTCCGTGACCGAGAAGCCGCCCCGCACCAGCGCCGCGCGCACAGGCCCGCCCGAAGGCGCGGCGGCGTCCAGCAGCGCGACCTTCGGGCCGCCCGACGCCGCCAGCGCAACCAGGCCAGCCGAGACGAAGAACACCCCGTCAGTCCACGTCATAGAGCGGACACCCCTTCAGCCATTTCCGCACGTCCGCCAGCGCAAACGGCGGCTCGCCGCGCAGGTAGTGGTTGCGGAGATCGACGCCGTCCACGTTACCGTCGATCAGCACCGCCCCCTGCACGGGAAGCCCGCCCAACGGCAACGCACCAAGATCCAGCGTTGCGTTGGCGGGGATCTCGACGTCACGCGCCAGCAGGACGCGCCCCGTCTCGGCATCCACGTAGCGCACCGACCCCTTCGCCGGATGAAGCCGGTCGTTCACGAGCACGGCGTGGCGGTCGAGGTCACGGACGGCCGCCAGCACATCGCGCTGGACGCCGCGAATCGCGAAATACGCCATCTTGCGTCGGTTGTAGTAGTCGACGACCGCATCGGAAATCACCGGCCAGCCGTCGCGCAGATTCCACCAAAGCAGTCCGTTCGAGCGCCCGAACTTGTTCACGCGGTGGAACTCCACGAAATACTTGAGCGCCTCGGCCTGCACGATCTCGGACGCTTCGACATAGTCCTCAAGATCGTCGGGCAACGTGCCGAACACCCGCTCGACCGGATAGCGGATCATGTTGAGCCGATTCCAGAGAACGGGCTGGAACTTCTTGTCCATGAGCGGCGCCGTCGCCTTGAACCGCCACTCGTCCTTCCAGCTCGAACGGTCGGCGACGTCCCGCCATGGATAGACCGACTCCGCCGTGAACATCTCGCGGAGCGAGTCCACGCGCGGGCAGCCGTGGTAGCCCGTCTCGCTGACGAAGCGCGCGACCGAATTCGTGTAGAACGGCGCCTTGTAGTAGGAGCAGCCTCCCCACAGGTGCTTTTCGGACGGCTGGGCCAGCCCCGCCGCGACGGCCGGCGAGTAGTAGGGCGAACTCGGCAGATAGGGCCGCGTGACGTCGAACTCCATCAGCACGTCCGGGATGATCTCGCGCGACGGCTTGTCGCGGTTCGGGTCGGGCGCGAGCCGCTTGCCGACACGGGCCTGGTAGAACATGTCGACCTCGTTGTTGCCGCTCCAGATTGCAAGCGACGGATGGTTGCGGAGGCGCAAAACCGTCTCCAGGACTTCGCGGCGGAAGTTCGCGAGGAACGTCGGATTCTGAGGGAAGACCGCACACCCCATCATGAAGTCCTGCCAGACGAGAACGCCGTTCGCGTCGCACCAGTCGTAGAACCGGTCGCTCTCGTACACGCCGCCGCCCCAGACGCGAACCATGTTGCAGTTCAAGTCCGCCAGCATGTCGAGGACGGGCCCCATCAGCCGATCGTCGCGCCCATGGAACGCATCGACGGGAACCCAGTTCGTGCCCCGCATGAAGCAGGGCTCTCCATTGACCTTCACGAGAAACTGCCCCGGACTCTCCTTCGAGCGCCAGTCCTCCCGCACCAGCTCGATCGTGCGGATGCCGATCTTGCGCGCATCCGCCGCCAACACCACGCCTTCTGCATCCAAGAGTTCGATGCGCGCGTCGTAGAGCGCGCTCTCGCCGAAACCGCGCGGCCACCAGAGATCAGGCCGAGACAGCTTGAACGTGATGTAGTTCTGCGCAAAGTGGAAAGGGCGCGTCTCCTCGAAGGCAACCGTCCCATTGCGCGACAGCGTGTAGCGGACAGTCGCCCGCTCGATTCGCGACCACGGCGCACGAATCCGCGCATAGGCGTTCATCGCAGCCTCCCGCTTCTTCGGGTCGTAGTCCTTGACAATCCAGTTCACGCAGTCGATGCGCTCCGGACGGAGGACGTCCAGCGCAACCGATCGGCTGAGCCCCGCCGCGAAGACGCGCGGCAGGATGTCCCACCCGCCCATGTGAAACGCCTTGCGGAACGGCTCCGCATCGCCGCCACCGCCCGTAAAGTGCCCGAGCTGTCCAATCACCTCGTCGCGCGCCGCCAGCATCACGCTGCGGATTAGTACCTGCACGACGTTCTCCGCGCCAGACCGCACGGCCTTCGTGACGTCGAACCGGTGGGGGATGAACATGTTCTCGGCCTCGCCCACCTTCACGCCGTTGACGAAGACGTCCGCCAGCGTGTCGATCATTTCGAACCGCAGGGAAAAGCGCTCGCCAGGCTGAAGCGACGGCGCCGTGAACGTCTTCGTGTAAAGCCACTGGTAGCCCTCGTAGGGACGGAGCGCCCGCGCGTTGAGCCCCACTTCCGCCGGCGGCAGGACGCCCGCGCGCACGAGATCGAGTTCGCAGTTGCCCGGCACTTCGGCCGCGACCGTCTCGTACGCGACCGTGAGCGGCAACGTCCGGATCGGCGCATCGTCCGGCTGCGGAAAATAGTCGAGCCGCCACGCGCCGTCCAGCGACAGGCCGAATGCAGAGGCGGAGAGGAGTCCGCCGCACACGACGGACACGGCCCAACGGCGCCACGCGCCACGAGCAGGGTTTGCGTTCTTCATGGTTTCTTTCCTTTGCTTCACTGTCTTTCCCTTCCGAATCGTCTTGGCATCAGCGGACAATCAACAGCGCACCTCTCGGCACGGGCCCCAGCGCAAAGCGATGGCAACGGATGTTCAGCCAGTTGTCGTTGGCCGCCTTCTCAAGGCGAAGGACATTTGCCCCCGCGTGAAGAGCCGCCGCCGGGATGCGCCACGACGTCTCCGTCCCGACGACGACCTCGCGGTCGCCCACCGACACTCCGTTCACGGAAAGGGAGAGCACTTTCGCGGCCGTCCCCGACCAGTTGTCCGCCAGAAGCGAATACGTGGCCGAGCACGCACCGCCCACGCCCTCCGCCAGCGAAAAGACGATCTCGTCGAATCGGTTGTCGCCCATGCCGGAGAGGCCACGCTTGAAATGGGGCGTGTTGCCGTCCGTCAGGTGAAAGACGTTCGTGCCGTAGCCCTCGTACGTGAAGTAGTCATCCGCGCGCCCCGCCGCGCCGCCCAGCTGCCACGATCCGCCCAGTTCCAGCGCATCGACCACAAGTGGCTCCGCCGCCGTATCCGTTCGCACGAGTGAGATCGTGTTCGTGCCGGCGACGACCATGTTCTTGGGGACAAACCAGCCGACGGCATCGCCCGCGTCCGCCTCGATGCGCGTCAAGCTCTGCCCATTGAGCGACACGTCCGGCAACGGGCGTCCAGACGGACGTGCCGCAAAGCGAACGCGCAGATGCTGCGGAAGCCCCGCCGCCGCCGTGTCCGCCGTGAACGCCACATCGAGGCGCGTGTGCCCGCCTCCGTCTAGCGCCGGGTCCAGCCGCTGCCATTGGCCATCCGCGTGAACGGCGTTCGTCGTTGCGAGGAACTCGTCCGACGTCCCGTTCGGGACGCCGAGCCGCACAAGCCCCGGACGCGGCGCGCCGAACGCCTCCCGAATCTCGTCGTCGGAAAGCGCGCGCGTCCAGAACGCATACTGCTGAACGCAGCCACGAAAGCTCTTGAGGGCGTTGTTCTCGATGACGGCACTCGCCAACCCGTTCGTGAACGTGATCGGCGTGGACGACGCCTGCTCGCCGCCAAGGCAGAACCGACGGGCCTCCGGGAGGATGGCCGGCGTGTGCGGCGTCGCAACGTCGATCGACCAGAATCGCACGTGACGATTGGTCACGGCAACCGAACCGTCCTGCATGTCGCTCCACGTGTAGGCGAGCAGAACGTTCTGCCCGCGCACACGCACGGCGAGGTCAACCCAGGACCCTGGATAGATGTAGGGCGTCACCCAACCGCCCGCCTGGAAGTAAGTGTTTTCGGTTTTTGCGGACTGACCGCAGTAGAACATGAGCCGACGGGCACCGCCTAACCCGGCGGCGTCGCCATTCGCCTGCGAGAGCCCGATGGCGACGCCGCTCTTCTTGGCCCAATTGAAACCGATCTGCAGCAGCGTCGACTGATGCTTCCAGACGCGGCTGACGGGCTCGTCGTAGCGAAAGCGCAAGACGGCCGTGTAGGCCGTGCAGGTCGCCGCCGCGTCGTCGTCCGAAAGGAAGTCCGGCAACATGAGGAAGTTCGGCGTGACGGAGACGACGGGATACGTCGTGCCCTCGACCGTCACGAGTTCGTTCGTCTCCGCCGGATGCGGGAAGCCAAGGCACGGGAAGTCGAACAGGGTGGCATTGCGATACGGGCAGATGACGTCTTCCCGGACGATCGTCATTCTGTCCGAGGCCTCCGCGCCTGTGGCCAGCTTCGTTCCGTGAAACGAATGCGTGGCATCCGCGCCATGCCGAATCTCGCGCCACTCGCCCGTCTGGAAGACGCCGTCGCCATTTGCGTCCACCGCGCCGTTGAACCACGCGCGCGCATCGTCGAAGACGCCGCCCGTCGCACAGAACGTCAACCCCGAAACAGCCGCCATGAGAAAGCCCGCCCTTTTGATGCTCTGCATTCCGATGCCTCCTTGTTCGTCTCAGATGGATTGCAGGCCCGACCAATGAGCCCGCTAGAGCGCATTATACCAAAAGAAAGCAAAGCCGCAGAACCTGTAAATACAGGTTTCTGCGCGAGGGCACACCGCCGACGCACATCGCATCCACCTCAACCTTTCACCACCAACTTCAGACTGCTGCCGTCTCCAGGACTTGCGCGGCGCGCCAGCCGCCCCAGACCCAGAGGCGTCCCGGACGGATGTTGCGCACGACCTTCACGATGCGTCCGTGCCGATCCAGAAACGTCGCGTCAATCGCGAAGCGCATAAAGAGCGTGTGGATCGCGTTGCAACGCGGAATGAGCAGACCGCACCCCGGCGGAAGGCCCGTTCGCCCGATGAGGCCACGCAACCGCGCCGGCAAGGTCTCCGCAACCTCCGCGTCAATTCCGTGAATCGTGACGCGACGCATGGCGGGAGAAGACGAAGGCCCCGACGAGGGCCGTGAAAGGCGCGACCAGAACAAGCCCGAAGCTGCCGACGAGCGTCTTGACGAGTTCCGCCGAGACGAGCGTCGAATTGAGGAAGTCGAGCGGATCCGTCCCCTGCGCCGCGAAAACCATGAGCAGCGTCAGGTAGCCGCCCGAATAGGCGAGCAGGAGCGTCGTCGTCATCGTCCCGACGACACTGCGCCCAATGCGCACGCCACTGCGGAACAGCTCGCCGCCCGGCAAGTCCGGACGATGACGCGCCAGCTCGGCGAGTCCGGCAGCGATGTCCATCGCCAAGTCCATCACCGCGCCCGACGAGGCGAGGATCACCGCGCCCACGAAGACGTCCGCCAGGTCGAGATCCGTATAGCCCGAATAGAGCAGCGTCTGGACGAACGGCAATGTCGCGCCGTTGACATGCATGAGCGCCGTGACAAGCGACGCGAGAAGAAGCGAGGCGCCCACGCCCAGAAGCGCGCCCAGAAGCGCCGCCAGCCCCGTGCGCGTCCAGCCGGCGACGAGATACATGATGACGGCCGTCAGGAGCGCGACGACCGCAAAGGACGTGGCGGCGGCATTCCAGCCCGCGAGGCACAGCGGCACGAGCAGTTTCCAGACGGCGAGACAGCTGAAGACGAAGCTGAAGAGGGCCTTTGCACCCGTCCAGCCGCCAAACGCGCAGAGGAGCGCGGCGAAGCCGCCGAACAGGAGCGCCCCCCAGCCCAGCCGCCAGTGGTCGCGCGCCACGAGCGGCTCGTCGCCGAGGACGACGAGCGCCGTGTCGCCGACCGCGAACTTCTTGTCGAGCTCAAGCTGCGCGCGCAGCTCGTTGTGCGCACGCTTCACCGAGCCGTCCGCCAGCCGCACCTTGAGCCGCTGCGTGCCGAACTCGATGAGCCCGTGGAGCTGGACGTCGGAATCGTCCGTCTCGACGACCGTGGCCCGCGCCGTCTCCCCCGCCGGCGCCGCGAGCCGACGCGAGCCCGGCAGACACGCCAGGACGACGCAGACGAGCGCGAGAACGGCGATCGGCAGCGCCTTCTTCACTGCACGAGGTCTTTGAGCGTCTTCGCGAGATCCGTGTTGTCGATGAAGCCGACGAACCGCTCCGCCCCGCGCCCCTGCGCCGTCGTGAGGACGGGGAGCGCCGTATGCGCGCCGCTCGTCCAGCCAATGCCGCACTTGTGCGAGAAGAGCGCCTTCACCGCCGTCGGCAAATGCGCGATCTTCTTCGCGTCATACGCCTCGTTCTCCTTCTTGCCCTCGCGCGCCAGCCGCAGGTCGTGGGCAAAGGCCGACTCAAGCTCCTTCAGCTCCTCCGCCGTCACCGCCATCGGGTTGCGCGTCACGTCCGCCGTCGTAAAGTCGAGGCCGAAGTTCGCGGACAGGAATGGCTTGAGCGCCGCGAAATCGACGGGGCGCGTCGCGCGGATGTGCGCGACAAGCGCGTCGGCGGAACACTTCTGGTTCACGAGGCGATCCATGTAGAACGCATAGCCCGTCGCCGCAAAGCCCATCGTCATGCCGCCCGTCTCGTGGTCGCCCGTGACGACGACAAGCGTCTCCGGGTGCGCCGCCTGGAATGCGAGCGCGACCTTCACCGCGTCATCGAGCGCAAGGACGTCCCGCAGGTTCGTCGCCGCGTCGTTCGCGTGCCCGGCCCAGTCGATTCGCCCGCCCTCGACCATCATGAAGAAGCCGTCGGGGTCGGGCGAGAGAAGCTCGATGCCCTTCGCCGTCAGCTCCGCCAGCGTCGGCACGCCCGCCCAGGCGTCCGCATCGATCGCGTACGGCATCGCGGCCTCGCACGCGATGTACCAGACCTTGCCGCCGCCCGGCTTCAGCGCGTCAAACGCCGCGCGGTCGCCGCGCACAAGCGTGTAGCCCGCGTCCTTCGCGAGCGCATAGACGTCGCCCCGATAGCCCGGCGCCTCCCGGTCGTCGTGCTGCGAGAGTCCGCCGCCCGCGAAGTAGTCGAAGCCCGACGCGAGCAGGTCGAGGCCAAGGCCATAGCCTTCGCCGCGTCCCTTGCGGTGGCCGTAGAAGCCCGCCGGCGTCGCGTGGTTGATCGTGACGGTCGTCACGATGCCGACGGCCTTGCCGTGGCGCTGCGCGACGGCCGCGACGGATTCAAGCGGCGCGCCCTTCGCATCGATGCCCACGGCGCCGTTCAGGGTCTTCGCACCGCAGGCGATGGCCGTCGCCGCCGCCGCCGAGTCCGTGACGAGCGAGTTCGCCGAGCAGGTGCGCGTCGTCGCCTGGAACGGCAGCGCGTTCATCGCGAGATTGCCGCGCCCGCTCTTGAGCGAGAACTCGTTCGCCGTCATCCGCTGCGGCGTGGACATTCCGTCGCCGATGAAGAGAAAGACGTATTTCGGACGCGCCCCGACCGCTGGGGCCTCGGCCCACGCGACGGCGGCGGACAGCAGGCAGGCAACGACGGCACACAGGCGAACCAAGGCCGACAGTTCCATTTTCATCTTGATCATTCTGACCTTCCTTTCTTTTCCCTCGTTCCGAGAGCAACCAACGTCATCAGTACACGAACAGCATCTCGCGGTATTTCGGGAGCGGCCAGCGCGCGTCGTCGACCAGCCCCTCCAGGCGATCGACCGTCTTGCGGAGGTCGTCCATCGCCGTCGCCTGCGCGGCGGCGTCCTCGCGGGCGAGCGCCTTCTCCAGCCGGTCGCACTTGACGTGCAGGTCGTCAAGGCCCGCGCCCAGCTTGAGCGAGAGGGCCGTCAGGCCCCGAATGCCGGTCTTGAGGCCGTCCGCCTTCGCCTGCCCAAGCGCCGTCGCGAGCCGCGAAAACTCGTCCGCCACGACGGGCCGCACCATCGACCGCGCGATTTCGAGGGCGACGCCCGCCTCGATGCGGATGCGCCGCGCGTAGTCCTCGCGCCCGATCTCCAGGCGCGCGCGCATCTCCGTCGCGGAGAGGACGCCGTACGCCTCGAACAGCGCGACGTTGGCGCGATCCGCAAGCGGCGCGAGGGCGGCCGGCGTGTCCCGGAGATTCGGGAGCCCGCGCGCGGCGGCCTCCTTCGGCCAGTCCGCCGAATAGCCGTCGCCCGAGAAGACGACGCGACGATGCGCCTTCACGAGCCGCTGGAGAAGCTTCTGCAGGTTCGCGTGGAAGTCGCCGCCCGTCATCGCCGCGAGCTTGTCGCAGAGGGCGTCGATCGACTCGGCGACGATCGTGTTGAGGACGGTCTGGCTGTATGCGCAGTTCTGCGACGAGCCGGGCGCGCGGAACTCGAACTTGTTGCCCGTGAAGGCGAAGGGCGACGTGCGGTTGCGGTCGGTCGTGTCGCGCGGCAGCGGCGGCAGCGTGTCGACGCCGATGCGCAGGCTGGGCTTGGGATTGCCGCGCGCGGCCGACTTCGTGCCGCGCTCGATCGCGTCCAGGACGGCGTTGAGCTCGTCGCCGAGGAAGACCGAGATGATCGCCGGCGGCGCCTCGTTTGCGCCGAGCCGGTGGTCGTTCCCCGCGCCGGCCGTCGTCGTGCGCAGAATGTCCGCATGCCGGTCGATCGCGCGGATGACGGCGACGAGGACGGCGAGGAAGATCGCGTTCTCGCGCGGGTCGTCGCCCGGCGTGAGGAGGTTGCGCCCGCCGTAGGCGACAGACCAGTTGCAGTGCTTGCCCGAGCCGTTGACGCCCGCGAAGGGCTTCTCGTGCAGGAGGCAGACGAGGTCGTTCTTCTCCGCCGTCTGGCGCAAGACCTCCATGATTATCATGTTGTGGTCAACGGCGAGGTTCTGCTCCTCGAACGTCGGCGCGAGCTCGAACTGCGCGGGCGCGACCTCGTTGTGGCGCGTCTTCGCCGGAATGCCGAGCTGCCAGAGCCGCTCCTCGACCTCGGCCATGAACTTGAGGACACGCGGACGGATCGCGCCGAAGTAGTGGTCATCGAGCTGCTGGTGCTTCGCCGGCGGCGCGCCGAAGACGGTGCGGCCCGCCTGCAGGAGGTCGGGGCGCTTCAGGTAGAAGCGGCGGTCGATGAGGAAGTACTCCTGCTCCGCGCCGAGCGTGACGGAGACGTGCGCCTTCTTCTGCCCGAACGCCTTCATCAGCCGCTCGACCGACCGCGAGAGGGCCTGGATCGAGCGCAGGAGCGGCGTCTTCATGTCGAGCGTGTCGCCCGTGAACGAGCAGAACGCCGTCGGAATGCAGAGCGTCGCACCGTGCGCGTGGCGCTTGAGGAACGCCGGCGACGTCGGGTCCCACGCCGTGTAGCCGCGCGCCTCGAACGTCGAGCGCAGGCCGCCCGACGGGAACGAGGAGGCGTCCGCCTCGCCGCCGATCAGGTTCTTGCCGGAGAACTTGAGCACGGCCTGCGCCGGCCCGGTCGGTTCCAAGAAGGCGTCGTGCTTCTCGGCCGTGCCGCCGGTGAGCGGCTGGAACCAGTGCGTGAAGTGCGTCGCGCCATGGACGAGCGCCCAGTTCTTCATGCCGTCGGCGACCGCGTCCGCGATCGTCGGGTCGAGGGGCTTCGCGTCGCGCATCGTCGCCAGGAGCTTCGCCGCGACGGGCTTGGGCAGATGGCGGCGGATCGCCTTCTCGGAAAAGACGTCCGCGCCATAGTTCGTGAGGTCAGTGTCCATCATATCCGCGACATTATACCATATCCTTCTCGCCGGGAAGGCACGCCCCCACAGTCACTTCACGACGTCGCGCAGCTGCAGGAGGAATGCCGCGAGCGAGGCGTCGTCCGCCCGCGCGGCGTTCACCGTCACCATCGCCCAGCGGTCGATGCGCGCGCGGAAGCTGCGGTCAAAGACGTCGCGGAGGATGCGACGGACATGCGACGACGTGCGAAAGCCGTCCTGGTTGAAGAACGTGTAGGCGAAGCCGAGCGGCGGCAGCGTGCCGCGCGCGAGCGTGACGGCGTGCCAGGCGACGCCGCCCGCGTCCAGGCTGCGCGGATTCATCATCTGAAAGCCCTGCGACGGCAGGCAGAGCTCGGGCCGGTGAATCGAGCTTTTCGACTTGCCGCCGATCACGAGCGAAACCTGGTACCACGTGCCGTCCGGCGCCGTGTAGAGCCGCTTGTCGAACTGCGTGTCGGCCGGCAGGATCGTCCGCTCCGACTCCGATGGCTCCAGCGGCTCGGACGTGAAGCCCGCGATGTCGCCGAGCCGGGCGGACGGCGCCTCGCAGAGGACGGGATCGCTGCTCCTGCCCTGCCAGACCATCGCAGTGACGACGAGCAGCGTCGCGAGAACGGGAATCACGTGCGCGCGCATCGCTCGACCCCTTTCGTGATGAGTCCGCCGCAGGCGACCATGAGGAAGATCGCGCTCAGGAAGACGACGTAGCCGGAATAGTCGTGGTAGAAGCCCGTCGCGAAATCAGGCGAACACGTCGCCGCCACGCCGACGATGGTGAAGACGCGCAGGACGTTTCCGAGAATCGCCAGCGGAATCGACAGTGCGAAGAGAAGCCCCCGCCGCAGCCAGGTCGGCTGCGTGAAGTAGGCGTAGCCCGCCGTGAGGGCCATCATCGCGAAGAGCGAGCGCATGCCGCTGCACGGCGCGGCAACGTCAATCGCGAACGAGCCGGTCGAGGACGCGAGCATCGTCCCCTGCCGGATGACGTCAACCCCCAGGCCGTGCAGGACGCCATACGCGGCCGACACCGCGAAGAGCCGCAGATGGATCGTGATGACGTCCAGGAACGTGTGAAGCGGAATGCAGAAGAGGAGGAAGAGGAACGGAAAGAGCGTCCGCTTCATCGTCTTCGCGCCGAAGAGCGCGAGGGTCAGCGCGACGAGCAGCCCCGCGAAGCCGACGATCTCGAAACGCACCTGCAATCCGCGCGCGCCGACATAGCCGATGAGCAGGAACGGCACGGCCAGCAAAAGCCCCCACGCGGACGGCGCGCCAAACGACGCGGCAATCTCCTTCCGCTCGCGCCAGAGGACGTAAAGCGAGAAGAGCGGCACGTACCAGCCGTAGGAAAGATCCTCCTGCGGTGTGCAGAAGACGCCCGGCGCATGCTCCAGGAGCAGGAGGCGATAGCCCCACAGCATCGACAGGAACGACGCGGCGAAAAGCGCCAGCCGGAACGGAACGCCGCCTGCGCGCATCGCGTCAGCCGAGCTGGTCGAGGAAGCGGACGTCATTCTCGTAGAGCCAGCGGATGTCGGGGATGCCGTACTTGATCATCGCGATGCGCTCGACGCCGAAGCCGAAGGCGTAGCCCGAGACCTGTTCGGGATCCCAGCCGACGTGCTGGAAGACGCGCGGATCGACCATACCCGCGCCGGCGACCTCGATCCAGCCCGACTGCTTGCAGACGTTGCAGCCCTTGCCTTTGCAGACGTGGCAGGAGAAGTCGACTTCGACGGACGGCTCGGTAAACGGGAAGAAGTGGGGACGGAAGCGAACGGTCACGCTGTCGCCCATCATCTCCTTCGCGAAATAGGCGAGCACGCTCTTGAGGTCGGCGAGCGAGACGGGCTTCGTCGCCGTCTCGTCGACGTACAGGCCCTCGATCTGGTGGAAGTTCGCCGAATGCGTCGCGTCCGTCGTGTCGCGGCGGAACGTGCGGCCGGGGCAGATGACGCGCACGGGCGGCTTGTTCGCCATCATCGTGCGAATCTGCACAGGCGAAGTCTGCGTCCGCAGCAGGCAGTCGTCGTTGAACCAGAACGTGTCCGTCCGATCCTGCGAGGGATGGTGCGGCGGCGTGTTGAGCGCCGTGAAGTTGTTGAAGCGGTTCTCGAGCTCCGGGCCGTCGGCGACCGTGAAGCCGAGCCGGCCGAAGATGCGCGCCGTCTCCTCGATGACGCGCGAGAGCGGATGCTTGACGCCCAGGCCGAACCAGCGGCCGGGGAGCGTGAGGTCGGCCGCGACGGCCTTCTCGCCCGCCGCGCCCGCACCGCTCTTCTGCAATGCGGCCTCGACCTCGGCCTTCCACGCCTGAATCGCCTTGCCGAACGCGGGGCGCTCCTCCTTCGGGACGTCCTTCATCGCCTTGATGAGCGCGGGGATGGAGCCGTTCCGGCCCACGTACTTCACGCGCAGGGCCTCAACCGCCGCCGCATCGGCCGCCGCCGCGATTTCCTTCAGGCTTTCGGCCTTCGCCGTTTCGAGATCCGCAAGAGTCATGTCTTCTCCTCAGAAAATTTCCGCCTATTATACCAAAAAGCGTCCGCCCGCTCAGAGCGCGGAGCCCGGAAAGAACGTGCCGGTCGCCCGCCCCTCGAAGAGCGTGGGGAACACCGTCTTGCGGCCGTTCGCAATGTACGTGTCAATGCCGGCCGCGACCGCCGCCTTCACCGCCTTGAGCTTCGAGTCCATGCCGCCCTTCGAGAGCTTGCCCTTTTCGCCCGCACGCACAAGGCGCATCACGTTGCGGAAGCTGTCCACCTCCGGGATGCGGCGCCCCGTCGCGTCCAGAAGGCCGTCCACCGTCGTCAGGAGCACGAGCGCGTCCGCCTTCATCAGCTTCGCGATGAGGAACGACAGCCAGTCGTTGTCGCCGAAGGTCTGCCCCTTGAGCTCCTCGTCCGCCACGACATCGTTCTCGTTGATGATCGGCACGATTCCGGCCTTGACGAGATGGTCGAGCGACTTCTTCACGTTCTGGCTGCGCCGACGGTCCTCGAAGTCGTAGTGCGTGAGGAGAACCTGCCCGATCTTCACGCCGGCCTCGCCGAAGAGGCGCTCGTACTCGCCGATGAACCGCGCCTGCCCGACCGCCGCGCACATCTGCACGTCATTGACGTCCGTCGGGCGCGCCTTCAGCCCCAGGGCCTCGACCCCGGCGGCCACGGCGCCGGACGAAACGAAGAAGACCTCGTCCCCCGCCTTGCGGAGCCGGCAGAGCTGCGCCACGAGACGGCGCAGCGCCGCGTAGTCCGGACGGCCGCTCCGCGCGGCAATGGCGTGTGTTCCGACCTTGACGACAAGTTTCATGGCCGATTCCGCCCGTTATTTCTTCTTCAGCGCCGGATTGACGGGCGTCGTCTTCACGAGCTCGACGATCTTCTGCGTGACCTCGGGGTTGGCCTTGAGGTAGTCGATCGTCGCGAGCGAGCCCTGCGCGAGCTGCGCGTCGCCGAAGGAGAGCCAGCTGCCGCGCTTCTCGACGATGCCGCGGTTGAGCGCCGCGTCGAGGACGCTGCCTTCGTAGGAGATGCCGCAGGTGTAGAGGATGTCGAACTCGGCCTCGGTGAACGGCGGCGCGACCTTGTTCTTGACGACCTTCACGCGCGTGCGGTTGCCGACGACCTGCCCCGCCGTGTTCTTGATCGCGCCGATGCGCTGGACCTGCAGACGGCACGAGGCATAGAACTTGAGCGCCTTGCCGCCGGGCGTCGTCTCGGGGTTGCCGAACATGACGCCGATCTTCTCGCGCACCTGGTTCGTGAAGATGATGAGCGTCTTCGTCTGCGCGACGACGGCCGTGAGCTTGCGCATCGCCTGCGACATGAGGCGCGCCTGAAGGCCCATGTGGCTGTCGCCCATGTTGCCGTCGATCTCCGCCTGCGGCGTGAGCGCGGCGACCGAGTCGACGACGATCACGTCGAGCGCGCCCGACTTCGCGAGCTGCTCGCAGATCGTCAGCGCCTCCTCGCCGGAATTCGGCTGGGCGACGATGAGGTTGTCGAGATCGACGCCGATCTTCTTCGCGTACGTCGGGTCGAGCGCGTGCTCCGCGTCAATGAACGCCGCCGTGCCGCCCGCCTTCTGCGCGTTCGCGACGACGTGCAGCGTGAGCGTCGTCTTGCCGGACGACTCCTGTCCGTAGCACTCGACGATGCGCCCGCGCGGAAGCCCGCCGACACCCAGCGCGAGGTCGAGCGAGAGCGCGCCCGTCGAGATGACGGGAATCTCCTCGATCTCGCGGTCGCCGAGTCGCATGATCGACATCTCGCCGAACTCCTTGCGGATCTGGCTCATGACCGCGTCCAGCGCGGTGTTGCCCGTCGTCTTCTTCGTTTCTGCCTTCTTCTCTGCCATGATCAGAACCTTTCAAGTAAATGTTGTTTCAAGTAGACGTTTATTGTTTCAAGTAGACGTTGTTTCCCGGTGTTTCAAGTTGGCGTTGTTTCCCGGTGTTTCAAGTTGGCGTTGTTTTCAGGCGAATGCTTGTCACCCTTATTCTTGGCACTCTTATTTGTTCTTGTCCTTGGCACTCTTATTTGGGATTTCAAATCTCAGATTTCATCTCTGATCGACCATTCGCTTCAGTTGATCATTCGGCCATCCGACCATTTGACCATCCAATTCATTCGATTATTCGAACATTCGACCATGCGATTATTTTCAGACTTTTCGACCATCCAATTCATTCGACCATTCGACCATTCGAACATTCGAACATTCGATTATTTCCCATCCACCGATTATTTCCCAACCTCGCCTTCCTTGGCCTCGGCCTTCCAGAAGCGCGCGCCGCTGGACGTCGTGACGTTCGTCGTCCACGCGCCCTCGGCCGTGGCCTGCTCCCACGCGCCGGTCGTGACGAAGCCCTTCGTCAAGTCGTCCGTCGCAAGGAGGCGATACCAGCACCACGGCACGCGATTCGTCACCGTGAGCGTCCACTCCGTCTCGGACACGCGCGTGATCGCCTGGAACGCGATCGGCGTCGGGACATTCGTCGTCGCCCCCGGCGCCGGCGGATCCGGCGGATCGACCTTTTCGAGGATGGTCAACGTCGCCGTCATCGCCGGAATCGGCTCGTAGTTCTCGGCATCGCCCGCAAACGTTGCCGTCACCGGGTAGACGCCCGGCTCCGTCTGCCCGTTGCCCGTGTACGACACCGACACGCCCGTCGGCAGTTTGCCCGCAATCTCCAGCGACCACGGCTTACCGTTGTACGTGACCGTCTTGTCCGCAAACGCGACGCCACTCATGTCATAGACGGCTTTCGTGATTTTCCACACGAACGTCTTCGTCTTCTCCGTCGTGCCATCGGCCCAGGCGAAACCCGTCTTCACGGTCGCCCTCGCCGTGTACGCGTCGCCGACCTTGGTCTGCGGCTCGCAGACAACGGCAAAGCCATGCCCCGCCAAGACGCACGTCTTCGGCGTTCCGTCATAGACAAACGACAGGACGGATTGCCCGACATCGACCACCGCCGCGAGCGTTGCACCGCCCGGCGTCAGTTCGTAGTCCACGCCCTCGACCGTGACCGTTCCGTCCGCGCCGAGCGCGTCGCTCCAGACGAGCAGCCGCTTGTCTCCGCCCGAAACGGCGAGACCGACGTCGCCCGTCACATCGTGCGTGAAGGCGTGCGCCGAATCGGCGACCTGCGCCGCCGTGCCGCTGAAGTTCGTCGCAACCTCGCCGAAGACAAAGACCTTCGACGAAACCGTCATGCCCGGCGTGTAGCCGACATGCCCCGTCAACGGCGAAACGAGCAGGATCCGGCAGTTGGCCGCGACATACAGGTTGTTCGGCGCACCCGCTTCCGACACGTTGTTCGTCGCCGTGAAATCGCCGCCGATTTCGGCCGTCGATTCGTTGCCGACATAGACGCCGCCATAGCTGGACACGCACTCCGCAATTTCGCCGCCGAGCAGGCGAAGATGGCTTTGGACATCCGCCGCCACCGCACCGCCGCAGGCGTAGTTGGCACCTGTGCTCCGGCAATTGCGGATCGCCGCGCCCGACAGCATCGTCATCGTGCCGCCGTTTACAACCGTAATCGCACCACCCACGCGCGTCGCGCCGCTCGCGATGTCGCGGATGCACGCGCCGTCGGCGAGCGTCAACGCGCCCCCCGCCGTCACCTCAAAGGCCGGGCCCGTGCCACCCCAGACCGTCACGTTCGCGAGCGTCAGCGCGCCTCCCGCCGTCACGACAAACTTTCCGATACGCGAGCCGATACGCGAGACGGCAAACGGCCCGCCGGCGCCGCTCGTGAGCGTGACGGCGTTCGTCACCGTGACGTCACCCTGAAGACAAGCATCGTCCCGCAGGATCTCGACCGTCGCGTTGCCCGTGAGGACGCCAAAGGCATCTTCCAGCGAGCCATACCATTCGGATGCGCCATTCGTCGTGACGCGCGCCACGGCCACCGACGGGTCTACCGGGCGAATGCTGCCATCGTCTTCCTCCCAGACGATGGCCGAGTAGGCGTCGTTCGGAACGGCCTTCAGCATCTCGTTCTTGTCAGACGTCAGCGCGGCGCAGGAGCGCAAAATCTGCGCACGATCGGCAAACCCCTCGTCAACCGTCAGGAACGTGGCCCCGGCATTCCCCAACGACGACGCGCACCACACACCGACCGCGCTGCCCGTCTCCAACGGCCCGGCGAGAATGAATTGATCCGCACCCGACGCGAAGTAGAGGTTATCAGCCAGCGTATTGTTTAGGCCCTTGTACTCGACACTGTCCTGAATCGTCAGATAACCCGAGAGTCGCACAGTCGCGCCCTTGCCCACATACACGCCACCGCCCTGTTTCCGCACACGGCCATTCGTGATGGTCACACGATTCTGAAGGACGAGCTCGCACTCCGTGCCTTTCAGGTAAATTGCGCCGCCGCACGAGTTTTGCGTGTCGTTCGCGCATCCGTCGAAGATGACCGCACCGTCCGGCGAACCGACCGTCGCCGTGCCGGCGAGGACTGTCACGGCACCCGAATGCGTCTTCGTTCCCGAAATGTCACGGAGCTCCGTGCCACCCTGGAGCGTCAGCGCACCGCCATTGACCTTGAAGAGCGAGTCGCCCCTGTAGCCCTTGAACACGAGATCCTTCACCGTCAACGACGCGCCCGTGCCGACATCGAAGCCCGCGTCCGCGCCAAACGTGTCGATCGTGACCCCGGCCCTCTCGCCGCGCAAGGTCAGCGCGCCGGCAACCGCGAGCCGATTCGTCAATTCCAGCCCCGCGATGTCGCGCACGACGATTTCGCACGCCGCGCCAATCTGTCCCGCCGCCTGCTGGTTCCGGTATTTCTCAAGGACGCGATCCAGCCGCGCCGCCGCGTTCGTCGCGCCGGACGCATCCACGAAATAGGCCGCCGCCTCGCTGACCGGCACGGGAACCTCGCCCCACGTCAGGCGAATCGTGCCCCCGTCCTCGACGGCCATGCCACGCGTCTCGCCGTGCAGGTCGCGCGCGTTGGCGATTCGCGCCGCGCAGTTCGATGCGGTCAGGAAATCGCAGAGTGCCGTGCCGAAGACACCGCCGACGTCCGGCGCCGCCGCGCAGTCAAGCGTGAAGCCATGCGCCAGCTCGCCCGCGAGGACAAGGCCGTTCGACGCCGCCGTCGACACGGCGGCCAGCGACGCGGGCACGCCGAAATCGACGCCGGACGCGACGACGAGCTGCCCGCCGTCGGCGACCGTCACGGCCGTCGAGGACTGGGCCGCAAACGTCACGTTGGAAAGCGCAAGCGTTCCGCCCGCCGCCACGGCCAGCGCGGCGTTGCCGCTGCGCGTGACCGCCGCCGCATCCGCAACCCCCACCGCCGTCAAGGCGCAGGGGAAATCGAGGGTCGCCGTCGCATTCAGCACAATCGAATCCAAGAGTTCGATCGCCACGCCCGGGACGCCCGGCTGGGCCGCGAAGGCCTTGGCCGCCGCCAGCGCCTTGTCCAGCGTCGCATAGACGTTCGTGACCGCGCCGAGGACAATGCGCGCACGCGGCGCCGTCAGCGTCACGTCCGTGCCCCAGACGTTGCCGACAGACGTGACCGTCGGCACGTCTTTGTACTCTTCGCGCCAGCTGCCGTTGACGATCCAGCCCGAATAGGTCACCTTTGCCGTCGATGTCGCCGCGACCGTCACCTGCCGCGTCTCGACCGGGCAACCCGCCGCCGCAACGACGACCTCATACGATCCTGACGGCAGACGCACGCCCCAGACGCCGTTCGCGTCCGTCTGCGTGTCCGCCACCACTGCGCCAGCCGTCAAGACACGCACCGAGACACCCGGCACGGCGTTCCCCGCGTCGTCCGTCACGCGCCCGGACAGCGTCGCATTCCCCTCGTCCGCCGTCGGGAAGATGTTGAAGACGAGATCGTCGAAGACGGTGAAGTTGTAGAAGCCCGCATCGATGTCCGGCAAGTTGTACCAGAAGTCGCATGACCCCGACCAGCCCATGTTGAGATGGACGTAGGGCACGCCGTCGTTGTAGCCGTAGCCGTCGCCGACGATCGCGTGCCCGCCGTCGCCGCTGATGCCCATCACCACGGGATAGCCCGCGTCGAAGTTCGAGAACATCGCCCGCTTCATCACGCCCGCGTTCGCCGACACATCCTTGTCCGCCGTGTAGTACGCCGCGTTCGCGTAGCCGAAGACTTCCATGAGCGCCTTCGCGACGTTGAGCAGAAACGAGCCGCTGCCGCCTTTCGACGCGAGGTCGTAGCTCATGTACACGGAAATGCCGGCGTCGGACGTCAGCTTGCCGATCGCCTCGCACTGCGCGTCCGTGATGCCGGCCGTCGGTTCAAGCGGCATGCTCGCCCAGTCGTAGACGCCCGCCTGCGTCGTGAGGTTCGTCACGGCCGCCGGATTGCCGCGCGACGCGGCCTCGACGTAGCAGCGGCGCGTCACGGGCGAACGCGCGGCCGTCGGGTATTCGTGGTAGCGCATGACCTGCGCCATCGCCGTCGCGACGCAGCCGCAGACGGCGCGCGCGCCGTCCGAAAGAACCGGCGTGTACCGGTTGTAGCAGTCCTTGCCGCCGACAGCGCCCTGATTCCACGCCGACTGCACGAGCGGCCCCGCGCGCAGGTCGCCGGGCGTGAGGACATGCGCGCGGGCGGGCTGACGGACAGTCGGGTCGTCGAGCGCCGCGCCCTCGGCCAGCAGGGCCGCCCACTGGCGTGAGGCCGCCGAGCCCGACGCCGACGCGGCGACGGACGCGCCCCCGGACACGGACGCCGTCACCGCCTGTTTCACCGCCGCGCCCCGCGCACGGGCATCGCGGCAGAGAAGCGCCCAGAGCGGACTCTTCGGATCGATCTGCGAATAGTCCGCATCGTCGGACGTAAACGCGATGACGGGCGCAAGTTCGGTGTCGGACGAGAGGAAGACCGCGCCGCCGCCGCGCATCTGGACGGCATGGACTTTCGCGCCGCTCGGCAGCGTCTGCGTCGTCGCGCGTTCCACGACGTCGCCCAGACGCGCACCCAGCGTGCCGCCACGGAACACCCACGCGCGCGCCGCGCGCGCGGCTTCATCCACAGAAACGGGCACGGCCTGCGCCTGAAAGGCAAGCGCAAGCAACGCCATGAAGATGGCTTGTCGCTTCATGAATCTCTCCTCTTGATCAAATTAGCTGAATTATACCAAAAACTGGCCTTCCCGTGGCAACACAAGCCCCCTCCCGTCAACGATTCCAAATCTGGTGCGGAAGTCCTCGTCCGGCCCCGAAGCGGACACGTTCGACAGGAAGCCAGGCCGCCCCGCACACGCCACGTTGCGCTCCGTCAGATGCCAGACGCCGCTCGGCGCGCGCTTCGCCGCGCCGTCGAACTTCGCCTGGCCGCGCGCGCGCGAACCGGCACGCCCGCCAACCCGACAATGCCACACGCAATGGCGACGATTTTCAAATAGGGCCTCTTCGTCCTTGTTTCCTGTTTGGCCGTCTGGCCATCTGGAGACCATTGTAGCAGATTTTTCGCAAACGCGAAAGGTATCCTTTTGGATACCTCCCACGTCGCGAGTCAATTCTCCTGCGGCACGGCATACGTGCCAGTCGGAGCTAGTGGAGGAACGGGTTGTCGCGGCGCTCGTCGCCGATTGTCGTGAAAGGCCCATGGCCAGGGATGACGCGCGTCTCGTCCGGGAGGGCCGTCAGTTTCGCGAGGGACGCGCGAAGCGTCGCCATGTCCCCGCCGGGGAAATCCGTCCGTCCAACGGAGCCCGCAAAGAGCGTGTCGCCCGACAGCAGCAGACGTTCCTTCGGGAAGAGGTAGCAGACGCCGCCGGGCGTGTGTCCGGGCGTCTCGATCACCTCAAGGTCGGCGAACGCGCCGCCGGGGGCGAAGAGGGGCAGCGTCCGCCGCACGTCGAGCGTGAGGAGCGTCGGCGGACGCGCAATCGGCGGATAGTCGGGCGGGCATTGGTTGAACGGATGCGTGAGAACGGGCACGTCGGCGGCGGAGACGAGGACGGGCAGCGTGGGGAAGTGCGCAAGCAGGCCAGGGATGCCGCCGATGTGGTCGAAGTGCGCGTGCGTCAGGAGGACGGCCACCGGTGTCCGTCCGTCCGCCGCCAGCTGCGCGGCAAGCCGCTCGGCTTCGGCGCCGGGATCGACGAGGACGGTTTCCTCGTCTGCGTTCAGGAGGGTGCAGTTGACGCCGTAAGGCCCGACTTCAAGGGTTTTCCATTCCATGCCAGAAGTATAGCAAATCCGACGGCGTTTGTGGTATAATGCCGCACGTGTCGCCATTCAGCCAGATGCGGTAGACAGATGCGCCGGTTATACGCAAAACTGGACGTGCACCTTCCGGAAGATCGAAGAAGGCGCGAAACTCGACAAAATCGTTCATGCGCCGCTCGCGTCCCTCCGGCCAGACGGGCGCGGCGACGGAGAAGGACGGATTGCCTCCTCCGGACGCCGATGTCAGAGCGCCGACGGCGAGGAGAGCACAAGCAAGAACCTTAAATCTCATCTATCGGATACTCCAGATAGTTCGCAAGCGCTTCTGCGACGGCCCGGGACCAGTCGCCTTCGACAAATGCGACATGATGGCGGTAGCCGTTCCGGGCCATGTAGTTGAGCATCGCGTTCGCGTCGCCGCTTTCGGGGCGGAAGACGAAGCCTGTTCCGAAGAAACCCTTCTCGATATTGTCCGTCGTGACTTTTCCGGTCGTCACGAACGCCCACGGACTGCCGTCCTCGGTTTTCATACTGGCGACGGTAAGCGGCATCGGTCTCACGTCGCCGCCGAATATGCCGACGCCCGTCCCCGGCCCGAACGCCTTGCGGAACATGAGGTGCTCGCCGATTTTCCCCTTGCACTTCAGCATCTCAGCCGGAATCGCCGAGCAGTGGAAGAATATCGCCCTGTCCTTTGCCGAGCCGAAGTTGTTGTTGACGTCGAAGAGTCCCACCGGGCCGCCGGAGGCGAGTGCGAGCGCCTTCATCGCGACGGCGTTGTTGACGTCCATCTCGCACGCGGCGGGGATGCCCTGCGAATTGAGCATCGCCATCACGACGCAGGGCGCGATTCCCCAGCGGTGCTGAAACTCGTCCCAACAGCGTATCGCAAAGGCATCTATCGAGAGGTCGTCCTTGATCTTCCCAAGCGCGATCGCGAGACGTGAGAGTGCCTCCGCCTTCTCGCCCGGCCACTTGCCGAAGTCGGCGTAGCGCTTGAGCGCATTGACGCTCTCTGCAACCTCCTTTGCATCGGCCTTCTCCATAAGCGAAAACACATAAGAAAGGTCGATCGTCTCAATGCCTACGCCCTTCTTCTGATAGGCGATTTCGTCGAAGCGGACGGTCTTGAAAGCTGTCGTCCTCGCGCCAACCGCAGCGACATTGAGGCGGCGCATCCCTTTGACGATGCGACACGTCGCCGCGAACAGGCGAAGATCCCCGGCAAACGCCTTGCTCTTCGGATCGACGGCAAAGTCCCGCGTGAGGGTGAACTTGACGCCCGCCTGCCTGAGGACGTTGCACATCGCGATCTTCCCGCAGACCGCGTCGCGGCGGTGCGAAAAGTCCATTTTGCCGATTTCGTCGGGATATGCCTGCACGAGTATCGGGACGCCTGCATCGCGCAGCGCGTATAGTGCGCCGTTTTCGTCGCCGAAGTTGGCGAGTGCGACTATGACGCCGTCCACCTCGTTCTTGTGCGCCGCAAGGAACGCGGCGAACCTGCGCCCCTCCTCCGGCGTCTCCACCGCACCGTAGCGCGAAAGCGATTCGTCCATCATCAGGGACTCGTGCCCGTTTTTCTTCAGGACGGAAGCAAAGTCGCGCCTCGCGGACGCTATAAGTTCACCAGGGAAGAACCCCCTGTTTCCAAACATTACTGCGAATTTCATTTTTCGAACTCCTCCAGTTTCTTTCCTTTTGTTTCCGGGCAAATGAATATCGCCCAAAGAAGATGGGCGCAGAGACATACGCCGAAAAAAGTGAATATCGAGGCCGGTGCCCAGGACGCCGCCATCGCAGGGAACACAAATGTGAGCACCGCACAGAACGACCAGTGCGTGAAGCTTCCCCAGCTCTGACCCTGGGCCCGGAACTTCTGAGGGAAGATTTCCGATATGAACACCCAGATGACGACGCCCTGCCCCACGGCGAAGAACACGATGAACTGGAAGATGCACACAGCCGCAAGAAGACCCAGATCGAACACAAACGCCGAGGCTGCGGCAAAATGCGCGACAATGCATCCAATTGATCCGATTATCAAGAGCGTGCGGCGTCCGATTCGGTCAATGAGAAAGAGCCCCGCGAACGTGCCAAGCCCGAGGACAACGCTCATCCCCGCCGCCGTGCCGAGCGCGACCTGCGGCGTGAAGCCCGCCATCTCGAAGACTCGCTTCGCAAAATACATCATCGCGTTGATGCCCGAAAGCTGGTTGAACATCGCGACACAGAACGCCAGCATAATCGGCCTTGAATTGTCGCGCGAAAAGAACCCTGTCCCAATTCTCCGTTCCCCATTCCCAGACCCACGTTTCCCGTCTACCATCCACCTCGGGCTTTCGTCGAGGAACGGCGTCAAGAGCGTGAATGCAAGGGCAGGTGCCATCTCCGAGCCAAGCATCCAGCGCCATGTGGCGTCGCCAAGCCCGGCGGAGCCGATTCCCCAGTTCACAAACTGCGATACGACCATTCCGAGGACGATGTTGAACTGAAAAAGCCCGCCAAGCTGTCCGCGCCTTTCCGGAGGCGCGATTTCCGCGATATATACTGGCGCGGCTATAGACGACGCTCCGACGCCCAGGCCTCCGATGAAGCGCGCGACGATCAAGTCCCACGGCCCGAACGCAAATGCGCTCCAGGCGGCGGAGGCGAGGTAAAGTACGCCGACCCAGAAGAGCGTTGGCTTGCGTCCAATCCTGTCGCAGACCTTACCGCCGCACACCGCGCCAATGACCGTACCCCAGAGAGCGGAACTCATAACGAGTCCATGTATGAACGACGATAGGCCCCAGACGGACTGTATCTGCTGCTCGCCGCCGTTGATGACCGCAGTGTCGTACCCAAACAGGAATCCCCCCATTGCCGCCGCCATGGCGAGGAACAGCAGCCTGCCGCCTCTCGCCTCCATTACGCATTTGACATCTGCGCAAACGGCGACATCTTTCTTTGCTTCAGCGTAGCTCATAGACATTCATGCCCTTTGGTTTCGGAATGCAACGTGCCATTCGACAGTCTCGCTTGACACCGGCGACAGTTCGAGCCGCAGGACATCCCCTTCGAGTTTGCAGGGATGCGAGGATGTAATCGCGCCCCTGCTTCCCGGCAGAAGAAGCGTGACTTTCACTGTTTCGCCGCCCGGACACTTCACCGCGCCGGATACTTCGTGCGCATCGGACCGGAATGACGCCAGCTCGTATCCGCCCTGCGCTATGTGCCGCGAAACCGAAAGAAGCGTTGCGCCTTGGGGCGGAAAACGGCGTGAGGCGCACGACGCGCGTATCACACGGCGGCACTTCCAGCTTGATTGCGCCGTCGCCGTCCAGACGTAGCTGTTCGTCGCGCCAGAAGTCCCAGACTGCGCGGCCAGACGCGGATATGACGCAGGCCATGTGGGTCGTGACGAAAAACGCGCCCATCGCGAGGACGTTCACGCCGTTGCCCTTCGCGGCACGTTCGGCGGCCTCCTTGATCGGGAATCCCGCCGTGTCCGCCCCGACGAGAAGATACTTGTCCTTGATGGCCTTCATCAGTTCCACCCCTTTCCGTTGTTCGTCACGCCCTTCGTGATTATGATGCAGCCGTACTTCCTAAGCTCTCCAGTGCGCACAACGGCGTATGCCTTGGTCGCACGGTCGTAGAAGTCGAACCGTCCCATGCGCACGATCTCTCCGCCGTAGCCCAGTGCCTCGCGGAAGTCCTTTGAGCATTTTTCGTCCTTTCCTTGTTTTTATCTACAACCATTTTAAATTTATCTACAACCGTTTTAAGGCCATCTGTAATCAGGCCGACTCCCGTGTCTATCGCGCAGTCACAGGCTTGAAGAGCCTCATCACGCGCTTTACGTCGTCGCAGACGGCGTTTGTCGCGCACACGGCGATGTCATGGAACATGAGCTTGCCCTCGTGGGAGGCGATATACGCACGGACCGCCTCGCCGGAGGCTATCGCGCCGTACGTGTAGTAGTTGATCTTGCGGATGCCGCGCGAAATAGCCTCATGGTAGTCGGCATCGGAAAGTCCCGATCCTCCGTGCATCACGAGAGGCAGGTCGCCTGTCGCCTTCCTTACCTCGTCAATCACCTTGAACGAGAGTTTGGGCGTTGTCTTGTAGACGCCATGGACAGTCCCGAAGGAGATGGCCAGAGCGTCGCACCCGGTCTCGGCGACGAACCTTGCGGCGCATTCCGGTCTAGTGTAGAAATCCTCCGGAGTGTATTCCCGCAGTTCGCCCTTGAGGTTGTGCGGCATCGCGCCAAGCTCCGCCTCGACGGTCGCACCGAACTCGTGCGCGACCTTGCAGACAAAGGCCGTCTTCTCGATATTCTCCTCGTAGGAAAGCGCGGAGCCGTCGAACATGACGGACGAAAAACCGTACTTAAGCGCCTTCAGACAAAGTTCGACCGAATCGCCGTGATCCAGATGCACCGCGACCGGCGTCTTCGCCGCCTTCGCAAGCTGCACCATGATCGGCGCCGCCACATCAAAAGGACAGTACTCCTCGTGCGCCGGAGCGTGCTCCAGTACAAACGGAATCCCGAGTTCCTCCGAGGCCCTGACCGCGCCCATTCCCGATTCGAGCGACGCAAAGTTGAATCCGCCGACGGCATAACCGCCCTTGGCGGCATCGGAGAGCATTCCCTTCATGTTGACCAGCATACGTTTCTCCTTTCGAATTTCTTTTCCAGTTCAAGCGTCTCGGCAAGCGACCTGGCCCCATCCACCGATCCTGCCACCGAAAGATTGCACGCCGCCGCGCACGACGCAAGCCGCATGCCGTCTTCCGGGGTCATCCCGTGAAGAAAAGAGTATAGCATCCCCGCGCAGAATGCGTCGCCCGCGCCGGTCGAACCGACAATCCAGCCGCCCGGGAGTTCAAGCGACCCGATGGACGAGAATTCCCCTTGTCCGTCCATCGCGGCGGATCCCTCCGGGCGGTGCACCACCGCACATTGCCTCACTCCAAGGGCAACGAGTCCCTCGCAAAGTCCGCGCATATCATCCTTGTCAACTCCCGTCGCGCGCGAAGCCTCGATTTCGTTCACGACGCAGTAGTCACAGTACTTGAGCGCGGGACGGACGATCCGAGCAAAGCGGTCCGACTGTTCTGAAACGATGTCGATGGAGGTTTTGATCCCCCTCGCCTGCACGGCGGCGAGAAGGCGGGCGGCTTTCGTTCCGTACTCGACATCCGGCGCATCCATGCCGTCAAGGAGAAGGAGATATCCAAGATGGAATATGTCGCAGTCGAGAGAGGCAATATCGAAGTCGTCCGGAGAAAGAAGCGCGCCCGCGCCCTTCAGACAGAGGAACGTCCTCTCTCCGGTGTTCTCCAGCGTGAGACAATCAACCGCGGGCGTCTGCGCGCCATCCACCGCGATCACACCGGAAGTGTCGATGCCGGATTGCGAAAGCGTCCCGACAGCGAACCGCCCCGGCTCGTCGTCGCCGATCTTCCCGATCGCCCGCACTTCAATCGACGGATCTAGCCTCTTCAGGTCGATGGCTGTATTGGAGACGCAACCGCCTACAGACCTCTGGACGGACGAAACCTTGACCAGCATCCCGCGCTCCGGCCACGACGGCAGCATCTTCACACTGTCGACGATTATGTTTCCGGCAAATGTCACTCTCTCGCTTTTCATGTTTTCCCCAGAGATTTTCACACCTCTGCCCATGCTTGTATATTATACAGAAGGCATTGCAGGATTCCAATTGTATAGATTGCAATAGTAATACCACTTTTTGCAACCAACACGAACCGAATTTCTGGTATAATGCCCCCATGAGCGACAATACTGCAATGAAGAAAATCGGTATCCTCATAGAGCGACAAAGGGGATATGGGCGCAGGCTGTGCGAGGGGGTAGTGCGCTTTGCGTGCGAGAGGAACGACTGGTCGCTGAAGTTCATAGAGTTCTCGGAACTTCGCCAGGACATCCGCAGGAACAAGTACGACGGCTTCATCGCCCGCGTCATGAACGACGGAATCGCCAAGGCCATAGCCTCCGTCGGAAAGCCTGTGGTGGACGTTTTCGCCGAGAAGTCCGTCCCTGGATTCGCCGCCGCAGACCAGAACGCGCTCGTCGTAGGACAGATGGCCGCGCGGCACTTCATAGAACACCGCTTCGCCAACTTCGCGTTCTGCGGCTACAACGGGCGCAGCTATTCGGACGGACGCCGCCACGGCTTTGTCCGAAGCCTTGCGCTCAACCACTTCAAGTGCAGCGTGTATTCCACGCCCAGGATCGCGCTGAAGGACTTCGAGGATTCCGTGGTGATGCACGAGCGCTTCGGAAAGCCTTCCGACGCCGTGCGGCTGCTCAAATGGCTGCGCGGTCTGCCAAAACCAGTCGCCATCTTCTGCGCACACGATATGCGCGCATACCAGGTTAGCGAGATATGCCGCGCAAACGGGATCAGCGTACCCGGCGACGTGGCGATTCTCGGCGTTGACAACGACGAACTCGTGTGCCAGTTCACGGATCCGCCTATTTCGTCGATAGACCAGAACCCAGTCGGGATTGGCTACGCGGCGGCGGAATTGCTCCAGAAGATGTTCGATGAGCCGGGCATCGTGCCGCCGCCGATCCGCGTCAAGCCGCTGAAACTGGTCGAGCGCGGATCTACACGCATCTATCCGCTCTCCCCGCCGTGGCTCTCGGACGCACTCGTGTTCATACGAGCCAACATAACGAAAAACATAACGGCCGCAGACGTCTACGCACATGTAGGCAAATCACACACGCTGGTGGACAGGGCTTTCCGGCAGCAACTGAGCACCACCGTCCAGAAAGAGATATCCAAAACGAGGCTTGCCGAGGCGAAGCGGCTCGTGAAGACGACGTCGATGCCGCTCAAGAGCATCGCAAGAGTCTCCGGATTTTCGACGGCGCAATACTTCAGCACATCGTTCGCGAAGGCGTTCGGGTCTAGCCCCTCTTCCTTTAGGGAGCCTGTTGCTTGAGTTACCCGCCGTGTCAGTATTTATTTGAAAAAAATGTCGCACTCCGTCCAGTAGTAGTGGACCTTGCCGTCCTTGAATCTCTTTGTAGCCCGTAGGAACATGGCGCATATTATCGCATGGTTTCAACGGAATTCAAGGGGGTAGGTCTTCACTACACGGCATTTCGCGACGCTATCCGCGAAGATTCGCGGCAAACCACCCCGTCACGCGGCATTACGCCGCAAAAAAGTTCGCCGCCGAGGCGAACGTGGAAAGTCGGGCTAATGGTGGAGTAAGAGTGGTGGAGTAGCTCACGAGACCAAACTCCTTCCCTTGGCCGCAAGGCGATACTTCCGCTGCGGCGAATGAAAGTTCTCGGTATCGACGGCGGTAATGTACCCGGCTTTTGCAAGCGGCGTCAGGGGTGGGCAAAGCTCTCATGCCTCGCATTATAGGAGATTCCGCAACTACTCCACCACTCCTACACCACCATCAGGGTCAGACCCTCGCCCACCCCCGCTCCTCTTGCCCCCCTTCTGTACATTGATATGGCGATACATATTCACGCCATCACTTTGAGGTTGGGAATGTCGGCGGCGGCAACATATCGCCGGTATCGACATCCAGTGCTCCAGTATCCGATGCATTGAGAGGTGATATAACCTTGCGCCCGGTCTTTTGCTCTATTTCGATCCGGGCATTTCTTGCCACGCTCCCTCCGCTGGCAGCAACCTTGTGATGATCGATCATGTTGTCCGGACGCGTCGCGGCAGATATCTCGCGTGTGGATTCCTCGGCAAGCATGCTGAGAATCAGCTCCATGTTCGTCATGTTGTCGCGAAGATTCTGCTTCCTGAGCCCTTTGAATCGCTTGTACTCACCTGCGGTCATGCCGGCCCACGCCTTGTAGATTGTATTGGTGAGCTTTGCGTATTCTCGCTCGTCCTCCACGCCACGCGCCTTCCATTCGTCCGTCAAGTCTTTGCGAATGTCAATGGACTTGAGCCGGCGGGCAATCCACTTCTCCGTATATCCCAGCCGTCTGTAATCCGCCAGCGCCTGCTGAATGGAAAGTTCCGGATCCTGCATCTGGTCGATCCGTTCCGCCGCGACTTTGGCCATCCACATTTTGAACGGCTCGGCCTTGGGCGAGGGAATCGACTGTATAACGCGAAACATCTGCTCGGCAGTCGCCACGTCCGTCATGCGCATCTTTCCGTCTGCGGCCCGCAATTTCAACCCGTGACAGTTTGTCACGGTTTCATTTCCCTCGGCTTTGAGGCGTTGTTTCAACTTCCGCCAATAGGCAAGCGGATCGATGCTTTCCGTCAGCACCGCAATTACATCGACTACGGAAAAATACCATTCTTCCCGCTCCTCATCCCAGGCCGTGCGTATGGAACGCTCTTCAAATTTC
>OIYX01000034.1_pt1 | contig 44941 bp, 42 predicted proteins | sample 1588431 | NCBI WGS metagenome assembly OIYX01 (sample SAMN03283241) | human gut metagenome | biome: human-associated habitat; material: feces | host: Homo sapiens | place: Peru | collected 2012
CGGACGTCGCGATGGAGGCGGCGGACATCACGATCGCCGGCGACAACGCGATGCTCCTGCCGGCGACCTACGGCCTCGCGCGGCAGACGATGGACGTCATCCGCCAGAACTTCTTCGTGTCCGTCGGCGTGAACACGGTCGGTCTCCTCCTCGGCGGCCTCGGCCTCATCCCCGTCATCGTCGGCGCGACACTGCACAACGCGAGCACGATCCTCGTCGTCGGCAACTCCCTGCGCATCTTCCTCTACGACATGCGCGACACGAAGCGGTAAGCGCCGCCGCGCCTACCCGGCCGCCAGCCCGCCGATCTGCGCCGCCAGCGACTCGACGTCGAGCCCGTGGCGGCGCTCGAGGTCGGCGACGGCCCCGTGCGGAATGAAGGCGTCCGGCCAGCCGAAGCGCCGGTCGGCGCCAATCGCCTCGCCGAAGCCGCCGAGGACGCAGCCGTTCTCCAGCGAGACGATGCGCTTGCCGTCTTTCCGCTGCCGCGCCAGAAGCGCGGCGTCGAACGGCTTGATCGACCGCGCATAGACGACGCCGACGCCCGTCCGCGCCGCCACGGCCAGCGCCTTCGGCAGCTCGTCGCCCGTCGCCCAGACCTGGACGGCCGCCGTGGGGTTCGCCACCTCGACGGCCAGGCCCTCGCCCGCGACGCCCAGCGACAGCGGGCACGCGCCGCGCGGATAGCGGATGATCGTCGGCCCGTTGCGCCGAAGCGCGTCCGCCAAGAGCCGCGCCAGGTCGTCGCCATCGCACGGCTGGCAGATCGTCAGGTTCGGCACGGCGCGGAAGAGCGCAATGTCGAAGACGCCCTGGTGCGTCACGCCGTCCGCCCCGACCAGCCCCGCGCGATCCACGCAGAAGACGACCGGCAGGTTCGCGATCGCGACGTCGTGGACGACCTGGTCGACGGCGCGCTGGAGGAACGTCGAGTAGACGCAGACGACGGGACGCAGCCCCGCCGCCGCGAGCCCCGCCGCGAAGGCGACCATGTGTCCCTCGGCGATGCCGACGTCGAAGAAACGCGACGGGAAGGCCCGCGCAAACGGCACAAGCCCCGTGCCGTCCGACATACCAGCCGTCAGGGCGACGATCCGCGCATCCGCGTCCGCCGCGCGCACAAGCCGCGCGCCGAGGACCGCGCTCCAGTCGGGATGGCCTCGGCGGACGTCGGCCGCCGTCGGCTTGTCGGGGAGGCCGGCGCGCACGCCGTGGTAGAACGTCGGGTCGCGTTCGGCCGGGGCGAAGCCCTTGCCCTTCTTCGTGACGACATGGACAAGCACCGACCGCTTGTCCTCCTTCGCGACCGTGAACGCAGCCGTCAGGGCGGAAAGGTCGTGTCCGTCCACCGGGCCGATGTAGCGCAACCCGAACTGCTCGAAATAGCGGTTGCCGAGGAAGAGCCCCTTGACGCGGCTTTCGAGCCGGTGGTAGACATCGCGCAGGAACGTCAGCCGCAGGCGATGGCCCGCCGCCTCCGCCGCCGCCTTGACGCGGTTGTAGCGCACGCCCGTGATGAGCCGCCCCAGGAACTTCGCGAAACTGCCGGTCGGCTTCGAGATCGCCATGCCGTTGTCGTTGAGGACGACGATGACCTTTCCCGTCGCGGCCGCGCAGTTGTTCAGGGCCTCGAAAGAATGCCCGTTGACGATCGACGCATCGCCGATGACCGCGACGACGTGGACACCCGTGCCCCTGCGGTCGCGCGCGGCGGCCATGCCGAGCGCCACGGAAAGCGCGCTTCCGGCGTGGCCCGCGACGGCGGCGTCCGCCGCGCTTTCGGACGGAAGCGGAAACGGCGCAAGGCCGCCCAGCTGGCGCAGCGTCCCGAAGCGGTCGTCGCGTCCCGTCAGGATCTTCCAGGCATAGGCCTGATGCCCGACGTCCCAGACGATGCGATCCCGCTCGGCGTCAAAGACCGTCACGAGGGCCTGGGCGATCTCGACCGCGCCAAGGGACGAGGCGAGATGCCCGCCGTTTGCCGTGACGGACGCCAGAATGCGTGCGCGGATCTCCTCTGCGGACTTCATCACGTCCCAACCCGATTTGCGAGGGTCTCCCAGTCCTTCAGCCAGGCCAATTCCCGCCGCCGCATGCGCCGATAGTCCGACGGCTCGAGGTCGTCCGCGCCCGAGAGATGGTCCATTCCGTGCGCGACATAGAGGAGCAGCTCCTTCGCCGCGCTCCAGCCACGCCGCTTCGGCGCGACGCGGACAGCCTGGTCGCAGTTGACGTAGAGTTCGCCATAGACGCCGGACGCCTCGCCCGGCAACGGGTCATAGCGCTGGGTCACGACATCCGTCGCCCCGTCCGCGCCATTGATCGCCAGATGGACTTCGGCCGAAAACGCATCGTCCTGCAAGACGACCGTCACGGCGCGAAACGGCTCGCCGAGACGCGCCGCGCTCCGCGCCGCAAAGAAGGCCGCCGCCTGGCGAAGCCGCACGCGCGGCAACGCCAGCACGTGCGGCAACGCGCCCGCAATCTCAATCCGGCAGCCGCTTGCTGTTCGCGCGCTCATCGCTGCGCCTCGGACGAAACGGCGCCCAGCTTCTTCTGCGCATCGGCAATCGCACGGCAGACGGCGCGCGAGGTGATGGTGGCGGACGTGATGGCCTCGATGACGCCGCCGTCCTTCTTCACCGCCAGCGCCGAGCCGTCCTTCCCGGCAAACTGGTCCGCAAATTCGGGCGCGTTCAGCTTCATGCCGAGCCCCGGCGTCTCGGCCGCCGCGAGCGTCTTGTAGCAGACCAGCGTCTTCCTGTCCGCCCGAAACCCGACCATCAGGACGATGTCGCCGCCATAGCCGCCCGCGTCCGTGCCCTTCGCCGCGTAGCCGACGACCTGTCCGGCCGCGTCCTTGCCGACGAAGACGTCGCCGGCCGCCGCGACGGTCGCCACCTCGGACGGCAGAACGGCCTTGATGGCCTTCTGCTCGTTCGCGGCGGCCGTCGCCGCAATCGGCTCCTTCGTCAGGGCGTTCACGTAGGCGAGCACGGCCGCGCAGACGCCAGAAATGAGCGTCAGGGAAAGGACAAGCGAAAGATTCTTTTTCATGCGTTCACCACCTCAACCATTTCAGTCAACATCAAACCGATTCAACCGTTCATTCGACCAATTCGATCATTCGACCATTCGATCATTTCTTCGATCTTCGATCATTTCCCTCCAAACGGCTTCGGCTGCGTCCATCGGTTGATGAGCGGCGCGAGGGCGTTCATGATGAGAATGGCAAACGAACAGCCTTCGGGATACGCGCCGAACTGGCGGATCAGCATGCAGAGGAGGCCGCAGCCGAATCCGAAGACGAGCTTGCCCTTCGCCGTCGTCGGCGACGTGACGTAGTCCGTCGCCATGAAGCACGCGCCGATCATGACGCCGCCCGTCAGCGTCTGGAGATGCGCCGGCGCGCCGCCCGCGAAGTAGGCGTAGAGCCAGACCGTGACGAGGAAGGCGACGGGGATGTGCCAGGTGATGACCTTGCGCACGAGGAGATAGGCCGCGCCGAGCGCGAGCGCGAGCGTCGAGACCTCGCCGATGCAGCCGGGCATGTTGCCGACGAGGAGGTCCCACAGGCTCGGCAGGCCCGACAGCGCCTTCTCGACGTGCGGCGTCGCCTGCGTGACGACGTCGCAGCCGTAGAGGCGCTTCATCGCCGCCAGCGGCGTCGCCGTCGTCATCGCCTCGGGCGTCTTCCACCAGAGGGGCTTGAGCCACGTCGTCATCGGGCCCGTGAACGAGATGAGCATGAACGCGCGCGCGGCGAGCGCCGGGTTGAACGGGTTCATCCCGAGGCCGCCGAAGACCTGCTTGGCGACGCCGATGGCGAAGACCGAGCCGACGACGGCCATCCAGAGGGGCAGGCCCGCCGGCAGGTTGAGCGCAAGGAGGAGTCCCGTCACGACGGCCGAGAGGTCGCCGAGCGTGCTCTCGCGCCTCATCGCGAGGCGGCAGAGGGCCTCCGTGACGAGGCACGTCGCGACGCACGTCGCGATCGTCCAGACGGCGGGCATCCCGAAGAACCAGATGCCGGCCGCCGTCGTCGGCAGCAAGGCGACGATCACGTCGAGCATGATGCGCGAGACGGAGGTCTTCGCGTGCGTGTGCGGCGACGAGCTCAGGATGTAGTGTTCGGCTGTGTCTTTCGGTTTCATGGGGTCGAAGAGAAGGAGTAGGACAAATAGGACGGGTCGGACGAACAGGACGTATCAAATGCTTAGGCTGGCTTCGCGGCCGCAGCGGCCTTGGCCTTCTCGGCAGCGAGGCGCGCGCGGATCGAGTTCTTCGCCCGGCGGCAGGACTGCGTGATCGGACGGTACGCCGGACAGCCGAACGTGCACGCGCCGCACTCGATGCAGCTCATCACGTGCGCCGCCTCGGCGGACGCGATGTCGTTCGCCTCGACGGCCTTGGCGATCTCCGCCGCGTTGAGCCCCATCGGGCACGCCCGCACGCAGCGTCCGCAGTTGATGCACGCCTGCGACGAGTACTGGAAGACGCGCCGTTTCGAGAGGAGCAGAAGCCCCGACGTCGTCTTCGTCGTCGCGATCTCCAGGCTCGGCACGGCGAAGCCCATCATCGTGCCGCCGGAGATCACCTTCGCGGGCAGCTCCGACTCGCCGCCGCAGAAGGCGACGAGGTCGGCGTACTTCGTGCCGAGCGGCGCCTCGACGTTCTTCGGCTCGCGGACCGCGTCGCCGGAGACGGTCGTCACGCGCGAGAGGAGGATCTGCCCCTTCTCGACCGCGTCCGCGACCGCCGCAACCGTGCCGACGTTCTCGACGACGCAGCCGACGTCAATCGGCAGGGCCGGCGGCTCCGGGACGACGCGCCCGACCGTCGCGTAGATCTGGTGCTTCTCGGAGCCCTGCGGATAGAGGACGGGAAGAACGACGATCTCGACGTTGCCGTCGATGTCCGCAAACGCCGTCTCCAGCGCGGCGATGGCCTCCGGCTTGTTCGCCTCGACGGCGATGCGCACCGCGCAGCCGCCGAGGATCTTGCGCAGGATCTCGACGCCCAGGCGCACGCGGTCCGCGCGCTCGAGCATGAACCGGAAGTCCGCGCAGAGATACGGCTCGCATTCCGCACCGTTGACGATCAGGTACTCGCACCGCTTGTTCGGCGGCGGATTCAGCTTCACGGACGTCGGGAAGCCCGCGCCGCCCATGCCGCAGACGCCCGCGTCGTTGACGCGCGCGAGGAGATCCTCCTTCGTCGCGGCGCGCCAGTCAAGCGGCGGAAGCGTCCGCTCCGCCACGTCCACGCCGTCCGGCGCAGGGGCGGTCGTGTCGAGGATGACGGCCGGGGCCTTGCCGCCCGCCGGACCGAGGCGCGGCTCGACCGCCTTGACGAGCCCGCTCGCGCTCGCGTAGACGGGCACGGAGATGAACCCGTTGCGCTCGCCGAGGAGCTGTCCCCTGACGACGTAGTCGCCCGCCTTGACGACGCACGTCGCGGGCGCGCCGAGGTGCTGGCTCATCGAGACGACGAGTTCGGCGGGGCACGGCATCGTCTCGATCGCCTTCCCGCGCGCGAGTTCCTTGTTGTAGTCGGGGTGAACGCCACCCTTGAACCGAAACGTGCTTCTAACGGTTTTCATAGCGTCCTTTCTCTCTGCGCCAAATTCACATCATTCCATCGGCACCTCTGCGCCAATTTTTGACGATATCTCAACTGAAATTCAGATTTCATATCTAAAAATGATTGTTATAAAATGACTTTCCAGTAACCTGTCTTTCTCGACCCCACGCGCTGAATCTGATTTGAATCTGAAAGCCTCTTGAGTTCATTTGACACCGTTCGTCTTGATACTCGCAGGATGTCCGCCAATTCATCCATCGTGATGAACGGATCCGCTTTCAGGTTCAGTTTCACGCGATCAGCGAATTCTCCGTCCAACTGCCTGTTTATAGTGCAATCCGTGCGCTCATTTTTGGTTTTTATAGTGCAACCATGTGACGGTATCTGACATTTTTCATGATTTCCACTGCCGTATTCAGCAATTTCCGAAATGCGTCTCTGGAGAAAATCCTCGAGGATTCGCAGACGTTCCGTTGGCAGGTTGTAATGCGCGTGCCGCCGAAAGCGAAAGCCTCGCAATTTCAGCGCAAGGGATTTCATTCGCGCGGTGATTCCGCCCGGAATGTTGAGCCACGGATGGTAGAGTGCCAGTGTGCGAGCGGCGGCAAATCCCGCAAGATCGGCAAATTCGTCCTTGTACTTGTTTTTGTAAAGAGCCAGGGAGAAGAGCCCGTATCCGTTGTCGAAGATTGGCGCCGCCCTGACAATCTCGTTCGTGTCATTGTCCACAAGATAGCCGAAGTTCCCAAGATGTCGGTCAGGGTTGCAGATAAGCGCGTCAAAGAAGAAAATGTCCGCAAAACGCGAATCCGACAGCGCGGCCTCGCGTGTCATGTAGCGTCCCGCCGAGAGATACCCATACCGATCGCTTGTGAACGCCGCGCATGTCGAGCAAAGGCGCCCCTTGAACTTCGAGAGCCCATAGGGGACATGATCAAGCCCGATCGCCTCGGCAACCTGCGCTGCGTAGAATTCGGAATACGGCTCAAAGCCGGAATTCGCCGCGCCTTCCGTTCCTCCCTTGAACAAGACGGGCATTCCGTCCAGACGCCGCCAACATTTCGCGAGCATGCCGTTCGTCGTCAGCTCTGGCGAAGTCGATCCCATCGTCACCGTTCCGTCGCCGCCCGTAAACGCCATATAGGCCAAGGTTTCCGAGAACGGATTGGCATAGAGGTTTATGCGCTTCCAGAGGGACTTGTCATCGTCTTCCGCCACCCAATGGACGTCATTCAACGAAAGGCCGCGTGAAAAGCCCAAAATCCCACGCAAATCGCCATTTCGGATTCCAAGCCGCGACAGGAATTGCGCTATGTAGGCACGGTGCTTCGGCACGGCACGGTGCTTGAGCCAACGCCACAGGCCCTCGTCCGTCGCCTGGCCATGCAGGTCAAGCGGCAGGAAGCGCCGCGCCGCCTCGTTCACCGAGACAATGCGAACGCCCTCCGGCTCGATCCACTCGAACCGCAGAACCTCCGTGTCTCGGTGCTTCAGAACCATTGTCTAGTGTCCCGTCTCGAAGTGGGGATCGACGGCCAGGCATTTCGCCGGGCACTTCGCGGCGACCTGCTCGTCCGTCGGCGGGCTCGCGTAGTTGACCTTCGCGAGGAAGCCCTGGAAGATGAAGTGGTTCGCCTCCTTGCCGCCGGAATTCCTCTCGCAGAGATGGCAGCCCAGGCACCCGACGCCACAGACCTTGCGGACGACCGGCCCCTTCTCGGGGTTCGCGCAGAGGACGTGGATCATGGCGGACGCCGGCACGAGCTCGATGAGCCGCTTCGGGCACGCCGTCACGCACTTGCCGCACCCGATGCAGAGGCGCTTGTCGACCTTCGCGAGCCCGTCCACGACCGAGATCGCGTGCTTTGGGCAGACGTTCGCGCACGCGCCGTAGCCGAGGCAGCCGTAGGCGCAGCCCTTGTCGCCGCCCGCCGTCGCCGCCGCGACGTTGCAGTCGCAGATGCCGTTGTAGTCGCCGACGCGGATCGTCTCCGAGCGCGTGCCGCAGCACCTGACGAGCGCGACGCGCCGTTCCGTCGCCGTCGCCGCGACGCCGAGGATCTTCGGCGTCGCCGCCCGCCGCGCACGCGCCGTTGGGCGCCGTGCCCGCGACGAGCGCGCGCGCGTAGCCGTCGCAGCCCGCGAAGCCGCAGCCGCCGCAGTTTGCGCCGGGCAGGGCCGCCGTGACGAGCCCGATGCGCGGGTCTTCGCGCACGGAGAGATACTTGTCGGCCAGCGCGAGCGCAATGGCCGCGACGAACCCGATGCCGGCGATGATGAGGATGGCTGGTGTCATGGTAGGCTTTCTGTTCGAAGTTTCAGGGTTTAAGGCTTGCCTGGGACGAGAGGGTCTTGCGTGACGAGAGGGGCGAGAGACCGGGGCGACGTCGGCACGCGATCGCGCCTCGCCTGTCCATTTCTCAGTACGGCAGCTTCACGAGGCCGGAGAAGCCCATGAACGCGAGGCTCAGGAGCCCGCCCGTGACGAGCGCGACGGCTATGCCCCGGAAGCAGCGCGGCGGGTCGGCGTGGGCGAGCTTCTCGCGGATGCCCGAGAAGATCAGCAGCGCGACGCCGAAGCCGACCGCCGCCGCGAACGAGAAGAAGACCGACTCGAAGAAGCCCGTGCCCTGCTTGCAGTTGATCTCCGCGACGCCGAGGACGGCGCAGTTCGTCGTGATGAGCGGCAGGAAGATGCCGAGCGCGGCGTGGAGCGGCGGCAGGAAGCGCTTCATCGCGATGTCGATGAACTGCACGAGCGCGGCGATGACGAGGATGAACGCGAGCGTGTGGATGTACCCGAGCCCGTTCGGCTGGAGCAGCCAGTGGTCAAGGCACCATGTCACGGCCGCCGCGACCGTCATGACGAAGACGACCGCGCCGGACATGCCGAGCGCCGTCTCCGTCCTCTTCGAGACGCCGAGGAACGGACAGCAGCCGAGGAAGCGGCTGAGAACGAAGTTGTTCACCAGCACCGCACCAACGAGAATCACCAGGTAGTAGCTCATAACGGTCGCCTATTATGGATTTATTCGGAGAATCTGTCAAGCCCGCCAAGCGCCCCGTCCGTCCCCGGCTGGAAGGCCGTGAGCGAACCCGACGCAACCACGCGGTCGGACGCATCTCGGATCGAACAGTCAAAGGAGCCGAACTCCTCGTCCTGAAACGTGCAGGCCGCGCGCACGCGATAGCGCGCGCCCGACTGGAACGACGGAATCCGGACGTCCAGCCGACGCGAACCGAGCACGAAGCCAATCTGCGGCGGAAGCCCCTTCTTCCGCCGAAGGAAGCCGACGCAGAGCGCCATCGTCTGCGCCATGTACTCCAGCGCGACGCACCCCGGCACGCCGTCCAGGGCCGCCTCGAAGAACGGGGCCTGCGGCGTGACGTCGACGAACGCCTCGACCGCCGCCTCGTCGACGGGCGGCTCGTAGCCCGACAGCAGCACCATCGGCCGCGACTGCGGCAGAAGCTCGCCCAGCGGAATCTTGTGCGACATCATTCTCACGCCTCCCCCGTCAAAAACAAGCGCGGGCTCAGGGAAGCCCGCGCCTGAAAACGCAACTGCGTTCGCGCAAAGGCTTACTTCTTCGCCTTCGGCGGAACGAGCGCGTCCTTCGCCGCCTTGGCGAGACGGAACTTCGCGACCTTGCACGCGGGTTTCTTCTTCTCCTCGCCCGTCTGCGGGTTGCGGACCATGCGCGCGCCCTGCTTCTTGATCAGGAGCTTGCCGAGGCCCGGAATGACCCAGCCCTTCTCGTTCTGACGGGCACCCTCGTACGCGAGCTCGATGAGCTTCTCGTAGACGGCAACGGCCTGCTTCTTGCTGATTTCGCCGGCTTCGGCGAGGGCGAGCATGATGCCGCTCTTCGTGGTCGGGACGAGTTGTTTCTTAGCCATGTCTTGATCCTTTTCTGTGTCAGTATTGGTGCACCTGAGAACCGCTCCCACGTGCTTGATGCGTAATATAGCAATATTTTCGGGGGTGCGCAAGGGGTAAAGTGAAAAAAGTCCAATAAAGACGGGGCTTCGCCCGTCCTCGACCGACATCCCCTCGTCTCCGCGCGTTTTTGGTATAATCTGCGCCATGGCAAATCAGACGAATCCGGCCTGGCGCTCGTGGCTCGTGATCGCGCTCATCGCGGTCACGTTCTTCACGATGTACAAGGCCAACCCCAACCCCGAGGCGACGAAGGAGCTTTCGCTCCTCGAATTCTACCAGGCGATGGAGCAGGGCAAGCTCGTCGAGCCGGTCACGCGCGTCATCGACCGCGACGACGGCGAGACGTTCCTCGTCGGCGAGGCCGAGACGGACGACCTCGACGACAAGGGCGCGCCGAAGAAGTACCGCTACCGCGTGCCGCTCGTCCCCGGCGAAAACGAGGCGACGATGGGCGACCTCCTCGAAAAGAGCGTCAAGGTCGTCGTGCGCGAACGCAAGAGCCCGTTCTCGCCGTTCGTCGTCCAGCTCCTCTTCTTCTTCGGCTTCATGTTCCTCTTCTACTGGTTCTTCTACCGCCGCGTCGGCGGCGGGGGCGGGATGTTCGGCTTCGGCAAGTCGAAGGCGAAGATCCTGAACGGCAAGGAGGACAAGGCGAACAAGGTGACGTTCGCCGACGTCGCGGGCGTGGACGAGGCGAAGGAGGAGGTCGAGGAGATCGTCGCGTTCCTGAAGGACCCGAGCGCGTTCAAGAAGCTCGGCGGCCGCATCCCGAAGGGCGTGCTGCTCGTCGGCCCGCCCGGCACGGGCAAGACGCTGCTCGCGAAGGCCATCGCCGGCGAGGCGAAGGTCCCCTTCTTCGCGATGAGCGGCAGCGACTTCGAGGAGATGTTCGTCGGCGTCGGCGCGAGCCGCATGCGCGACGTCTTCAGCGAGGCGAAGAAGCGCGCGCCCTGCATCGTCTTCATCGACGAGATCGACTCGATCGGCCAGAAGCGCACGGGCGCGGGCGCGCTCGGCGGCAACCACGCCTACGAGCAGACGCTGAACACGATGCTCGTCGAGATGGACGGCTTCGACGCGAACGAGGGCGTGATCGTCATCGCCGCGACGAACCGCCCGGACACGCTCGACTCGGCCCTCCTGCGCCCCGGCCGCTTCGACCGCCAGGTCGTCGTCGAGCTGCCGACCCTGAAGGGCCGCCGGGAGATCCTCGAGCTCCACGGCAAGAAGATCACCTTCGCGCCCGACGCCGACCTCGACCGCGTCGCGCGCGGAACGCCCGGCTTCTCGGGCGCCGACCTCGCGAACCTCCTCAACGAGGCCGCCCTCCTCGCCGTCCGCAAGAAGCTCGACGGCGTGGACATGGCGACGCTCGACGAGGCGCGCGACAAGGTGATCTGGGGCCGCGAGCGCAAGTCGGCCGGCTATTCGCAGAAGGAGCGCGAGACGACGGCCTGGCACGAGGCGGGCCACGCGCTTCTCCAGGTTCTCCTGCCCGACACGGACCCCCTCCACAAGGTGACGATCATCCCGCGCGGGCGCGCGCTCGGCGCGACGATGGCCCTCCCGGAGCGGGACGTCCTCAACCACACGAAGAAGTACTTCCTCGCGGAGATGCGCCTGTGCTGCGGCGGACGCATCGCGGAGGAGATGTTCACGGGCGACGTCTCGACCGGCGCGGCGCAGGACATCGCGCAGGCGACGCAGATCGCGCGCGAGATGATCTGCAAGTTCGGCATGAGCGAGAAGTTCGGCTTCCAGGCGTTCATGGAGCCGTCGCAGTTCTCCGGCGGCGACCTGCCGCCCGCGTTCAGCGAGGAGACGTCGCGCGAGATCGACGCGGAGGTGAAGAGCCTCATCGACGCGGCCTACGCCGAGGCGAAGCGCATCCTCGTGGAGAACCGCGAGACGCTCGAACGCCTCGCGAAGACGCTGATCGAGAAGGAGACGATGGACGGCCGCGACGTCGAGGAACTCGTCAAGGGGCCCGCCGCTCCCGAACCGTGACGCACGATCCGGTCGTCGCCACGAGCCGCGCGGCGACGCCCTACTGCACCGCGCGCGCCAGGTCTGACGGACACCGACAAATCGTATCCGCCTGCGCCAATTCATCCGGGCGCCCGTAGCCCCAGGCGACGCCGACCGAGCGAACGCCGTTCGCGGACGCCGCCTCGAAGTCGCTCGCCGTGTCGCCGACGAACACGCAGTCCGCCGGATTGGCCGCGTATTTCGCCAGGACGCGCCGCAGCAGTTCCGGCTTGCGCACCTTCGGCAACGTCATGTCGCCGGCATAGACGCCATCAAAGACCGACTCCCAGCCAAAGTGCCGCGCCATCGCCGCCGCGCCGACAAACCGCTTGTTGGTGACGATCGCGAGCGTCCGGCCCTCGGCCTTCAGCCGCCGCACCACGTCCAGAACGCCCGGATACTCGCGCGTCAGCGGGAAGCCGTCCTGGTCGTAGTGGCGCGCAAAGCCGCTGCGGATCGCGTCCGCAAACGCCGGCGTGAACCGGTCGGGGAAGAGCACGCGCACCATCTCGTCGATGGGCGGCCCCGCGACGAACTTCGCGTCAAAGTCGGGACAGGCCAGATTCAGGTCGGCAAGCGCCGCCTTCCAGGCCCTGCGGATGTCCGAATCCGTGTCGGCCAGCGTCCCGTCCAAGTCGAAGAAGACGAACCGTTTCATGAGGCGGTCAGCCCGCCGCTTCGGCGACTTCCTTTTCGGAGAGCGTCAGGAAGCCGGCCGCCGCGAGGGCCTTCTCGGCCTTCACGTTGTCGTCGAAGCGGAAGACGAGGACGGCCTTCTCGCCTTTGTGGAACGCGAAGGCGTAGCTGTATTCGATGTTCGCGCCGGCCGTGTCGAGGGCCGTCATCACCTCGGCCATGCCGCCCGGACGGTCCGGGACGCAGACGGCGACGACTTCGCGCACGTTGACGACATGGCCCTTCGCGGCGAGCGTCGTCTTGGCCTTTTCGTGGTCGTCGACGATCATGCGCACGATGCCGAAGTCGCTCGTGTCCGCAAGCGACAGCGTCGCGATGTTGATGTCGGCGTCGGCGAGGTCGCGGCAGATCTGCGAGAGCTGCCCTGGCTTGTTCTGGAGAAAGATTGAGATTTGGCGGATATGCATAAGAGTGGGAGGGAGGGAAGGTGGGATTATTTAAGTCGCGCAGGATCCTTTATTGAAGTGATCAGATTGAAGAGCATGGCGGATATCTTCTTTGCCCGCGCATAAAGCTTATTGAAGAGTTCTTCATCGATATAAGACAGGTCTTTTGCGAAGTAGAGTTGTGTCACAACTTCTGCTGCCGATCCTCTCGCAATCCACAGGAACTTGATGAACTCCCGGTTCCCGCGTCGTGCAAATCCCTCCGCAATGTTCGAGCCAATGGAAACGGCGGCACGTTGCACCTGCTCGCGCAAGCCAAAATCCATGCAGAAAGGAACCCGCCCGGTCGCCGAATAGATCTCACCGACCAGCACACGCGCCTCTTGCCACGCCGCAATCTCCTCAAATGTCCGAAAACCTGCCATCCTGACTTATTCCATCCACACCTTTCCACGTCCGTCAGCACTTTCCCACTTTCCCCCACTCCCACTTTCCCACTCTCCCACCTTCCCACTCTCCCACTTTTCCACCCTTCCACCTTCCCACCTCAATTAAACATAAACTCCACCACGTCCCCGTCCTTCATCTCGTACTCCTTGCCCTCGGGACGGAGGACGCCATGTTCGCGTGCGCCCGCCTCGCCGCCGTACTTGACGTAGTCCTCGTAGGCGACGACCTGCGCGCGGATGAAGCCCTTCTCGAAGTCGGTGTGGATGACGCCCGCGCACTTCGGGGCCTTCCAGCCCTTGCGGAACGTCCACGCGCGCGACTCCTTCGGCCCCGCCGTGAGGAAGCTCGCCAGCCCCAGCGTCTCGTAGGCGAGCTTGATCGTGCGGTCAAGCGAACTCTCCGTGAGCCCGTAGCTCTCCAGGAACTCCTTTGCCTCGGCGTCCGTCAGGCCCGCGAGGTCGGCCTCCATCTGCGCGCAGATGACGACGCAGTCGCAGCCCTCCTTCGCCGCGTAGTCCTTCAGCGCGGCGACGTGCGCGTTGCCTTCGCCCGTCACATTGTCGTCCGCCACGTTCGCACAGTAGATGACCTTCTTGTCGGTGAGGAAGTGAAGCTCCTTCAGGACGTTCAGGATCGGGTCGCCGTCCTTTCGCGGGAACGCGCGCACGGGCCTGCCCTCCTCCAGATGCTTGAGGAGCGCGGCGCACGCCTCGGCCTCGGGACGGAGCGGCGGCTTCGCCTGCGCCTCCTTCTTCACGCGGTCATAGCGCTTCTGCAGCTGCTCCATGTCGGCCAGGACCAGTTCCGTCTCGATGACCTCGGCGTCGCCGACGGGATCGATCGGCGCGGACTTGTTGCCGCCCTCCTGCACATGGATGATGTCATCGTTCTCGAAGCAGCGCACGACGTGCAGGATCGCGTCGCATTCGCGGATGTTCGCGAGGAACTTGTTGCCGAGGCCCTCGCCCTTGGACGCGCCCTTGACGAGGCCCGCGATGTCGGTGAACTCGACCGTCGCGCGGATGACCTGCTCGCTCTTCGCCATCTTCGCCAGCGTGTCCAGCCGCGCGTCGGCGACCTCGACGATCGCCGAGTTCGGCTCGATCGTGCAGAACGGATAGTTCTCCGCCGCCGCCTGCTGCTTTTTCGTGAGCGCGTTGAAGAGCGTCGACTTGCCGACGTTCGGCAGACCGACAATGCCAACTGAAAGTCCCATTTCTGATGTCCTCCTAGACGAAATTTCCTGTTTGAAATCCTACGCCGGACGCTTTTCCTTGATGGTGGGCGCCGGCGGCTTGTTGTAGACGCGCGAATTCGGCGGCACGGACGCGATGATCCAGACGCTGCCGCCGATTTCCGAATCGTGCCCGATCGTCGTGTTGCCGCCCAGGATCGTCGCGCCCGCATAGACGACAACATTGTCCTCGACGTTCGGATGACGCTTGATGCCCTTGACGAGCGCGCCCGTCGTCGGATCCTTGTCAAACGAGAGCGCGCCCAGCGTGACGCCCTGGTAGAGCTTCACGTTGTTGCCGATGACGCACGTCTCGCCAATGACGACGCCCGTGCCGTGGTCGATGAAGAAGCGTTCGCCGATCGTCGCGCCCGGATGGATGTCGATGCCCGTCTTCGAGTGGGCAAGCTCCGACATGATGCGCGGGATGATCGGCACCTTCAGCACGTAGAGCTCATGCGCCAGCCGATGGATCGTCACGGCGTAAAGGCCCGGATAGGCCATCACGACTTCCATCGGGCTGGTCGCCGCCGGATCGCCCTCGTAGGCCGCCTGCACGTCCGTCCCGACGAGGCGCTTCACTTCCGGAAGACGCGCGAGGAACGCGGCGACGATCGCCTTCTCGTCACGGCCAGGGCACAGCAGCGCGACTTCCCGCTCCAGTTCGGCCGCCATCTGGGCCGCCATGTCCGTCGCGCCCAGCTCGCCGTAGACGCACGGGTGCAGCAACGCCAGCCCCCGCTTCACGATCAGCGCAATTCTCTGTGGCAATGTCATTTCAGCGCGTATTATACCAAACCCGCGCAGGAGTTGGGGATTTCGCGCTTCCCCGCCCGCCACCGGCACGCGTCAGTCTGCGGGAGGAGGCAACGTCATCCAGTCCGAGCAAAGCGGAGCCGACTTGTTGTTCCAGCTGTCGCAAGCACGGACAACGAAACGCATCTCCCGTTCAAGCGGCAGCTCCTCTCGCGCAAATGTGCAACCGACGATCTTGTGCTCGATTCGTTCGGGTGCCCACGAACGACAACTGTAGACGCGCTTTTGGGTCAAGACGCGACTGAAGTCACTTTCGCGCGTCTGGACCGTCACCTCATAGTCGAACGGACGCACCCGTCCGTCTGAACGGTCCTGCGCAATCGGAAACTCGACATAGACCTGTTCGCGCGAATTCCCGAGACGGTCTTTGCCGGTGCGAAACGGATGCACCGTCACTGTCGCGTCTGACGCGAAGTCGTAAGGTCGCGACGATGCCGAAACCGTCTTCCAGGCATACGGTCTCTTTCGCACGTCCAGGGGAATCACCCAGTCTGGCCCAATGCGCTCACCATCGGTAAAGGCGAATTCGCGACGTTCCAGGACAATGCGATCGTCATAGACCAGCATCAGCATTGCCTGACGCCCGTCCCCTCCGCCACCACCCATCGGCGGCATTTGCTGGACGGGCGTCCCGTGCGCCGTCTGCCAGCCATTTTCACGCCCATCCGGTGCCCAGACGTAAAGCAGGGACCCCGTCCCAACAGACGTAAAAGCGCCTTGCCAGATGTTCCGCTCATTTGTCAGGGTCGTGTGCGAATCGCCGCTGAAGGCAATGCAGTTCGGAAAGTCGGAAAGAAGCTCCGTCGCCACGCCGTCGTCCTGTGCGACCCAATCGCCGAGAACTGTCCCGCGCAAGTGAACGTGCTGGAAGTAGAAAAACGGCTTGTCGCGCGGTAACGCACGACGGTGTCGCGCGAACCATTCGCGCAGACCCTCGGACTTATCGCTTTCAAATTGCGAGCCGACGAACATATAGCCTTTCACTGTGCGAATGAAATGGCTCTCGTAGGCCTCGCCATAGACCTCTTTCCACTGTTTTGCGCGATCATAATGAGCCCGCTGTCCGTCCAGTTCCGCCTGAAGCTTCGGATCATTGGACGAATAGCGGTAATTGCCCGGCCCCCCATACCGGAAGCCACCGTTGTCATGGTTGCCGTTGATGGCCAACAATGTCACGGAGCGCCCGTCTCGCCCGCGTCCTCGCACGAAGACGGAATCCCAGGCACGCTTGAACGTCTCGTGCTGGCTACGAATGCCCCAGTCGGTAATGTCCCCCGCGACAATCGCCGCGTCGATCCCCGCCGCATCAAACCAGGCAAGCGCCTTGCGCAACGTCCCATCAGTCCCAGGCTCCGAATTCAGATGAACATCGCTCATCACGGCCACACGCAGCCGCACGAGGTCAACTGTCTCTGACTGCGCGTGAAGAGCCGCTGCACAGACGCCTGCAATTAAAAGCGTACGCATCCTTCTCTCCCTCAAAAGCGAAACGGCTCGGCATCGATGACAAGTCGGAAGCCGTACATCCAGCTGTCCTGAGGGGCCTTCCACCAATCGATCGGATCGCGTTCGCAACAATCGACATCCCCGGCGTTCGAGTATCTCGCCATGCCGCCGCGCGCAACGGAATCGTACCCCACGTCCGTTGCCAACGGCCCGACGGGATCCTGCCCGCCGTAAGCCGACCGATCCTGCAAGTACCAGTCGCGGCACAGTTCGCAGACATTCCCCAACATGTCGTAAAGGCCCCAGGCATTCGGCTTCAGCAATCCGACCGGCTTGAGGTTTGCGCCTCCACTGTTCTGCTTGTACCAGGCAATCTCCGACAGTGCGGTCAGCGCGTACTGGGCCGTCACGTCCGGCGAGTTCTGGTTGTTGTACCATGTCGTCGTCGAACCCGCGCGACAGGCGTATTCCCACTGGGCTTCCGTCGAGAGGTCAAGCGTCGCGAAACCCGTCTTTTCGCGGAACTTTCCGATAACGGACGTGCCTTCGACACTGTATCCGTTGGTCGGCCAAACGTTTCCATTCACCCCTCTCAGACATCGCCCGACTGTACAGCCGTTTGCCGGCAGGGTCATGTCGTCTTTTAGATACGAGATGTCCGAGCCGTAGATTAGCGACAGCTGGCGAACCGTCGTCTCGAAGACGGCGATGAAGAACGGCTTGGTGATCGTGACGTCAAATGACGCGTTCTTTGCGTTTCCTGCGCTCACGACATCCGTCGGACCCATCCGGAACTTGCCCGCATTCACCTTGCGGAAGACCATCTTGCTCGTCTTGTAGACCTCGTTCGTGACGCCCGTCCACACGACGCCCTGGCCCAGCCCCCAGAGATTCTCCTCCCAAGTTCCCCAGTCGCCGCGCCGAATCGCCGACTCCGAGACGGGGACAATCTGCCCGTCTTCGCCGACCGCCTTCGTCAAATCGACAACCAGGTAGAGCGCGTCCTGTGGCGACGCCTCGACGGAGACGCGAAAGGCGTCCGTTCGGCCAACGGACGAAAAGGCCGGCCACTTGGAGACATCGACATAGGCCGTGTGAAGGCCGGCGTGCGTGACGACCGTGTCGCCCGAAAGCGCGGCCTCCGGGATCTCCCCAAGGCCAACGCCATCCCTGGATGCCGTGAACGTCACCGGCCCGTAGGGGTCTCGCCCTGCGTCGGAGACGACATACTGGATCACGAGATTGGCCGAAAACGGCCAGAGCTGGCGACACAGGACGTCCGAGACGGCTTCGCCGAAGATTGCCGACGTCCACAGGCAAAGGCAGGTTGCGATGCACTTCTTCATGATGACTTTATCCTTTCGCGTAAGTGTGAACAGACTACCGAATGAAAAGGGTCAAGGCACGCCCCGTCCCGCGAACCGAGAGCGTCGTACACGTGGCACCGGCTTCCGGCGCGAAGGAGAGCGCGTACGTCTGCCCACAGACGACAGGGAAGCCAAACCAGCCCAGAGGCGAGGGAATGGAGCGGACGACGCCATCGACGGACAGCTCGCCGCGCTCCGGCGCAAGGCCGACGGCGGCCGGCTCTCGGCACCGCCGACGTGTGCCCGAGAACGAGGCCCTCGGCTGGACGAACAACGCGCGCTCCCTGCCTCGACCTGCGACCGAGGCAAAGTTCTGCGCCGTTACGCGCGCCGCGACAAGTTCCGTCTCCCCCGCGAAGAAGGCCAGCGTAAAGCCAAATACGTCCTCCGCCTCAAGGCTCTCCGGAACAACATAGTCCGTCCAGGCAAAACGATCGATGGCACGATCCTCGAAAACACGTTCCAAGGCAACGCCGCGAAGTCCCTCGACGCGCAGGACGGCACGATCCGCGCCCGCGGGCCATCGCCAACAGATCTCAGGAGACGGCTCGCCAAGCGTGCGCCCAAGCAACGAGAAGCCCGGAATCGAATCAACCGTCGTCGGGGGCGAAACGGCCGCTCCGACTTCCAGGACGCCGACGGCGGAGAGCATCAGAACCAACCGGCGTCCCACGCGCATTCTCAAATTCGACCTCTTCACGTCCTCACCCCTTTCCCTTGGCTATTTGCCCTTTGCGAACGCCTGGACGACCTGCTCGTGTGGTGCGTTCTCCAACGACACGAGCCCCCAGTTGAGCGTCTCAGGGACACCTGCCGCCGAGAGGAAACGCTCGTCCGTCCACATGTAGAACGCATGTCCGACGACATACGGCAGACGCCGCATCTCGTCCAGGAACAGGGAGACCGCCTGCGCCCGAAGGGCCTGGTTCGGCAGTTCCTGACCGTTGGATTCGGCGCGCGGTTGACCAATGTCCGCCCCACGGAAGCTCCATTCCGAAATGAAGAGCGGGGTCTTGGCGACCGCAAACCGCCGCTTGAGCATGACCGCCAGCGGAACGGGCGTCCACTGCTCCGTCCGCACATAGCCGTCCGGCAGAATGCGGGCGTCCACGCCCAGCGTCAGTTGGCGGGAGGCCAGATCGGCCTGCGGATAACAATTCAGGGAGACGACGTCGCACCACGTGCCGCACATCTCCCACACGATGTCCGGGGCCCCTGCCACGCCCGCGAACCGACAGCCGAGAACCAGGTGGCGCGGATCGTAACGTCGAATGGCCTCGACAATCGTCTTGAAATACCGTTGCGCCAACGCCCGCGTGAAGACGCGCCGCAGGTCCTCCCGCTTCGCCTTCGGCAGCTTCGCATAGCCGTCCGGTTCGCAACCGCCCTTCTTGCGGACAAGGCGTTCAGCGGCCCGACGCGCAGAGTGCTCCGGCGGCAGCTTCTCCAGCACGGCGTCCAGCATGCCCGGCTCCCACCAGGGTCCGCAGCCCCACCAGTTCAACTCGTTGTCCAGAAAATAGCCAAGCAACGACCGGCTGGCGGCTCCAGGGACGCAGGACGCGCGGGCCGCACGGTCACAGATCTCGGCGAATTGCGGACTGAACGGGTTGGCCATCGCACCGCACGGTCCTGGATGGACGTCGATGACGCAATCCGCCCCTGCGTCCCGTGCCCAGCACGACAGGGCAATCATCTCTGTCGTCGTAAACGAACCGTCCGCATTGATCCGCGCGTCCGTGCCGGAACCGAGGAGGTTGAACCCCCACGCCCGCAGCCGTTTCGCCGTCTGCGCACACCATGCGTCGCGCGAGAGCCCGACCTGTTTGAGCGTCTCGGCATACGGACGGCCAAGGGCCCCGCAGTTCGGGCCATAGCCGTTGGCTTTCTCGATGCCGCGCACACGGCGAACCGAACCGTCTGCCCAGCGGAAGGCCCATCCCTTCGCCGTCTCAACGACGGCGATGTCCCTGTCGGGATGAGAGAGTACGGCCAAGAAACAGATGATCCCTACTACCATGCTGATAGTGTACCATAAACATCCTCTTGTAACAGAACAAATCTCACAATCAAAAACGAACGTTTCTCACAATGCCGCACGGGCGGCCTTGAGCGTCAGTCCAGTCTCTCGCTTGAAGACGCGGCGAAGATCCTCCGCCGAGGAGAAGCCGCAAAAATCGTGCAGCACCGACAGGTTCTGGAGAGGACGCGCGAGCATCTCCCGGACTTTGCGGATGCGGGCATCGATGATGGCCGCATGGACTGTGACGTGGCACTGGCGCTTGAAGAGGATGTCGGCCATGTTGCGTGAACAGGCCATTTGCCGGGCGACCGCCGCAACGGTCACGCCCTCGGCTACATGCGTACGGATGTACTCGAGCGCCCGCGCAACCCGATAGTCGGTCAGGAAGAACCGGGTCGAGGCACGCCGGACAAGCAACCGTGCGCCGAAACGCAGGTCGTCGTCCCGAACGGCCTGGCCAACAAGCAACCGCTGCAAGGCCTCCGCCGCCAGGCGCCCGCAGCGTGCCGTGTCCTGCCCCACGCTCGTCAGCGTAACCGGCGCATTCTCGCAGACCTGCTCGTCATTGTCCACGCCTACGACAGCGAAGTCCTCCGGCACGCGAAATCCTGCGCGAACGGCCTCCGTGACGACTTTGACGCCAACAAAGTCGTTGGCCGCGAAAATGCCGCACGGCCGAGGCAGACGGTTCAGATCTTGCGCAAGCGACGCAGTGTCCAGAACGTGGCAAGCGGCACCGCTCGCGGCGACCTCCTTCCGAAAGGCAGCCTCGCGCGCACGGCCCCAAGAATTCTCCGCCGGCCATCGTGCGAACGCGAAATCCCGCCAACCAGACCGGAACAATTCGCCCGCGCCGACACGCACAATGTCTTCGTTGTCACAACGCACGCAGGGCACGCCTCGCAAAGACTGTGCATCGTTTCCCGTGCTGACGACGGGAATTCCGCGCAACGCCTTGTCCCGCAAAAGCGCCGGATCGCTCCCGATGGAAATGATGCCGTCAGGCCGCACGCACCGGATGACATCCCGCAAGGAACAGCCCTGCGTCCAGCCTGGCACGTTCCATCGCATCCGCGTCTTGCCGTCGGGCGCCTCAATTAGGCAGACCGTCCACCGAGCCGTCTTCCCGAACCGGTAGATGGCCTCCAACAGTTCCCTCGCCATGATGTCGAGCGACTCCGTCAGCACGGCAATGCAGCTCATGCGCGACGCCCCCTTCGCCCATCGGCACGCGTCTGACGCGCAGCCCCCTTCCGACCTTCACCGCCGCTCTTTTTCAGCTCCTTGATCTGGTCGCGCAGGTACGCGGCGCGCTCGAACTCGAGGTTGTCCGCCGCCTCCAGCATCTCGCGCGTGAGCTCTTCCAACACCTTCCCACCTTCCCACTTTCCCACCTTCCCACTCTTGTACACATACGCCGACTCGTTGATCGCGCGCTTGACCGAGTGCGGCACGATGCCATGCGCCTCGTTGTAGGCGATCTGCTTCTCGCGATGCACCTTCGTGATGCGCAGGAGGTCGCGGATCGCGTCCGTCTTGTGGTCGCAATAGAGGATGACGCGTCCCTTCTCGTGCCGCGCCGTGCGGCCCGCCGTCTGCACGAGCGACGTCGTCGAGCGCAAAAAGCCTTCCTTGTCCGCGTCAAGGATCGCGACGAGCGCGACCTCCGGCAAGTCAAGGCCCTCGCGCAGGAGGTTGATGCCGACGAGGACGTCGAACTCGCCCTTGCGCAGCCGCTGGAGAATCGACACGCGCTCGATCGCGTCGATGTCCGAATGCAGGTACTCGACGCGGATGCCCGCCTCGTGCAGGTAATGCGTGAGGTCTTCGGACGAGCGCTTCGTGAGCGTCGTCACGAACACGCGGTCGCCGCCCTTCACGACACGGTCGATCTCGTCGATGAGGTCGTCGATCTGGTTCTTGAGCGGACGCAGCTCGATCTCGGGGTCGAGCAGTCCCGTCGGACGAATCACCTGCTCGGCGACCGTCTGCGACTGGGCGTACTCGTAGTCGCCCGGCGTCGCCGAGCAGTAGACGACCTGCTTCACCTTCGCGTTGAACTCGTCGAACGTGAGCGGACGGTTGTCCTTCGCGCTCGGCAGGCGGAAGCCGTAGTCCACGAGCTTCGACTTGCGCGCCTGGTCGCCGTTGTACATCGCGCGGATCTGCGGCACCGAGACGTGGCTCTCGTCGATGATGGTGAGAAAGTCGTCCGGGAAATAGTCGATGAGGCACTCGCCGGCCGTTCCCGGCGCGCGACCCGTGAGCGGACGCGAGTAGTTCTCGATGCCGTTGCAGTAGCCGAGCTCGCGCATCATCTCGATGTCGTACTCGGTTCGCTCCTTGAGACGCTGCGCCTCCAGGAGCTTGCCGTTCGCCGCGAAGAACTTCAGCCGCTCGTCCAGCTCCGCCTCGATGCGCGCAAATGCCGCCTCGAAGCGATCCTTCCCCATGACGAACTGCTTCGCGGGCGTGATGACGACCGCCGGCATCGCGACGCCGCATTTCCCGGTCAGCGGATCGAGTTCGCGGATCGAATCGACCTCGTCGCCGAAGAACTCGATGCGCACGGCCTTCGTCTCGTAGGCCGGGAAGACGTCGAGGACGTCGCCGCGCACGCGGAAAGTCCCCGGCGAGAAATCGTAGTCATTGCGGACGTACTGCGCCTCGACAAGCCGCGCAATCACAGACGAGCGCGAGACCTGGGACGACTGGGACGGACCGGACGACTGGGACGTCGAGATGCGCACCGCAAGATCGCGGTATTCGTCGCTCTCGCCGAGGCCGTAGATGCAGCTCACCGACGAGACGACGATCACGTCGCGCCGCGCGATGAGGGCGTTCGTCGCCGCGAGGCGATAGCGCTCGATCTCCTCGTTGATCGCCGCGTCCTTCTCGATGTACGTGTCCGTCTGCGGAATGTACGCCTCGGGCTGGTAGTAGTCGTAGTAGCTGATGAAGTACTCGACGGCGTTCTCGGGAAAGAACTCCTTCAGCTCGGCGAAGAGCTGCGCGGCGAGCGTCTTGTTGTGGGAGAGGATGAGCGTGGGGCGCCCCCACCGCTGGATGAGGTTCGCCATCGTGAACGTCTTGCCCGACCCGGTCACGCCCCGCAGGACGAGCCGGTCGTCGCCGCGCGTCAGGCCATCCAGCAGCGCCTGGATCGCCTCCGGCTGGTCGCCCGTCGGCTTGAACGCCGACTTGAGGGAGAAAAGGCTTTTCATGTCTCGTTTCACATCACGCGCGCCGGACAAAAGAAGACGCCCGGAGAATGCTCCACGGGCGTCTTCTTTTGTCGGGCCGAAGCCGCGTCCGGCTTACATCATGCCGCCCATATCCGGGGCGCCGCCGTGGCCGCCGCAGCCGCAGGCATCCTTCTTCTCCGGGATGTCCGTGACCATGCAGTCGGTCGTCAGCAGGAGGCCCGCGATGGACGCCGCGTTCTGCAGCGCCGAGCGCGTGACCTTCGCCGGATCGACGACACCCGCCTTGAGCATGTCGACGTACTCGCCGGTGCGCACGTTGTAGCCGTTCGTGCCCGTCGCCTTCTTGACGTTGGCGATGACGAGCGCGGCCTCGATGCCGGCGTTGTCCACGAGCTTGCGGAGAGGCGCCTCGATCGCGCGGGCGATGATCGCCGCGCCGACCTTCTCGTCGCCTTCGAGGTCAAGGGCCTCGATCGCCTTCTGGCAGCGGAGATACGCGACGCCGCCGCCCGGAACGATGCCCTCCTCGACGGCCGCGCGGGTCGCGTGGAGCGCGTCGTCGACGCGGTCCTTCTTCTCCTTCATCGCCGCCTCGGTGGCTGCGCCGACCTTGATGAGCGCGACGCCGCCCGCGAGCTTCGCAAGGCGCTCCTGGAGCTTCTCGCGGTCGTAGTCGGAGGTCGTCTCCTCGATCTGGCGCTTGATCTGCTCGACGCGCGCCTTGATGTCGGCCGACTTGCCGAGGCCCTCGACGACGGTCGTGTTGTCCTTGTCGACGACGACCTTCTTCGCGCGGCCGAGCATGTCGATCGTGACGTTCTCGAGCTTGATGCCGATGTCCTCGCTGATGAGCTTGCCGCCCGTGAGGATCGCGATGTCCTCGAGGATCGCCTTCCGGCGGTCACCGAAGCCCGGCGCCTTGACGGCGCAGACCTGGAACGTGCCGCGCAGCTTGTTCACGACGAGCGTCGCGAGCGCCTCGCCCTCGACGTCCTCGGCGATGATCATGAGCGGACGGCCCGACTTCGCGACCGCCTGGAGGAGCGGCAGCATGTCCTGGAGGTTCGAGATCTTCTTCTCGAAGAGGAGGATGAACGGGTTCTCGAGCTCGCACTCCATCGAATCCGGATTCGTCACGAAGTACGGCGAGAGGTAGCCCTTGTCGAACTGCATGCCCTCGACGACGTCGAGCGAGCTTTCGAGGGTCTTGGCCTCCTCGACCGTGATCGTGCCTTCCTTGCCGACCTTCTCCATCGCCTCGGAGATCATCTTGCCGATCTCCTCGTCGCCGTTCGCCGAGAGCGTCGCGACCTGCGCGATCTCGTCGGCCGACTTCACCTTCTTGGAGAGCTTCGCGATGCCGTCCACGACCGCCGCCGTCGCCGCGTCGATGCCGCGCTTCAGCGCCATGCCGTTCGCGCCGGCCGTGAGGTTCTTGAGGCCCTCGCGGTAGATCGCCTCGGCGAGCAGGGTCGCCGTCGTCGTGCCGTCGCCCGCGACGTCGTTCGTCTTCGAGGCGACTTCCTTGACCATCTGCGCGCCCATGTTCTCGAACGGGTCGGGCAGCTCGATCTCCTTGGCGACCGTCACGCCGTCCTTCGTGATCTGCGGCGAGCCGAACTTCTTGTCGAGGATGACGTTGCGGCCGGACGGGCCGAGGGTCGAGGTGACGGCGTTCGAGAGCTTCTCGACGCCGGCGAGGATTTTCTGACGCGCATCCGCGTCGAACTTGATCTGCTTAGCCATAGCTTAAATTGCCTTTCCTTTTGCTTTGATTGACTTTCTTCTTTGAGAAGGAGCAAGGAGTAAGGAGCAAGCAGCAAGTGCGGTGGTCACCTTTTTCGAATGACGTGCAAGCCGCCCCTTCTTCCTCCTTACGACTTCCTCCCTTCTCCTTACTTCTCGATCACGCCCAGCAAGTCCTCTTCGCGGACGAGCTGGAGCTTCTTGTCGCCGAGCTTGACTTCCGTGCCGCCGTACTTCGGCAGCAGGACCGTGTCGCCCTTCTTCACGTCGAACGCGATCTCCTTTCCGTCCTTGTCGAGCTTCTTGCCGACGGCGATGACCTTGCCCTGCATGGGCTTTTCCTTCGCCGAGTCGGGGATGATGATGCCGCCGACGGTCTGTTCCTTCTCTTCGATCGGTTCGACGAGAACGCGATCACCCAGGGGTCTGATGTTCATTTCAGGTTTCTCCTTGCTTGTTCTGTTTGATGACAATTGAAAATAATCGAATAATCGAATGGTCGAATAATCAAATGGTCGAATGGTCGAATGCCGAATGGCCGGTCGAATAATCGAATTGCCCAGTCGCGGAATGCCTCATTCGAACATTCGTCAACTCGACAATTCGATTATTTCCCCTCCCTTACTTCATCGTGAAGTCGGCGTCGACGACGTCATCGCCGTTCTTCTTGCCGTCGTCCTTCGGCGGCTCGCTGTTCGGCGGCGGCGTGCCCGCGCCCGGATTCGCGCCGGCCGCGCCCTGCTGGGCCTGCGCCGAGGCATACATCTCCTGCGCGACGGGTTCCATCGCCTTCATGAGCGCCTCCTGCTTCGCCTTGATGTCGGCGATCGGGGCCGGCGGCTGCTTCGCAAGCAGGTCCTTGAGCTCCTTGAGCGCGGCCTCGACCGGCGCCTTCTTGTCGGCGGCGATCTTGTCGCCCGCGTCCTTCAGCGTCTTCTCGACCTGGAAGGCGAGCCCGTCGGCCTTGTTGCGGTCCTCGACCTCGGCGTGGCGCTTCTCGTCCTCGGCCGCGTGGGCCTCGGCGTCCTTGCGCATCTTCTCGATCTCCTCCTTCGAGAGACCGCCCGCCGCCGTGATCGTGATCTTCTGCTCCTTCTGGGTGCCGAGATCCTTCGCCGAGACGTTGAGGATGCCGTTCGCGTCGATGTCGAACGTGACCTCGATCTGCGGGACGCCACGCGGCGCCGGCGGAATGCCGTCCAGGTTGAAGTTGCCGAGCGCCTTGTTGTCGCGCGCCATCTTGCGGTCGCCCTGGAAGATCGCAATCGTCACGGCCGGCTGGTTGTCCGCCGCCGTCGAGAAGACCTGCGACTTCTTCGTCGGGATCGTCGTGTTGCGCTCGATGAGCGGGGTCAGCACGCCGCCCAGCGTCTCGATGCCGAGCGTCAGCGGCGTCACGTCGAGCAGCAGCACGTCCTTCACCTCGCCCTTCAGGATGCCGCCCTGGATGGCCGCGCCCATCGCGACGACCTCGTCCGGGTTGACGCCCTTGTGCGGCTCCTTGCCGAAGAGGCTCTTCGCCTTCTCCTGGATGAGCGGCATGCGCGTCTGGCCGCCGACGAGGACGACCTCGTCGACCGTCGAGAGCTCCGCGTCGGCCATGCACTTGCGGCACGGCTCGGCGGTGCGGTTCACGAGATCCATCGTCAGCGTCTCGAGCTTCTGCTTCGTGAGCGTCGTCGTCAGGTGCTTCGGGCCCGTCGCGTCCGCCGTGATGAACGGCAGGTTGATGTCGTAGGTCGTCGCCGTCGACAGCGCGCACTTCGCCTTCTCGGCCTCTTCCTTCAGGCGCTGGAGGGCCATCATGTCGTTGCCGAGGTCGATGCCCTGCTGGGCCTTGAAGTCCTCGATCATCCACTTCATGATCGCCTGGTCGAGGTCGTCGCCGCCGAGGTGCGTGTCGCCGTTCGTCGCCTTCACCTCGAAGACGCCGTCGCCGATGTCGAGGATCGAGATGTCGAACGTGCCGCCGCCGAAGTCGTAGACCGCGATCTTCTCGTTTTTCTTCTTGTCGAGGCCGTAGGCGAGCGACGCCGCCGTCGGCTCGTTCACGATGCGCTTGACGTCAAGGCCCGCGATCTTGCCCGCGTCCTTCGTCGCCTGGCGCTGCTGGTCGTTGAAGTACGCCGGCACCGTGATGACGGCCTCGGTGATCTTCTCGCCCAGGAACGCCTCCGCATCCTCCTTCAGCTTGCGCAGGACCATCGCGGAGATCTCCTGCGCCGTGTAGACCTTGTCGTTCACCTTCACGGCCGCATCGCCGTTCGGCGCCGCGACGACCTCGTACGGGACCATCTTGATCTCGTCCGTCATCTCGCTGAACCGGCGGCCGATGAACCGCTTGATCGAGTAGATCGTCGACTTCGGGTTCGTCACGGCCTGGCGCTTCGCCGCCTGGCCGACCAGGATCTCGCCATTCTTCGTGAACGCCACGATCGAAGGCGTCGTCCGCGCGCCCTCCTTGTTCGGGATGACCGTCGCCTCGCCGCCTTCCATCACCGCCATGCAGCTGTTCGTCGTGCCAAGGTCAATTCCAAGTACTTTTGCCATAGTGTATTCTCAACTTTCTTTCGCCCACCACGGGCGACACCGAGTTTCTTGCAAAGACCGTGCCAGCCACTGCGCCCGCCACGCAGACAAGAGAAGTGGGACATTCTGTCGCGACAGAATGTCCCACTCGCCTACGCCCGCCAAGGGGCGTCTCCGCCCCGCGTCAGGGCGCGACGGACGCATCCGCGCCGTTCGCCGACTTGACGCCGCCCCAGCGTTCCGCGTCCTTGATCGACGGATCGGTCTCGGAGAACTTGAAGTCCTTGCCCGGCAGGATCGCATTGAGGAGAATGCCCGTGAGCGCGCCGACCGCAAGGCCCGAGAGCGCGAAGTTGACGCCGCCCACGGCGAACTTGATCGCGCCCGCCTTCGAGAACGAGATGCCGAGCGTGAGGACGAGGATGATCGCCGCAATGAGCATGTTGCGCGACTTGCCGAGGTCAACCCGCGACTCGACGAGGTTGCGCACGCCGACGGCCGAAATCATCCCGTAGAGGACGAACGACACGCCGCCGATCGTCGCGCCGGGAATCGTGCCGATGAACGCGGAGAACTTCGGGCAGAACGAGACGAGGATCGCGAGGACGGCCGCGATGCGGATGACGCGCGGGTCGTAGACCTTCGAAAGCGAGAGGACGCCCGTGTTCTCGCCGTAGGTCGTGTTCGCCGGCGCGCCGAAGAGCGAGGCGAGGCACGTCGCGAGGCCGTCGCCGAGCATCGTGCGGTGGAGGCCCGGCTCCTTGAAGTAGTTGCGGTTCACCGTCGAGCTGATCGCCGAGATGTCGCCGACGTGCTCCATGATCGTCGCGAAGGCGAGCGGCACGATGATCGCGAGCGACGTGACGACGAGCCCCGTGTCCGGCTTCGCGAGGACGGGGAAGACCGTGTTGTTCCAGTGGACGGGCAGCCCCACCCACGCGGCGTTCGCGACGGCCGCGTAGTCGATCGCGGGCGTCCAGCCGGCCTTGCCCATGAGGTAGGCCGCCGCATACGAGAAGATGACGCCCATCAGGATCGGGATGATCTTGAACATGCCGCGTCCCCAGATCGAGAAGGCGATCACCGTCGCGATCGCGACGAGCGCGATCGGCCAGGACGCCTCGCAGCTGTTGACCGCGACCGGCGAGAGGACGAGTCCGATGCCGATGATGATCGGGCCCGTAACGACCGGCGGGAAGTACTTCATCACCGTCTTCACGCCGCACGCCTTCACGAACGCCGCGACGATGAAGTAGATGACGGACGACGCCGCGACGCCGATGCAGGCGTACTGGAGCGCGACCGGCTTCGTGAGCGTCTCGTAGCCCGCCGTCCCGGCGAGGCCCGTGAGGGCGAAGTAGCCCGCGAGATAGGCGAACGACGAGCCGAGGAACGCCGGCACCATCCGCTTCGTGAGGAAGTGGAAGAGGAGCGTGCCGAGGCCCGCCCAGAGAAGCGTCGCGGACGGCGAGAGCCCCGTCAGGATCGGCACGAGGATCGTCGCGCCGAACATCGCGAACATGTGCTGGACGCCGAGGACGCCCATCTTCGGAAGCCCCAGCGTGCGCGCGTCATAGATGCCGCCGTTGTCGAGGGCGGAGGATTTCTTTTCGTGGTTGGTTTCTTGGCTGGCCATAATGAAGGTTAGGTTCGGTTGGTTGGGGGTTAAGGGTTAGGGGTTGAAAAAGTTAAGGGTTAGAGAGGGTGAAAGGGCGTTAAAGAGTGGTTAAAGGCGTTAAAGAAGGGTTTCAAGGGCATTTACAAAGGGTTTCAAGGGCCGGCAAAAGGGGTTGACGCGAGGGGCGAGAGGGGCGAGAGGCCAAACCGCCTCTCAAAGCCCCTTTTGTCACGCAAACTCTCGTCTCTCGTGTCCCTCATGTCGCTCCTGTCTTTAGAGATTCGATCGCCAAAATTCAATCACCAACCTCGCGCCCATTCGATTATTCGGTTATTCGATCATTCGATTATTTCTCTCCCTCTCATTTCCCCGGGTATTTCACGAACGTCGCGACGTCGTAGTCCTTGAGCGCGTTCGCCCGCGCGGCAAAGCCCTCAAGCTCGATCGGGAAAATCATCTTCACGACGACGCCGCCCAGGCGTTCGACGAGCTTCGCCGCCGCGCGCGCCGTGCCGCCCGTCGCCAGGAGGTCGTCGACGATCACGACGCGCTGGCCGGGCTTCACGGCGTCGGCGTGCATGTGGAGCTCGGCCTTGCCGTACTCGAGGTCATACGCCTCGGAGATCGTCTCGCGCGGAAGCTTGCCCGGCTTGCGGATCGGCACGAACGCCGTCCGGAAGCGGTCGGCGAGCGCCGCGCCAAAAATAAAGCCGCGCGATTCCGGCGCGGCCACAAGGTCGAATTCACAGTCGGCGAGAAGCCCCGTCGCATGGTCGAGGACGAGCTGAAAGCCGTCCGGCGACTCGAGAATCCCCGTCACGTCACGAAACAGGACGCCCGCCTTCGGGAAATCCGGAATCGCCTTGACGTAGTCGTTCAACTTCTTCATTTCGGTGCATTATACCATATAATACCGTGCGCCGTTCGGCGCACCGCCGTCGCGGTCATGGGCGCGCAAGCCGGCGTCATTTCCAGATGTGAATGCAAAGCGGTATTTGCGTTGAGTGCTGGAAACGGGGTGTGGGGCTGATGGAGGGGGATTTCTCCATCCACCCTCCCCGGGGAGGGGAGTTGCGTTTACTTCCATAAGCCGCGCCGGATTCGGTATCATGTCCGCCATTCGCCCCCGGCAGTCGGAGGCGTGGCCGATCACGACGCCCGTGCCCATCGCGTTGTAGCGCCCGCCGTCGCGGATCACGCAGTCCTCCAGCACGTTGAACGCATTCGCCAGCGGCGCGTGCCGAAGGATCTCGCGCCGCGCCCCCGTCGCCTCGAAGAGCGCGTCGAACGCGTGGGCGGCCTGTCCGGGATAGTAGGTCAGCGGGCCCTTGCCGCCCTCGACCGGCGTCGCGTCGCTCGCCGTGAACGCCAGCTTCTCGAAGCGGATGTTCTCGACGTACTTCCCGTTCGCCGGGTCGCCCTTCACGACGACCAGCCGCGAGAGCTTCGCGAGCGGCGCGACGGCGCAAAGCGCGTCGGGCGTCTCGCCCGGCAACGGACGATAGAGGACCTTCCGTCCGGCCCGGTCATAGAACCACTCGCCCGGCGCCGTGAACGCGCCGCGCAGGTTGCCGACCCGGTAGATCGCCTCGCCGTTCCACTTCGACGACCAGGTCCCCCTTCGGATCCTTGAACTGCCGCGCGAGGATCGTGCGGTCGGGCTCGCGGTCCGTCAGCGTCAGCTCGACCTCATGCACGCCGTCCGCACCATCGTAGAGCGTGACGGAACCGCCGCGCACGTAAGTCGAGTACTGGTCGAACCCCACGACGTCCGCACTGGGCTTGCCGTCGATCTTCGCCGCATTTTATGTGTTGAAGTCTATCACAAACCCGTTCGCTCCGACAAGCGTCACGGACGCGGCATGAACCCCGCGCGCCTCACGCGAGCAGGTGCTGGCCGCCGTCGATGGGGAGGACCGCGCCCGTCGTCGCGGCCGCCTCCAACAGATACGCGACCCCCTGCGCCACGTCCGCCGGCGTCGGGCGCCCAAGGAGCGTCTCGCCCGCCTTCTCATGGACGTCCGTCGGCGCAAGCACCGGGCCCGGCGCGACCGCATTGACGCGCAGCGTCTCGGCGAAGAGCGCCGCCGACGTGCGCGTGTACGCGAGGAGCGCCGCCTTCGTCGCCGCGTAAGGGCTGAGGGACGCGCCCGCCGCCACGCCCAGGACACGCGTGTCGAGGACGTTGACGACGGCGCCGCGCCCCGTCTCGCGTCCCGCCATCAGCATCGTCAGCTTCTTCGGCGCCTCCACATTGACCGCCGTCAGCGTCTCGTCCGCACCCACGAAGAGCGCCGCGTTGTTGACGAGCGCATCCGGCGGCTGCCCGTCCAGAAGGCGCAGACACGCGGCATAGGCGCGCGCCGGCCCGAGCGGATCCGCGAAGTCGGCCAGGATGTCCGCCCCCGCGTCCGCACGGTGCGACGTCGTCAGGACGCGCCAGCCGCGCGCCCGCAAGTCCTCCGCAAACGCCCGTCCCAGGCGCGTCGTGCCGCCCGTCACCAGCACCGTCTTCGGCTTCATCGCCGAGCCCCCGCCTCCGACGGCTCGGCCGCGCGCGGACGCAAATCGTCCGTCAAGTCGCGCGTCGTGACTTTCAGCGCCTTCGCCATCGCAGCCGCGACGGCGCGCACGCCATAGACTTCCGTCTCGTAGTGGCCGAGGCAGACCATCTTCATGCCGACGTTCTCCGCCGCGATGACCTCGCCCCAGCTCGCCTCGCCCGTCACGAAGAGTCCGCAGCCGAGACGCTGCGCCTCCTCCGCGAACTCGCCCGCGCCGCCGGAGCAGACGCCGACGCGCACCGCGCGGCGACCTGTGCCCTGCATTCCCGTGAAGCCGATCGTCTGGCCGTGGTAGCGGAACGCCGGGGACAGGCCCCGCAGTCCCAGCTCCTTCGCGAGCCCCGCATTGTTGCCGAGCGTCGGATGCGCGTCAAGCGGCAGATGGCAGGCATAGAGCGCCAGGTCGGCGTCCAGCGCGACGCGGACGACATCGTAGACGCCTCCCGTCAGACGCTTGATGCCCCCACCCCACAAGAAACCATGGTGGACGACCAGAAGCTGCGCGCCCGCGTCCGCCGCCGCACGGACGGCCCGCACGCTCGCGTCCACGGCGAACGCGACGCACGAGACAGGCGCGTTCCTGTCGCGGCGCGCAATCTGCACGCCGTTGTTCGAGACGTCGTCAAACGCCGCGACGTCCAGCGTCCTGTCCAGCCAATCGACGATCTGCACAAACGCCGGGGCGCGCCCCGTGCCCCTCTTTTTCAGGCGTTCCATTCCCTACTTCCCCACCCAAGCGCCCAGGTCGCGGTAGAACGTGCCGAAGCACGAATGCGTCATGCCGATGCCGTGGACGATTTCCTTGTCCTTGACCTTGATCTCGTTGTAGGCCGCGTAGACCGCGCACGGCGGACAGGTCGTGTCGGAGAAGCCGACGGCGACGCGGACGGGACACGCGATGCGCGAGGCGAAGTTCGCCCCGTCGAAATACGGCGCCCCCCGCTCGGCGGCCGCGCGCATCGCCGGCGTCCGCGAATTGTTCTCGACAATCTGCGGCCAGCCGCTCCGCCGCCCCGCCCGATACCCCATCGTGTCCGTGATCGCCGGCACATAGAAGGCGGCGCGCGTGAAGGCGTGGTTGAGGCCCGTCAGGTAGAAGCCGAAGCCGCCGCCCTGCGACGTCCCCTGGTAGGCGACGCGCGTCCGGTCGACGTCCGGCCGCGCCACGAGCCAGTCAATCGCGCGGTCAATGCCGAGCAGGACGGAATGGAAGAAGTAGTCTTCGCGTGACACGGCGATGCCCGCGCACGAATAGCCACACCCGTATTTCGCGCGGCACGCCTCGTTCATCGCGTCGTACGTTGCCTTGAGGCCCATCTCCTGCCACCGCCAGTCCGGCTCGAACGGATAGACGCTCATCTGCAGGCAGATCGCGTCCGGGCGCCCGGCCATGTCGTTCGTCCAGCCGCCGAACCCGGCGGCGTTGACGCCGGCATTCACGGGGAACGGCGCCTTCGTCTTGTCCGTCGGCACGCTCAGGTAGCCGTAGACGCGCCGCCCGAACGTGGCGAACGAGACGCGGAAGAAGTCAAACGCGGACGTGCTGCGTTCGGGGACGCGGACGACCTGCGGATCGAGCGGCACCTCGCGCCGAAGCCGCGCGCGCTCGCCCGCCCAGTAGGCGTCGAAGTCGGCGGGCGACGGACTCCCCTTGGCGATTCGCGTCGGGTCGTAGGCCACGCTCCAGACCTTCGGCCCGTTCCCCTGCGGCGCGGGCGAGAGGTTCAGGCGCAGAAAGCCCGGCGCGGCGAGCCGGCCCGCGAGCGTGAAGACGTTCGTCTTCGCGAGATCCCACGTCACCGCCGCCGCGACGGTCTGCGGCCCGAAGTTGTCGAGCGACGCCTGGACCGAACCCGTCGCGACGCGCTGGCCGTTCGTGCCCGTGACCGTCACCGTGAACGTCGCCGTCTCGCCACAGGCGTAGACGCAGGTCGCCCGGTCGGCCGCGACGGCATAGCGAAGCGGCTCCGCCGCAGACACGCCGAGGGCCGCCGCCACCAACGCGAGAAGAAACAGGCTTGATTTCATTTTCATTTCTTTCTTTCCTTTCCGCCCCTTGGGGGGCAACAACCTTCAAGCCGGGAACTCGTCCTTCACGAACGCGGCCAGGGCGCTCTTCCAGTCGGGCGTGCGGTAGCCCAGCACGTTAAGGACGCTCTTCTTCAGCGCCGAGTTGCGCGGACGCGGCGCCGGACGCGGGAATTCCGCCGTCGTGCAGGGCACGATCTCGCGGACGAAGCGCGGCGCGCCCGGACGGTCGTTCAACAGCCGCTTCAGCTCCTGCGCGAACGCATACCAGGTGCACTGCTCCTCGCACGTTCCATGGACGATGCCCGACACGTCGGGATGGACGAGCAGGAACCGGATCACGTCCGCGACGACGCGCGTCGAGGTCGGATTGCCGCGCTGGTCGTCGACGACCGGGAGCGGCGCGCCGGCCTCGCCCCCCAGCCGCGCCATCGTGTGGACGAACGACGGGCCGCCCGCGCCATAGAGCCAGGCGATGCGGAGGATGACCGAGTTGTCGGGATGAATCATCTGGACCATCTGCTCGCCGGCGAACTTCGAGGCCCCGTAGACCGTCTGCGGACGCGGAATGTCCGTCTCGCTCCAGGCCCACGGCTCGCGCGGCGGTTCGCCCGAAAAGACGTAGTCCGTCGAGATCGCGATCAGCCGCGCGCCGCATGTCTTCGCCGCCAGCGCGACATTGCGCGAACCTTCCTCGTTGAGGCGGAAGGCCCGCTCGCGATCCGCCTCGCAGGCATCGACCTTCGTCATCGCCGCGCAGTGGACGATCACGTCCGGCTTCGCCTCAAGCGTCTTCGCAAAAAACGCCGCGTCGTCCGTGACGTCCCAGTCGGGCACGTCCGCGACGACGAGCTCGTGCGCGTCGCCCAGCTCCCGGCAAAGCGTGCGTCCCAGCATGCCCTTGCCGCCCGTAATCAGAATCTTCATCGTACTTTCGCTCCCATTGATTCAAGATCCATCCGCGCCATCAGGCCCGCACGTCCGCCGGTGGCTTCAAATAGAGCCGACAATGGCAGAGCCCGTGAAAGGCCGGATCGCGCAGCTGTCCCTTGAACTCGTCGCAGGGACAGAAGAACGCAGGCAGCTTCGGCAACCGGCAAGGACAGAATCCGTTTTTGCGCACCAGGCCCGCACGCACCGTCTCCACAAGCCGTGCGTCGGGATTCAGCGTGACCCGCGCCTGGGCAAAGAGCGTGCGAATCTCGGTCGAGGACTCCTTCGTGCGCGGATACGCCTTGAACGTGACGAGCGCCTTGAGCGCGTCGATGTCCTTCCAGCGCGGCAGCCCCGCGACGGAATCCTCGCCGATGACGAAGAACAGCGCGGCGCCCGGATTCTCCGCCGCGATTTCGCGCACCGTGTCAATCGCGTAGGAGACGCCGCCGCGCCGGATCTCGCGTTCGTCGACGACTGCGCCCGGGACGTCCGCGAACGCCGCGCGCACAAGCGCCAGCCGATCCCACGGCGGCGCCGGCAAGTCCGTCACGCCCGCCGTCTTGAACGGGCTCACGTTCGCGGGCACGACCAGAAGCCGATCCAGCGCAAGATCGGCGAGCGCCGCGCGCGCCACGCGGACGTGCCCGTAGTGAACGGGATTGAAGCTGCCGCCATAGATGCCGATTCGCATGATTCGTCTCCACCAAGCTTTGATGCGGCGTATTATACCAAGTTTGGGAGTTTGGAGGTTCTGGTGTGGCTGATGGTTTGGAGATTTGGAGATCGTGCGATGCCGTTCACGAACCACGCGGCCGGGTGTCGCGGCCGGGTTGACAGGCGGCGGTTGCATGCGGGAAACTCCGCGATTTCTTACGCGGACGTGCTGCCGACACTGTCGGCGATTTTGGTCCAAATTTGCCGACAGTGTCGGCGATTTTGACTTTGTTGCGATGCGTGTGATATAATTCGCGCATGAAAATGGCGAAACCAGCGAATGTCGAGCGACTTTTGGATGTTGCGCGCGTGTTGAAGACCAAGTCTGTCTTCCTGTTCGGGCCTCGCCAGTGCGGGAAGTCCTGGCTCGTCGGTCACACGGTCAAGGACGCGCATCTTCTGGACTTGCTGTCGTCCGAGACGTTCATTCGCCTGACGCAGCATCCCGAATACATTGAAGAGATAGGTGCGGACGGCAAACCGATTGTCATCGACGAGATCCAGAAGCTGCCGCAGCTGCTGGACGAGGTTCATCGGCTCATTGAACGGCGCGGATTCCGTTTCCTGCTGACGGGTTCAAGCGCACGCAAGCTGCGGCGGCAGGGCGTCAACCTGCTGGGCGGTCGCGCGCGCGTCAAGCGCCTGCACCCGTTTTCGGCCGCCGAACTGAAGGATCGCTTCTCGCTCGACCGTGCAGTGAACTACGGGCTCTTGCCGTCCGTCTGGTTCTCGGACGAGCCGGAGGAAGACCTGGCCGATTACATCGACGAGTATCTGCGGCAGGAGATCATCGCCGAGGGCGCGACGCGGAATCTGCCGGCGTTCGGGCGGTTTCTGGAGGTGGCGGCGCTGTGCAATGGCGAGCAGATCGACTATGCCGCGATTTCGCGTGACGCAAAGGTCCCGCGCTCGACGGTGCAAGAGTATTTTCGGATTCTCAAGGAGACGATGCTGGCTGACGAGGTGCCGGTCTGGAAGCGCGGACTGAAGCGAAAGACCGTTGAGACGGCAAAGTTCTATTTCTTCGATCCGGGCGTCGCGCGTCGGCTCATGCGCCGAAAGCCCGTCGAGGAAGGGACGCGCGAGTACGGACACCTGTTCGAGACGTGGGTGCATCACGAGCTTCGGTCCTATCTCGACAATCGGATTCGGGATGGTGTCGTCAGCTATTGGCGGACGCCGTCGGGGACAGAGGTCGATTTCGTCGTGGGAACGACGGCCATCGAGGTCAAGAGCGCCCGCATGATCGGCCGCTCGGATTGCTCGGGGCTGCGGTCGATTGCCGATGAGGGGACGTTCGCGCACCGGATTGTCGTCTGCCGAGAGCCCATGGCGCGGGTTGCCGACGGAATTGAAATCCTGCCGTTCGCGGACTTCATCGCGCGCCTGTGGTCGGACGCGCTCATTGACCTTGATTCGGTCGCCGTTGGCTGAGAGTCGTCCAAGATCGCCTTTCGCCGCTACGCCATCCGAGGCGAGCCGAGGTCGCGCGCCGTTTTGGTATAATACGCCGCATGAAGAAGAGGCGGGTTTCACCGAACGGATAGCCATGGAAACGGATGCACATTTGCTGGAGCGGTCGGCGGCAACGCCACGGACGCTTTCGCATCGGGAACTCGTCGCGCTTCTCTCCTGGCCCGATGCGCGGGAGCTGTATGCGGCGGCCTATGCCGTCAAGGTCCGGGTCTCCGGCAAGGGCGTCTCGATCCGAGGCCTCGTCGAGTGCGGCAACGTGTGCGAGAAGGATTGCCGCTACTGCGGGATACGCAAGGGAAACGGCAAGGTGCATCGGTACGTCATGGGCGCCGACGAGATCGTCCGGGAAGCCGAATGGGCCTTCAAGTCCGGATACGGAAACCTCGTGCTGCAGTCCGGCGAACAGACGGGCGCCGGGCACACGGAGATGATCGAGGCGGTTCTGCACCGGATACGCGGCTTTGCCGGCGATTCGTTCGGCATCACGTTGAGCCTTGGCGAGCAGACCGAGGAGACGTATCGGCGCTGGCGCGCGGCGGGCGCGCACCGCTATCTCCTGCGCATCGAGACGTCCAACCCCAAGCTGTACGCGACGATCCATCCGGCGGACCATCTGTGGACGCGGCGGCTGGACTGTCTGCGCATGTTGCGCCGGTGCGGGTACCAGGTGGGGAGCGGCGTGATGGCGGGGCTTCCCGGCCAGACGCTGGACGACTTGGCGTCCGACATCGAGTTTTTCGCGTCCGAGGGCATCGACATGATCGGGATGGGGCCGTACATTCCTCATCCCGACACGCCGCTCGGCGAAGGCATCCCCTGGTCGGCGGACGCGGCGGCGAGGCGCCTTGAGCTGGGGCTGCGCATGATCGCCGTCGCGCGTCTGCACCTGCATGACGTGAACATCGCGTCGGCCACGGCGCTGCAGGCGCTGGACCCGGACGGACGCGAGAAAGGCCTGCTCGCCGGCGCGAACGTGATGATGCCGAACATCACGGACGTCGGGTATCGCGCCAACTACCAGCTGTATCTCGGCAAGCCCTGTCTCGAAGAGGATCCGGCCGCGTCGCGCGAAAAGTTCGAACGGCGCGTCGCGGCCATCGGCGAGACGATCAAATGGAATGCGCGCGGCGATTCGCCGCACTGGGAAAAGAGATGAAGATTGCAGTCGGACTTTCGGGCGGAGTCGATTCCTCGGTTGCCGCGCTTTTGCTGAAGGACGAGGGCCATGAGGTCGTCGGCGTCACGATGAAGCTCTGGCGCGAGGGGCGCTATCGCGGCGGCGAACGCGACGCCTGCTACGGTCCGCATGAGGCCGAGGACATCGACCGGGCGGCAGATCTCGCGCGTTCGCTGGGTATCGGCTACCAGGTGTTCGATTGCGCGGAGGAATACGAGAAGGCCATCGTCGGCTACTTCCGCGAAACGAGCCTCAAGGGCCTCACGCCGAATCCGTGCGTGATGTGCAATGCGGCCATGAAGTTCGGGCTCCTGCCGAGGATGGCGCGGAAAAGCGGCCTTGCGTTCGACCGCTTCGCGACGGGGCATTACGCGCGAATCGTGCGCACGGACGAGGGACGGCTGGCCGTGTGCCGCGCGGCGGACAAGAAGAAGGACCAGAGCTACTTCCTGTACCGGCTTTCGCAGCAGCAGCTGTCCGAAACGATCTTTCCCCTCGGCGGTCTGACGAAGGTGGAGGTCCGGCAGATGGCGGCCGCGCGCGGGCTTGCCGCCGCCGACCGCGAGGATTCGCAGGACTTCTATTCGGGCGACAAGAGCGAGCTCATCGGGGCGGCGGAACGCGAAGGCGACATCGTGGACATGTCCGGGAAGGTCGTGGGGCGGCACACGGGGTTCTGGAACTTCACCGTCGGCCAGCGCAAGGGAATCGGCGTGTTCGGCCCGGAGCCGCATTACGTGATCCGCCTTGACGCCTGCCACAACCGGGTCGTGGTGGGAAGCCGCAAGGAGGCGTTCGCGACCGCGTTCCGCGTGGCCGACCTGAGATGGATGGGCGCCTGCGAGCGGACGGACGCGATCGTGTGCCGGGTCAAGATCCGCAGCACGGGGGATCCGATGGGCCCGGTCACGCTTCGGCAGGGCGTCTGCACGGCCGAGGGCGACGGCCTCTTCGGCGTGGCCCCCGGACAGTCCGCCGTGTTCTACGACGCGGATGACCGAATCGTCTGCGGCGGAATCATCGCGTAGTCGAGGCGTGCTGGGCGGCGCGGGCGGGAATTCTCGTTTTTTGGTATAATGGCGTCAAACGAACGGAGGACAAGCCATGACAGAATCGGACTACGACGAAACTGACGTGCCCGTGCGCGAGAACGGGGACGAGACGGAAATTCGCGATACGGACATCGTCTTCGACTGTCCGCACTGCGGCAAGAACCTCGTGATCGACTATCGCGGCGCGGGGTTGCAGATCAACTGCACGGAATGCGGCGAGCCCGTCCTCGTGCCGATTCCCGACGGCATGGAGCTGACGGACCTCGACCTCGACCCCGGCGAGATCCTGAAACAGCTCTTCGCGACGCGCCGCAACTACCAGAAGGCCGAGGCGAAGGTCGAGGCCCTCAAGGCGCGGCTCGTCCAGCTGCAGGAGACGCTCGGCGTCATGCAGGAGGTCGTGGCGGAGGGACTGAGCGCCTCGTGACACGCCGTGCCCAGTCCCGCTTCGTGAACGCGCTGACGTTCGCGCGCGTCCCGCTCATCTTCGTGTGGGCGGTTCTGGCCATCGTCCAGGAGTTCGCGGGCAACGGCGCCGGCAGCCTTGCGCTCGCGCTGGGCGCGTGCCTCGCGATGCTGCTTTCGGGACTGACGGACGCCTGGGACGGTGCGCTTGCGCGGCGATGGAACGTCGTCTCGACGCTTGGCAAGATGGCCGATCCGCTGATGGACAAGATCTTCTACCTCGTCGCGTTTCCTGTCCTTTCGTGGCAGGTTCTGCACCAGGGCGGGAGCGAGTGCCACGCGCTGCTGATGGTCGGCTTCACCGTCCTCTACATGCTGCGCGACACGTGGGTGACGTTCATGCGATCGGTCGGCGCGCTCTACGGGGCGGACGTCGCGGCGATGTGGCTCGGCAAGGTGCGCACGGCGCTCTCCTTTCCGGGCGCGGGGTGGATCTACGTCTACCTCTGCTTCCATCGGCTTGCGCCAGCGGCGTGGGAGGCGCCGTGGCGCCTAAGCTGCTACGCCGTCGAGGGCGGGCTCATCCTGCTGACGCTCTGGAGCCTCCACACCTACACGGTCGCCTACCTGCCCTATTTGCGGCGGGCACTTGAACGAAAATGAGATTTGTGAGATAATACAACCACCAAACAAAAACTAAAAAAAGGTTCATGACCATGAAAAAGCAGTCGAAGGGATTCACGCTCGTTGAGCTTCTCGTCGTAATCGGTATTCTCGGCATCTTGATGGGTGCGCTCTTCCCGGCCATCTCGTCGGCCATGTTGTCGGCGAACACGTCCGCCATGTCAATGCGCGGCCGCAACTTGTTCGTGGCCATCACGCAGTGCAACACCGAGCGCGAGGGCGCGGGCCTGCAGGCCGTGTGGCCGCAGACGTCTCAGGAAGGCGTGGACGATGAGGACAAGAAGGTCATCAATGCCTCCAGCTCGACGGAATTCTTCAAGGCCCTCTTCGACCTCGACACGTCGGCCGAGAGCCGTCAGCCCTACGTGGACATCGACATCAGCACGCTGTCGGGCGGCGGCGTCCCCGGCATGAGCGGCACGACGCTTCAGCCCGCGAACGTCGCGTGGCGCGTCACGCAGAACCTCCAGAGCGAGGTCGCCGACGTCGTGCCGGCGCTCGTCTCGCGCAATGTCGATGCCGATGCCCTGAAGTCCAACCTCAAGACGTATGACGGCACGACGGCGACGAAGATCGAGTGCGGCAAGGCGGGCGGGCAGTACACGTCCACGCCGTTCGGCAACAAGGCGTGGATTCTCATCCGCAAGGGCGGCGCGGCGCAGGTCATCAAGGCGAAGTATTCGCGTCTCAACGTGATCTTCAACAAGCAGAGCTTCGACAACAGCGCGCTTGAGAACGAGCTGGACATCCTGCAGCTCTAATGCTCGTCCAGGTCGCGATTGACCTCGCGCTCGACCGGCTCTTCACCTACGAAGTGCCGGAAGCGCTTGAGAAGAAGCTGGCCGTCGGCCAGCTTCTTTCTGTTCCGTTTGGCCACCGCGAGGCCAGAGGGTTTGTTGTTGCGGTTGATGCGAAGGCTAACAGGGCAGAGGGCTTGGGTGACTTGAGAGGCGCGAGAGACGAGTGTGCCTCAAGCCCCTCCCGTCCAAATGCAATCAGCCTCCGCCCCGTCTCCGCCATTCTGGACGAGACGCCGTTCTTCTCGCCGAATCTCCTGACGCTCGTCAAGAAGGTCGCGGCCTACACCGCCGCACCCCTGGAGACGGTACTTCGAACCGCCCTCCCGGCGGCCGTCCTGAAGAAGAACGCACGGCCGAGGGAACTGCTGTTCGTAGAGCCGATTGACCAAGAGGGCACGAGACATGAGACAGGAGACGTGCGCGCATCGCCGCGTCAGCGTGAGCTCTATGCGCACATCCAGCGCCTCGGCGGCGGGTGGATGGCGCAGCTCTGCCGCGAGCTGAAGACGACGCCCGCCTCGATTCGCCTCCTCGCCGAGAAAGGGCTCGTCACAATCTCCGTCCGCGCGAAGCGGCGCAGCCCCCTCGGCAACCGCCGCATCCTGCCCTCGAAGCCCCTGCCGCTCAACGCCGAACAGCTGGCCGCGCGCGACGCGATCTTCGCCGATGCGCGCCCCACGCTCCTCTTCGGCGTGACGGGCAGCGGCAAGACGGAAGTCTACCTCCAGGCGATTGCGCGCGAACTCGACGCCGGGCGCGGCGCCATCGTCATGGTGCCGGAGATCTCGCTCACGCCGCAGACGGTTCAGCGGTTCGCCGCGCGCTTCGGCGACCGCGTCGCCGTCCTCCACTCGGCGCTCTCGGATGGCGAACGCTACGACGAATGGCACCGCATCCGCGCCGGCACGGCGCGTGTCGTCGTCGGCCCCCGGAGCGCGGTCTGGGCGCCCGTCAAGGATCTGGGCCTGATTGTCGTGGACGAAGAGCACGAGACGTCGTACAAGCAGGACGAGACGCCGCGCTACCATGCGCGCGACGTCGCCGTGCTGCGCGGCGTGATCGAAGGCGCGCGCGTCGTCCTCGGCAGCGCGACGCCGTCGCTCGAAAGCTGGCACAACGCGCAGTGCGGCAAGTACCGTCTCGCAACCATGCGCTGTCGCGCGGGCGCGGGCACGCTCCCGGACGTCCGCCTCGTCGAGATGCGCGACGGCTCGATCTACTCGCCCGAACTCTTGGACGCGATTCGCCTGCGCCTCGACCGGCACGAGCAGACGATCCTCTTCCTCAACCGGCGCGGCTATTCGCGTCAGGTCGTCTGCGAGGCGTGCGGACACGTGATCGAGTGTCCCGACTGCGGCTTGCCCTACACCTACCATCAGGCGGACGACTGTCTGCGCTGCCATGTCTGCGGCGGGTGGACGGCGCGCCCGACGGTCTGTCCGGCCTGTCACGCTCCGGCGCTCGAATACCGGGGCGTCGGCACGCAGCGGGCGGAGGCGGCGCTGAAGAAATGCTTCCCGCGCGCGTCAGTCCTGCGGATGGACGCCGACTCGACGTCACGCAAGCACACGCATGACGACATCCTCGACGCCTTTCGCCGACAGGAAGCCGACGTGCTGCTCGGCACGCAGATGATCGCGAAGGGCCTCGACTTCCCGAACGTCACGCTTGTCGGCGTCCTCAATGCGGACAGCTCCATCAACATGCCGGACTTCCGCGCGGTCGAGCGGAGTTTCCAGCTCTTCGCGCAGGTCGCGGGGCGCGCAGGGCGCGCGGAGCTACCGGGCGAGGTCTTCATCCAGAGCCACGAAATCGAGAGCCCCGTCCTGCGGGCCGTTGTGCGCGGCGACTTCGCCGCGTTCGCGGTCGACGAGCTCAAGGCACGCGAAGACGGCTTCTTTCCGCCGTATTGCCACCTCGCGATGGTCAATCTCAAGTCAAAGGACCTGAAACTCGTCGGCGAGTGGGCGGCGATGTGCGCCGCATCGCTCGCGAAGTGTCCGGGGCTGAACGTGACGGACGCGCTGCCGAGCGCGCTCGAGAAGGCGGAAGGCTGGTATCGCTGGCAGGTGATGGTGCGCGCGAAGTCTGCGGCGGCCATCGTGAAGGCGTGGCGCTGGTTCGTGTCCGCCCGACCCGCACCCACCGCCTTGCGCGTCACGCTCGATGTCGATGCGTTCAGCCTGACCTAGGGGCGTGTGCGCATCATGTGCCGCGCAACCTTCTCAAAGGCCCGGATGTCAGCCCGCATATGCGCCGCCGTGTAGGTCGGATGCGCCCAGAATGCAATCGTCGCCTCGGCCAACGCGCGCGCCTGCGAGCAATCAAACGCCGTGTAGTCGATTGGTCGATTCGCCGGATCGCGGAACGGATAGTTTGCCGTCCCAAAGCCGTGCGGCGCCACAAACGCCTCCTCGCGGTACATCTCAGGCCAGAGGACGCTCTGCACGCTCGCCCCCTCGGCCTGCACGGCGGCGACAAAGTCCGACATGGGGCAAGCCAGTTTCGCCGTGTCGAGCACAAAGGGAACAAGCCAAAACGCATGCTGGCGCGCCGCCGTGTCTACGGGCGCGAACCTGACGAGCGGATGTCCGGCCAAGCCCGCCATGAGTTCCTGCGCACGCGCACGCCGACGCGGCAGATTCCAACTGTCGAAGCGTCGGAGTTCGCCGAGGCCAACGGCCGCCTGGATTTCCGTCATGCGAAAGTTGTAGCCGACCCGGCGATGGACATAGGGCGTGCGCCTGGCCTCGAGTCGAAGGCCCAGTTTCGCGCGAACGTCATAGCCGTGGTCTCGCAGCGACCGGACTTCACCTGCAAGCGCATCGTCATTGCAGCAGACCATGCCGCCCTCGCCGCCCGTCGTGATGTGCTTCGACTGGCAAAAGGAAAAGCAGCCCATCGTGCCGAGCGCACCGACCTTGCGGCCCTTGTAGACACCGCCCACGCATTGGGCGCAGTCTTCAATCACGAAAAGGCCTCGGCGCTTCGCCAGGCGCAGAATCGGATCCATATCCACCACCCCACCGTAAAGGTGGACGACCACAATGGCTTTCGTGCGCGGCGTCAGGCACGCCGCAATCTTCTTCGGGTCGATGAGATGATCCGTGCCGACATCGCAGAAAACAGGGAGAGCCCCCGTCTGAAGGATGCAGAAGGAGGATGCGATGAACGAATAGGACGGACAGACAACTTCGTCGCCGGCGCCAATGCCAAGTGCTGCGAGAGCGACATGGAGGGCCGCCGTACCGCTGGTGACGGAAACGGCATGCCGAACGCGGAGCCATTTGGCCCACGCGGCCTCGAACCGAAGCCCCATGGGCCCCGTCCAGTAGTTGACGCGCCCCGAATGCAGGATGTCCAAGACAACGCGATCCGTCCGGCGGTCAAACTGCGGCCAAGGCGGGAATCCGCGCGCCCCGGCCTGCTCTCCGCCCTCAAGGGCCAACTTCTCTGAATTTCTTCGCGGCATAAAAAAAAATGCCACCCCTCGCGGAATGACATCGTTAAAAACCGAATGCCGCATTTCTGCGGCATCAGGCGGACTTGAATGGTCGGAGCGGAGGGATTTGAACCCTCGGCCTTTTGCTCCCGAAGCAAACGCGCTACCAGGCTGCGCTACGCTCCGACGTTCTAAAAAATAGCCGGCGGCGTCCTACTCTCGCGCGGGCGAGTCCCGCACTACCCTCGGCGATGGGGCGCTTGACTTCCGTGTTCGGAATGGGAACGGGTATTACAGCCCCTCTGTGGCCACCGGCGAAAAGCCGTAGCTGGAAGCTAAAGAGAACCACAACCCACATGCGAGGGCGAGGGAGATCCCGCACCTTGTGAAGTGTGCATGTACAGAGCAATAGCTAAGCCACACGCCATGTTAGTACCGCTCGGCTGAACCCCTCGCGGGGCTTGCACCTGCGGCCTATCGAGGTCGTGGTCTCCGACCTGGCTTCAGGGGACTTTCGTCCCGGGAAGACTTGTCTCGGGGGAGGCTTGGCGCTTAGATGCCTTCAGCGCTTATCCGTTCCGGGCATAGCTAC
>OIYX01000035.1_pt1 | contig 42773 bp, 36 predicted proteins | sample 1588431 | NCBI WGS metagenome assembly OIYX01 (sample SAMN03283241) | human gut metagenome | biome: human-associated habitat; material: feces | host: Homo sapiens | place: Peru | collected 2012
GCCTCGTCCCCTCGACGTCGCTCAAGACGTTCGGCCAGCCGAAGATGGACTTCCGCCGGTCGCACTGCCGGTTGGCGTGTCCGCAGAAGTGCGCGGCGGCGTGTCCGGCGGGCGCGCTCCGCGTCCTTGACCACGTGGCGCGGCGCGACCTCCACATGGGGCACGCGATCTGGAAGAAGGACCGCTGCCTGCGCGCGACGCAGGACGTGTCGTGCACGGCGTGCCAGCGCAAGTGCCCCGTCAAGGCCATCACGCTCGTCGGCGGCTTCCCCGTCGTCGACCGCGACCTCTGCATCGGCTGCGGCGCGTGCGAGCACGTCTGCCCGTCGCGTCCGCTGCCGGCGATCTTCGTCAAGGGCTTCGACCGGCAGCGCGTGGTGCGTCCGCTGAGCGAGGCCGACCTCGTGGCGGAGATGACGGGGCTCGTGCGGCGCGGCGAGGCGGCGGTCGTGACGGCGCGCGGCGGCGTCCTCGGCGCGCGCGCGACAGGGAAAGGCGTCCAGCCGATTCTCTCGCTGCTCGACGCGGACGCGCTGCGCGGGGCGGTCGTCGTGGACAAGGTGGTCGGACGCGCGGCGGCGGCGATTGCCGTCGTCGGTCGGGCGCGGCGCGTCCACGGCCTTCTCATGGGCGAGGACGCGAAGGCTCTTCTGGCGGCGCACGGCGTCACGGCGACGGCTGACCGGCTCGTGCCGAAGATCCTGAACCGCGACTTGAGCGCGTCGTGTCCGATGGAGGCGAAGGTCGGGAACGAGACCGACCCCGAGAAGATGGCCGCCGCCCTCCGGGCGTTTGTCGGCGCGGCCTCGTCCGGTGCGGCGAAATAGCGTTGCCGAGGATATTCTGGAAGCCAATTATCGTCTGCGCGCGCTCGTCCCGCGCGCGGCGGTTTTTGGTATAATTTCACAACTCAACCTTTTGAAAGAGACGAGACGATGGCAACCGAATTGACGCCGATGATGAGACAATACCTCGCGATCAAGCGCGAGGTGCCGCCGGGCGCGATTGTCATGTTTCGCCTCGGCGACTTCTACGAGATGTTCGGCGAGGACGCGATCGTCGCCTCGCCGATCCTCGGCGCGACGCTCACGCATCGCGGCGACCAGCCGATGTGCGGCGTGCCGTACCACGCGCTCAACGCCTATCTCGCCAAGCTCATCCGCGCCGGGAAGACGGCGGCCCTCTGCGACCAGGTCGAGGACCCGAAGACCGCGAAGGGCCTCGTGCGCCGCGAAGTGACGCGCATCGTCACGCCCGGCACCGTGACGGAGGACGGGCTTCTGGACGAGACGGCGAACAACTACGTCGCCGCCGTCTCGGGCCTCGGCCTTGCGCTGCTCGACCTCTCGACGGGCGAGTTCGTCGTCGAGCAGTTCCCCTCGCCGGCGAAGCTCGACGAGACGCTCGCGCGCGACGCGCCCGCCGAGATGCTGCAGGCGACGGACGAGAACCGCTGGACGTTCTCCGCCGATGCGGCGTTCGACTGCCTCACGCGCCATTTCAAGGTGCTGTCGCTCGACGGCTTCGGCCTCACGGGCAAGGCCGACCTCATCTCGGCGGCGGGCGCGCTCCTCTACTACGTCGGGACGACGCTTCACCATTCCCTGGCCCACGTGCGCACGGTGCGCCTCCGGCAGTCCGATGACGCGCTCGTCCTCGACTCGGGGACGCTGCGCCACCTCCAGCTCCTGCCGGCCGAGGGCGTCGCGAAGGCGGCGTCGCTCCTGGGCGTCCTCGACGTCACGAAGACGCCGATGGGCGCGCGGACGCTGCGCAACTGGATTGCGCGGCCGCTCGCGCGCGCGGCGGACGTGAACGCGCGGCTCGACGCCGTGGCGGCGTTCGTCGAGGATCGTGCCGCGCTTTCGGGGCTTCGCGCGCTCCTTTCAGGCGTCCGCGACCTGGAGCGGCTGATCGCCAAGGTCGATGCGGGCCGCGCGAATCCGCGCGACGTGAAGGGCCTGGCCGCCTCGCTGCGTCCCCTGCCGGAGATTTTGGAAAAGCTGGGGAACTTGAAGACAAAGAGCGACGCAAGACTTGACGCGAGTGACGGGAGCGACTTGGGGGGCGAGAGGCCTCTTGCCCCTCAAGCCCCACAGGCCTCTCCCGTCGCTTTCCCCCTCACGCCTCAGGCCGAGGTCGTGGCGCTCGTCGATCGCGCGATTGCCGACGATCCGCCGATTCTCCTCTCGGACGGCGGATTCATCGCGGCGGGCTATTCGACCGAACTGGACGAGATTCGTGCAATCGCGACGCAGGGCCGCCAATGGCTCGCCGAATACCAGGCGCGCGAGCAGGCGCGCACGGGCCTTTCCAAGCTGCGCGTGAAGCACGTGCCGGCCTTTGGCTTCCTGATCGAGATTCCGAAGGCCGCCGCCGCGCAGGCCCCGGCGGACTACGTGCGCCGCCAGACGCTGACGACCGCCGAGCGGTTCGTCACGCCCGAGCTCAAGGAATACGAGCAGAAGGTGCTCGGCGCGCAGGAGCGGGCCGTCGCGCTCGAACAGCGGCTCTACCGCGACATCCTCGCGTCGATCGCGGCGAAGACGGTCGAGATCCAGGCGACGGCCTTCGCGCTCGGCGCGCTCGACGCGACGCTTGCGCTCGCCGACCGTGCGCTCGCGGCGGGCTACGTGCGCCCGACGGTGGACGACTCGGACGTCCTGGAGATCGTCGACGGACGCCATCCGATCGTCGAGCAGCTGGCGGACGCGGAGCCGTTCGTGCCGAACGGCGCGTTCCTCAACACGACGACGGACCAGATCATGCTCATCACCGGGCCGAACATGGCCGGCAAGTCGACGTACATCCGCCAGGTCGCGACGCTCGCGGTGATGGCGCAGGTCGGCTCGTTCGTCCCGGCGACGGCGATGCGCCTTGGCGTCCTCGACCGCGTCTTTACCCGGATCGGCGCGGGCGACGACCTCGCGCGCGGGCGCTCGACCTTCCTCGTCGAGATGCAGGAGACGGCGAACATCCTCAACAACGCGACGCCGCGCTCGCTCATCGTCCTCGACGAGATCGGGCGCGGCACGTCGACCTTCGACGGCATCTCGATCGCGTGGTCGGTCGCCGAGTACCTGCACGGCAAGGCGAGCGCGAAGGCGAAGACGCTCTTCGCGACGCACTACCACGAGCTGGCGGACCTCGCGGACACGTTTGCGGGCATCAAGAACTACACGGTGAAGGTGAAGGAGGAGGGCGGGCGCATCGTCTTCCTGCGGCGCATCGCGCCGGGCGTCGCGGAGAAGAGCTTCGGCATCCACGTCGGCGCGATGGCCGGCCTGCCGGCGGAAGTCGTCGCGCGCGCGGGCGAGATCCTCCGCAACCTGGAGGCGAACGAGCTGGACGTCAACGCGCCGAAGGTCGTGCGCAAGCCGCGCCGCCGCCTCTCGGACATGCCGGGGCAGATGACGTTCTTCTGAGGAGGCCGAGACCATGCAGCACGACCCGGAGACGATCGGCAGACGGATGGACGCCCTCGGGCTGTGGGACGCCCTCCAGCCCTACAATTTCGCGGTGAAGCCGCGCGGGACGGCCTTTCCGTACTTCTGCACGGTCATGAAGGGCGACGGGAATCCCGTCAAGGTGCGGCTTCTCCTCCTGGAGGGCTGGCAGACGCTGCATGACTTCGTGCGCACGCGGATGGACGTCAATTTCGGGTTCTACTCGTCGCCGATCGAGTTTCCGCATTTCGAGCTCGTCGTGCTGGCCGACGGTTCGACCAAGGTCATCCGCTATGACACGGGCTTCATGCCGCAGGAGGTCACGGACGGCCCGGCGCGCGAACTTGTCGCGAAGATCCTCTGGGAGGCCTACGGCGTCTTTCTGCGCGTCGAGGGCGATCCGCGCCTTCCGCTCCAGTTCGCGGACGAGCGCGCCGTCTTTGCGCGCGTCGAGGACGCGCAGGGGGCGTGGCATGACGAGCCGCTGGCGATTCCCGATCCGCCGCCGCACACGGAGACCCTCTCGATTCCGAAGGCGCTCATCCAGTCGGCGAAGGACTTGCCGCTCGTCGCGGCGGACGTGCTGGACCTCGATTTCCGGCTGTTGCCGAGCGTCATGACGAAGGAGCCGCGTCCGCGCAGCGTCTACGAGCTTTTGGCGGTGGACGGGACGACGGGCGAGACGGCGTTCACGAGCCGCGTCTCGCTGACGCCGGACGGCGGACTGCGCACGCTCTGGGAGGCCCTGCCCGTGCAGGTTCTCCGCGAGATCGTCCGGCGCGGCAAGGTCCCGGGCACGCTCCGCGTCCGCTCCGGTCGCGTCTTCCGGATGCTGCGTCCGCTCTGCTTCGACCTGCCGTTCCGTCTCTCCCTCCACGACCGCCTCGCGCGCCTGCCCGACTGACGGCGGCTGGACGGACGGTAGAAAAGGGCGGCTGAAAAGGGTTGTCGGATTGTGGTATAATTTCCGGCATGGAAAAGAAACTGCTCATTGTGGAGTCTCCGGCGAAGGCGAAGACGATCGGGAAGTACCTCGGCGGCGAATTCGTCGTCAAGTCGTCCGTCGGGCACATCCGCGACCTGCCGAAGGAGAACGGCGCGATCAAGATTGTGGAGAAGGGCCCCGAGTCGTGGACGTTCACGCCGACCTACATCGTCTCGGAGGGCAAGGAGAAGGTCGTCGCCGAACTGAAGCGCGCCGTGAAGGAGACGGGCGAAGTCTATCTCGCGAGCGATCCGGACCGCGAGGGAGAGGCCATCGCCTGGCATCTGAAGGAAGTTCTGGAGCCCGTCGCGGGCGCGAAGCCGTTCCGGCGCGTCACATACAACGAGATCACGAAGTCGGCCGTCCTCAAGGCCGTCGCCGCGCCGCGCGACATCGACATGCCGCTCGTCGACGCGCAGCAGGCGCGCCGCATCCTCGACCGCCTCGTCGGCTACAAGGTCTCGCCGCTGCTCTGGAAGAACGTGAACTGCGCGAACAACCGGACGCTCTCGGCCGGGCGCGTGCAGTCCGTCGCGCTCCGGCTCCTCGTCGAGCGCCAGCGCGAGATCGACGCCTTCGTGCCGGAGACGTACCAGCTGCTCGGCGTCGAGGCCCGCAAGCCGGGCGACGCGAAGGCGTTCGTCGCCAAGCTCGCGCGGCTCGACGGCAAGAAGCCCGACATCCGCGAGAAGGAGGTCGCCAACCGCCTCATCCTCGACCTCGCGAACGCCACGCTCAAGGTTGCGGACGTGAAGGCCCAGTCGAAGGTTCGCCACGCCCTGCCGCCGTTCACGACCTCGACGCTGCAGCAGACGGCCTCGAGCGTCCTCGGCTTCTCGCCCGGCAAGACGATGAAGCTCGCCCAGGCCCTCTATGAGCAGGGGCGCATCACCTACATGCGAACGGACTCCGTGAACGTCTCCGACCAGGCGCGCGCGGCGGCGAAGGACTTCATCGAGAAGTGGTGCGGGCCGGAGTTCTATCCCGCGAAGCCCAACTTCTACGTGGCGAAGGCGAAGGGCGGCGTCGAGGCCCAGGGCGCGCACGAGGCGATTCGCCCGACCGACGTCGAGCTCTCGCCGAAGCGCGCGGGCGAGGCGGGGATGGAGGCGGCGGCGCTCAAGCTCTACGACCTCATCTGGCGGCGCTTCGTCGCGAGCCAGATGGCGGACGCGAAGACGACCGTGAAGACGCTGTCGATCGAGGCCGCGAAGCCGGGGATCGCGCACGCCTATCTCTTCACCGCGTCCGCGACGGCCGTCGACTTCGAGGGCTTCCTCAAGATCATGAAGCTCTCGCTCAAGAAGAAGACGAAGGACGGCGAGGATGACGAGGAGTCGGACGAGGTCGCCTACCTGCCCGATGTCGCGGCGGGCGATGCGCTCGAGGCCCTGCGCTGGCTCTGCGACGAGAAGCAGACGAAGGGCCCGTCGCACTATTCGGAGGCGTCGCTCATCAAGGCCCTTGAGGAGAACGGCGTCGGGCGTCCGTCAACCTACGCGCAGACGATCGAGACGCTGAAGACGCGCGAGTACGCGAAGACCGAGAAGAAGAAGCTCGTGCCGCTGGAGCGCGGCGTCCTCGTCTGCGACTGGCTCGTGAAGAACATGGACGCGCTCTTCTCCGTCGGCTTCACGGCGCGGATGGAGGCCGAGCTGGACAAGGTCGAGTCGTCGGGCGAGCCGATGGACCAGATGCTCAGCGAGTTCTACTGCGCGTTCCTGAAGTCGCTGCCGAAGCCCGTGCCGCCGCCGGACCGCGCGAAGTTCGACCTCGTCCTCTCGCTTCTCGGCGAAGTCCGGGAGTGGAAGGAGCCGAAGAAGGTCGGCAAGCGCGAGTACAACGACGAGAAGTTCTTCACGAGCTGCCGCGAGCAGTTCGAGAAGGGGGAGCGTCCGATGAGCGCGCGCCAGCTCGAGTTCCTCGTGCGCATGGCGATTCTCTACGAAGACCAGATCGCCGACTGCGCCGAGCGCCTCCGGGACGCGGGCCTGGCCGCCGGTGCGGCGCTCTCGCCGAAGGCCGACCCCGAGCAGGTCGCGTTCTGCTTCGAGGTGATGGACCGCATCGGCGGCATGGAGAAGAACCCCTTCATCAAGTCGCTGCGCGACCAGGTCGAGCACGGGCGCGGGCTCTCGATGAAGCAGTTCGTGATCCTCGCGCGCGCCGTCGGCGCGAACGCGGGCGGGCTCGAGGACGTCGAGGCCGTCCGTGCGCGCCTTCTGCCGTTCGTGCCCGACGGCTTCGGGAACGAGAAGGCTGATCCGACCGTGCCGAAGATCCTCGCGCTCTTCGACACGGTCACGGAGTGGCGTCCGAAGGCCAAGCGCGGCAAGCGCGTCTACGACGACCACGAGTTCGTGACCTCGCTCACCGAGCAGTACGGGCGGCGGCATTCGCTCTCGCCGCGCCAGCTGCAGGCCCTCAAGCGCGTCGCGGCCATCTACCGCAGCCAGATTCCGAACTACGCCGCGAAGGCCGCCGAGCTGGGCCTGCGGGCGGGCGACGACGATGGCAAGGACGACGCCGAATAGGTTCGCGGGCGGCGATCCGCAGCTGGCGGCCTTCCTGCGCGACCTCCTCGCCGCGCGGAACGTCTCGCCGAACACGCACGCGGCGTACGCCTCGGATCTCGCGCAGCTCGTGACGTCGAAATGGGGGGCTGAGTCCCGTCCCCCGTATCCGTGGGCGGATCTTTCCGATGCCGACGCGCGCGCGTTCCTCGTCGCGTTCGCCACGGACGGGGCGACGGCGACGACCGTGCGCCGCAAGCTCGCGGCCGGGCGCACGTTCTGCCGCTATCTCCAGCGCGAGGGTGTCCTCATCGACAACCCGTTTGCGCTCCTGCACGGGCCGCGCAAGGCGAAGACGCTGCCGAAAGTCCTCTCGGTCGAGGAGCTCGCGCGCTTTCTGGCGTGTCCGCTGAAAGACCTTGCGGACGGCACGCTCGGCGAATACGCGGCGTGGCGCGACAAGGCGCTCTTCGAGGCGCTCTACTCGACGGGTTGCCGCATCGGCGAGATGCTGCCGGTGACATGGGGCGAGATCGACTTCGCGCGCGGGACGCTCATCGTGACGGGCAAGGGGGCGAAGGACCGCCTCGTCATCCTCGGACAGCCCGCGCGCGCCGCCCTGACGGCCCTGCGCGCGGCGGCGGCGCGCACAGGGGCGCCGACGGACGGTGCGGCGCCCGTCTTCCTCTCGGACGCGCTCGGCCCGCTCACGCGGACGTTCGCCGAGCGACGGATGAAGCGCTATCTCGTGGAGGCGGGCCTTTCGACGGACGTGACGCCGCACAAGCTCCGGCACAGCTTCGCAACGCATCTCCTCGACGCGGGGGCCGACCTGCGCTCTGTCCAGGAGATGCTGGGCCACGCCTCGCTCTCGACGACCCAGGTCTACACCCACGTCTCGGTCGAGCGCCTGCGCGACGTCTACGCCAAGGCCCATCCGCGCAACGCCTGACGGGCGATCTGCCGTCCGTGCGGTGGCCGCCCACATTGCCATCAGTGGGCTGATTTTGGTAAAATACGCAGTCAGTTATGGAAAGCAAAGAACTTTGTCCCTGCAAGTCCGGCAAGACCTACGGCGAATGCTGCGGGCCGATCATTTCTGGTGCGGCGAAAGCCGAGACGGCGGAGGCGCTGATGCGCGCCCGCTACACCTCGTATGCGACGGGCGACGTCGCGTTCCTGAAGACGAGCGCCACGGTGGCCGTCCAGGCGGAATTTGACGAGGAGACCTCCCGGGCCTGGTCGCGTGCGGCCGACTGGCACGGGCTGGAGATCATCAAGACCGAGGGCGGCCAGAAGGACGATGCGGAGGGCGTCGTCGAGTTCCGCGCGCTCTACACGGCGAACGGCGAATTCTGCAACCACCACGAGCTTGCGCGCTTCGTGAAGGAGGCGGACGGGTGGAAGTTCGCCGACGGCGACTTCGTTGGCGAGAAGCCGATCGTGCGCGAGGAGCCGAAGGTCGGTCGCAACGACCCGTGCCCGTGCGGGAGCGGCAAGAAGTACAAGAAGTGCTGCGGACGGGGCAAGTGAGCGCGAATCCCGATTTCGACCGCTGGTACGCGGCAAAGAGCGCGCGCTTTCTGCTGGAGCCGACGCATCGTCTCGCGACGTTCGGGAACACGCTCGTCAACTATCACCTCGTCTCGGAGCTGGCGGACTATCCGGGAAAGGTCCGCATCCGCGAAGGGCGGCTTGAGGCCCATCAGCCGCTCGTCATCACGCCGCGCGTCCAGGACACCGAGTTCGAGGGCTTCGGCGACGCGGCGAAGGAGTACTTCGACTTCCTCAAGGCCAACGAGGAGAACCTGCGGATCCTGCAGTACGGCTACCACCTGAAGTCCGACAACTTCTCCGAGCAGATCGTGACGGACAGTCTGGCGGCCGTCTCGGCGCGCGTGAAGGAGTCCGTCCTCGCGTCGGGCGACGCGTTCGCGGCGGAGCCGTGGGACGTCGCGCTCGTCGAGCTTTGGCGGCGCGAGATCCGCCGCAGCGCGAAGGGCAACATCGCCGAGCTGCAGAAGAGCGGGAAGCTGTTTTAGGGAAAGGGTCGAATAATCGAATGGTCGAATGATCGAATGGTTTGGGGGTTTGGATGTTTGGACGTTTTGAGGGTTGGAAGTTGGGGCGTTTGTCGGCTGTCCATTGTCGGCTGTCCTGCTCCCCTGACCCCGTTTGGTCGTTAAGAAGGTTTTGAAGGTATGGAACGGCAGACAAAAGTCATAGCAATCGCCAATCAGAAGGGCGGCGTCGGGAAGACGACGACCGTCGTGAACCTTGCGGCGGCGCTTTCGGCCCGCAAGCGCGCGGTGCTCGTGATCGACCTCGATCCGCAGGCGCACGCGACGCTTGGCCTGGGGCTCGAAAAGCAGCCGGGCGTCTCGATGTATCCCGTCCTTGCGGGCACGAAGGACGTCGCCGACGTCATCCAGCCGACGAAGTGGGACAACTTGAACGTGATTCCGTCCGAGGTCGATCTCGCGGGCGCCGAGGTGGAGCTCGCGATGCGCAATGACCGTCTCGAGGTCATCCGCAACGTGCTCTCGCCCGTCAAGGCGTCCGGCGCGTTCGACTACATCATCCTCGACTGCCCGCCCTCGCTTGGCCTCGTCATGACCTCGGCCCTCGCGGCGACGGACTCCGTCCTCATCCCGTCGCAGGCGGAGTACCTGGCGATGGACGGCCTTGCGCTCATCACGAATTCGATCGAGAAGCTGCGCGCGGGCGTGAATCCGACGCTGGAGCTCAACGGCATCGTCTTCACGATGGTGAATTCCGTCGCGCGCCTGACGACGGACGTCATCGAGGAGGTGCGCGCGCACTTCGGCGAGAAGGTCTACGAGACGGTGATTCCGCGCAACGTGCGCGTCTCGGAGGCGCCGTCGATGGGCACGCCGGTCGTCTTCCTCGACGCGCGCTCGAAGGGCGCCGAGGCGTACAAGGCCTTCGCCTGGGAGTTCATGGCGAAGAACCCGACGCGCTTCGCCGCGCCGCCGCCCGCGCCCGTCCAAACGCCCGCGCCGTCCCCAGCGGCCGAGCCGACGCCCGCGTCCGAACCGGGCGCGGCGACGGAGTTTGTGGCAGGCGACGAGTCATCTGCCTCGTCGCCGCTCCCGCAAGGCTGAACCGGGGAGGTCTGTAGATGCGGCGTACGCTCGTGACCGTCCTGTTGGTCGCCGTCGGCTTCTTCGCGCTGTATGCGCTGACGGCGCAGCGTGGATTGGGCTGGGGTGATTCGGGCGAATTCCACTACCGCATTCTCCGGTGTGCCGACGGTCTGTTGGGCGGGTGCGATTCCTTCGCGACGGCGCATCCGCCCTATGTGGCGCTTGCGCGCCTCGTCGGCTCGACGCCCTATCAGATCACGTTGATCTCGTCCTTCTTTGGCGCGCTCGCCGTGGTCGGTTTTCTTCTTTGCTCGCGCAACGTAGCGCTGACGATCGTGTTCGGCCTTTCCCATGCGCTCTGGTGGCTCTCCTGCGTGGCGGAGGTCTACACGATGTCGCTGGCGTGCGTCGCATTCGAGACGCTGTTCCTGATGCGCTTTCTCGCCTCGCGCAAGGTGGGCTGGCTTGTGGCGTTGGCCCTGTTGAACGGTCTTCATCTCGAACTGCACAACCTTGCGCTCTTGGCTGTGCCTGTCTACGCGGTCGCCGCTTGGGTGGCCTTGCGCCCGGTGGGCGTGGGACGCCGCCTCCTGTCGCTCGGACTTGCGGCGGCGGCTTGGACGGCGGGGGCGTTGTTTTGGCTGTGGGCGCTTGCGACGCGGGGTGTCCGCGATGTGCTGGTCGGCAGTTACGGTGGGCAGGCCCTCGGTCTCTTGCCGTCCAATTGGACGGTTGCCGGCTTCAACTTGGCCCTGTCGGGATTGAGCTTTGTCGCGCCCGCCGCGATTCTATGGTGGACACGGCGGGCGGCATCCCGTCCGTCGCCGGCGACGCCCCGGACGAACCGTGTGACGGACGTCCCCCTTGTCGCGCTTCTTGTCGTCCATGCGCTGTTTTTCGTCCGGTATTTCATCATCAGCCAGTTCACGTTCGTCTTGCCGACGGTGTTCTTTGCCTATCTGCTGGTTGCGCGCATCCGCCTCGTCCGTACGCGCGCGGTCGCGCTGGTGGCCCTCCAACTGCTCGTGCCGCTCCTTGCCTGGCAGGTCTTGGCGTCGCTTCCCGTGCCCGCCTGGCGGCCGCAGCACAGGTACCGCGACGAGGCGAAGTATTTTGCCTTGCCGTGGAAGGTGGGCGACGATTCGGCCGATCGGTGCGCGGCGGAACTGGACGAGCCGTGGAACGGCTATCCGGGCTGCGGCGGAAAGGCGGGCGCGAAATGACGCTTTCGGTCGTCATCCCGACGAAGAACGAGGCGGCGAACATCGCCTCCTGCATCCGCGCGTTCGACGGCGTGCGCGGCCGCGTCGAGGTGATTGTCGTCGACAATGCCTCGACGGACGGCACGCCGGCGCTCGCGGCGAAGCTGGGCGCGCGCGTCTTCGAGCAAGGTCCGGAGCGCTGTGCCCAGCGCAATCGCGGCGGGCGCGAGGCGACGGGCGACGTCCTTCTCTTCGTCGATGCGGACATGACGCTGCCGGCGGCGACGATTGACGAGATCCTCTCCCGCTGTTCGTCCGTTGGCTCCTCGGGGACGGCGCAGCGCCCGCCGTGCCTCTACATCCCCGAAACGCGCGTCGGCAAGGGGCTGCGGCTGGCGGCGCGCAATTTCGAGCGGTCGTTCTACGACGGCACGTGCATTGACGGCCTGCGTGTCATCCCGCGCGCCCTGTTCGAGCAGGTCGGCGGCTATGACGAGTCGCTGGTCGCGTGCGAGGACTGGGATCTCGACCGCCGGATCCTGGCGACGGGGGCCGAGACGGCCCGGACGCGCGGGGCGCTTATTCACAACGAGGCGAACCAGGGGCTTCGGCGGCTCCTGGCGAAGAAGGCCTACTATTCCGCGTCCGTCGCCGCCTATCGCCGGAAGTGGGGCAACGACGCGATCTGCGGAAAGCAGTTCGGCCTCGCCTACCGCTACTTCGGCGTGTTCGTCGAGAACGGCAAATGGAAGCGGCTCGTGGCGCATCCGGTTCTCGCGGCGGTCATGTACGCCGAGCGGATTCTCGTCGGGCTGACGTATCTTCTTCATCGGTAAGGAAAGGGCTGGTGCATGGACAGGGAGGAAAAGGCGGCGGCGCTCTTCGCGGACGGATGCAACTGCGCACAGGCGGTCTTCGCGGCGTTTGCGGACGAATTCGGGCTGGACGAGGCCTTGGCCAAGCGGCTCGCGTGCGGGCTGGGCGGCGGCGTCGGGCGGATGCGCGAAGTCTGCGGCGCCGTCGCGGCGGCGGCGATGGTGCTGGGCATGCGCTTCGGGCCGGACAAGGCGGCGGCCTATCCGGCGATCCAGGACTTCGGCGCGGCGTTCAAGGCCGCGGCCGGTTCGATCGTCTGCCGCGAGCTGCTTGCGGGGACGGGCGCGACGACGGGCGGTGCGCCCGAGCCGCGCACGCCGGACTACTATCGGAAGCGGCCGTGCGTCGAGCTCGTGAGGCTCGCCGCGTCGCTGCTGGACGAGCCGGGGCGGCGGGCGTCGGACGCGGCGGGACGCGATGTGGTATAATGAACGGCCATGTTTACGGGTCTGGTCCAGCGAATCGGAACGGTCAAGCGCGTCAGCCGCGGGCGGGGGCTTGTCCTTGAGGTCGCGGCGGACGTGGCGTGGCCGCGTCCGCTGGAGTCCGGCGAGTCCGTCGCCGTCAACGGCGTGTGCCTGACGGTCGTGCGGTGCGACGGATCGCGCTTCACGGCCGATGTCCTGCGCGAGACGGAATCGCGCACGGGGCTGGGCGAGCTCGTCCCCGGCGCGAAGGTGAACCTGGAGCGCGCCGTCCGTGCGGGCGAGGCGCTCGGCGGGCATCTTGTGCAAGGCCACGTCGATGGGCGCGGCGTCGTCTCGGCGATTCTGCCGAAGGGGCGCGACGTGCAGCTGCGCGTGCGGTGCGGGCGCGTCCTCGCCGCGCAGTCTGTCCTCAAGGGCTCGGTCACGATCGACGGCGTGTCGCTCACGATTTCCGCGCTCGGCGACGACTGGCTGGGCGTCGATCTCATTCCCATGACGGCGCGCGAGACGACGCTGGGCGCGAAGCGGGTCGGCGACGGCGTCAACCTGGAGGGCGACGTCGTCGGCAAGTATCTTGCGAAGGACGCGGCGCGTCCGGGCCTGACCGAGGCGGCGCTGGCGGCGGCCGGCTTCTGCTGACGGGCGGGGCGCACGCGCGGCCGGTGCAGAACGCGACGTCCTGCCGCTGGACTGTGTTTACGTGCGGTCGAACTTGCGGTCGAGCTCGCGCGTGGAGGTGAAGATCATGACGGGCTTGCCGCGCGGGCAGACGTAGGGCATCCGGCAGGCGCAGAGGTCCTTGACGAGCGCTTCCGCGCCTTCCTGCGTGAGCTTCGGCGACGCGCCCGCGAATGCGCGCGCGACGGACTTCGCGATGCGCTCGTCGCGCCAGCGTTCGCCGCTTCGCCGCGAGCCGCCTTCCGCGAGGTCGCGCGCGATCGTCGCGAGGACGGCCGACGGGGCGAGCGCGCCGAGGTGCGGGGGGACGGCGTCGATCTTGAAGGTGTCCGTGCCGAACGGCTCGATCTGGAAGCCCATGCGCGCGATCGTCTCCAGCGAGGCGGCGATGCGCGCGGCCTCGACGGGGCCGAGCTTCACCGTCTCGGGGATGAGCAGGGCCTGGGCGGGCGGCGGGGCGTCCGTCGCCGCGGCGGCGGCCAGCAGCCGCTCGTAGGTGATGCGTTCGCGCGCGGCCTGCGGATTGATCGTGACGAGCCCCGCGTCCGTCTCGATGAGCAGGTAGCCCGAGGCGGACTGCGCGAGAAAGCGAAACCACTGCCACGGGCGCGACCGCGTCGAGCCCGGCTCGACGGCGAAGGCGATCTCGCCCTGAACCGGCGCCGGCGCAGGAAGAAAGGGGCTCGCGGGGCTAGCGTGGCTTGAGGGGCTTGGGAAGGGGCTTGAGAGACTTGAGGGGTCTGAGGGGCCTGAGTCGAAGAGACTTGAGGGGCTAGAGAGACGAGAGGCGGGCGTCGCGTCTCGCGTCTTCTCGTCTCTCGCCCTTGCCTCTCCAGTCTCTCTTGCCCCTCCGGTCTCTCCAGTTGCCCCCGCCGTCGTCGCCCCCGCCGTCGTTGCCCCCGCCGCCGTCTCGCGCGGCGCGGCGGCGGTGCCGAGGGCGGCGGCGACGGCCGCCTCGATCGCGCGCTTGACGGCGACGTTGTCGCGGAAGCGCACGTCGCGCTTCGTCGGATGGACGTTGACGTCAACCTGCGTCGGCGGCAGCTCGATGAAGAGAAGCGTCGCCGGGCGCGCGTCGCCCGCGCGGCGCGGATACGCCTCGCGGAGCGCATAGGCGACCGACGCCGCCGTCGCGGGCCGTCCGTTCACGAAGACGTACTGGTCGCGCCGCGTCGGCGTGGCGAGGTTCGGCCGCTCGATCAGCCCCGTGACGCGCACGGCCGAGGCGTCGCCGCCCGCGTCCGCCGCGTCCGCGCCGCCGAGCGGCAGCATCTCGGCGAGGAAGTCGTCGCCGAAGAGGTCGCGGACGCGCTCGCGCACCGTCGCGGACGGCGCGAGGCGGTAGAGTTCGCGTCCGTCGACCGTGAGCGAGAAGCCGACGCCGGGATGGGCGAGGGCATGCGTCGTGAAGACCGTCTTGACGTGCGCCTCCTCCGTCGCGTAGGCGCGCAGGAACTTGCGCCGCGCGGGGACGTTGCAGAAGAGGTCGCGCACCTCGACGCGCGTGCCGGGCGGACACCCCGCCGCGCGCACCTCGGCGAGCGTGCCCGCGTTGACCTGGAGGAACGTGCCCTCGTCGGAGTCGGCGCGGCGCGTCGTGATCGAGAAGCGCGAGACGGACGCGATCGAGGGGATCGCCTCGCCCCGGAAGCCGAGCGTGTCGATCGCCTCGATGTCCGTGACGTCGCGGATCTTCGACGTCGCCTGGCGTTCGAGCGAGAGGAGCGCGTCGTCCTTCGTCATGCCGCAGCCGTCGTCCTGCACGGCGACGAGCTTGCGTCCGCCCTGCGTGACCGTGACGGCGATGCGCGCCGCGCCCGCGTCGAGGGCGTTCTCGACGAGTTCCTTGACGACGCTCGCGGGCCGCTCGACGACTTCGCCCGCCGCGATCTTGTTCGCGACGTGGAGCGGCAGGACGCGCACGTGGCCGTCGCGGTCAGAAGTCAAGGCTCAGTCCCTTTCGGATGAACGTCGGCACGTCGAGGTCCTCGTCGTGCCAGATCGTCGGTTCGGCGTTCTTGAAGCGTCCGCGCCCGACGGGGCCGGTGGCGAGCGCGCCCTTGCCGCGCCGGCGGCGCGGACTCATGACGCCGCCGACGGCGGGCGTCTCGGTCGCCTTGCGGGCGGACGCCTCGAAGAGCAACGCGACGACGGAGAGCCGGCCGGAGAACGTCGCCTCGTCGTTGACCGTCGCGAGGTCGAACGAGAGGCCGCCGAACGCGCCCCGGAGGCCGTCCGCGACGCGCCCGACCTCGCTCAGGAGGAGGTCGTCGCCGGCGAGGACGCCGCAGACCAGGGCCGAGACCGGCCCGGAGGCGGCCGCGAGCAGGTCGGAGTGGATGAGCCGGTCGACGGCTTCCGCCGCGCGGCCGGGGCCTTGCGTCGTCACGGTCGCGAAGCGTCCGCGCCCCGCGTTCGCGAGCAGGTGGCGCAGGCGCTCGACGTCGAGGCGGATGTAGCCGGGCTTCTCGACGAGCCGCCAGAAGAGCGTGACGCCGCTCGCGACCGTGTCGACGGCGCGGCGCATCGCCTCGGCCATGTTGTCCGTCTCGGCGATGAGCTTGTCGAGCGGCAGGAAGAACGTCGCGTTGGCCGCGTCCTCGATCATGGACATGACGCCGCGCGCGTTGCGCTGGCGGTCTTCGCCCTCGAAGGTGAAGGGGGTCGTCGCGAAGACGATCGCCGGGACGCCACGCGAGGCGAGGTGCTTGGCGATCTCGAGCGTCGCGCCGCCGCCGGTGCCGCCGCCGAGCGCCGTGACGAGCACGGCAAGGCGGACGTCCGCCAGGTGCTCGTCGAGCGCGCGGACGGAGCCTTCGGCCGCCAGGCGGCCCGCGACGAGGTCGCCGCCCGCGCCGCGTCCGGCCAGGCGTTCGCCGCCGAGCAGCGCGAAGGGCCCGCCGGCTTCGCCGGTCGTGGCGTCCGTGTCGGCGAGGACGACGCGCAGGGCGTCGCCGTAGGCGCGGCAGACGCCGCGCGCGATTGCGCAGCCGGCCGTGCCGACGCCGAGGAGTAGAAGGGGGGAGCGGTCGCTCATTTGAAGAACCTCCCGAAGATGCCGTCGAGGAGGGACTTCTCCTCGTAGTTGCGGTGGGCGTAGAGAAGCGCGCCCGCGACGGCCGCGAACGCGGGCGGGAACGGCGCGTCGTCGAGTCCGTCGACGTAGAGGGGCTTGCCGAGGCGCACGGTCGTGCCGAGGACTTCCTCGGCGAGGGCCTCGACGTCGCGCATCTGGGCGCCGCCGCCCGTGAGGACGACGCCCGCGTGGAGGCGGTGGAGGAGGTCCTGCTCCTCCAGCGTCTCGCGCACCATCGTGAAGAGCTCGAGGAGGCGCGCGTTCACGACGGTGTCGAGCGCCCGGCGCGAGATCGTGCGGTTGTCCATGAGCGTGTTCTCGCCGCGCTCGACGCGGACGCGCGCGGACGCGTCTTCGGCGGCGCCGATGCGCGCGCTCGCCTCTTCCTTCTTCAGGCCCTCGGCCTGGGCGTGCGTCGTCTGGAACGCCTGGGCGATGTCGCTCGTCACGTGGTCGCCGCCGACGCCGAAGACGCCCGTCGAGACGGCGTAGCCGTCGGCATAGACGGCATAGCCCGTCGAGCCGCCGCCGAGGTCGAGGACGAGCACGCCGTTCTTGCGCTCGTGGTCTTCGAGGACGGCGTCGGCCGCGCAGGTGACGGCGTAGAGCGGGTCGCGGATTTCGAGGTGCGCGGCTTCCGAGGCGGTGCGCGCGTCCTGGATGCGGTTGCGGTCGGCGTGGATCTGCAGCGTGTTGAGGCTCAGGACGCGCCCGGCCATGCCGCGCGGCGCGGCGATGCCGCCGAGGCGGTCGAGCATGTAGTCCTGGTCGACGACGTCGAGGAGCTCGCGGTCGCGCGGCAGGGTCATCGCGTGCGCGTCGCGCTGGACGGCGTCGATCGCGTCCGAGCCGACCTTCGCGCCCTCGACCTGCGTCGAGGCGGCGAAGGGGTCGGCCCTGATGGACTGGCCGGAGACGACGAGGAAGGCGTTGCCGAGGGTGATGCTGTCGCCCGAGGCCTCCAGCCGGCGTTCCGTCTGCTGGAGGACCGAGCGGATCGACTGGGTCGCCTGGCGGATGTCGAGGATCTGGCTCTTGCGCACGCCGGTCGAGGGAATCTCGGCGTGGCTGATGATTCGAAGACGCCCGTTCGCATCGACTTCGCCGATGGCGAGGACGGTGCGCGTGGTGCCGATTTCGAGTGCGGCGTGGAAATTGCTCATGCGGCCTATTATAGCAAATTCGGCCCGTCGGATTTTGATATAATGTCTCGCTTAACAGCAGAAAAGACGACATGAGAACACTTCCGTTTGACAAGGCGAAGCTCGAAGAGATCGCGTCCCGCTGGCCGACGCCGTTCCACATCTACGACGCGAAGGCGATCCGCGCGAACGCGAAGCGCCTGAAGAAGGCGTTTGCGTGGAACAAGGGCTTCCGCGAATACTTTGCGGTCAAGGCCGCGCCGAATCCGCACCTCATGAAGCTCCTGAAGGAATTCGGCTTCGGCAGCGACTGCTCGTCGATGGCCGAGCTTGTCCTCGCGGAGAAGGTCGGGAACGTCGGCGAGGCGATCATGTTCACGTCGAACGACACGCCGGCGGAGGAGTTCCGCAAGGCCTGGGAGCTGGGCGCGATCATCAATTTCGATGACATGACGCATTGGCCGTATTTTCAGGAGAACGTTGGCAATTTTTCGGCTGCGGAATTGGGCGGTCGGCTCTTCTGCTGCCGCTACAACCCGGGGCCGCTCAAGGGCGGCAACGCGATCATCGGCAAGCCGGAGGAGGCGAAGTACGGCATGACGCGCGAACAGCTCTTCGCCTGCTACGCGCAGATGAAGGCGGCGGGCGTGACGCGCTTCGGCCTGCACACGATGGTCGCGTCGAACGAGCTTGACCCGGCATACATCATCGACACGGCGCGGCTCCTCTTCGACCTCGTCGCCGACCTCACGCAGCAGCTCGGAATCACCTTCGAGTTCGTCAACATCGGCGGCGGCATCGGCATTCCCTACCGTCCCGACCAGAAGGCGATGGATCTGGAGGCCGTGGGCGACGGCATCCGGGCCGCCTACCGGGAGATCGTCGAGGGGCGCGGCCTCAAGCCGCTCGCGCTCTACATGGAGTGCGGCCGCTGCATCACGGGGCCCTACGGCTACCTCGTCTCGCGCGTTCGCCACATCAAGAACACCTACCGCATGTACGCGGGCCTCGACGCCTGCATGTCGAACCTCATGCGTCCGGCGCTCTACGGCGCGTACCACGAGATCGTCGTACCCGGCAAGGAGGGCTCGGGCGACACGACGGTCTACGACGTGACGGGCTCGCTCTGCGAGAACAACGACAAGTTCGCGATCCAGCGCGTCCTTCCCGTCCTCGCGCCCGGCGACCTCGTCGTCATCTGCGACGCGGGCGCGCACGGACACGCGATGGGCTTCCAGTACAACGGCAAGCTGCGCTCGGCGGAGCTGCTGCTGGAGGAGGACGGCTCGGTGCGCGAGATCCGCCGCGCCGAGACGCTGGACGACTACTTCGCGACACTGGACTTCGAGGCATGACGACGACGGAACTGCTGGCCCCGGCGGGGGATTTCGAGACGGCGCTCGCGGCGTTTGACGCGGGCGCGGATGCCGTCTACTGCGGGCTGTCCGACTTCTCCGCGCGCGCGTTCGCGCAGAACCTCACCGACGCGGAACTTGCGAACCTGGTCGCCTACGCGCGGGCGAAGGGGCGTCGCGTCTACGTCACGTTCAACACGCTGCTGGACGAGGACCAGCTCGCGGGCGCGGTCGAGACGCTGGCGCGGCTGGCGGAGATCGGGCCCAGCGGGCTGATCGTGCAGGACCTCGGCGTCGCGAAGCTCGTGCGCGAGCAGTTCCCCTCGCTGGAGCTCCACGCCTCGACGCAGCTGGTCGCCCACAACCTGGAGGGCGTCCTCGCGCTGAAGGAACTCGGCTTCCGCCGCGTCGTCCTCGCGCGCGAGCTGTCCCTCGCGGAGGTGACGACGATCGCCGCGCGCTGCGGCGCGCGCAAGGTCGCGGCGGACGGGCGTCCGGAGCTGGAGCTGGAAGTCTTCATCCATGGCGCGCTCTGCTACTCGCTGTCGGGCCTTTGCCTCTACGGCGCGCTGGAGAAGGGCCGCAGCGGCAATCGCGGCAAGTGTCCGTACTGCTGCCGGCAGGGCATCCCGTGTCCGGGCGGACGCGACGCGGCGGATGGCGCGCGCGCGGCGGGCGTCGCCTATCCGTTCTCGATGAAAGACTTGCGGCTGGGGGCGGACGCGCGCAAGCTCGTCGAGGCGGGCGTGACGTCCCTCAAGATCGAGGGGCGCATGAAGTCGTCCCTGTACGTCGCGTCCGTGACGCGCCACTACCGTGACATCCTGGACGGCGCGCGTGCGCGCGTCTCGCCCGCCGACCTGGAGACGGTCTTCTCGCGTCGCACGACGGAGCTCTACTTCAACGGACGCGGCGAGTCGCCGATTGACGCGACGTCGCTCGGCCACCTCGGCACGCCCGTCGGGACGGTCAAGCGCGTGACGCGCGACCGCGACGGACGCGCCTGGCTGCGCTTCCATACGGCGCGCGGGCTTGAGAAGCACGACGGCCTCCAGTTCGACGCCGTGGATGCGGACGGCCGCCACTACGGGCTCGGCATCGTCGAGATGCGCCAGGCGATTTCGCGGCGCCCCGTCTTCGAGGTGAACGCCGGCGTGGACGTCGAGATCTTGCTGCCGGAGGATGGACGCGACGGGCCGTCGGAGCTGGCGTCCGCGCTGAAGCCGGGAATGACGGTCTACTGCTCGATGTCGAACGCCGTCAAGCGGCTCTTCCCGACGCCCTCGTTCCGTCCGAGCGACTATGCGGGCGGCTGTGCGGTGGACGTCGCGGTGAAGCTGGCGAAGGACGGGCTGACGGCGATGGGAACGGTCGCGGACGACGGGGCGCACGGCGCGGCGGCGGTCGGCGGGGAGGTGTCTCTGCCGCTGTCGCTGGACGCGGCGCGCGCGCCGGAGAAGACGGCGGCGGCCGTCGAGAAGGCGTTCGCGAAGCTGGGCGGCACGGGCTATCGCCTGGGGCGCCTGACGGTCGAGGATCCGGACGGGCTCTTTGCGCCGCCGCCGGCGCTCAACGACCTGCGCCGGGATCTCGTCGAGAAGCTGGACGCGGCGCGCGACGCCGCGCGGCAGGCGAAGATCGCGCAGGCGACGGCGGCATTCGAGGCGATCGAGGGCCCCGGCGCGGCGGCGGCCGTCGCCCGCGTGAAGGTGCGTCCCGGACAGAAGATTCCGAACGGCGACTGGGACGAAGTCATTGTCGCGATCAACGCGGACACGGCGGACGACGTGCCGACGGAGGAAGCGTCGGCGGACGCGCGGGACGAGAGCGGCGAGGGGGACGGGAGGCGACGGATTCGCCTGGCGTTGCCGGTTTACACGGCCGAGCCGGCGTTCAACCGGCTGCGCAGCGCGGTGAAGCGGCTTCTGCGCGCGGGCTATGCGAAGTGGGAGTGCGCCGACCTCGCGACGCTGCGGATGCTGCGGGCGCTCGGCGTCACGGACATCACGGCGGACTGGACGCTCGCCGCGTTCAATGCGCCGGCCCTGGCGGAGCTTGCCGCCGGCGGCGTGACGCGGTTCGTCGCCAGTCCGGAGAACGGACGCGAGAACCTCCAGTATCTCGCCGAGTCGGGCTTTGCCGTCGAGTTCCTGACGCAGCAGTCGACGCCGCTCTTCCTCTCGCTCACCGAACCGGCGCCGTACGAATCCGAGAGCGTCTGCACGTTCCGCAAGGACGGCCTGTGGGTGACGACGCGGCGCGTGCCGCGCACGTTCGACGTGCCGAGGGGCGTCGCGACGCGCCTCGACCTCTCGTGGGAGCCGGACTGTGCTGACTGACACCCTGAAGAAGCTCGTGACGTTCGCCTGGTTCCTGCCGGGCTTTCTCCTGTGGGCGGCGTTCCCGCCGATGGGCGAGGGGGCGGACTGCCTGTTCGCGCTTGCGCCGCTCCTCTGGCTCGCGCGGCGCGAGCGGCCGGGGCTCGTGGCGAAGCGCTGGTTCCTGAACGGACTCTTCTTCTGGGTGGCGACGCTCGCGTGGATGCCCGCGATCGTCAAGAACGGCGGGCCGTGGCCGCTCGTCGTCCTCGGCTGGTTCGCCCTCGCGGCCTACTGCGCCGGCTATTTCGCGCTCTTCGGGTGGCTCGCGGCGCGCTACTGGCGCTGGGCGCGCGGCGTCCACGCCGCCGCGCCGGCGGACGGCGGCCTTCTGCTGCGGCTTCTGGGCGTCCTCGTCGTCGAGCCGGTGCTGTGGTGCGGACTGGAGCTTGTGCGGTCGCGGTTCCTGGGCGGGTTCGCGTGGAATCAGCTCGGCGTCGTGCCGGCGAACTTCGGGTTCGGCGCGCCGGCGGCGCTCGGCGGCGTCTATCTGCTCTCGGCCGTCGTCCTGCTCGTGAACGGCACGGTCGCCGGCATCGCCGAGCGGATGTGGAAGCCGGCTCAGAGCGGCTTTGCGGGGCTGAAGAAGCTGGGCACGCTGGAGACGGTCGCGGCCTTCGCCCTCATCTGGGCCCTCTATTCCCTTGCCCCAACGCCCGAACTCCCCAACGCCCAGACCCCCGAACCCCCAACCCCCCAAACCTCCAAACTCCCAAACGTCCAAACTTTCTTCAAGGTCTCCCTCGTCCAGCGGAACTTCCCGTGCGTCTTCAAGGCGCAGGAAGACGATCCGTACACGGTCTATTCGAACTTGCTGCAGAACGTCGCGCTTCTGAAGCCCGACCTGGTCGTCCTGTCCGAAAGCGCGCTCTGCGAGTTCGGGCCCGTTGACCAGCAGGGGGCGCTGCGGTTTGCCGCGTTCGTGCGTGCGCAGACGGGCGCGGCGCTCCTTGCGGGCGGCACGCGCTTTGCGGAGGGCAACACCTACAATTCGGCGGCGCTGTATGGGAGCCGGTTGGCGGGCGAGAGACAGGAGACGAGAGACGGGAACATCCAAACGTCCAAACACCCAGACATCCAAACTTACGACAAGGTTCATCTTGTCCCGTTTGGCGAGTTCATTCCGGGCGACAAGTGGTTTCCGGCGCTGCAGAAACTCGCGCCCGTCGGCTCCTGCACGCCAGGCGAGCCGCGTCTCCTGAACCTGACGCTGGAGTCGGGTGCGGTGATTCCCCTGGGCGTCGCGATCTGCTTCGAGGACACGGACGCGGCCCTGGTGCGGACGTTCGCGAAGATGGGCGCGAAAGCCCTCGTCTTCGTGACGAACGACAGCTGGTTCTCGCAGTCGGACGAGCCGCTGGCGCACGCCTGGCAGGCGACGGCGCGGGCCGTCGAGACGGGGCTCCCCGTCGTGCGCGTCGGCAATTCGGGCGTGACCGGGACGATTACGCCGCGCGGACGGGCGGCGTGGCTGCTGGGGCCGGAGGGGCGTCCGCTCGTTGACCGTCCGGGCACGATGCTCGACCGCATTCCGGTATCGGGGGGCCTGTCCCCAACGCCCTACGTGCGGCTGGGGGATGCGCCGCTGGCCGTCGCGTTTGGCCTGCTTGTCGTCGGCCTGGCGGGCGCGGCCCTTTGGGGGCGGCGGCGAATTTGATATAATCTTCGCTTGTGAACAACATCCACGTCATCATCGGAGAGGACGACTACCTCGTCGGCGAGGCCGCGAAGAAGGCGGTCGGCGACGGCGTCGGGCTGGAGGTCGTCGATTCCGCGAACGCGACGAACGCCGAGCTGCAGCTCGCCGACCTGGCGCGGGCGGAGGAGAGCGTCGCGACGCCGCCCTTCCTCGACCCGAAGAAGGTGACGTGGTGGAAGAACGTCGGCTTTCTGCCGGGCGGCAAGGCGTCCGAAGACGTGAAGACGGCGCTTGAGCGCTTCGCGAAGAAGCTGGCCGCCGCGCCGTTGCCGCCGAACCAGGCGTTCGTCCTGTCGGGCCCGCGTCTGCTCAAGACGTCCGTCTTCGCGAAGACGCTCCAGACGTGCGCGGAGGTCGTCGTCTTCGCCGCCGAGAAGCCGTGGGAGGCGGCGCGCAACGCCGCCGCGCGCGCCGTCGATTTCGCGCAGGAGCTGGGCCTGTCCTTCGCGCCGGGCGCGGCGGAGCGGTTCGCCGCCGTCGTCGGGCCGGACGCGCGGTCGCTTCGAAGCGAGCTTGAGAAGATGCGCGACTACCTTGGCGCGGAGGCGCGGGCGGTGACGGCGGCGGACGTGGAGGCGATTTCCTCGCCGGGCGTCGGCGTCGAGCCGCTGCCGTGGGACGTCACGGACGCGATCGGGCGGCGTGACCTCGGCGCCGCGCTTGCGGCGCTGCGTCCGTTCGAGCTCGAGAACGGCTTCGCCGTCTTCATGACGGGCGTCGTCGAGCGGTTCTTCCGCCAGCTTCTTGACGTCGCGGTGGGGCGGACGGACGGGCTGGCGCCGTTCACGGTGAAGAAGAACGAGGGCTTTCTGCGGAACTGGTCCGTGAACGAGCTGCGCGTGGCGCGCGCGCGGTTCGTCCTCTTGCGCGAGAGGGTCGTTTCGGGCGTCGCGAGCGGCGACCTGCTCGTCGTCCCGACGCTCGCGCGCGTGATGCGCCGGAGGAATGCGCGATGAGCCGAGAAGTCCTGAACCTTGTCCGTGCCGCCGAGCACGTCCACCTGGACCCGAACGAACTCAAGCACGTCGCCCAGCGTGGCGAGATCGAGGCGACGAAGCGCGGGGACGACTGGTTCTTCGAGCACCGCGCGCTCGACGAGTGGGCGCAGCGCAATCTCCTGGCGGCGAGCGAACGCGACCTCGCCGCGCAGCACCGGGCGATGATGGACGAGAACCGGCGCGCCGCGCACGCGGACTGGGGCGTGGCCGACCTCTTCCACGCCGAGACGATCGACTTGGCCGTGGGCGCGAAGGCGAAGGGCGGGCTGCTGCGCGACATGACGGATCTTGCGGAGAAGGGCGGGCTCGTCTACGACGTCGAGGGGCTGTTCAAGGAGCTGGTCGCGCGCGAGGAGGCGGCCTCGACCGCCATCGGCGAAGGCGTCGCCCTCCTGCATCCGCGCTTCCACGACCCGTACCTCTTCGAGGAGAGCTTCGTCGCCTACGGGCGCACGACGCGCCCCGTCTTCTTCGGCGCGCCGGACGGCGAGGGGACGCGCCACTTCTTCCTCGTCTGCTCGACCGACCACGCGGCGCATCTCCACATCCTCGCGCGGCTGGCGATCCTTGCGCACGGCACGGATCTCATCGAACGGCTGGACGCGGCGGAAGACGCCGAGGCCGTGCTGGAGGCGATCCGCACGAGCGAGGCGCCGTACCGCAGCTGACGCGCCGGAACGCGGCCACACGGCGCGCGAAACTTTTACGTTCGCGTGACACTTCTCGTTAGCGCCTGATGGCGTATTTCTACTTTCGCGGTTGACATTCGACGAAGAGATGTGCTATACTACGCGCCAATTCCTACCACAGAGGTAGGTTCAAGCAAAAAGAAAGGTGGTCAGCGATGGCGAAGATGTACAAGACGATTTTGGAGAAGGTGGGCGGCACGCCGCTCGTCGAGATCTCGAACAAGTTGAACAAGGGCGGCGCGCGCGTGCTCGCGAAGGTCGAGTTCTTCAACCCCGGCGGGAGCGTGAAGGACCGCATCGCGCTTGCGATGGTCGAGGACGCCGAGAAGCGCGGCATCCTCAAGCCGGGCGCGACGCTGGTCGAGCCGACGAGCGGCAACACGGGCGTGGGGCTGGCGCTCGTCTCGGCGGTGAAGGGCTACCATCTCGTCCTCACGATGCCCGAGACGATGAGCGTCGAGCGCCGCAAGCTCGCGGCGGCCTACGGCGCGGAGATCGTCCTCACGCCCGGCACGGAGGGCATGAAGGGCGCGATCGCCAAGGCGAACGAGATCGCGGCGGCGCGCGGCGGCATCATCCTGCAGCAGTTCGAGAACCCGGCGAATCCGGCCTACCACCAGATCACGACGGGCCCGGAGATCTGGGCGGACACGGACGGGCAGGTCGATGCGTTCGTCGCCGGCGTCGGGACGGGCGGCACGCTCACGGGCACGGGGCGCTACCTGCGCTCGGTGAAGCCGGACATCGCCCTCTACGCCGTCGAGCCGGACACGAGCCCCGTCCTCTCGCAGGGCAAGGCCGGCCCGCACAAGATCCAGGGCATCGGCGCGGGATTCGTCCCGAAGACGCTTGACACGAGCCTCATCACGAAGGTAATCACGGTCTCGGCGGAGGATGCGGGGCGGACGGCGCGCGCGGCCGCCGCGCAGGAGGGCCTGCTGGTCGGCATCTCGTCCGGCGCGGCGCTCTGGGCGGCGCTGGAGCTGGCGAAGGCGCCGGAATACGCGGGCAAGACGATCGTCGCGCTTCTGCCCGACACGGGCGAGCGGTATCTCTCGACGTGGCTCTTTGCGTAAGGAGAAAGTAGCAAGGAGTAAGTAGCAAGTGTGGAAGTAGCCAGTAGCAAATAGTAAGGAGAAAGTGAGGAGGAGAACATGAGCGAACAGAGACTTCATTCCGAGACGCTGGCGGTGCACGCCGGCTGGAACGGCGACCCGGCGACGGACGCCTGTGCGGTGCCGGTCTACCGCACGACGGCCTACAACTTCAGGAGCGCGCAGGACGGTGCCGACCGCTTTGCCCTCAAGAAGGCGGCGAACATCTACGCGCGCCTCATGAACCCGACGGAGGACGTCCTCGAGAAGCGGCTGGCCGCGCTCGAGGGCGGCGCGGCGGCGCTGACGCTCGCGTCGGGCACGGCGGCCATCTACTTCACGGTGACGAACATCGCGGAGTCGGGCGCGGAGTTCGTCTCGGCGGACAATGTCTACGGCGGCACGTACGTGCAGTTCAACACGATTCTGCCGCAGTCGAACAACATCCACGTCCGCTGGACGCATCTCAACGACTTCGACGCCGTCGAGGCGGCGATCAACGAGAAGACGCGCTTCGTCTACGTCGAGACGATCGGCAATCCGGCGCTGGGCGTCGCCGACATCGAGCGGTACGCCGCCGTCGCCCACAAGCACGGGCTGCCGCTCGTCGTGGACGCGACGTTCTCGACGCCGATCCTCGAACAGCCGATCGCGTGGGGCGCGGACGTCGTCATCCACTCGCTCTCGAAGTGGATCGGCGGACACGGCGCGGGCATTGGCGGCGTCGTCATCGACGCGGGGAACTTCGACTGGACGCAGAAGGGCAATCCGCTCTACGTCGAGCCGGACACCGGCTACCACGGCGTCAAGTGGGGCGAGTTCGTGGGCAAGCTCGCGTTCATCACGCGCCTTCGGACGGTCGGTCTGCGCAACCAGGGCCCGACGCTCTCGCCGGACGCGAACTGGATCTTCCTGCAGGGCGTCGAGTCGCTGCCGCTGCGCATCGCGCGGCACAGCGCGAACGCGCTCGCCGTCGCCCAGCACCTGAAGGCCCATCCGAAGGTGGCGTGGGTGCGCTATCCGGGTCTCCCGGACGATCCGAGCCACGCGCTCGCCGAGAAGTACCTGCCCAATGGACAGGGCGGCATGGTCGTCTTCGGCATCAAGGGCGGCGCGGCTGCGGGCGTCAAGGTGGCGGACGGCCTCAAGCTCTTCACGCAGCTCGCGAACGTCGGCGACGCGCGCTCGCTCGTGATCCACCCGGCCTCCTCGACCCACTCGCAGCTCTCGGAGGAAGAGCAGCGCGCGGCGGGGCTTCCGCCGGAACTCATCCGCCTCTCGATCGGCATCGAGCACATCGACGACATCCTCGCCGACCTCGACCAGGCGCTCGCGCAGGCCTAGAACCGAAATTCATACCCCCGCCGGCCGTCCCTGCGAACGGGACGGCCGGCATCTGACCCGCACGCACGGGCCTTTTTTAGAGACTAAAACGCTACCTCTACGGTAGGAACAAAAACAGAAAGCAGAACAGAAGAAAGGAACTGAACCATGAACATCAACACCACGAAGAACATCAAGACGACGAATGGCGCGCGGAGAACCGGCACGCGCGGACAACGGCGCTGGCCCTCGCAGCGGCCGTCGTCTCGAAGCCGCAGGTCGGAACCTGGTACGTCAACCTCGGCGACGCGGGGATCGACTGGTGGGCGGCGTCCGCCGCGCTGACGGTCGGCCAGTGGCTGGAGCTGTCCTACGGCTACGGCTACGTGGACGCGCACCGCTATGGCGACAACGCCATCAACACGCAGAACCTCGGCGCGAAGCTGCGCATCCTCGACGAGAACGCCTTCGACACGGCGTGGGTGCCTATGCGGTGGCGTCGAAGCTCGTCACGGAGACGCCGGTACCCGTCCTGCTCTCGGCCGGCCTGCTCGTGTCGGACGAGGTCGTCAACGGCGTCGTCGGACACAACAAGTACGGCGTGGCCGGGTTCGGCAACATCGACATCCTGCCGGCGGAGAACATCGCGCTCGGCTTCGAGTAGAAGCAGGGCGTGGACGTGGGGGACGACATCCGCAACCACGACTACTACGACGCGCACGTCGCCTGGTTCGTGACGAAGGGCCTGACGCTGGTCGCGGCCTATGCCGAGACGGGCGACAAGGACCGCTTCGTCCGCGACGGCAACACGAAGAAGCTGGGCGTCGGGTCGGGGCTGGTCGTCTCCGTGCAGTACCAGTTCTGACGGACACGCGCTGCGCGCGGGCGGGGTTTGTGGTATACTACGGGCGGTTGAATTCAAAAGAAGAAAGGGTAGACCGAACATGAGCAAATGCTGCATCTTCGCCGGACAGGGCGCGCAAGTCCCCGGCATGGGCAAGGACTTCGCCGAGGCGGATTCCGAAGTCATGGGCTTCTTCGACAAGGCGAACGCCGTCCTCGGCTTCGACCTGAAGAAGATCTGCTTCGAGGGCCCGGCGGAGGAACTGACGAAATCGAACGTCTGCCAGCCGGCGATCTTCGTGACGAGCTACGCGGCCTACGCGACGCTCCAGAAGCGGCGGCCGACGGACTTCGCCTGCGCGGCGGGCCTCTCGCTCGGCGAGTGGGGCGCCCTCTGCGCGGCGGGCGTCCTCGACTTCGACGCGACGCTCACGGTCCTCGAAGCGCGCGGCCGCTTCATGCAGGAGGCCTGCGCGGCGACGCCGTCCGGGATGATCGCCATCGTCGGCGCGACGCCCGACCAGCTCAAGGCCCTCTGCGACGCGACGGGCTGCACGGTCGCGAACGTCAACTCGGCGGCGCAGCAGGTCCTCTCCGGCTCGAAGGACGCGATCGCGGCGGCGGCGGCGAAGGCGAAGGAACTCGGCATCAAGCGGGCGATTCCGCTTGCGACGGCCGGCGCGTTCCACTCGCCGTTCATGGCCCCGGCGCGCGAGAAGCTCGCGCCCGTCCTGGACGGCATCACGTTCCATGCGCCGAAGTTCCCCGTCCTCTCGAACGTGACGGGCCAGCCGCACGCGTCCGATCCGGGCGCGATCAAGGCGCTCATGCTCGAGCAGGTCACGGGCACGACGAACTGGGCGGCGGACGTCGCGGCGGCGCAGGCGCTCGGCTGCGACACGTTCGTCGAGTTCGGCCCCGGCAAGGTGCTGTCGGGCCTCGTCAAGAAGATCGACGCGTCGCTGAAGACGGCGAACGTCGCCGACCTCGCCTCGCTCGACGCGACGCTGGAGGTGCTGTGACATGGGCGCGGATCTGAAGGGCAAGGTCGCGATCGTGACCGGGGCGTCGCGCGGCATCGGCGCGGCCATCGTGAAGCGGCTCGCCGACGCGGGCGCGACGGTCGTCGCGGTCGCGCGGTCGATTGAGTCGTGCGAAGGGGCGGCGCTCTGCCGGAAGGTCGACGTCTCGAACGCGGCCGAGGTGGACGACTGCGTCAAGGCGACGCTGGAGCAGTTCGGCCGGGTCGATGTCCTCGTCAACAACGCGGGCGTCACGAAGGACGGGCTCCTGATGCGCATGAGCGACGCGGACTGGGATCTCGTCGTGGACATCAATCTGAAGGGCACGTTCCTCTTCACGCGCGCCGTGGCGCGTCCGATGATGAAGAACAAGGGGGCGGACGGCGCGCCGTGCGGCGGCTCGATCGTCAACATCACGTCGGTCGTCGGCATCACCGGCAACGCGGGCCAGGCCAACTACACGGCGTCGAAGGGCGGCGTGATCGCGCTCACGAAGACGGTCGCGAAGGAGCTCGGCAGCCGCAGGATCCGCTGCAACGCCGTCGCGCCCGGCTTCATCGTCTCGGCGATGACGGACAAGCTGCCGGACGAGCTCAAGAAGCAGTACGCCGAGTCGATTCCGCTCAAGCGCTTCGGCACGGGCGAGGACATCGCCAACTGCGTCGCCTGGCTGGCGGGCGAGGAGTCGTCCTACGTGACGGGCCAGGTCATCTCCGTCAACGGCGGCATGGTCTGAGGCGTCCATGTCGGGGAAGGGTACGACGTCCGCCGCGTGCGCGCAGAAGGCCCTGAAGGTCTCCGCCAAGGCGCGCTATGCGCTGCGGATTCTCCTGGACGTGGCCGTGCAGGCGTCGCGCGAGACGCCGCGCACGGGCGCGGCGATCGCCCAGGCCCAGCAGATCTCCGAGAAGTTCCTCTCGCGCATCGTCGTGCAGCTCCGCCGCAAGGGGCTGCTGCGCAGCGTGCGCGGCAACGTCGGCGGCTTCCAGCTGGCGATGAGCCCGGACGACATCCGCCTTCTGGACGTCGTCGAGGCCGTCCAGGGGCCGCTGGCCATCCTGGACTGCCTCTTGCCCGGCGCGGCGCCCTGTCCGCGCCAGGACGCCTGCCTTGCGCGGCGCGTGTGGGCGGACGTGAACGCCTCCTTCGCGGCGACGCTCGCGAAGGTCACGCTGGCGTCGATCCTGCGCCGCGCCCCGCAGGCGGGCGCGGCGCTCGACTACTGCATCTGACGGGCGCGGTTTCGCCCTGAAACAGCAGTTTTTTGGTATAATGTACCTTCACGAGAGAGACAGGGCTTCCTGAGAAAGACGATCGAATGGCAGAGGAACAGAACGGCAACTACAACGCGGAGAACATCCAGGTCCTGGAGGGCATGGAGGCGGTGCGCAAGCGCCCCGCGATGTACATCGGCGACACGGGCGAACGCGGCTACCACCACCTCGTCTACGAGGTCGTCGACAACTCGATCGACGAGGCGCTCGCCGGCTACTGTTCGCTCATCGACGTCGTCATCAACCGCGACGGGTCGCTGACCGTGCGCGACAACGGGCGCGGCATTCCGGTCGACGTGCACCCGACGCAGCACAAGCCGGCGATCGAGGTCGTCCTCACGGTCCTCCATGCGGGCGGCAAGTTCGACGGCTCGAACTACAAGGTCTCGGGCGGCCTCCACGGCGTCGGCGTCTCGTGCGTGAACGCGCTCTCCGACTGGATGAAGGTCGACGTGAAGCGCGGCGGAAAGCTTCACCACATCGAGTTTTCGCGCGGCCATGTCACGAAGCCGCTTGAGGTCGTCGGGACGTGCGGCGACGAGACGGGGACGACGGTCACGTTCTTCCCCGACCACACGATCTTCACCTGCCGCAAGTTCAAGGCCGCGATTCTTGCCGCGCGCCTCCGCGAGCTCGCGTTCCTCAACAAGGGCGTGACGATTCACTTCAAGGACGAGGAAGGAGACGAGAACGGCAAGCTCTTCGAGGAGACGTTCCACTACGAGGGCGGCATCGATGCCTTCGTCGGCTACCTGAACGCGAACAAGACGCCGCTTTCGCCCGTCATCCACTTCGAGGGCCAGCGCGAATGCACGCGCCTGGACGGCACGTACACGATCCAGGCCGAGGTGTCGATGCAGTACACCGACACGTACGCGACGATCGAGCAGACGTACTGCAACAACATCCACACGGTCGAGGGCGGCACGCACCTCTCCGGCTTCCGCCGCGCGCTGACGGCGACGGTCAAGGGCTACGGCGAGAAGAACAAGCTCATCAAGGAGAAGGAGCTCGCCTCGCTCACGGGCGACGACATGCGCGAGGGCCTCACGGTCGTCGTGAGCGTGAAGGTGCCCCAGCCGCAGTTCGAGGGCCAGACGAAGACGAAGCTCGGCAACGGCGAGGTCGACGGCATCGTCTCGGGCATCGTCTCCGAGAAGCTCATGACGTTCTTCGAGGAGAACCCCGCCGTCGCGAAGACGGTCATCGAGAAGACGCTCCTGGCGAACCGTGCCCGCGAGGCCGCGCGCGCCGCGCGCGAATCGACGCGCCGCAAGGGCGTCATGGACGGGCTCTCGCTCCCCGGCAAGCTGCGCGACTGCTCCGAGCGCGACCCGTCGAAGACCGAGCTCTACCTCGTCGAGGGCGACTCGGCCGGCGGCTCGGCGTGCAAGGGCCGCAACCGCGCGACGCAGGCGATCCTGCCGCTCCGGGGCAAGATCATCAACGTCGAGAAGGCGCGCATCGACCGGATGCTCGCGAACAACGAGGTGCGCACGATGATCACGGCGATCGGCTGCGGCTTCGGCGAGGAGTGGGACGTGTCGAAGGCCCGCTACCACAAGGTCGTCATCATGACCGATGCCGACGTCGACGGCGCGCACATCCGCACGCTCCTCCTGACGTTCTTCTACCGGCGCATGCCCGAGCTCATCGAGAAGGGCTATGTCTACATCGCCCAGCCGCCGCTCTACAAGGTCGAGCGCAAGAAGAAGACGGAATACGTCCTCACTGACGGCGAGCTCACCGAGAAGCTCCTCACGCTCGGCCTCGACGACTTCGAGGTGAAGGGGAAGGACGGCGCGCCGCTCGAGAAGGAGCGCGCGCGCGCCCTCCTCGTCCTCCTCGCGGAGATCGAGGCGACGGCGAAGATGGTCGCCGAGCGCGGGTTCGACGCGGCCGCGCTCCTGAAGGACGAGGTGGCGCAGGGCTCCGGCGCGTCGATGCTCAAGAAGGAGTTCTCGTCGCTCGCCGGCTTCGGCTATGCGGTCGAGGACTGGTTCGGCACGAACGCGCCGACGGCGAACGGGCCGCTCGTGAAGCTTCTTGACGACGTGCGCAACCATGGCAAGCAGGGCCTCACGATCATGCGCTTCAAGGGCCTCGGCGAAATGGACGCCGACGAGCTCTACGACACGACGATGAACCCCGAGAAGCGCCATATGCTGCGCGTGAAGCTCGAGGATGCGGTGAAAGCCGACCAGATGTTCACGCTCCTCATGGGCGACGAGGTCGAGCCGCGCCGCAAGTTCATCGAGGACAACGCGCTCAACGTGCGCAACCTCGACTTCTGACAATTGGCATCATTCCGCTTCCCGAACGTGGGGCTTCGTTACGTATGACAGAAACACTTCTCCAGATCCAGAACCTGCGCAAGTCCTTCGGCAGCCTTGACGTCCTGAAGGGGATCACGACGGACATCCGAAAGGGCGAGGTCGTCGTCATGATCGGCCCGTCCGGCGGCGGCAAGTCGACGTTCCTGCGCTGCATGAACCTCCTGGAGCAGCCGACCGAGGGCTCGATCGTCTTCGACGGGCTGGACATCGTGCGCGCCGACGAGGCGACGAAGAACCGCGTCCGCAGCGAGATGGGGATGGTCTTCCAGCACTTCAACCTCTTCCCGCACCTCTCGATTCTCGACAACGTCACGCTCGCGCCGCGCCTGGTGCGCGGGAAGGCGAAGGACGTCGCCGAGCGCGAGGCGCGCGCGCTCCTCGACCGCGTGGGGCTGGCCGACAAGGCGGCGGCCTATCCGCAGCAGCTCTCCGGCGGGCAGAAGCAGCGCGTCGCGATCGTCCGCTCGCTCGCGATGGAGCCGAAGGTGATGCTCTTCGACGAGCCGACGTCCGCGCTCGACCCCGAGATGGTCGGCGAGGTGCTGGACGTCATGAAGGACCTCGCGAAGAACGGGATGACGATGGTCGTCGTCACGCACGAGATGCGCTTCGCGCGCGACGTGGCGAGCCGCGTCCTCTTCCTCGAGGGCGGGCGTCTCGCCGAGGAAGGTGCGCCGGCCGCGCTCTTCGGCGCGCCGAAGAGCGACCGCCTCAAGGAATTTCTCAGAAAAGTCAAACTCTGATCCGGAAAGGAATCGAATAGGAAATGAAGAAACTCATGCTCGTTCTCGCGGCGGCCCTCGCGTTCGCCGGCTGCTCCCAGCGCTCCACCCTCACCGACGGCCGGTTCGTCGTCGGCTTTGACGCCGACTTCCCGCCCTACGGCTTCAAGGACGGCAGCGAATACAAGGGCTTCGACCTCGACCTCGCGCGCGCCGTCTGCGCGAAGAAGGGCTGGACGTTCGTCGCCAACCCGATCAACTGGGACGCGAAGGACATGGAGCTCAACTCCGGCGCGATCGACTGCATCTGGAACGGCTTCACGATGCAGGGCCGCGAGGCGGGCTACACGTGGACGGCGGCCTACATCGACAACTCGCAGGTTGTCCTCGTGAAGAAGGGCTCGCCGATCAAGGCGCTCAAGGACCTCGCGGGCAAGACCGTCGGCGTGCAGACCGACACGCCCGTGCAGAAGGCGCTTTCGAAGGGCGGCGACAAGTACGAGACGCTCGGCAAGACCTTCAAGGGCCTCGTCGTCGTGCCGAACTACAACCAGGCCGTGAACGAGCTCAACGCGGGCGCGGTCGATGCGGTCGCGATGGACGTCGGCGTCGCGAAGAAGAAGATGGCCGACCTGCCCGGCAAGTTCGAGCTGCTTGGCGAGATCGTCATGACCGAGACGTACGGCATCGGCTTCAAGAAGGGCAACGTCGCGCTCAAGGACCTCGTCGAGGCCGAGCTCAAGGCGCTGTTCGCGGACGGCACGGCGGCGGCGCTCGCGGCGAAGTACGGCATCGAGCCGAAGTCGCTCATCCTCAAGTAAATGTCCTTCGCGGGCATGGTCTGGGATCTCCTCGGCGGCCTTGCGGTCTCCGTGGAGATCTTCGTCTTCACGCTGCTGCTCGCGCTGCCGCTCGGATTCGTGGTCGCGCTGGGGCGGCTGTCGCGGAATCGGCTTCTCGCGGCGACGCTGCGCGTCTACATCTCGGTCGTGCGCGGAACGCCGCTCATGCTGCAGATCATGTTCGTCTACTTCGCGCCGTACATCCTCTTCAAGCTGCCGCTCTCGCACTATCCGCGCTTCCTCGCGACGGTGCTCGCGTTCGCGCTCAACTACGCGGCGTACTTCGCCGAGATCTACCGGGGCGGCATCCTCTCCATCGACCGGGGCCAGCACGAGGCGGCGGCGGCGCTCGGCTTCACGAAGGGGCAGACGTTTTTCCGGATCGTCCTGCCGCAGGTCGTCAAGCGCGTCATCCCGGCGGTCGGCAACGAGGTCATCACGCTCGTGAAGGACACGTCGCTCGCGTTCACGATCGCGGTGACGGAGATGTTCACGATCGCCAAGCAGCTCTCGTCGGCGAACACGACGATGGCGCCGCTCGTCGCCGCCGGCGTCTTCTACTACCTCTTCAACTTCCTCGTCGCCTGGTCGATGGAACGGCTTGAGAAGCACTACGCCTACTACGAGTAGGAAACTTGCCATGGGGCCCCTGATCCTTCTTCTCACGACGTTCATCTGGGGAACGGCGTTCCTCGCGCAGAAACTGGGCGCGGACACGCTGGGCCCGTTCGCGATGACGGCTGTCCGCAATCTCCTCGGCGGCGCGTTCCTCCTCGGCGTGATCGCCGTGCGCAACGCGCGCCGTCGCCCCGACGCGAGCGCCCCAGCGCGGCCGTCCGTGCGGCGGTCAATTCTGGCGGGCGTCTGCTGCGGCGTGCCGCTCTTTTTCGCGATGCTGACCCAGCAGATCGGCATCGAGCGGACGAATCCGGGCGTCTGCGCCTTCCTGACGACGAACTATGTCCTCATTGTCCCGTTGGGTGCGGCACTCCTGACGCGCACGTGGCCGCGCCCGCCGATCTGGCTTGGCGTCGCGCTCGCGCTCGCCGGCACGTATTTCATCTCCATCGACGACGAGTCGCTCTCCATCGGCTCCGGCGAAGCGTGGACGCTTCTCTGCGCCTTGCTCTTCTCGGTGCAGATGCTCTGCGTTGACCACTTCGCGAAGGCGTCCGACCTGCTCGTCATGAGCGCGGTGCAGCTGCTCACGTGCTTCGTCGTCGGCTTCCCGTTCCTGTTTCTCGAATCCGAGGGGCCGCGCCTCGTGGCGTTCCTGTCCGGTCTTCTCGCGCGTCCGACGACGCTTCTGCCCGTCTTCTACTGCGGCGTCTTCTCGAGCGGCATCGCCTACACGCTGCAGAACTTTGGCCAGGCGCGGACGCCGCCGGCGCTTGCGGCGATCCTCCTCTCGACGGAGTCGGTCTTCGGCGCGCTTTCGGGCTATGTCGTTCTGGGCGACGCGCTGTCTGCGCGGCAGTTCGGCGGTTGCGCGCTCGTCTTTGCGGCTGCTGTCCTGACTTCGCTTCTCTCCGCGCTTGCGCCGAAATGCGCAGGGGAAGCAAAAGACGCGCCTCGCCCCTGATGATCAGGGACGAGGCGGGTTTTCGCTTACGCGGTTCTGGGCGCCGGCGTTTTTCCCTGTGCTGTCGGCGCAAGCCGCGCGGGCTTTGTCACTTCTCGGCTTTTGCCGTCTGCTCGGCGGCGGCCGTCGCCTTGGCGGCGACCTCGCGCTCGGCGAGGATGTCCTCGACCTTCTCCTTGAGGGTCGCGAGCTCCTCGATGCTCATCTTCGCAAGCGGCTTGTCCTCGCGCACGGGAATGTTCATGCCGTGGGCGCGGAGGAACTGGTCAACCTTGTCGCGGTTCTTCGCGTAGAGATAGAAGCCTGCGGCGGCGACGCCAACGCCAACGGCGGCGCCGACGAGGTGGTTTGTCGTGATTGCCATTGTCAATTCCTTTCCTTTTTTGATGGCTGTCGTGCGATACCGGACGACAGGGCCGTAGTATACCATTTTTTCGCCGCGCCGTTCACAGCGACGCGGTTGGTCAGGCGGTCTCCGGCGGCATCGCGCGGTCGAAGACCACGTGCACGGTCGCCCCGTTCTTCCGGCTGTCCACGCCCCGCGCGAGCCGCTCCATCGGGGGCACGCCGTCCTTCTCTGCCTCCCGGAGAATGCGGCGGTTGAAGTACATCCAGCTGATGTCCCGCTCAACATAGGCGTCCTTGAGCAAGTCTTCCCTCTTCATGTTGTTCGGCGTCTTCGGTTTCATGGTGCAGTCGGGATTATGCACGTTTGCCGTTAGACGCCGATTCGTGCGCGACGAGGATTCGGTTAAGACGGGATGTGCGCACCGATGGACGTGACGGCCTTGCGGGCCGTGGCGAAGGCGAGCGTGATGTTGTGACCGCCGTATGTCGCCGATTTTGATATAATTCGTCACCAGATAAGCCGCAGAAGCGGACGTGACAGGTTGGACGTTTACAGGACGATCTGCCGCATCGAACCGTGATGCAGGATGGATGAACTGAAGCCGGAAGAACACGCAAGAGTCAAAATCGACGAGCAACTTGTCGATGCGGGTTGGCATATCGCCAATCGGGGCGGCGTGACTTATGACCACAACGCCGTTGCGCTTGTCGAAGGGCTTCTTGACGGAAATCGCGAGGCCGACTATCTCCTTTTCGTGGACGGGAAGGTCGTTGGCGTTCTTGAAGCGAAGCGTTGCGACATTGATCTTGAGTCCGCCGCCGGAAAACAGGCTGCCAACTATGCCCACCTCATTCCGGCAGAGTATCCACGCTGGTCTGACGAACCGAAGATCGTTCTCCTCGCGAATGGCGAGAAGACCCTCTTGCGCGATGCCATCTCCGGCGAATACCGGCCGATTGCGTCAATGCCTACGCCCAAGCAGTGCCTCGAACTCTCCGGCATCAAATCTTATTGGGGCGGGCTCCCGGAACTGAAAGAGTGCGAACGTCGTGTTCTGCGCGCCTGCCAACTTGAGGCCGTGACCAACCTTGAAACGAGTTTTCGACGAGGTGCTGACAAGGCGCTTGTCGTTCTCGCCACGGGCGCGGGGAAGACCTATACGGCCTGCATGGCCGCGTACCGGCTCTTGTCCTACACGCCCGCCAAGCGCATTCTCTTCCTCGTCGATCGCAACAATCTGGGTAATCAGGCTCTCAACGAGTTTTCCTCCTTCCGCCTGACGCAGAATGGCGCACCCTTTACGGACATCTTCGTCACGGAACGGCTCAAAGGCAATGTGGCGAATGGTCGGGCGAGCGTCACAATCGCGACGATCCAGCGCGTCTACGCCGCACTGACCGGCGCGGATGCGCGAAGCGACGCGGACGAGGATGGGGAGGACCGCGAGGCGGATGCGTCGCCGGTCATCGTTGACGGGCGGCTTGCCAAGTTGCCGCACGACTGGTTCGACGCCATCATCATCGACGAATGCCATCGCTCCATCTACGGGCGCTGGCGGGCGGTTCTTGACTGGTTCAATACCGCGAAATTCATTGGTCTAACCGCCACGCCGTCGGCGGAAACGATCGAATTCTTCGACAAGAACACGGTGGTGAACTACACCTACGAGAAGGCAATCGCCGACGGCATCAACGTCGACTATTCCATCTATCGGATTCAGACGAAGTCCGCGACCGAGGGTGTAGATGTCGCCAAAGGCGAAACAGTCGATGTCTATACGCGCAAGACATGCACGACGGTGACGCGGGTCATGGACGAACCAGAACACTATGAGGCATCACAGCTTGATCGTGCCATCGTTCAGCCCGATCATATCCGCCTCGTCCTCGAAGCCTACAAGAAGGCCGTCTATTCCGAAATGTACACGGCCGATCTTGCGCGTGAGCCGGATATGGCCGCGCTCCCGAAGACGCTCATCTTCGCGAAGTCCGAACACCATGCTCAACGCATCGTCGCCATCGCCCGCGAGGTGTTCGACGGGCAGACACCGGACTTCGTGCAGACCATCACCTATTCCGCCGGCGATCCGCAGAAACTCATCCGCGAGTTCCGCACCTCCCGCACGTTTCGCATCGCCGTCACCGTCACGCTCGTGGCGACCGGAACGGACATCAAGCCGCTTGAGGTGATTCTCTTCATGCGCGACGTGAACGCATACTCGCTCTATGTGCAGATGCGCGGACGCGGTTGCCGTACGATTAACTCCGACCAGTTGAGGGCGGTCACGCCAAATGCGAATGGGAAGGATCAGTTCTTCATTGTCGATGCCGTCGGCGTGACGGAGCATCCATTTGACGACGGAACTTCGAGAGCCGAAACCGCCAGCCCTGTGCCGCTCTCGCTCAAGCGTCTTCTTGAGCAGATTTCACTCGGCATCGTCTCCGACGACAATCTGCGCCTCCTCGCCTCGCGCCTCTCGCGCATCAGCACAAAGTCCTCCGAGGCCCAGCGGATGAGGTTTGCGACGCTTGCTGGCTTTGCCATGCAGGAACTGGCGGAGACCTTGTTCGAGGCCCTGACGGACGGCTCGCTTCCGACCTTTGCCTCCGCTTCGGACCCGAACGTGCGCCGCCGCGCCCTTGTCGCGCCGCTCGTCAACAGTCTTGCCGCCCGCGACTATCTCCTGGAGCTTCAAGCCGGCTATGTGGTCATCCAAAAGCCGGGGGAGGACGAAATCCTCTACACGGGATTCTCCCATGCCGAAGCCCGTAGCGTCCTTGACGGATTCGAAGCGTTCCTCAAGGCTAATCCAACGCGCAACGCGGCCATCGCCGCCGTCAAGGAGGCGCGTGACGTGCGCTTTGACTATGCGGCGTTGGCATCGATTCGTGATGATGCGATTCATTTCAAGTCGTCCTTTGCGTGTCCAAAGATTTGGAATGCCTATGCGCTCATGAGGCAGAGCGATGTTGTGCGCCTCTCGTCCGAAGCTGAGCGTGAGGCCCTGACGAACTGGTTGGGGCTCGTCCGCTTTGGGCTTGGACGGACAGTGAAACTCTATTCGCTTCTCTCGTCGTCGCCGTATTTCTCCGCTGTACGACATTACGAACTGTGGAAAGGGCAGAAGCAGCGTGGCGTCATCACGGCGGGGCAGGACGATGTGCTTAAAGAAGCGTTGCGCATGATTCTTGCAAATGGAGCCATTGGGTGTGACGAACTCGGCGCGGAGGGGAATGTCCAACTGCTCGCGGAGGGCGTGGGTGCGTTTGGTTCGCGGCAGGCGTTCAATTCTGAACTCGCGTCGCTTTCTTCGTTTTTCATGAAGGCAATTTGAATATGGAACACAACGAACAGTCTCTCGTCCAGAAGGTTTGGCAGCTCGCGGATGTCCTTGCGGCGGCGGGTGTGGCCTTTACGGACTATATCGTGCAGCTTACCTACATCCTCTTTCTCAAGATGGATTCCGAGGCCGAGGCGCTTGGCATCGAAAGCAAGATTCCAAAGGACTGCCGATGGGCGAACCTGGTCAACAAGGATGGCTTCGACCTTCTTGACCGCTATGAAAAGTCGCTCAAGAAGCTCTCCGAACAGCCTGGTCTCATTGGGACGATCTTCTCGAAGGCCCAGAACAAGATTTCCCAGCCTGCGCATCTCGCCAAGGCCGTTGCAATGGTCGATGCGCAGAACTGGTTCTCGCTTAAGGTCGATACCAAGGGCGCCATCTACGAGGGCATCCTTGAAAAGAACGGACAGGACAAGAAGTCCGGCGCGGGTCAGTACTTTACGCCGCGCGCCCTCATCAAGGCCATGGTGGACGTGACCGATCCGAAAATCACCGAAACCGTCTGCGACCCTGCTTGCGGAACGGGTGGCTTTTTGCTTGCCGCGTTCGACCACATGAAGCGACAGTCGCAAGACCGCAAGAAGCAATTGTTCCTCAAGACGGAGGCGTTGACGGGCTACGACATTACGCCGCTCGTCGTCACGCTCGCCTCGATGAACCTCTATCTGCATGGCGTCGGAATTGATTCCAGTCCCGTCATGTGCGAGGATTCCCTCGAAAAGGAGCCCACGCGCCTCTACGACGTGATTCTTGCCAATCCGCCGTTCGGGACTCGTCCCGCCGGACTGGGCGAGATTGCGTCCATGCGTCAGGACTTTTTCGCCAAGACGTCCAATAACCAGTTGAACTTTCTCCAGCATATCATGCTTCTCCTGAAAGTTGGCGGACGTGCGGCGGTTGTTCTCCCGGACAATGTTCTCTTTGAGGGCGGCGCGGGCGAAGTCGTGCGCAGAAAACTGCTTTCGGATTACAATCTCCACACGATTCTCCGCCTTCCGACGGGGATCTTCTACGCGCAGGGCGTACGGGCGAATGTTCTTTTCTTCTCACGCGGCGGAAAGACGGACGAAACCTGGGTGTATGACTATCGTACGGGCGTGAAGCACACGCTGGCGAACAACAAACTGGAACGCCGCCATCTTGACGACTTTGTTGCGTGCTACACGCAGAAGAAGCGCGTTGAAACGGAGCGCTGGCATCGCTTCGCTGCGTCCGACTTGCTCACGCGCGACAAGACGAATCTCGATCTCAAGTGGCTCAAGGAGCGAACGGATGACGATGTCGACGTCTCGCTCAAGGAACTCCTTGCCGATATGGCCCGTTACCGTGATGCCGTCGACAAGGCTGTTGCGCAGTTGACCGACCTTGCAAAGGGAATTGAGGAATGAGCGAAGCGCGGAAATACGACGAAGCCGTCCAGGCCATCAAGACGGCCATCCTGCAAAGCCAGTACGAGGCGGCGCGCTTCGTGAACGAGAAGCAGTTGATGCTCTATTACGGCATCGGGAAATACATCTCGGCAAACTCGCGTAAAGGCTTCTGGGGCAAGGGTGCCATTGATGTCATCAGCGAACGGCTGCAGCGCGAACTGCCTGGCTTGCGTGGCTTTTCGGCTCGGAATCTGCGTAATATGCGCACCTTTTACGAAGAGTGGTCTGGACTTGAAACCTTGCCTCATGTGGAAGCCGTGCAACTTTTGGCACCCGTGTGTGCCAAATTGGATTGTGGCAATTCTAATTTGGCAGTTGCAACTGCCAAATTGCCGGATGAATCGTTTTGGCAGTTGCAACTGCCAAAAGGGGATAGATTCCCTTTGGATGAGTTCCTTAAAATGGGCTTTACACAACATATTGCCGTGCTCACAAAGGCCAAGGCACTGCCTGAACGCCTTTTCTACATCAGGCAGTGCGCAGAGCAGGATTACTCGGTCGAAGAACTTGAAGCGGCAATCGCCCGTGATGACTACCACCATCAAAGGAAGTTGCCGAACAACTTTCAGCGGACGCTTTCTTCTGCCGGGCAGGCCCTCCGCGCCATTGGCACATTCAAGGACGAGTATCTTCCCGACTTCATCAATGTCGAGGAACTGGGCGCACGGGATGCTCAGGATGTTGATGAGCGGGTCGTCGAGAACGCGATCGTGCAGAATGTCCGCAATTTCATCTTGGCCTTCGGGAAGGACTTTACATTTGTCCGCAACCAGTACCACCTCGATGCCTTCGGCGAAGACCAGTACATCGACTTGCTCTTCTTCAATCGAGAACTGAATTGCCTTGTGGCGGTGGAACTCAAGACCGGAAAGTTCAAGACGTCCTATCTGGGGCAGTTGCAGGGGTATCTGAGCGTGTTGGACGGGTTCGAGCGTAAGCCGCACGAGAATCCTGCCATTGGACTTATCCTCTGCAAGGACATGAACAGGTCTTTCGTCGATTATGTCATACGGGACTATTCCAAGCCCATGGGCGTGGCGACCTACAAGACGGCGGATGAGATGCCCGAGAAGCTCCGCAAGGCGTTGCCGAACGTTGAAGACTTGAGGCGGCTCTTGGATGGCGCTGCGGAGGAGGATGCGAAATGAAAGTCGTAGATCGATTCAAACGACGGATTCTCGACCTCGCCATTCGCGGCAAGCTCGTTCCGCAAGACCCGAATGATGAGCCAGCCAGTGAACTGCTCGCCAGAATCAGGGCGGAGAAAGCGAAGGATGAGTGGGGTGGAAGGGGGCGGAAAGGGAAGCGCTCTGCCGTTGGTTCTGATGGGGCGGCCTATGAGAAGTCCGAGCGAGGAGATTTGTATCACACACGGAGACACGGAGCGGAAGGGGCGCAGTCCACTTCGCCCACAGATGCGCCGTTCGAATTGCCGGATGGGTGGGCGTGGTGCTGGCTGGGGGAAATTGGATCATGGAAAGCAGGCTCTACTCCATCTCGAAAAGAAAACCGCTACTATGTGGGTGGAGATATTCCTTGGCTAAAAACGGGAGACTTGAATGACGGCATAATTAATGCGGTTCCTGAATGCATTACGACTGAGGCGGTTTCTGAAACTTCTGTTCGTCTTAACCCTATTGGTTCGGTACTGATTGCAATGTATGGCGCAACCATCGGGAAAATCGGGCTACTTGGTATTTGTGCTACAACGAACCAGGCTTGTTGTGCTTGTGTTGTTGAAGATGAAGTTTACAACAAATATCTTTTTTATTTCCTGATGGCTCGAAGGAGCCACTTCAAGGCACTGGGTGGTGGTGGCGCACAACCAAACATTTCTAAAGACATTATAGTGTCATATCCTTTTCCCCTGCCACCCTTCCCCGAGCAACGACGCATTGTTGCCCGCATTGAGGAACTGTTCAAGATTGCTGACTCGTTGGGTAAGGCGGCGGATGGGTTGGCCGAAGCCGCGAAGCGGCTCGACAGGAAGATCCTCGACCTCGCCATTCGCGGCAAGCTCGTGTCGCAAGACCCGACGGAC
>OIYX01000036.1_pt1 | contig 42221 bp, 36 predicted proteins | sample 1588431 | NCBI WGS metagenome assembly OIYX01 (sample SAMN03283241) | human gut metagenome | biome: human-associated habitat; material: feces | host: Homo sapiens | place: Peru | collected 2012
ACAACTTCGTGCTTTCTCTAAAGGTATGGATTCAAAAAACAGACGCAACAAGTGAATCGAGCAGGAAGAAAACTGCTTCGTTTTCCTCCTACTCGATTAAAATACATAGAAAGCTCTAAAAATAATAATACAAAAGATAATAAATAATGGATACGATACCTCTATGGTGCATAATATTTATTAATTGCATAACGCTCTTGAGTAGTGTATGGATACTTATATATTTATACAGAAATAGGAGTAAAAAAAGTTTTTCCACATATATATATGGAATAGCTTCATTGATAGGACTGTTCTTAGGTGTGATAAGTTTTTTTTATTACATCTGTCATGCATTTTGCGCAATATTATTTGGTATAGAAATATTTATTGATACATATATGGAACAGAAAAAGAGTCCTGTTAATAGGACTTATTTCAAAATAACAATTCCTCATCCTTATGTTCTTAAGGGCTACTATTGCGGTATTGGTTTTATGTTCTATGGGTAAAAAGGCTTATTATATTAAAATAAAAAGAGAATCATGAAAATATTATTTTTAATAGTTTTTGGGTGGGCTTCTTTGACAATGTCCGCGAAGAACAACATTTATGGTAACAAAACAGAACAGAGAGCAATAAAAATGGCATATACTCTTCTGCAAGTTTATTATCATTCAAACGAATTGTGTGTATCAGATTCTATTGAAGATCTTGAATGGTTTCTTTTTTCAGATATGGTTGATAATCAAACCAAACAAATTTTAGATTCTTATCGAAAAGAAAAAGATTTTATATGGAATGATCCTGTTTATTGTGAAAAAATTGCTGCGATGTTCGGTTCTAAGGTCAGCAATTCTTGCACATATATCGCTATTTTCTCTGAACCATATAAAGGAATGATAAGATGCGACATTTTACCAAAAGATAGAAAGATTGGTGTTTATGGCTCACCTACAATAGATGCTTTTCTATTTAAATTCAATAATAAAGGAGAAATTTATCAGCTTTATAAAGCAAAAATCAACATCGACTAATATATGGTTACTTATGCTTCCTACTTACCATAACGGAACTATACGTTAAATCAATAATTGAGTCCACTTTAAAAAGCAAGGCATGTTTTAGATGTTTATACAGATAAGAATGATACTCAATCTATGCAATGTCTTCAAGATTAAGAAATGTTGAGCAACAAGCCTTAGAAAATTATGATAAAAAACACAACTATAGGTAAAGGAGATGAATATGATGCGAAAAATAATTAAGCGACTATTTATATCTGCAATCACTTTTATTCTTTTAATCGTTGCAATATTTATATCTATAATTGATATAGAAGAAGCTATAGAACCTCCAAAGGGAGCTGTTAGAATAGGTGATTTAAAGGATATTTATTGGCTAAAGAAAATATCTGTTTCCCACAACTCGATGAGAATATGTATATACAATGATTACAATGGAGATTTGGCATTAGATGCAGATTTTCCTATAGTACATTTTAGCGATACAACATTAAACGGTATTTGTTCTTTTTACCCTTTTGACCCATGCCATTTACTCTTGTATAATGGCCATACTGTTGAACCCTCAAAAATTTATGGCGGATATCTGAAATAATCCTAATATCTGACATCTAAGTATAGATAAGTCGTGATAATCAAGATCGTTCAATAAAAATTGCGAAGGTAGAAAGAATGTTCAGCCTTCGCAATTACAGCCTAAGCAAAAGAAGCAACAAAATTGAGAGTGTAAAATAAACTGTGTCAGACTATCACAATTATAGTTTAACACAGTTTATTTGCATTTTATCCTTTCTTCTTCAGAACATAGTTCTTCCCATCCTCCGCTTACTTGTCTATGTATGATGCTACAAAATAGACAATCGAGAATATTGTGTACAGCAGACAGGGCAAGAATATCCAAAGCAAAGTCTTTACCCAACCATTCGACAACCACACACCTTCATTCCTTGACATCATATTAGACATATCATAGAAATGGCGAGTGAGGATTTCCTTATTCGCCTTTCGGTGGTCTTCAAGAAGTTTGGACTCATCGCCAATGAGTTTCTTTCTGTCATCTGTCAGTTTCTCAATGTCGGCATCATCAACTTTAGCCTTGAATTTTATATCTCTCACTTTGGCAATAAAGCTATCAATGGCTTTTGTAACAGCGTCTGCTTTATCGGTGGCTTTAACCAAGTTCTCCTTTGCTTCCTGTAAAGAAGTTGCTGCCATTTTAAGTTCTGATTTTGCCGAAATCAAACTATTGCCAGCATCCTTGTAGGCTTGAAGCTGTTGGTCAAACTTATCCGAAGCCTTATCCGTTTCGATATTCTTGTCAATCGTGTTCTCGAAAGAACCGAAATCCATATCTGAGATTTTACTTTTACCTATTGGCATAGTTTCAATGCTGTTGGTTGAACATTCGATTATCTGCCATATCCTTGCTTCTTGCGAGGTCTGCACAGGCGATTAGCCATCATAGCACAACGATGCGCCCATGACAATTCATCCTCGTCCTTGTCACGCCCCCAACCAGATGTTGCACCACCTCCGCCACCGCCAGACTGGGCGGCAATGGTTGTGGCTGCATCAATGTATTCAGCAAAGAGAAGAATGGCGGTCTTCTGTACATCACAAATCTTGGCAAACACATTGTCGGCATCCAAAGCTATATTCTTGTCGATGACATCCAGACAATTCAGAGGAATATCAACAGGATAATGATGAAATTCGTCCGTATAAAAGTCGAAGTGACATATCTTTGGAGTGTTGTCCGCTGTAGGCATGGGTTGGGGTGCTGTCGTATTCTTTGGCTGTTGGGTATTCTTTGTTGTAGTTGAAACTGGTTTCTTCAATTCTTGATGATGCAGTTTTGCCCAAGTACCTTCAATCTTTGAGGGCATCAGACAACGACCTTTGCCAAGTTCCGAGGACTTGTAAATGGAGTTTCCTCGCTTGATGGCATATCCACGCACTTGTCCTTTGCTGTCGGATTGTAGTTTGACATCATATCCCATTTGCGTGAGGCATTTTGTGTATAGTCCCCAATCAAAGTACGGCATCTTAGCCAAAACGGAAAGACAATCATTGGTTATCGCGTCCTTATTTTGGCGGCTCACCTCTTGTGCATCTTTCCAACCACGCTGTTGCCCAACCTTGGCGGCAGTAGCCATCGCTCTCTCGTAGATATAATGGGCATCATTCACGTTGCCCCTCATGTCTATGCGGTTCGCATCAATGTGAAGGTGCATAATGCCACTCTTGCTGTCATGATGGAGTGCAACTACATACTGGCTGTCTTTGAGGTTGGTTGCCTTTGCACTCTTGCGCTTCGACTTGGCTGAAAGGTCAACCGCATCAAACTCACGGATAAAGTCATCCGCCAACCTCTGCCAGTCCTCCATCGTCCAACCTCGCGTTTCCTCCGAGGTTGGGGAAACCTCGATACGTATCATGTTCCGTTTGAGCGGATGATAACGGTTCAACTTGTCCTCAAACTTCTTCTGCAAGGCAAGCATTCTTGCCCACATTGCCGTTGGGGAAATATCATCGGGCAAGAGATTGGTCTTTACAATCTCCGCCTTGTCTTTATCCACTGAGTAACGTATGGCATTTGCGCCATGACTTATTACCTTTGCTTTTGCTATCATATATGTCGTATGTTCTATTGTGTTAAGTATTTCTCTATCTCAATCATGCGGTTCAAGATAACCTCTGCACTTGTTCTCCATCGTTTCATAAAGATTTCGCTACGGAGAATGTTCTCACGTTCCGTAAGCGGACGACCTTTGAGGAAGCCGAACAATTTTTGTATATCGCCCCTGGCATCCGAAAGGCTGTTCAAAGCCTCCATTTCTTTGTCAGTCAAGCGTTGTTTGGGATATTTGCCCTCCAACCGCTTGCGTGCGTATGCGCTTGTGGTCAGTCCGCAAAGAGCAGCATATTCCGCTATCTCCTTATGAAGCTGTGGCGTAAGCCTTACTATCAGGCGGCTCGTGTATTTCGGTGCCTCCTTTTCTATATTTTTCTTATTCATACCAAGTATTGCTTCTATAAAAGTGTGTAACCCAATGCGAGCTTGCGAGCGTTCAAGAAGTCCATTGGCATACGGACAAACGAAGTGCGTTTGTATGACATTGGTATTTCTTGCATAGCACTGCTATCAGAGTTTACGCACAAGCACGCTATGCACTGCGGTTGCACCAGTTCACAGACTTGTTGTATAACGGTTCTCAAATTACCCAAGCAACAGCAATTGTGGGGCATCCTCCGCTTCCATCTGTTCTTTGAAGAATTGCCTTCTGGCTTCTGCCTCCAGTTCCATGTCAGAGACGCTTGGCGCTGGAATATCTTCCTCCTCGCCATTATCGCCATTTCCTGAAGTTAGGGAAGAAAAGGAACTGTTGGCAAGTTGTGTAGGAGAAGTACCGCCATTTTTGATGGGTGAATCCTCCTTGTTGGGGAATGCGGTTGTGGAAGTCATAGTATTAGACTTGCCGGAACAGTCTCTTTGGTTGATGGGAACATAGTGAGGATTGACATATTTCTTGCCGTCAACAATCCATGCAGAAATGCAGAGCAATGTGTGAACACTTCCTCGTCTTGTCTGTACAGAAGAAAGGATGCTCAATTTGTTCATGTGGTCAAGCATCTTGGAGACGGTTTTTCGGTCACACTTCCATAGTTTGGATAGAGCCACCTCTGACATGTTCACCTCCCATAATGCGGTTGTGGATTCCCCAACCTCATTTGATGTTTCAATCTGTCGTGTCACAATCTGAATGAGTTGATAAAGGCATGAAAGGCGATTGATGCCAGCCGTGCCACCCATCAGATAGTTTACTTGTTCATTACTCAGGATAATGCTGTTGAAAATATTACTGTTCATCGTTGTTTATTTTTGTTGTGTGAATCTTTTCTTGCTGTTATGCGGAAAACTCTCTGCCGTCAAAAGAGAAGCTATCGCCTCATGCCGAAGCCTCTCTCTGGCATATAATACTCCTTGTCGTATGCGATATGGTCAAGCACACGTTGCAGTCGGTCAAGTTGAGGACTGTCAAGCACTTGTATGGCATTGATGGTAATTTTCTGTGATGCAATTCTTCGATGCTCACAGTTTCTTTCAGACATGGTTCCGTCACCGTCAGCATAGACCGAATGAAGATAGGTATTGACTGCTTCCGTCTGTTCCTTGCTTGGGTAAGCAGCAGGAAAGCGGTCGGAAATGTAGTCTACCATATTGCTGACCGCATTAGCCAACAGAGGGTCACGTTTTTGCAGACTGTTTACAAGTTCATCTTTCGTCATGATGCTATGGTCTATTGTTCATTTCATTCAGACGGTTTGCAGCCTCCAGTCTTATCTCCTCCTCCGACATGGCTCTCGCTCCTCGTACCCAGTCAAGCAAGGCTTTCTTCTCAAAGAAGATGAGCTTGCCAGCAGGCTTGAAGTACGGCAACTGGTTAAGATGCGTCATCTTGTAGAGCGTGCTCTTGGCAATGCCGAGAAAGGCGGAAGCCTCTTCAAGGTTCAACACCTCCTTTGTCATATAGCAAAGGTTCTCCAACTTGTTTACTCTCGACTGAAGCTCCACTATCTTGCGCTCATGGTCGAGGTTCATCTTTAATGCGTTCTTTTCTGTCATAAATCTGATATTTTGTTTATTTCGTTATCGATTTCGGCTGCAAAGGTATATTGTTGCCAATGATATTCAAGTAGCCGTTATGGTTTATTAAAGGTGCTGATTTTCAATTCTTTGGTTCTATTTTACCATGCTGCGATGTGGTAGATTGGTCGGACACTCACTTGAAATTCAGCATTTTCAAATGTCTATCGTTCAAACACTCCCAAAGTCAGGAATTGGACAATAGGGGTGGCAAATCTTTGGTTCTATTGCCAGTTCTCGTTTTTGAAAATGTCCATCAGAGTGCAAAACAAAATTTAACACCCAATTTTCGCAAACCAAGCCGTTTGAGGTCAAAACCGTTTGCAATAACCACATTTGGGATACAATGGTAGGAAAATGAGTTGTGAATGAGAGAAATAGGGATTTCCCCTCGTTTTTCAAGGGACAAATTTGTACCTTTGCAAACGAAACAGAGGTATTCCACAATGGATATTTCGGGCAAAGTGTTCTTGACTTTATTTTTCCGTGGTTTTGTCCCGTTTTTGTCCCTCGCTGATTTTTGGTCACGAGACAAGAATTTATAAATAACTGATTTACAGCGATTAAAGTCATGTTTTGGAGAATTGGTAACGGCAACCACCAGAAAGGACTCATAAAAAGGTCCCACAGATTTCACAAATTTACACAGATCTTTTTGAAGCAAAAAAATAAATCTGTGCAAATCAGTGAAATCTGTGGGACCTTATAATCTCTGCAAGCCTTTATAATCTCAGCAAAACTATGTGAGATTTGTGGGTCTATGCATTATTTTCTTTTTCATTTTACGTCCCACGAAATTCCATGCCGGCATTTTCTTCAGCGTACTTCTTATAGGCTGAATATCCCACAGCAGAAAGATAAGCAATACGGCAATGCCGATCAGACAGGTGATGCTATAGAGCTGACGGATGCTGATCATCAGAAGATTGGTAGCATCGTAGGGCAAACCGCGCGACATATTGTCTGCCATCTGATAGCGAAGCCCGAAACTGTACAAGCCTGAGCACATCGCCGATATCGGACCATTTCTAATGATACCAGCCATCGTCAATCCCATGAAGAAATGCTGGAATGGCATCAGCTCTTCCAGATAAATAGTCAGCATACAGAAGAAGATGGCATTTCCGAAGGAGCGAAGGAAGGTAGGAAGATACAGCGCCTCGATGGGCAGACCCGGATCAATGAGGAAGTACATCATGACCGGATAACAGACCATGGCTGCCACACCTATCGTGAGCAGGCGGGTGTATTTCTGATGAAGAACCTTGCACCAGAACAGACAGAAGAGGCAACCGACAATGGCACCTATCCATTCCACAAAGTTGAGCACATTCGTAGTGAAGGTGCCGAAATGCAGCACACCACCCGTAAAGGCGGTTTGCAACACCTTAGGTGTACTGCCCATGAACTCCACGAAGGCGAAGAGGATGAGCAATGGGATGAGCCGCTTATACTTCCATGCCGCTGGTTCGATGTAAGGGTGTCGGATGTGGAACATTCGCTGGATGCAGAAATATCCCGTTATGATGAAAAGCAATACATCCATCTGCATCATCTTCGAATCGAGCCAGTTGTAATGCTCGCCGTAATTGAAGAAGAAAATGAATTCCAGCATCCATGCCGACCACAGGATGCAACCTAAATAGTCGATACTGATGAAGGGCAGAGGTTTCATGAAGCGGAAGTCGTGGGTGGTGACATACACGATGAATGCCACCAAGAGCAAAGCTCCCGTCATCGCCCAGTTGATGATGCGCCAATCCTGATAGATATAAATCAGGTGTTCGGTGACCCAAGGCGAAAGAAACATGTTTCCTAGAACGATGCAGTAGAGCAGGGGGAAGAAGATGGTGAAATCGCGCTTGGAGGTCATCCACAACTGGATGGTGCTCATACACTCGAAGGTTCCGCAGAGCTTGAAGAAACCTGCGATGTAAGCGAGGATGCACATCACGGGCACCGAGTCGGTCCACATGATGAGGAAATTACAAGCTGCCACTACCAGTGCCGCATTCAGCAGAAGCTGGCGGTTGGTAAAGCGGAACTTCATCTTGAAGAGAAAGGGGAATGGCATCGCCACGCCCACCACGTTGAACATGACAATCATGAGCACGTCTTCTCTCATCAAACTGTACTCGCCCATCACCTGGCTCATGGCTCCTCCATAGATTCCGCCCGACATCAGGAAGATGAAGGCGAAGAGGAGATAAATCCAAGGCTGCAATCGGCGAGGAATATATCCATTGAACGAAGGAATCCGAAAGGGTCCCTGTAACATAGGAGGTCCTGGCATTTTCTATAGTTTATAATTGATTGTTTATAGAACTTTCTATTTAATGTGAACCTTGGTTTCTACGTTCAGTCCGGCACGGAGCAGGGCTATCTGTTTCGGGTCGTTGTCCTTGGTCAGGGCGATGCGCACAGGCACGCGCTGCTCAACCTTCACGAAGTTGCCGGTGGCATTATCCACAGGAATCATCGAATAGGCATTGCCGGCTGCGGCAGAAAGGGCTTCTACCTTGCCGTGGAAAACAACATCAGGAATAGCATCAGCAGTAAACTCCACCTCTTTGCCCACGCTGATACCATCCATCTGGGTTTCACGATAGTTGGCTACCACCCATACATCGTTATCATCCACGATGCGGGCAAGCATCTGTCCCGGTTGTACCAACTGTCCTTCGTGAATATCCTTTCTTCCCATCACGCCGTCGCAGGTAGCCACGATGACGGTGTATGAAAGGTTGAGGCGAGCCAGATTGAGCTGTGCCTCTGCCACGCTCTCTCCGGCACGGGAACCGCCGAGTTGCTGGGTCTGTACGTTGTGTACCGAAGCTGCACTTGCCTTTCTGCTGCTTGCCTGTTCATAGCGAGCCTTGGCTCCTAAATATCGGGCGTATGCGTTGTCGTATTGTTGGCGGGTAACAGCATCCTTCTTCATCAGAGCAGCAAAACGTTCGAAGTCCTGTTTGGCATTCTGCATATCCACACGGGCTTCCTCTATACCGGCAGCAGCAGTCTGTACATTGCTGTTAGTGGTACCCATGCTCGCAGTCACTACTGAAGAACTGGATTTGGAACCACGCAACCCAGCTTCTGCCTGAGCCACATGCAGGCGGAACTCTGCATCCTCGATGATGACGAGCGTATCGCCTTTCTTCACATGCTGGTAGTCTGTGAAACGGATTTCCTTGATAAATCCAGACACGCGGGTATTGATAGGAGTGATGTGGCGGTTTACCTGGGCATCATCGGTGTAGGCGATGTCGCTGCCATGAAAGAAATGGCTGAAACACCAGCCGATGGCTCCCAGGAAAAGGAGGATAATCACTACATTATATATTCTCTTGATGATTTTCTTATTCATTGCTTTAATTATTTTATTGTTTCTAAATTTCTCCAGCCACGTATTTCATGCGATAGTAGGCATAGACGATGTTGATGCGGGCATCCACTTCGCTTAATTCTGCATTGAGCTTGAGGTTGGAAGCATCTACCATATCCGTAACCAGTGCCAACTGACTGAGATAGCGGGCATTCATCACCTCGTAATTCTGCTGTGCCAGTTCTACGCTCTTCTTCTGTGTTTCCAGTTCCACGTAGGTCTGCTGGTACTGCACGTAGGCAGCCTGTACCCGGTTGTTGAGTTGTTCAGCCTGAACGGCATGTGCCTCTTTAGCCTGACGGGTCTCCACGGCAGCCTGCTTGATGCGCTTGTTGCTCTTGAAGAGAGAGCTGAGACTATATTTCACGCCCACGCCCACATACCATACGTTGAGGTTCTTATCCACCGGTGGCAACTCAAAGAGAATAGGACCGTCGAAGTTGTCGGCAGCCACGAACGCAACTTTCGGCAACAGGTCGCTCTTGGCAATCTTCTCCTTCTGTTCGGCGATGCGGATGGCATTATTGCTCTGTTCCATGAGCGGAGAACTTACCAGACTGGCAGATTGCCAATATGCTTCACCATCCTTGGCGTAATTTTTGTCAGCTATTGTAGCATCAGGAATAATCTGTTTGCCGGCATCAATGTCCAGCGTATTGCAGAGCTGGTGGTTGAGGATGCTGCGGTTGTTGTGGAGTGCAGTCAAACCGAGTTTCAGACTCTCCATCTGCAGTTCGTAACGGGTGATGTCGTTTTTCAGCGCCATGCCCTGTTTCTGCTTTTCCTTGATGTCATCAATAAGCTGTCGGGTCAGTTCGATATTCTTTTCATACACTCGGATGCGGTTATCGATTTTATATAGGTCAAGATATTGACCGAGGGCGATGAAGCGAGCCTGTTGACGGGTCAGTTTGACGCCCACTTCAGCCTGAAGTTTCCCGAGTTCAGCCAGTTTGATACCCGCATTGATAGCACCTCCGGCATACACCACCTGTTGAGCCTGTAAGGCGAAATTATTACCCACGTGAGGGGATTTCAAACCATGAACATTAGAAAAGTTGCGGTCGGTAAGAAGCGCATTGCCGATATAACTGAAAGAAAGCGAAGCATCCAGGTCGGGCAGTCGTTTGCTTTTGGCAGATTCAATGCCGAGGTTGGCAGCTTCTACACCCGTTTTGGAAGTGCGAAGTTCCTTGTTGTTATCCTCTATCTTTTCGAAGAGTTGGCTGATAGACATAGGCAAATTCCCGTCCGAAGCCAACTTCACTTGGGGTGTTTGGGCAAGTGCCCAAGGCGAGCCTCCCACCATCAGGGAGCAGACTAACATGAATTTCTTTATCATCCGTTTTTTTATTTTTAATATGATCTTTCGGTATCCTACATATATACCAATTTTGTTTTCGGGTGCAAAGTTACGACGATTTGGACAATTTGCCGTTTTAAAAAAAACGCAGTAGATGGACGATTTGGGAACTAATATTCTTTTATCTCACATATTTTATTTAATTTTGCGCCCGAAAAGAGAATAAAAACAGAATACGACCCGTGATAGATTTATCAGAATTAAGTAGCAATCAGGAGGCCAATCTCCTCACTACTGGTTTAGAGGAATGGCAAGAAGAACCGCAGGTATTGACTTACGGTGCGATATTGATATGTCGCAGAGGAAAGGCTACACTCCACATCAATTATAAGGATTGGGAACTTCATGAGGGAGCGGTCATCACCGTTTTTCCCAATGATGTTGTGGAGTTGACGGTCTGGAAGGAAGACGGAACTCCGGTTTCATCAGAAGCATCCTCTTTTCAGGTAGAGATGCTCAAATACAATCCGTCTTTATTGCGAGAGGCAAGTTTACAGTTGGAGCAAACGGTATATTCTGCATTGCGTGAAGATCGCTGCCGTCAGGATACTCCCATCGTAACGAATATCATCAATGCGATGTTTTCATTGTTAAAGGTATATTTTGATCAGTCGGAATGTACCTGCATTTCCCAGTTGGTACTTTGTCAGTTGAAGGCATTTTTCATCGGTTTCCATGAGTATCTGTTGCGTAATCCCGATCAGCATCCAGACGAGGTGAAATCCTATCGTGTCCGGGAACTTTTCAATCGTTTTATGATGCTGATGGAGCGAGATTACAAAATATCGCGTGATGTAAATTACTATGCAGAACAGATGCATATTACCTCGAAGTATCTGACGAACATCGTGCGCCAGGTAACGCACCATACGCCCAAGGCAATCATCGACCAATATGTGATTCTGCAGCTCAAGATGCAACTCAAGCGCAGTTCACAGAGTATCAAGGAAGTGGCATGGGAATATCATTTTGCAGACACCAGCTTCTTCTGCCGTTATTTCAAAAAACATACGGGCATAACACCGCAGCAAATAAGAGACGGAGCCCACTTTAAAAAGTAACTGTGTGCTAAAAAATGTATGGTATTTTTTAGAATAGCAAGAAGAAAATGAGAAAAACCTGACTCATAATTCAATAAAAAATAGTATTTTAGCAGAAAGTTCTATCGTTTACAAAGAATAGTCGACAGTTGTAAAAAAGCACAATACCAAATAGAAAGTTTGGTGAAAGACAAAAACATTTTAAAAAAGAGAATATGACGCAGGATTGCTTAGATTTACTTTCAACAGCGCAGACAAACGCTTGTCTAAAGACATCAACGTAATTGGTGTTGGAAAAAATCAGCTTCGAAAGTCGAAGAAATGTCCCTTCTCCAACGTATCAAAAAGAAGGAAGAGGCTTCGAAGCACCTACCAGCATTCTAAAAAGATAATGATGTATATACTCAACTTGATAATTGAAAAACCATTTCCCCATATAAAACAGAACATACAAGCCAGAATAGTTTAATGCCAAAATGTATAAAATATTGCTTGTTTAATATCATTTCTATCCAAAAACTAATATTTTTCTGTTTTTTTTGTTTTTTCATTCCCCTATTTTTCTTTCCATCCGTTATCTATATAAATTTGAAACATAAAATTAAAATTTTTAGACTATGAGAAAATTCAGTTTGATGATGATTGCTGCTTTATGCGCAGGGTGGGCTCTCCAAGGCTTTGCCCAGCATTCAGTAACTATCAAGGGTAAGGTTAAGTTTATCGAAAAAGACTTCAAGGTCTCAGTTTATCAACGTAGTGGTACTGATAAAAAAATACTTGCCGAGGTTCCTGTGAATGATGACCACACCTATTCAATTACGGTGCCTTTTGACAAACCTGGTACTGCTACAGTAGATTGCGGACAGTGGCAAGATGTTGACGTTTGGTTGGAAGATGAAAATATGGATATTGATTTTCGTGGTATAGATACCGCTAAGATTAAAATCAAGAATCCTCCTTATGTATATATACGCGCGGGAAAGAAGAATGAGGTTATGAACCTTGTTAATTTTGTGGGTTATCGTGGGTATCAGGCAATGATTGCCATCTCACAGAATGTTTGGAAAACCAAAATTGAAGATCAGAAAGAGAAGAGTACGTTGACTAACGCAATGTATGATGCCAATTATGACAATAGTGATGCTTGGATGAAATATATCGTTGAGCACTATGCAGATATGACCAGTGTACTCGTTCCGCTTAGTCAATTGGATGAAGATAAAGATGTAGATTTGATCAATGCTACATTGAGTCATTTGGAGTCTACATCAGAATCTGCCAAGCAAATTGTGGCTGATTATCGCAAGAAAAAAGCCGAAGAAAAAGAAATGCGTGAGCGTATGAGAGAAGGTAACCCTGCACCGGAATTTACTTTCCAAAACGAAAAGGGAAAGACCATTAATATTAAAAAGTTGAAGGGTAAAATCATCGTTCTCGACTTCTGGGCAAGTTGGTGCGGTCCTTGCCGTAAAGAAATTCCTAATGTCAAGAAGGTATATGCCGAATATAAGGATAAGGGTATCCAGTTCCTTAGCGTATCAATTGATGCGAAAAAAGAAGCTTGGACTAAAGCCTTGAAAGAAGAGCAGATGCCTTGGATGCAAGGATGGACTACTGATGCAGGTAAGAGTGTGATGAACACCTACCAGTTTGGCGGTATTCCATTTATCATCCTCATTGACAAGGAAGGTAACATTTATCGCAAGAATCTGCGTGGCGAAGATATCAAGAACGCTATTGATGATTGTCTTGCAGGTAAGAAAGTTGCGCCTAAGGTAGTAATGAGCATGGGCGCAGCCATGATGTAACCGATTTTAAAACATTAACCGCTCCTTGTGTAAAAGCAAGGAGTACATTATTAATTAAAACAATAGGAGAGACTTAACATGAAGAAAAGTTTTATTTGGATGCTCGCTGCTCTGGCTGGCGTAACAATGGTTTCTTGTTCAAGTGACGATGATGGACCATCTGCTGGTCCTACCGTAGGTATTACTGCTGTGCAGGTAACACCTTCTGGTAGTGCAAAATCTTATGCCTGCGTGATTAAGCAGGATGCCATGACTATAGAGAATACCAATGACAGTGTAGATTGGGATGTGATTGATGCTTCTCTCAGCAAAACTAAAGTTATTGCTACTGCAACTTTAGGTGCTAAAGTATATTATAATGATGTAGAAGTGGGAACTCAGGGGGTTGAAGTAAATGCTTCTTCACCTGTAACACTGGTTGCCAAAGACAATAATGGTAACTCCAAATCTTATACATTGAAGGTGGTGAAGGCTAAAGTGGCTTCCGGTGCTGATATGATTAAGAAAGCAAGTACCTTTACCAACTTCCCTTCTGGTTTGATTGATTATGATATGACCTTCTTCAATGGCAAGTTCTATGCCATCACGACATCTCTTTCTGGCTCAGGAGAGGTTAAAACAGAAAACTACCAGTTGTTCAGTTCTGAGGATGGCTTGAACTGGACTGAAGTTGATTACAAGACTGATGCTACAGGTCTGACTCTTCCTGAAGGTCAAACAAACTACGTCATCGGTGGTGAAGGTGCACGCTTGGCTGTGTTTAATGGAAGAATGTACATCTTGGGCGGTGCTCGTACTAAGGGAAATGATAAGTATGGCAATGAGGCTGAAGTTGACTGGGGTATGCCTTCTATCAACTACTGGAGAAGTGTTTCAACAGCTGACGGTGAGACTTTCAAGTGCGATACATTGGGCATGAAGGTACTGGATCATGAGGGTCTCGAATCCGATGGTCTTTATGAATTATCTTCTGCTTACTTCAATGTGGCAACCATCAAAGATAAGATGTTTATTCAGGGCGGTTATTACTTTGGATTTGGTATGGCACAGGGTGCAAGCCGCTACGCTTACACTACTGATGGTAAGAACTGGAATGCTGTAACTCCAACTTCAAGTGATCCTGACTTTGATGTTACTCGCAGAAATGCAGCTTCTTTCTTCACTTTCAAGGGCAAACTCTGGTGTGTAGGTGGCTTCACTAACTATATTGGTAGCCAAAATTATATGAGAACCAATGTATATTCTTCTGCTGATGGTTTGACATGGGAGAAAGCAGGTGAGTTGACTGGTGCTCCTGCTATGTATCATGCAAAGGTAATTGCTGGCGATGATGTTGCTTTCATGATTGGTGGAGAATACGTGGATGCTGATGGTAGTACCCATGTATTGTCTAATAAGGTTTACCGTACCACTGATGGTGTAAACTGGACAGAGGTTACTACTGTACCTTCTAATTTTGAGGGTGTTCGTGGTAGTGCTGGTGTAGCTCTTGGAAATACCGCATTTATCTTCGGCGGTAACAAGACTGCCATTTCCGATATGTGGGGATTCCCATTGGGCGCTTCTGATGTATTTAGCACAGATACATGGATTAAACTGATTAAGTAATTACTTATACACAATTTCAGGGAAACTTTCCGTCCAAGGATTCCTTGGGAAAGGGAAGTTTCCTTTTTCATTTTCAGTATTTAATGATATTCTAATATATTTCGCTCATGAAAACGAAACTATATATACTCTTGGCTTTTGTCTTCTGTTCGCTGACGGCTCTTGCTCAAGAACATACGGTAACAGGACAGGTGCTTGATGAAAGTGGTGAACCTATGCCTATGATTTCGGTATCTGTAAAAGGTACCCATAAGGCTGTTTCTACAGCCGAAGATGGTACGTACAGTATCCAGGCAGAGCCTAATAGCATACTGGTCTTTTCCTTTGTGGGTTACAATCGCCAAAATATAAAGGTTGGAAACAAAAATAAGATTGTTGTTGTCATGAAAGAGAGTTCTGCCATGAAGATGCAAGACTTGATTGTTGTTGGCTACAGCAAGGTGGAGCGTCGTGACCTTACAGGATCAGTTTCTTCTGTTAAACCAAAAGACAATGTTTCATTTCAGTCTGTTGACCAGATGCTGCAGGGGCGTGTTCCTGGTCTCTTTATGTCCAATTCTTCTGGTCAGATTGGTGCAGCAAATGTATTGACCATTCGCGGTATCAGCTCTATCATGGGCGACAATAACCCTCTTTATGTCATTGATGGTGTACCTATCTATGGTACAGATAGAACATCCAATTCCGTAAACACTACTGGAGGTAGTATTCCAGGTGTGGCTTTAGGTGGTATGCAGACTGGTGGTGGAACACTTACCTATAATATTGACTTGAACAATTCCTTTGAGAAAAACCCATTATCAAATCTTAATCCAGATGATATCGAATCTATTGAGATTTTGAAGGATGCCTTTGCTACAGCTATTTATGGCTCCAGAGGTGCTGCTGGTGTCATCTTGATTACTACAAAGAAAGGCTCACAAGGTAAAACAAAGGTCAATGTTGGTTACACCCTCGGTATCGACAATCCTATTGGAAAAGTCAAATTATTGAATGGTGATAACTACAGTCAGATATATTCACTGTATTATCCTCATGGTAACTATCCACAAGGCTATAATACCGATTGGCTCGATGCTATCACACGTACTGCCGTCAGCCATGGTGTAAATGCGTCTGTTTCTGGTGGTAATCAAAAAACAGACTATTTCGTTAGCCTTTCGTATGATAACAACGAATCATACGTAATCAACAACGATATGAAGCGTTATTCTGCAAGGCTGAACCTGAATACCGTTCTTGCTCCTAAATGGAACATGGGTGTGAGTGTATCGCTGAATAAACTCGACAATCATGCTCTGGCTGCAAGTTCTATCTATGCTGCAGCTATCAAGAAAGCTCCTAACTTGCCTGTTTATGATGAAAATGGTGAATACTACTATGGATATTCTCCAAACTCAAAGGGTGCTGCAGAGGCTTTCAACCCTGTGGCTATGGCTTATATCAATGACGAGAGCGTAGAGGATACCCGTGTCATTGGTAATGGATATATTGAGTACAAACCTTTCAGCTGGCTTTCTTGGCGAACTGAAATTGGTGCAGATATCTACAATAGTTTCTCTAATATCCGCAAGGGCGACTTACCAGATAATCTTACAGGTGTGGTAGGCAATCAGGCTACTGAATCTACCACTTTAAATTATAAGACAGTGATCAACAACCTCCTGAATGTCAACAAGATGTTCGGTCTTGATCATTTCCTCCAAGGTATCATTGGTCAGAGTTACGAATATACCAAGGAGCGCATCACATCTGTGGCAGGCGATAACTTTTTCAGTCCTGATTTGAGTGGAGTAGGGGCTGCACAAACCAAACGTGTCACTGCAGCCTATATGCAGCAGTCTGCCCTCTTCTCTGCTTTTGCACGTGTCAACTATCAATATAAGCACACCTATATGTTGGGACTTACTTATCGCATTGATGGTTCATCACGCTACAATCGTAATCACCGCTATTTGAGTACCCCTTCTATATCATTGGGCTGGCGTATGTCAAATGAAAAATTTATCAAAAAGGGGCTTCCTTTCGTCAATGAACTGAAACTCAGAAGTTCATTCGGTTTATCAAGCAAGGATGGTAACAACAGTTATTATGGTGCACAGGCTGTCTATGCACTGAACCAACTCACTACCTATGGAGGAAAGAATTATCTTCAGATGTCACAACCGGGAAATGAGAACCTTCGCTGGGAAAAGACCTATACCTTTGATGCAGGTCTGGACTTGGAAATGTTCGATCATAGAGTGAAAATGACTCTTGATTATTATTACAAGAAGACAACAGACATGCTCTTCTCTTCAGACCTCCCTCTCTATACTGGTTATAGCAAGGAAAATCAAAATATCGCCGACATGAGCAACCAGGGTCTGGACTTCCAGCTCATCACCACTAATATCCTGACAAAGAACTTCCAGTGGCAGACGATTCTCAACCTCTCTCGAGCTACCAATAAGATTCTGAAATTGAGCTTTGAGGGAAACCAGCTTGATCAGGCAAATAGTTCATATAAGTATTATGAAGAGGGTAAGCCTGTTGCGCAGTGGTATTTGCATAAGTGGGCAGGAGTGGATCCTGCTACAGGTAACCCGTTGTGGGAATACAAGGATGGTACTATCTCTACTACTCCTCCTGCTGCTGATTACAAAAATTCTCAGGCCAATAAGTTTGTATGTGGTACTGCATTGCCTGACTTCTATGGTTCCATCACCAATACATTGATGTATAAAGACTTTGAACTCGATTTCATGTTCAATTTCTCTGTAGGTAGCAAGATGATTAACAGTACTCGTGCCACTCTGCTCAATTATACGAGCGAGGATGCATACAACTTGTCTCAGGATATCATGAACATGTGGCAGATAGAGGGTCAGCAAACTGATATTCCTAAGTTGAACAATAAGTCTGTGATAGGCAATTATGACTATACGACAGCCATTACCACTACTCGTTTTCTGGAGAATAACTCCTACTTGCGTCTGAAGACAATTACGTTTACCTACAATTTCCCTCAGACATTGTTGGCACGCACCAAGTTCTTCAACCAGTTAAAAGTATTTGCAACCATGACCAATGTGTTCACCCTTACAAAGTATTCCGGTGTGGATCCTGAAGTAAGTGCATTCGGTTCTTCTGCTCTGGCTGCCGGTTATGATAATATGACCATGCCTCAGTCTCGCAGTATGCAGTTTGGCGTGAGAGCAAGTTTCTAATCACATTTAACAAGCAATGAATATGAAAACAAAAATATTTCAAATCGGTGTTTTGGCAGCATCCCTCTTCTCTTTCTGCGCATGTAATCTGGACTATGCACCAGAGAATACACTCGTGGATGAAAAGGTGTACAAGACTCAGAAAACGGCAGAGGCTGCACTGCTTGGTGCATACGTGCGTTTGAATGTTTTTCTGGCTGGTGCGCCTCAAGACCAGAATAACTATGCTAATGCAGGCTATACCCTGTTGATGGGTGATATGGCTACAGACAACATGGCCATACGCTCTTCTGCAACTGGCTATTTGGCTGTAAAGACTAGCTCTTTTACTTCGTCTGAGCATGATGGACTCTTGGCTCGTATGTGGTCTTGGGGTTATAATGCCATCGATTATGCTAATAATATCATCAATAAAATCAATGAATTTGGTCAGTTTAACGAAACCATGGAGCGTCAGTATATCGCAGAAGCTAAATTCATCCGTGCTTACGTTAATTTCCAGTTGCTTTGCATGTATGGCGATCAGGCCTTGTTGGGTAACGACCAAGGTGAGGGTATTATCCTGAGAAGCGATGCTTATAATGGTTATAATCCAGATGAGATTGCATCCCGCTCTACAAATGCTGATTGCTGGAATTTCATTCTAAAAGATTTGGAGACAGATGCACTTCCTGATTTACCAGATGATGTTCCGTCAGTAACAGAAAGAATACGTGCCAATCAAACAGTAGCCAAGGCGCTCCTGAGCCGAATCTATTTGTATAAAGGCACATATACCAATAATCAGGCAGATCTGAAGAAGGCGTGCGACTATGCCAAGGAAGTAATAGCAAAGAACGGTTATTCTTTCTCTTCGTCAAGCAGCGAGTACAGTACGGCACTCTTCCCAACGAATGAGTCACCTCAAGGAAATACGTATCCAAACCCAACTACCCGCAGCAATGAACTCATTTTCTTTGAGCCGAGCCGTATCTACACAGATAATTATCCTAACGGATTGAGTTATTATCGCAAGACGAGCTATTATGTTCCTGCTTCAATGAAAGATCTTTATGATGAGAACGACGTCAGAAGAACTTATCTCATCTGGCAAGGATCCAAAACGGATTATCCGAACGACTTGACAACAATGAAATATAGCGGTTATGATGATGTTCTCTTCATCCGTATGGCAGAAATGAAACTTACTTATGCAGAAACGCTCGTCAGAACATCTGGTGCAGTTTCAGCAGAAGCAGTTAAACAACTCAATGATGTACATCAGCGCGCTTATCCAAGTGGTTCAAAACCTGCTCTGTATCAAATCTCAGATTTCGGTTCGAAAGAAGCATTCCTAAAAACTGTGCTGAAAGAGCGCAACCGTGAATTGGCATACGAGGGACATTATCGCTGGGATCTCATGCGAACAGATAATATCTTGGGTGACCACACATTGGGCGCCATTGAGAAAAATAGATGGAATTTGCCAATACCAAACTATGAGATTCGAATTTCATATGGTAAGTTGAAGCAAAATACGGGTTATCAGGAATAATCAGTAGTTTATTAAATATTAGTATTTAGAATACAGTTAAATTGAAAGTAAAATAATTATGAAAATTAGATGGATATTGGCAATGGCTGCCATTTGCTCTTTTGCCCCTTCTCTGGCACAAGGCGAGCAGCCTGCCACTGCTACAGAGATTGTAAAATCAGATGGAGTAGCATTTGTAGAAGGAAAAACATTTGCAGAGGTCTTGCAAAAAGCCAAAGAAGAAGGCAAGATGCTATTTATTGATTGCTATACCAGCTGGTGTGGGCCATGCAGGATGATGGCTACAAAGGTGTTCCCACAGAAGAAAGTGGGTGACTATTTCAACGAGCATTTCGTATCTTTCAAAATTGATATGGAAAAGGGAGAAGGTCCAGAACTTAAAAATAAATTTTCTGTGAGAGCTTATCCTACCTTTCTCTTTCTGGATGGAGATGGAAAAGAAATAAATAGAATTGTGGGCGGTGACTCAGATGTTGATAAATTTCTGAAATCAGTAGATGATGGAATCGGAACATTAAGTTTGTCTTCCCTTGCAAAGCGCTATGAAGGCGGTGAACGAGATACTACTTTCCTCTTGTCATATCTTAATGCCTTGGATGGCGCCTTTGATTCGAAAAAGGCTAATGAAGTGGCAGGTGTACTTCTGGAAGGAAAAGATCAGGATATGCTTACAAATAAGGGGTTGTTTGATGCCTTCTTAAAATATAATACCACTCCGCTTTCCCCTGCTTTCCAGTATGTATTGTCACATAAGGCAATGTTTACACAAAAATATGGTGACGAAAATCTTGACAGAGCAATAGAAAGTGTTTGGATGTCCTATCCACGCTCTTTTGTCACCAAGCTGTCTGATGGCAGCGTAAAAGTTGATGAGGTTGCCATGGAAGCCTACAAGAAAGAGATGAAAAAATGGAAAGTAAAGAACTCAGATGAGGTTATCCTCAACTACGATATGTATGTGGCTGAAAGTAAATCAGACTGGAAAACTTATGCAGCACTATGTACCAAGAGCATCAAGAAATATGGTGAGAATGATATGAATATTTATAATTGGGCCTTACGTATCCAGCAGCATTGTAAAGATCCGAAAGTTAGGGAAACTGCAATTGGTTGGATCAATGCACGTATGAAGAATATAGCCAAGGAAAAAGCCAAGGAAATGGAAAGACAAAAGAACCTCGAGCCTGGCGTAATTCCTGCCATATCTATGATGGATTTCAGTCAGTACTACGTAAAAATGATTGAAGATTTGAAAAAATAAAGTGGATTTATCATAATTCATACTGTTGGGTGTCACAAGTTTTTCCTTCTCTCTCTTGTACTTGTGGCACCCTTTAAGTTTAAAAAAATATTAATTTTTAAAGTTTTGTTCGTTTATGTACGGAATTATGCATACCTTTGTTAAAAAAAGATATAAGCTATCGTATAGAGGAGCACAATGGCAACAGACGAAATAAATAAAAGAAATCAATTTAAGGAATTGTTTGAACAAAACTATTCCAAACTGTACTATGTGGCTCTTACCTTCGTGAAGGATGAGGAAGACGCCCATGATATAGTCAGTGATTTCTTTGCAAGTCTGTGGGAACAATATGATGGAGATATTACTCTCTATAAGTATGGATACTTATATCGAGGTGTGCAAAGGCGCTGTATAGACTTTATCAGGCATAGTAAGGTAAAGGACAAGTATAGTGAAATATATCTTTCAGAAGCAATCCCATTCTTTTGTGAAGACGAAAAGGAGGATGAACGTCTTAAGAAGATAGAGAAGATAATAAATGACATGCCAGATAAAACTAAATTTGTAGTAGATCAGTGCTACTTGGAAGGTAGAAAATATGTTGAGGTAGCTGAAATGATGAGCATTTCTAGAGAAGGCGTTAGAAAACATATAACTAAGGCTTTGAATATATTAAGGTCAGCTTTTAATGTAGAGAAAAAAAATAAATGAAATAAATCGTAGGTATAAAAAATAACTATGGACAATGAAGATAAACTATTAATACAGGAATATTGTTACATCAGGACCAAACAAGAACATAAAGCTCCTGACGTGAAGAAAGCTTGGGATCAGTTTGAGCATGAACATATCATGAAAAAACAAAGTCTCAAGACTAAAAGGCATGTCATGTTTTTGCGATATGCGGCTGCTATTGCCATTATCCTCGTTATGGTAATGGGAGGTATCGGAATCTGGTGGGCAGAAGGAGGAAAACTTGTTGTAGAAAATTACAATACCAGAAAGTACATTGAGCAGCGTGAGGCAAGTGGAAAGGAAAAACTGGTTGCTTTCGAATCAACCAAAGGGCCACAGAAAATTCTAATCATGGATGAAAAAAGTATTAATCCAACAAAAAGAACAACAAAGAAAACGGAGAAAGTAGATACGCTTCATCATAAGGTTTTCTTGGCCACTGATATATTGGACGTTGCTTTTAGAAAAATCATCACTCCAAGAGGAAAAACATTTGAAATAACTCTCAGTGATGGTACACAGGTTGCGCTGAATGCCGACAGTAAATTTACTTTTCCAGCTAATTTCGCTGGCAAACCGGAGCGTATCGTACAACTGGAGGGAGAAGCTTTCTTTAAAGTGGCTAAAGATGCCAAACATCCATTTATAGTAGTTACCCCTTCAATAACTACAACAGTTCTTGGTACTGAGTTTGTAGTAAAAGCATATGCAGAGGGAAATCCTCAGGTAACATTACTTAGCGGTTCTGTGAAAGTGAATAAGACAGGTGCTCCATCTGCACAATCTGTGATATTAACTCCTAAACAGCAGCTACACCTCTCTTCAGATACACATACAATGGATGTCTTGAATGTAGGTGATCAGGCATTTCTTTCTTTGAAATGGAAGGATGACATTTTCTCTTTCAATCATACACCTTTAATGGAAGCGATACAAGAAATGGGGCGCTGGTATAATGTAGGAGTTGAGATTTCTGATAACTCTCTCATTAAGGAAACGATCACTTTGGAGATTTCCCGTAAAGTCTCCCTTGAGGACTTTGTTAATAGCATCAATCTGACTCACAATTTATCTGCCATCTTGGATCATGGGAAAATCATAATTTGTCCAAAGAGTGCCAGTCAGGGCATTAAGTGTTTCACTGTCTATGAGGCACAAAATGTTAGAAATTAAAGATAAAACAAAATTTTTCACTCTAAAAGTGTTGTCACTTCGGCTCACTCCGAGATGACAACATTTTTTTTTGATAATACTTTTCCCCTGCCCGTCCGAAAACTTCTGATTTCGTTTTTTCTGTTTTCAGTTTATAAGTATCTGAGCCCACTTTAAAAAGTAACTGTACGCTAAACAATAATGAAAGTTAGCATTATTGTGCTACTCAAAAGACATACTCATCATAAAAACCCCGAAAGTTTTTGTCTAACTTTCGGGGTTCATATCATTTATGCCGCACCCTTTTATGTAGGGTAGGTTAGGGGTTATAGGCCTCTTGCTTTCAAAAAGCCGGAAAATCACTTGGCATCGGCTTGCCTGTCTCGGTATGACGGGCATAGTGGTCGAATATCTCTGGGATGGATGCGAATGACTCGTTAAACTGCGATGGCATCTCTACGAAATCGCGTGCTACTGCTGTTCCGGATAGTGTGTTGTATCTGCAGTCTGAGAGCATGCCGTGTATTCATATTTTTATGAAAAACCAACGGTCAGATGACAGAAAGGAACTCATTGGCGATGAGACGAGGATCGTTCTCCTGGGCATACTTGCTGCTACGATGTGGGCTAAATTACCGACTTTTAGGTATTGTATGTTTTTCCTTTTCTTCATATCTTTGCAGCCGAATTCTATATCATATAAAAAATATAAGTATCAAGGTAAGATGAGAAGGACGGTTAGTACCCTCTTGCTATTGCTTTTTGTGGTGATAGCTGAGGCTCAAAACTTGACAGGAAAGGTCATTGACAGTAAGACTCAAGAGGCAATCATAGGGGCGACAGTAACGTTGAAAGGCTCTAAAAAAATAGCGACAGTCACGGATATCAATGGTCAGTTTCGTTTGAGCAATACGACAGAAGGAAGTATCATACGTATCAGTTATGTGGGATACAAGTCTTTGGATGTGCCATTTCATAATGGTGCCACTTATCGCTTGTGCCAGGATGTTGCTGCTCTTGGCGAGGTGGTGGTGACAGCTCGTGCCAGCAATGGTCCTGTGACCTCATCTGTAATAGGTAGAGATGCGATGACTCATCTCCAGCCGAACAGTATTGCCGATCTTATGGAACTCCTTCCTGGTGGCTATGCCAAAGATCCGAATATGGGTGAGGCTAATACCATCACACTTCGTGAGACAGGTACGATGGGAGCTTATGGTTCTACTACCAAAAACAACAATTATTCCATATCTTCTCTCGGTACGCAGTTTATGGTAGATGGCGTACCAATCTCTACGGATGCCAACTTGCAGTATTCGCCATTGTCGGATACGCAGTCTTCTGCTAGTTCCTCTACGGTGGAAAACAACCGCAACATCACCAATCGTGGTGTGGATATGCGCAGCATCTCTACCGATGACATCGAGAGCGTGGAGGTGGTGCGTGGCATTCCTTCTGTGGAGTATGGTAATTTAACCAGTGGATTGGTGAAAATCAAGAAGATTCGTCGTGCTATCCCATTGACAGCCCGTTTCAAGGCTGATGGCTACAGTAAGCTCTTCTCTTTGGGCAAAGGTTTGGCTCTCAATAGTGCTGGCAACTCTATCTTGAATGTTGATTTAGGTTACATGGACTCTAAGATAGATCCTACCGACAACTTCGAGAACTATAAACGTGTAACAGGTTCATTGCGTTATACCTTGCGAGGTGAAAATGATAAGAAGTATCTTTGGCAATATAACTCCGCTTTTGATTACTCAGGTTCTTTTGATGACAGTAAGAGTGACCCTGATATCAACTATGGCAATGTGGAGGAATATAAGTCTTCTTTTAGTAGATTGGCATTGACTAATAGTTTCAACTTGAAGATGCCGAAGTCTTGGTTCAAGGAAGTGGATGTCAATACATTGGTAAGCCTTCAGCTCGACCGCTTGCACCAAACTCGTTTGGTGGCACCTCAGCGTTACGGCATCGTGCCTCTCTCTTGGACGGATGGTGAGAACGAGGCGCAAGCTGTGTTTGCGGAATATACAGCCAACTATCTTTGTGACGGTAAGCCTTTCAATGCTTACGTGAAGGCTAAAGGTGTGATGGGATTCAAAACTACCCATACCGTCCATACCATCAAGATAGGTGCCAACTGGGATATAGCTAAGAACTTTGGACGTGGACAGGTGTATGATATGCACAGACCTTTGAGTGTGAGTGGTTGGAGTTCTCGTCCTCGTAAATATTCCGATATTCCTGCTTTGCAAAACTTTTCTTTCTTTGCAGAAGAATTAATGAAAGCGAATATAGGCATGAGTAAGATAGAACTGATGGCTGGTGTTCGCTTGAATACACTTTTGGGCTTGGATAGTAAGTATGATATGAGTGGCAAGTATTATGCTGACCCACGTGTCAATCTTGCTTGGCATTTTCCTAAGTTTGATTTGAGAGGTAAGCCGATGTCTATTTCTTTGAATGGAGGATATGGCATCACTACCAAGATGCCTACGCTCAACTATCTCTATCCAGATAAATATTATAGTAACTTTATCTGCATGGCTTATTATGATACCGAGAATCCAGCACAAAACAGTAAGTTTGTTGTGCATACTTATGTGCAGGATCCTACCAATTATCAAATCAAGCCTGCTCGAAACCATAAGTGGGAGGTTCGTTTAGATATGAACTGGAATGACAATCGTCTTTCTGTTGATTATTTCCGAGAGGCAATGAACTCGGGATTCCGTTATTCTTCCATCTATGGGGTATATGACTATAAATATTATGATGTAAGTCAGATGGGAGCAGGTGTTGATTACACAACACTTCCATACGAGAATCGTAGAGTGTTGGATGGGTATCAGCAGGTTTCTAATGGCAGTAAACTGGTGAAGCAGGGCATCGAGTTGGCTTTCACTTCCCAGCGTATCAAATGTCTGAGAACTCGTGTGAATGTGACAGGTGCTTGGTTTCATACCCAATATACCAATAGCCAACCGATGTTTGATGCCGTCAGTACGGTAGTCAATGGACAGACGGTTAGGGATAAGTATGTGGGGCTTTATGACTGGAACGATGGCCGAGAAAATGACCGCTTGAATACCAATGTCACTTTTGACACCCAGATACCAGAGTGGAAACTTATCTTCACCACTTCTGTGCAGTGTATGTGGATGATTCGTACCAAGCAGATGAAGAAGAATGGTATGCCAATAGCCTATATTTCTTCGGAGGATGGACTGTTGCATGATTATACGGAGGAAAGCCCAAACGACCCTTATTTGTTACAGTTGGCAAGAATCTATAACGACGATCAATTTAAGGCTTTTACGGTACCGATGTCTATGGTTGTCAACCTGAAGGTTACTAAGGAAATAGGTAGGTATATGCGTATTTCTTTCTTTGCTAATAAAATTTTGGATTATTTGCCAGATTATACAGCCAATGGAAGAGTGATTCGTAGAAATGCTTCGCCCTATTTTGGTGTTGAAGCAGGTTTTACTATATAATATAATTAAGGTGTAAGAAGATGAAAGATTTTAGGAACGTAACAAAAACAATATGGTTATTGGTCTTTGGGGTGGTAAGTTTGTTCTTGTTGGCTTGTGAAGACCAAACGTCTGATATTCCACACACCAACTCGGAGTTTAGTATATCCATGCCGGAAGGAGTTGAAAACCTGAAGGTTGTGGACCAAACCTTGAAGATGACCAATTTATCTACGGGTAAGGTAACTGTTTTGGACGATTTGAAGAATGTCAGCCTACTGGAGGGACTTTACGACTGCGTCTATTCTGCCAATGTCATATATACAGCCAAGAACTCTGAGGGCGAGGAAACAGAAAGTAAAGGTATCTTGACAGGTAAGGCAGAGAATGTGGAGGTAACAGGGGAGACCAAGAATATTTCGATTGAGACCTATCTCTCTGCAGAGAACGATGACTTCATTTTTGAGGAAATCTTCTTCTCTGGCACCTTGCGCTCTTCTGGCTTGCAGTATAATGGTGATAGCTATATTAAGATATACAATAATACCGACCATGTACTCTATGCCGATGGCTTGGCTTTCTGCGAGTCTAAGTTCAAATCTACGCAATACTTTGATTATACTCCAGATATTCGTAAGGACACAATGACCATCTGGTCTTTGTATGTGGTTCCTGGTAGTGGACATGACCATCCTGTCTTGCCGGGTCATTCCATGATTCTGTGTGATACAGGCATCGATCACCGTACGGCAAATCCAAACTCATTCGACTTGAGTCATGCTGATTTTGAATGGTATGACGTCTCCATCCAACCTGATCACATGGACATAGATAGTCCTACGGTGCCTAATTTGGATAAATGGTATTGCTATACAGAGTCGTTTTATGTGCTTCACAACCGTGGCTTTACGTCGTTTGCCTTGGCTCGCATTCCAATCGACAAAGAGGAATACTTGAAGAAATATAGATATACCTATAAATATACGATGTATCTTCCAGCAGGTACATTCCCTATGCAACAAGAGGCTTATAAGATGCCGAATGCTTGGATTGTTGATGGTGTGAACTGCAGTGTGGAGGCTAAGCGACTTTGGAATATCTTACCGCCATCCATCGATGCAGGTTGGACACACGTGGGCAAGATTGACAAAGACAAAACTCGTTACTTCCGTAGCATTCGTCGCAAGATGCTCTATCTCAATGCAGATGGCACGATGCATTTGAAGGATACCAATAATTCTACGGAAGATTTCAACACAGAGTGTATTCCCTCGATCATCGAGATGCAGCATTCTGCCATTGATGCACAGGGTACGAAGGCAACGACTGAGACATACGATGGTATTCAATCTAAGAAATAAGCAAGAAGAATAAGTATGAAGAAAAAATATTATATCATGGCAATGATAATATTGGCGACAAGTCATGTCGGAGCACAAGAGGCGAACTTGGTGGGCAAGGTCTTCGAGCACACCCTACTTCGAGATGGTATGAATGCTTCTGTCTTCCAGAATCCTGCCATGCAGTCGTTTCATTATCAGCATTCGTTGAACACGCTGAATGTGGGGTACGACTATCGTCATGCCACTACTCCTGAGAGATGGGAAGAGGGAGATGGGCATAGTAGAGTTTTTGCTGATGTGGATGCTTATTTGCATAAGGGAAAGGCAACTATTTGGGGTAATGCTTACTATGTAAATGGACGTACTCATAATGTCTGCTATAATGAAACAACGGATTTTGAACTGCTTTATCCTTACTTGATGGCAGATTCTGTGGGAGGAAAGACCAGTCAGGAGTATTATTACTTCATGGGTGGTTTCTCCTATCCTTTAGGCAAGAAGTGGACGATAGGTGCGGAAGGTGAATATACTGCCAGAATGGAATACCGTACTCGTGACCCACGTCCCAAGAACCTTACAGGTGACTTGCGTGCGAAAGTGGGTGTCTCGTATCTCTTGAGTGGCTTACACTCGATAGGCGCAGCTGTGACAGCTCGTAAGTACAAGCAAACCAATGAACTGAAACTCTATAACGAGGTGTCTGTTCCAACCATCTATCATCTTACAGGACTTGGTAATGACTACTATCGTTTTCGTGGTGTCAATACTTCTACTTATTATAAAGGTTATGGAGTAGGAGGTATGGTAACTTATTCTCAAAAAGACCAAAAGGGATGGTTTGCGCAAGTGGAGTATGAATATACCAACATCGACAAGATTATATCCACACTTAATGAACTGCCGATGGCGACGTTGGAGAGCAATCGTTTTCATGCCACTGTAGGCTATTTGATGAATGGCGAGTATCAGTATTATGGAGCTAATTTGGATGGTGAGATTTACCGCAAATATGGCACGGAGAACATCTTTGGCACCGCGCAAGACAACATTTATCCCCAGATAGCTTCGGCAGGTCTTTACTCCTCGTTACAAGACAGGATTGGGGTGGAGGCTTTCTATCAAAGTGTGCTTTTAGACAAGTCTGCATGGGGAGGTAAGTGGAAATTAGCTTACATGGGTTTTTCGGAAAAGTATCAAGAACCTTATCGCCGATTGAAACATGCGGCTGTGATGACTTCTTTGTTGTTGGATGGCAAGGTGAAGGTAGGCAAATGTCTGTTGATGGCAAATGTGCATGGCGGTTATGAGTGGGCTGTCAATAAGCATAATGATGATAGCTTCTTGTCGGAGGATAAATCTGCGATGCTGCGACCGCTTATCCATACGAATGAATATTTTGCCCATGACCGTTGGAACATGGGGGCGGATGTGGAAGTCCCTCTCTTGGTGGCTTGTAAGTTCTTGCCTTTCGTTAAACTGTCGTGGCAGTACGACCACTATCTTTTGACTGCACATCAAAATAGTTTGGTTGTGTCGTTAGGAATTCGGTTCTAAAGAAGTGATGTAGCTTTAAAATATATTTATTAACTAAAAGTATCAATTTTATGAAGAAAAAGTTTACTTTGTTATTGTTTGCGATCCTATCGCTTACAATGAGTCTGAATGCTCAAAGTCCTCTGACTTTTCAGTGGGCACACTCTGTTGATGGTGCAACTACAGGTGGTGACAATGTGATGGGCATGTGCAAATCAAGTGATGGCTATTATTATATAGCTACAAACTTTGGTACATCAACGACTCAAAAAGCGTTGAACGTTTGGTTTGATGGTGAGCAGTTGAAAGGTGATCATAGTGTTTACGAGGGCAGTCCATACACAGGTACAAGTCAGAATGGCAATATGTTGCTACAAAAAGTAGCTAAGGACGGTTCTGTTGTTTGGACTACGTTTACCAAGAAAGGTGATGTAGATCACGCTGAGATTGCTCCAACTTCTGATGGTGGTTTGATTGTTGCTTTGAAATGCCGTGCTTGGGTAAAAGAAGCAGGATTGGAAAATATGCTATGTTATGTAGATGCTACCGAATCAGAAACTAATATTACTGGTGACCAAGTAGAAAGTGAGTATTGTTATTTGATTATGAAGATAACTAAAACCGGTACGATTGAATGGTATCGTAGAATTACTGGATTAGTTAAAACTAATGGTGAAAATAAGCCTACCAAGAATAACATCTATGTTAATGGCTTGGCTGTAGATGAGTATGACAATATTTATCTTGCAGGTAATTTCAGAACAGAAATGTATCTGAATAAGTCGGACGAGACAAAGGCTACTTTGGTAGCCAAAAGTAGTGTAGATACTTGGGGAGGTGATTCTCAAAATACGGTGGGTGATATGTTCCTTGTTAAGTTGGATAGCAAGGGTTATTATCTTAATAGTATTGTTAATAATGGTATAGTCGATTGTGCATTCTTGGATAAGGTTGCGTATAATAATGGAAAACTTTACCTTGATGGTCGCGTGAAAAGTGTAGGCAATGAAATAACATTTGGTGGTGTCAAAGTTGATGCAAGTAAGGAATTTCAAACTCAACTCTTGCTTTCTGTAAACACGGAGGATTTGTCTGTAAACTATATCAAATCGTTGACTTCCGTTGAGAATGTTAAAAAAAGATTTATTATACAGAACAAGAGTGTTCAATACTTGAATGGTTATGTTTATTTCACAGGTCTTTTGAATGGTAGCTGGCAGCAAGAGGGGGAAAGTGAGAATATAGCAACAAACCATACTTCTGCTCAGTTGAAGGGCTATGTCTTGAAGATGAATCCAGAAACAGGAAAAGTTGAAAAAGCTACTGTTCGTACAGATGGTAGTATTGGCGGTTTCTTTGGCGTTTATGAAGGTACAAAGAAATTGTATGCTTTCGGTTATGGCATGAGCGCTACTGATCGTGGTGCAATTATTGCTCCAATTGATAAGGAAACTTATGCTGTTGAAACTCCTATTATAGTTTGCACATATGGTGTTGTCGGTAATGCAACCGCACCTATCGTTGATGGTGAGAATTTTGTGATGGCAAATCGAGGTAAAAGCGCAGCGTCTTTCTATGGGACAGACAAAAAGTTTGAGAATTTGAAAAACTGGGGTTCTGTATATTACAGCTATAAGATGAGTGATGTCATTTCTACAGGTATCAACAGACCTACCATTTCTGGCATTGATTCTGATGCAATTGTAGATGTTTATACGATCGGTGGTGCGAAGGTGAAGAGTGGTGTTGCAGCAAGCAATGCAACAGAAGGTCTTGCCAAGGGCGTTTACATCGTCAACCACAAGAAGGTAATCGTAAAGTAATCATTTTATAAACTCTTTTTATGAAGAAACAATTTCTAAGCCTGTTCCTTCTTCTCTTAGCTCCTGCATCTTTGTTTGCTCAAACTGTGGAGCAGGATGCATCCATCCGTCAGGGCAAGTTGAAGAACGGACTCACTTACTACATTCGTCATAATGCCAAGGAGGCAGGACTTGCCGACTTCTATATAGCCCAGCGTGTGGGCTCCATCTTGGAGGAACCTCGCCAGCGTGGCTTGGCTCACTTCCTGGAGCATATGGCGTTTAATGGTACCAAACATTTCCCTGGCAAGGGTAAGCAACTGGGCATCGTGCCTTGGTGCGAGACCATCGGTGTGAAGTTTGGTACCAACCTCAATGCCTACACATCAGTCGACCAAACGGTTTATCACATCGGTTCGGCTCCCATCAAGCGCGAAGGTATCATCGACTCCTGCCTCTTGGTGCTCAACGACTGGAGCCAGTTTATCAACCTTGAACCCAAGGAGATAGACAAGGAGCGTGGCGTCATCCACGAGGAATGGCGCAACCGCCGTACGGGCATGGCCATGCAGCGCATGATGGAGAATGTGATGCCTAAGATATACAAGGGCAGCAAGTATGAGGACTGTCTGCCTATCGGCAATATGGACATTGTGGATAACTTCCCTTACCAGGACCTGCGTGACTACTATCAGAAGTGGTATCGCCCCGACTTGCAGGCCATCGTGGTGGTGGGTGACTTTGATGTGGATATGATGGAGAGGAAAATCCAAAAGCTCTTTGGTAAGATTAAGGCACACAAGAATCCTGCCGAGCGCATCTACTATCCTGTGAACGATAATGACAAGATGATTGTCGCCATCGAGAAGGACAAGGAGCAGCCTATCATCCTCGGTCATCTCTATATGAAGAGCGAGACCACTCCAGACAGCGAGAAAAACAGTGTGAAATATCAGCGTGAGGATTACATCAACGGTTTAATCACCTATATGCTCAATGGTCGCCTTTCGGAGAAAAAGCAAGTTGCCAATCCGCCTTTCATGAGTGCGACGGTGAAGAACGGTGCGTTCTTCGTTTCCCGCACCAAGGATGCCTTCAGCCTGAGCATCAGTTGCAAGCAGGACAATGTACTGGGTGGCGTTTCGGTAGCCGTAGGCGAGGTGGAACGTGCCCGTCAGCATGGTTTTACACAGAGTGAGCTGGAACGTGCCAAGAAACTCTATCTCAATGCTGCCGAGCGACAACTGAAGATGGAGAAAGACTATAAGAACTCTCACTATGTGAGCCAGTGCGTGAACAACTTCTTGGAGGGAGAGCCTATCTTGACCCCTGCCTATAACCTCCAGTTGGTGAAACTGTTTGATGGCGAGGTGAGTCTTGACGAGGTAAATAGTCAGGTGGGCGAGATAATCACCGACAAGAACCAGGTGTTCATCATGTATGGACCCGACAAGGATGGTTTCGTGGTTCCTTCGGAATCGGAAATTGAGAGCACCGTGCTTGCCGCACAGCAGAAGCGTTACGACGCTTACCAGGAGGAGCAAGTGCCAGCTACCTTGATGGAGACCTTGCCTGCACCAGGCAAGATTGTGTCGGAGAAACCATACGGCAAGTTTGGCATGACGGAGATTGTCTTGAGCAATGGCATGAAGGTGTATGTGAAGTCCACCGACTATCAGGCCGACCAAATCACCATGAGCATGAGAGGCGAGGGCGGTACATCCGTCTATGGCGACGAGGACATACCTAACTTCGCCTTCTTGAGTGGTTCCATCACGGAGGCGGGTGTGGGCGACTTCACGGCCACTCGTCTTCGCAAGGCATTGGCAGGAAAGTCCTTGAAGTTGGCTCCTTCCATCACCAGCGAGGGACAGCGCATCACAGGCACCTCGTCAGTAAAAGACTTGGAGACGATGCTTCAGTTGGCTCATCTCTATTTCACTGCTCCTCGCAAGGACAGCATGGCGTTCGAGGGAATGATGAACCGCAACCTTTCGCTCCTGAAGAACCGCAACGCCAGTTCGAAGGTTGTCTACAACGACTCCCTCTCGGCTACTCTGTACGACCACAATGTGCGTATGGCTCCTGTAACCGTGGAGATAGCAAAAAAAGCGGATTACAACCGCATCTTCGAAATCTATCGTGAGCGTTTCAGCGATGCGAGCAACTTCAAAACCGTCTTTATCGGCAAGGTCGATATGGCGCAGCTTCGTCCGTTGCTCTGCCAGTATCTCGCCACCCTGCCTTCTACCCACAAGGCAGAAAAGAGCAACAAGGCCAACGTGCCTCAGATTGTGAAGAAGAACGAGGTGGTGAAGTTCGTGCATAAGCAGGAAACTCCGCTTGCCAACGTGAGCGTGTTCTATACAGCCAACGTTCCATTTTCGCCGAAGAACGACTTGGTGCTCGACATATTGACCCGTGTCCTCCAGATCGCTTACACCGACTCGGTACGTGAGGAGAAGGGTGGAACATACGGAGTGGGCGTAAGCTTCAACCTCGAGAAGGAGGATAATCCGAATGCCTTGCTTCGCATTTCCTACAAGAGCGACCCCAAGCGTTACGAGGAACTGAATCCTGTCATCTACAAGCAACTCCTGAACATCGCCGACCATGGTCCTGTGGCAAGCAGTATGGATAAGGTGAAGAAGTATCTGAAGAAGCAATACGGACAGATGGCAATCACCAACGACTACTGGAGCTACGTCATCTGGCACCAGCTCGACGACGATGCCGACTTCGACAAGGATTACTGCAAGATGGTTGATAACCTGACAGCTTCTGATGTGCAGAAAATGGCTAAGGAGTTGTTGAAGCAGAATCATCGTGTAGAGGTTACCATGCTCTCGGAGTAAGGATCAGAAAAAAGATAGTATGGCGTTTCTTGCATATATATATGTATGCGGAAACCTATTATCTATAGTTGAGAAAAAAGAAATTCCCAGTTAGGAAAAAATATTTTGTCAGTTGATTGACAAGTTTTCCCTAATTGGGATTTTCTTTTCTACTGAAGGTGCGAAACTTGACAGTAATTACCTCATTCGGAATCATGTTGATTAGTTGCGGATTTGAGGGTGATAGAGAGCAAAATGTTGGTTTAGTTATTTTCAGGTATAAAATAGTATATTGTTGTAAAAGTTTTTATACTTTTGCAATAGCATAGTTTAATGATACAATATAATGATGAAACAAACTTTTATACTTCTGTTCTTCCTGTTGGTGGCAAGAGTTCGCAGTCTTGAGATGGAGTGTAATTTGCTGATTTTCAGTGATATAACTGGTAGAGAATCTACATGACCTAACGAAGCGCTTCATTAAGGTCTAATGATGCGCTTCATTAACACTTAACGATGCGCTTCATTAACACCTAACGATGCGCATCATTAGACCTTAATAAAGCGCATCGTTAGAGTTCGTACTTGCACTTCTTTAGAGGAAATGGAACTTAAATATATATTTGTTAATAAAAATGCTTAATTTTCGTTGTCTATAGCTACAGTATCTTTTTGTATTCCAATTTATTGCTGTAAATCAGTGATATTACATCACCTTACTATATCCTTTCATTTCCGATAGTTAGCCTTGCTTGGGGATAATTGGTGGATATTTTCGAAACCGCTGTTTCGGAAATGGTGGTTCCGAAAGTGAAAATGATGAATTTGTCAGAATCGTGGTCACATTCCTTTCCGGGCAATATGGATATTGTATTTCATCTGCAATTTAATCTTCCCTCTTCATCTTTTCTCCTCCTATGTCAGTTTTTGTCACAACCGGATTGTACTTTTGCAGCAGAATTGATAATAACTCTATATAGTTTAAGGTATGAAAGCTGAAAGAAAGAGGGAGTGGAGTCCCTGAAAAGTGAAATATAAGAGGAATCCATAAGATTTCTTGTTAAAAGTTTGGTGGTTCATCAGATTTTTACTAAATTTGCCATAATATTAGCGACAGGGCAGGTGAAAGTCCTTGCTTGAAGTCGCTATGATGCAGAGAAACAAGATAATCTTGTGGACACGAGCAAACTATTTAGTTCTGTAGGTTGAAATCTGGTAAATTGAAACGTAGAAAGAACGAGAATTTGTTTGAGCGAGTCTACGCCGTCATAGGTGTGGATTCCTCTTTCGCATTTTCTTTTCTACGGGTTTTACCAGAGCCTAACTTACAAGGAAGTGAAGAAAGTAGGGGTTCGCACCATTCTTTTTTCACTTATGGACCATTATGAACTTGTTTGGTTCGCAGATATTTCCTACCTTTGCATAAGATTAGCTGCACTCGGCAATTTGAAAGCAAGCTTTCATTGCGCTCGTTTGCATGAATTTTGCAGTAAGATAAGCTGCATATCAGCATAATAAAAGTAAATGATCTGCTGTTTCGGTTGAAAAGCAGGAGCAGCAATATGTAATAACCTAAAAACTCAATGCTTATGAGTAAAGTATTTCAAGTGAAGCCTAAGCGCCTCAAACGCTCTAACGGTACAGTCCTCACTCCCGATATGGTAGTGACAGTAACAACCATGCAGCACACCGCCACCCCTTTTTACAATGGAGCCAAGGAGGTGCAAGAAGCCTACATGCGCCTCTATGCTTTCGACTATAAGAAAGCATGCTGCAATCCGAATGATTTTGAATTTATAAAATTGGACTAAAAATATATCCTAAAACAATAATCATCATAATATGGAAGAAACAAAATTGTGCCCTTTTTGTGGGCAAGAAATCAAATCGTCTGCTAAGAAATGTATCCATTGTGGCAAGTGGTTAGAGAAAAAGTGTCCTGCCTGTGGTGAATGGATAAAAATTGATGCCAACAAATGCAGATATTGTGGAGAGTGGCAAGGCGATTATGAAAAGTGGAAATACGAAAAAGCTACAGGAATAAAGGCTACACCAGTGCAAACAACAGCACAAATATCAAATCCGAAGGACGACGAAGAAAGGATGAAGCAGATGATGGAAGAGAAAAGTGATGAGAAGAACTCTGGTTGCCTCTTATATGTCGAAGGTTTGATCGTGCTTTCCCTTTATATGTGGTATTTTGACTGGGGATGGATAGAATGGATAATCGCATACGTAGTGTTCTCTATATTGACAAGCATTCACTTTACGCGAATACTTGTTTGTCTGGCGATGTGTGGTCTGTGGGCTTATTTTGCCTATGGAGTTTTTGAATCTTGGATAGTAGCAGTAATTGCCTTTCTGGGTGCAGCTGCATTTCATGGACCGCAATTCTCAAAACTTAAATATGACGACTGATGGGACAAGGTAGCGGAACCAATATAGTCACAACAGGTACAAAACGTTGTCCATATTGTGGAGAAGAAATCAATGTCACTGCCACGAAATGCCGATATTGCGGAGAATGGCTGGCAAAGAATGTAATCAAACCATCTGAGCAGAAAGTAGAAGAGATACAAGACAAAGACATGACTGCTGCTGACGTTATGGATATTACGGCCTCAGGATTGGGCTGTGTATGGGCATTGGTAAAAATGTGCATACCTGTATTGTTGTTCGTTTATGCATACAACTCAAAGCCTGACTTTTCGGAACACAAGAAGAAAGTGGCTAATGAAGTTGTAAAATGTACAAAGGATGAGATAAAATCCACAACAAACGCATTCATACCTGGATTGGGAATTTTGGCATCAAATTTAATTGATGGTAGCATCAATGATGACAACGTGAAGAATATGTTTTTCCGTAATAACAGCCTTGAACTTAAAGACTCATGGTTTTGGAATAGAGGTATCTTATACAACAGTTACAATCCCGAAGGAATTACTGTCAGTTTCGGAATATGCGGTTTCGTCATTCCGCTTGTCGAATGGGAAGACTTCAAACTGATGGAAGAATGAATATTAACAAATCTAATTAATCAGTATCAAAGACATGGAAGAAGAAATGAAAAAATGCCCTTATTGTGGCGAAGAAATAAAGATGGAGGCGAAGAAATGCCGCTATTGTGGTGAATGGTTGGAGCAAGAGTCGCATCAGATTCCTACTCCTCCAACTGAAACGCCAGTGGAACCTCATGCAGCATCGTCTGCAGGCCAACCTGTAGCAGAAAAAGAGGAAAATACAGTGCCTTTGACAAAAATGGCGATGGTGAAGTTGTACAAAGAAACATTGGGCGTAGATTTGAAAACGGCAAAGGACTTTGTAGATACCCATGGAATGACTGAATCTCAAAGAGCTATTGATGCAGCAAGGGCTGGTGAAAAATACGTTGCTCAATCTAAGCAATCAGATGTTGTCGAAACTTCAGAACCAGATGCCGTATCTTCTGAGGTAAAAGAGCGAACGGAAAAATATGTCGGTATCTGTGCTCTGATGTTTATCTTGGTTTGTTTCGGTGAAGCCATGACTATTGCTAGTGAAATGGGATGGGAGAAAGGAGATCTTTTAGATACTCATCACATGCATAAGTGGGGGATTATTTTCGCCTATATCATGAATGTTTGTGCTTACATACCGGCGTGGGTCGGTGATGTCGCATCCTTGATTGGTATGGGAGGCCTGCTCATATTCTTACAGCGTAGTCTTCGAAAGTTAGGTAAGAGTATGGATAAGTCTATAGCGGGACTTATTGTGTTTACAAGTATCGTACCATTCCTTGGTTGTATATCTGATCTTGACATGATACAGTCTGATGAAGCTTCAGCTCTGTTTTTTTGTGCTTTATTCATAACTCTCATTGGATATGCTTGTTATAATTGGTATGTAGGAGCTAAGCTGATTGGTGTTGCTTCTAAATATTTTCAGAGAGCGGGCTGGCTCATGATTGTAACTCCGATTGTTATGATTGTCATGCTTGTGCTAATGATAGTTTCAGATGGTGATACGCAATTCTGGCTTATAGTTGCAGATAGCATTTTGACCATAGCAACAGCTTATGCTTTGATGAAAGGTTGTGATGCTGAAGAAGATGGTCAGCGTTTTGTAATTTATTCCACCATTCGAAGAGAAATTTCAATAATAGCAGCTATGTCTTTGTTTTGCGTTATGTTTGCCCTATTTGTCTCAAGTCATGGGCAAATGAGAGATTCTGATGGGGATGGTTCGGAAGAACTAGTGGATTCTACTGCTGATGATTCTACTTATGTCGATGATAGTGTGGATGATACAGCTGGTAGTGACGTATCAGATGAGAATACACAAGATACTGGAAATTCTGATTATTATGATGAGGCAGTGGAACCTTTAGGGGATTATAAAGGTGATAGTTATGCCTACAATGCTTATGATGATAAGTTTGACATTGTAAAAAATGGAAAATTGTTGGTAAACCTGAAGGAGGCATATAATGACTTTAATATCGAAACGGATAGAGATATGACCGTAAAAATGATTGGAAAAACAATCTTTATTATCGGCTTTTGGGGCATTGGGGAGAAAAATGTATATAGTTATGATGTCAGTAAGGAGGAACTCTCGACAGAGGAAACTGCCTGTGTTGATGCCAAAATTAAGAATAATGAATTAGGTATAAAAAATAGCAATGGTTGGACTTGGTATGATATTAATGCTAACAACTAATCTATAATGAATTTTATAAATCAGATAATCATGAAAAAGGTTTTATTTATTTTCGTTGCCCTCATCAGTATGTTGGCAATGACTTCTTGCGATGACAAGGAAAAGTGTGTGGGAAGTTGGGTGAGCGAAAGTTTCTCTGAGGATGGGTTCAAGGGAAACATCTACCTGGATCTTATGGAGAATGGAAAAGCAACGCTTACGATCAAGGGGGCTGGAACCGTTGAGGAAGAAGGTGTCAATATGAAGATGGGCATGACTGCTAAGGTTGGTGGTAAATGGGATGCTTCTATGGGGTTCTTGGATTTGGATTTTGATCCAAATAAGGTGAAGTGCTCGATAGATAATATAGACACGGGCGATTCGGATGTAAATGCCTTGATTCAATTGGCTTTGAGCGACCCTGATACTAAAAAAGAGATGTTGGAAGAACTCAAGGGTGAGTTGAATGTAGAGGATTTCAATGGATCTGTTGAAATCGAATTCGATGGTGATGATGTCATGAAATTGACCGATGATGATGATGTTATTATGAAATTTCGAAGAATGTAACTTCCCGTAAGAATGTAGATATAATCGTAATGGTGTTAACCTACAGTTGGTAAATAGCAATCCAACAAGTACCCAACATACACCCAACAAGTATTGGAACTTGTCGGAATATTGAAAGATAGAGAGTATTCTGTTAGAGAAATCATGTCTTTTTTAATGTTGAAGGATTGGTTTCCATGAAATATCCTGATAATCCAAAGCACCCAAAGCAGAAGTATATGCTAACAGAAAAAGGACGAAAGATATTGGAAAAATAGAATGAATAGCAGTAATCTGTGTGTTTAATACTTTTTTCTTGATGTTCTGTCACCATTTGACATCTCTATATAGTTATTTCGCAGCCGAAATCAAATATATAACTATATAAGGTAATGTAACAATGGAAAAGAACATCAGGAAAAGAGTATGTAGGCATTGGTAGTGATTGCCGTGCTGGTAGTGTTTTTAAATTTTCTGTCATATTTTTGTCTTTGCAGTTAAAAAGTTCCGGAAAATTTGGTGGTTATCTTGATAATTACTACATTTGCAGAAGGATACTCCACCTCATCTTATCGTGAGTTGGGTATTTCCTTAGTTAAATAAAAAAGAGTATGGAATATCAAGAAATAGAGGCACTTATAGCCTTAAAAGAAAGTAGAAATTTGGAGTTTAAAGAATCGACAGGTCAATTAGACCGTTCGATGGAAACTTTATGTGCCTTTCTTAATGGCGATGGTGGTATTGTACTTTATGGAGTAAAGGACAATGGAAATGTTGTAGGTCAAGAAGTTTCTGATAGTACAAAACGTGCTATTGCTGAGGCTATTAATCGTATCGAACCTTTTGTGTCTTTGGAAATAAACTATGTCCGGATTCCAAATTCTGATAAGTTTGTTATAATTGTCAATGCGGAAAAACAACGTTTTATGCGTCCTTTCGCTTACAAAGGTAGGGCTTATCTTCGTATAGAAAGTACTACTACGGTAATGCCGCAAGAGCAATATAACCATTTGTTGATGCAACGTGGTGGAAAATATGGTTGGGAAGCAATGGTCAATCCCGATTTGAAAATATCGGACCTTGATGAGAATGCCATTCTTGGTGCAGTACGTGAGGGTATAAGAAATGGTCGTCTTCCAGAAGTGACTATTCGGGAAGAAATACCTACGATTCTCAGGAAGTTTGGTTTGCTTCGTGATGGGAATTTGAATAATGCGGCAGCTGTGTTGTTTGGCGTGGATTTCTATGACTATCCGCAATGTCTTTTGCGAATGGCACGTTTTAAGGGAACTACCAAAGAAGAGTTTATTGATAACCAAAGAGCGCAAGGTAATATTTATATCTTGCTTGATGCAGCAATGGCTTTTTTCTTTAAGCATCTTTCTTTGTCTGGGAAGATAAATGGACTTTATCGAGAAGAAGAATTGAGTATTCCTTATAAAGCATTACGCGAATGTTGTATCAATTCACTTTGCCATCGTTCGTACCATCATCCTGGTAGTTCTGTCAGCATAGCTATTTATGATGATAGGGTAGAGATTACCAATACAGGAACATTTCCGGCAGATTTGCCAGTTGAGCGATTGGTGCAAGAGCATGACTCTAAACCTCAAAATCCAATTATCGCCAATGTGCTTTATAAGAGCAAAATTCTTGAAAGTTGGGGACGTGGTATTGGTACAATGGTAGATGAATGTAAACGGGTTGGATTACCTGCGCCAGAATTCAAAACAGATGGTAATTTCGTGACTGTAGTCTTTAAATATAACCGTAATGGTGTAAACCTACAGTTGGTAAATAGCAATCCAACAAGCACCCAACAAGTACCCAACAAGTACCCAACAAGCACCCAACAAGTATTGGAACTGGTCGGAATATTAAAGGATGGAGAGTATTCTGTTAGAGAAATCATGTCGTCTTTAATGTTGAAGGATAGGGTGAATTTCTTGTATAAATACTTAACTCCAGCATTGGAAGAAGGATTGGTTTCCATGAAATATCCTGATAATCCAAAGCACCCAAAGCAGAAGTATATGCTAACAGAAAAAGGACGAAAGATATTGGAAAAATAGAATGAATAGCAGTAATCTGTGTGTTTAATACTTTTTTCTTGAAGTTCTGTCACCATTTGACATCTCTATATAGTTATTTCGCAGCCGAAATCAAATGTATAACTATATAAGGTAATGTAACAATGGAAAAGAACATCAGAAAAAGAGTATGTAGGTTGGCTGCGGTATTGAGTGCCGTGCTGGTAGTATTATTTGGCTATTGGTTCTTCTTGAACCCTCATGGCTATTGGCAAAAGAAGAAGGAGGCAGAGAAGAATGAATATATGGATAGAAGGATGCTTTGGCGGAAGTCGGAGAAGATGACCATGCAACAGATGTTGTCGGACATGACGTTAATGCCTAAGGGGGATTCGGTCCTGGTTTGTTGGCTAACTGGTCTCTCGTTTCCCGTTTATCGTGACTTCATTCATGGTACTGCGCAACCTACAAGGAATGCTTGGGCTGAGACGAGATATTGGTATATGTCTTCTCTTGCTAAAGGCAGAAAATGGATGGAGGAGCGTGCCAAGACGAGGATTCACAAGAGCCTGATCTTTGTGGAAACGAGTAGATTTCATGTGCAGAAGGATTCCTTGAAGGATTATCGTAAAGAGAAACTTACTCCAACCGAGATTAGAAACAACAAGATGTATCTAAAAGATAATTGTCTGTATAGATGAAATCATAGCATAAATAAAGTGTAACGAAAAATGAATAAAATTATAGGGCTTCTTGTAATGGTTTTCCTATTCCTGTCCTGGCGACCAATCGTTGCAATAGTGGCAGCAGTATTGTTTGTCAACATCAATGGTACGGAATTGTATGGATGGCAAGCTGGTTTGGCGCATGGATTGTTCTTCCTGCCTAATCTGGTGAGGCATCTCTTTGACGGCGATGTCCTTTTCAAGGCTACCAATTGTACTACTGAGTATAATATAGCCTGGTGGATAGCTACAGTTGGCTCGTGTATCGGTTGGCTCGTTGATGCAACCTTCTCTTTTATGAAGGCATCGGTATTTGTAGGTAGTGATAAAGAATAAATAAAAATAAATACGATGAATAGTATGGCTGATAATCAAAAAGTATATCAGGCAATCAAGACGATTGCTGATGAACTCTGCAAGGAGAACAAGACGTATCTTCGTGCAGATTTGGCTTTTGAACTGAAAAAGTATGGTATAGCTTCCGATTCCTCGGAGGTGAGTAAGCTGGTATTTGATGCCT